>JQGF01000031.1_pt1 | contig 13402 bp, 13 predicted proteins | sample 210201 | NCBI WGS metagenome assembly JQGF01 (sample SAMN02947780, study PRJNA257236) | wastewater metagenome | biome: Domestic wastewater sediments; material: Domestic wastewater soil sediments and water; isolation source: domestic wastewater sediment treated with ammonia and hydroxylamine at...
GAACTCAACGAGGCCTTTGCCGCCCAGGGCCTGGCCGTGCTGCGCGACCTCGGCCTGGCCGACGACGACGCGCGCGTCAACCCCAACGGTGGCGCCATCGCCCTGGGCCATCCCCTGGGCGCGAGTGGCGCCCGCCTGGCCACCACCGCCGTCAACCAGCTGCACCGCAGCGGTGGCCGCTATGCGCTGTGCACCATGTGCATCGGGGTGGGGCAGGGCATTGCGGTGGTGCTGGAGCGGGTGTGACCTGACCCATTTTGTTTCGTGGGTTACCGTGGGACCAGGAAGGTGGATGGCTCGTCCACTTCTGCCTGGCCTGCCCGTTCGGGCGAAGCCACCACGAAGCGGATGGGCACCACCTCGCCGGCGTGTTGCGCCGCCTCGACGCTGGGCATGCGGACGGTGGCCGTGATGGTGGTGGCCTGTGCCGGCCCCAGCTCTGCGGTGATGGGTTGGTGAAGGCTCACCAGGCGAGACGGCTCCACGGCCACCACCACCCTGCGGGTGTGGTCCGACGCGTTCATCAGCTGCAGCGTGTAGACGTTCTCCACCGCCCCCTGTTCCACCTGGCGCGCCATGACCGAGCGGTCGCGGATGACGTTCATGCGGACTTCCGGCCGGGTGGCGAATGCTGCGACGGTGGCGGCGATCACCAGGGTCAGAAGACCGCCGTAGACCCAGACCCGGGTGCGCCACACGCGCCGCAGGAAGGGGCGCCGGCTGCTGGCGGCACCACCCAGTTCGTGCAGGGAGGCCATGCGGATCAGGCCCTTGGGGGCGTGCACCTTGCCCATCACGTCGTCGCAGGCGTCGATGCACAGGCCGCAGCCGATGCACGCGGCCTGCAGGCCGTTGCGGATGTCGATGCCCGTGGGACAGACCTGCACGCACAGACTGCAATCGACGCAATCGCCCATGCCGGCCTCTTTGTGGTCTATCTTGCGCGACCGGCCGCCGCGCGTTTCGCCACGCACGAAGTCGTAGGTGACCACAAAGGTATCGCGGTCCACCATGACGCTCTGGAACCGGGCGTAAGGGCACATGTACTTACAGACGGCCTCGCGCATAAAACCTGCATTGCCCCAGGTCGCAAACGCGTAGAACAACAACCAGAACCACTGCCAAGGCCCGAGCGAAAGCGCAATCAGCTCGCCTCCCAGCTCGCGGATGGGCGCGAAATAGCCAATGAATGTGTAGCCGGTCCACAAGGCGATCACCACCCACAGCAGGTGCTTGAGGGCCTTGATGCGCAGTTTTTTCAGGGTCCAGGGTTGTTCATCGAGCCGGATGCGGGCCAGGCGGTCGCCTTCGACCTTGCGCTCGACCCACATAAAAATTTCGGTATAGACGGTCTGGGGACAGGCGTAGCCACAGAACAGCCGCCCCGCCATAGCGGTAAACAGAAAGAGAGAAAAGGCCGAAATCAGCAGCAGAACGGTCAGGTAGATGACGTCCTGCGGCCATAAAATCATGCCGAAGATGTAGAACTTGCGTTCCAGCAGATCGAACAGCACAGCCTGGCGACCGTGCCATTCGATCCAGGGCAGACCATAAAAGATGATCTGCGTAAAATACACCATCCACACACGCCAACGGGCAAAAACGCCGGTCACTGAACGGGGGTAGATTTTCCTGCGCACATCGACCAGGGCCTTCTCGACCTGCGGCGAGGTGCCCCCCGCTCCTTTGCCTTTGCGTGGCGGCTGCCACTTGGGAACGCGCTCCTGCGCATTGTCGGCGCTAGCTTGGGGGGAGTCACTACTCATTGCAGGTCCTGAAGACGTCTGTCGATTTAAAACAACTTAATTGGCTTGGGGTTCCGTATTGGACAAGCCCCAGACCCAGCCAGCCAGCAGACGGATCTGCTCGGGTGTAAGCGTACCTTTCTGGGCAGGCATCTGGTTGGTGCGGCCTTGCAGGACGGTCTGGACGATAGTGGCTTCGGAGCTGCCATACAGCCAGTAATCGTCGGTCAGGTCGGGCGCACCCAACAGCACATTGCCTTTGCCGTCGGCACCGTGGCAGGCAAAGCAGGTGCTGTCATACACACGCTTACCAGGCACGACGCGCAGCGGATCGGCAGCCAGACCGGACATCGAGCGCACGTACTGGGCCACATCCGACGCTTCTGCGGGCGTCAGCTGCGACTGCGGCGGCATCATGCCGGTACGGCCTTCGGTAATCGTGTGCAGGATCTGTTCTGGCTTGCCGCCCCACAACCAGGCCTTGTTGGCCAGATTCGGAAAACTGGGCGAACCCTGAGCATCCGAGCCGTGGCACTGGGCACAGTTGTTCAGAAACAGGCGCTGACCGATCTCGCGGGCTTCCTGATCGCGGGCGATGTCTTCGATAGGCATTTCGCGATAACGGGCATACACAGGCTCCAGACGAGCATTGATTTCCGCCTGCTGTTCCTTGACCTGCTTGCCGGCGGTAAAGCCCAGTTCGCCCTTGTACGTACCCAGACCTGGGTAGAGCACCAGATACCCCAAGGCAAAAATGCACAAGCCAATGTACATGACCGTCCACCAGCGCGGCACGGGATTGTTCAGTTCGGTCAGATCGCCATCCCACACGTGGCCGGTCTCTTCGACCGGGACATTCTTGCCCAGGAAAGAGCGCTGCGTAAACAGCAACCACAAGCAAAATGCGATACCGCCCAAAGCGATGGCGGAGATCCACAGGCTCCAGCCATTATTGAAAAAATCACTCATTCGAACCCCCAAGGTTTTTGTCGTTGCGTCCCTCGTCGGGCAAAGCGAAAGGCAGGAGCGCAGCTTCCTGATTGGCCTGGCGGCGTCCTCGGGAGAACGCCCACCAGCAAATGCCCAGGAAGGTCGCCATCGCCAGAATCGTAACTACGGCGTTGACCATGGCCATTTAATGAACTCCTTGCTCCACAGCCTTGGCGGCGGCAGCGCGGCTTTGTACACCCAGACCTTGCAGATACGCCACCACGGCGTCTTCTTCGGTCTTGCCTACAAGCTGCTCGGGAGCCTTGGCAATTTGTTCGTCGGTATAGGGCACGCCCAACTTGCGCAGCACGCGCATGCGATCCTGCACGTTCTCGCCTTCGACGGAGTTATGCTGCAGCCACGGATAGGCGGGCATATTGGACTCCTTGACAAGGGCGCGCGGATTGCGCAGGTGGATGCGATGCCACTCGTCGCTGTAGCGCTGACCAACACGGGCCAGGTCGGGACCGGTACGCTTGGAACCCCACAGGAAGGGGTGGTCGTAGACCGATTCTCCGGCCAGGGAGTATGGGCCGTAACGCTGCACTTCGGACTGAAGCATCCGTACCTGCTGCGAGTGGCAGCCGACGCAGCCTTCGCGGATGTAGATGTCACGTCCGATCAGGTTCAGGGGCTCGTAAGGCACCGTGCCTTCGGTAGGCTGGGTCGTAGAGTGCTGGAAAAACAAAGGAACGATCTGCACCAGGCCGGCAAAAGAGATGACCAAGATGCTGAGGATGATCATCAGCCCGATGTTTTTCTCGATGGTTGCGTGAGAAAAGCGCTTATTGGTTTCGTTAGCCATGAGTTACTCCTTAAGCCAACACGGTGGTTTGCCCCACCAGGGCTGGATCGCGGGCATCGGGGTTCTTGAGAGGCACGACAGGGTTGACGCGCGGCTGGCCCTTGATGGTCAGGAAGGTATTCCAGGCCATGAGCAAGATGCCGGTCACGAACAACAGGCCGCCCAGAGCGCGGATGGCGTAGAAAGGATACGTGGCTTTCACGACTTCAACGAAGCTGTAGGTCAGGGTACCGTCGGCACCGGTGGCGCGCCACATCATGCCCTGCATGACACCGGCAATCCACATGGCGGCGATATACAGCACCACACCCAGCGTAGCCAGCCAGAAATGCAGCTCGATCAGGCGGGGTTTAGCCATTTCGGTGCGGCCGTACAGACGTGGAATCAGGTAGTACAAGGAGCCGAAGGTGATCATGGCGACCCAGCCCAGCGCACCGGAGTGCACGTGACCGATGGTCCAGTCGGTGTAATGCGACAGGGCATTGACCGTACGGATGGCCATCATGGAGCCTTCAAAGGTGGACATGCCGTAAAAGGACATGGCCACAACCATGAACTTCAGGATGGGGTCGGTACGCAGCTTGTGCCAGGCACCGGACATGGTCATGATGCCGTTGATCATGCCGCCCCACGATGGAGCCAGCAGAATCAGCGAGAAAGTCATGCCCAGAGACTGTGTCCAGTCGGGCAGCGAGGTGTACAGCAGATGGTGCGGACCCGCCCACATGTACGTGAACGCCAGCGCCCAGAAGTGGACGATGGACAGACGGTACGAGTAGATGGGACGGTTGGCCTGCTTGGGGATGAAGTAGTACATCATGCCCAGGAAGGAGGTGGTCAGGAAAAAGCCCACTGCGTTGTGGCCATACCACCACTGCACCATTGCATCCTGAACGCCGGCATACGCCGAGTAGGACTTCATGAAGCTGACCGGCAGCTCCAGGTTGTTGAAGATGTGCAGAACGGCGATCGTCAGGATGTAAGATCCGAAGAACCAGTTAGCCACATAAATGTGGCGCACACGGCGCTTGACGATGGTGCCGAAGAACACGATAGCATACGCGACCCAGACCAGCGTGATCAGGATGTCGATGGGCCATTCCAGTTCGGCGTATTCCTTGCTGCTGGTGTAGCCCATGGGCAAGGTGATGACAGCGGCCACCAGAGCGGCCTGCCAGCCCCAGAAGGTGAAGGCTGCCAGCTTGTCGCTGAACAGGCGGGCCTGACAGGTACGCTGCACGACGTAGTACGACGTGGCAAACAAGCCGGTGCCGCCGAAGGCAAAAATCACGGCGTTGGTATGCAGCGGACGCAGACGTCCGTAGCTCAGCCATGGCGTATTAAAGTTAAGTTCTGGCCAGATCAATTGCAAGGCAATGAAAAGGCCCATTGCCATGCCTATGACGCCCCAAAATACGGTCATGATGGTGAATTGTCGCACCACCCCGTAATTGAAGACTTCGGCGTTATTTCCGACCGTATCGGAAGTGCCCATTTTCTTCCCCTAAACAAACATTGTTAATACAAGCGACAACTATCAGCATCATCCTGCAAGTCGAAATACGGCTCCTTGATGTGCATCAAAAAGCCGTGGAAAGTCGCATAAACACGCGCGATCCAGCCCCTTGGACTACCTGTCGCGAACAGCCCTTGAAGCTTAAAAGAATAATTATTGCGTATCCGGCGGCCGCCCCCGGCGCGGCTGGCGGGCGACCGTGGTGTCGTCATCCAGAAGAATGGAATCGGCTGCAGTCTGAGTGTCTTCGAACTGGCCGGCAAAGATAGCCCACCAGAAGGCCACGCCGATCAGGATGACCAGCGCGACGGAAATTGGGATAAGGACCAGTAAAGAGCCGAGCATATCAGGCCTGCCCTGCCGCCGGTCCAGTCCAGCCGGCAGGAGCGCGGCGGACACGGCTGCGATAGATGCGCCAGGAGTTGGCCGCCACCGCCAGCGAAGACACCAACATGCTGACGGCTGCCAGCCAGGGAGCCACGATGCCCACAGCGGCCAGCGGCGTCATGAGCAAATGCCAGGCAATAGAGCCGTACAGGTTCTGGCGGGCAATGCGGCCGGTTTGCTGGGTAAGCTGAACCACTTCAAATTCGCTGGACGCCGGGCGGGCCGACAAGCCGGCATGCGCCGACGCCACTGCCGTAGGCACGGACATGGACATGGCACAGGGGCAGCTCATGACCAGCAGCGAAACCACAACGGGAACCGCATGGGAAGCATCCAGCCAGTACCAGACCAGCCCCACTACGGCCGCCAGCGCCAGCTGAATCGTGACGAACCAGAAGGCCAGGGTATTGGCATGGCCGGTAACCGAACGGCGAAACTGCTCGATAACGTCGTGCGAACCGCCTTGCGCGACGGACTGCCGGGCACACAGTTCCAGATAACGCGCCGTCAGCAAAAAGGCCACGAACATGGTGACCGAGTCGTAATAGACTTCGCCCTGATGCGTCCAGGTGCTGACCACGCTGGGCAGAAAAGCGCCAATGATGCCCAGAGCAACGGGCACGTCCATGCCCACGCGCCCCGTAGACAGACTGGCCAGCGCGCCCTTGAGGATGGGCCAGGCGCAATACAGCACGACCGGCATGGTCAGGGCCAGGCTGGCCCAGTTCATGAGCACGATGGCTTGCGACAGGGATTCGATATTGTCCGGGGAAGAACTGAACGAGCGCATATAGCCCGGGAAAGCGAACATCATGACCTGCATGGCCGACAGCCAGGCCAGGCCTAGGCGCGCCAAGGTATGCCGCCTGCGCGAACGCTGTTCGGCGGTCAGGGGCTTGGGCAGGGAAAAGATGGAGTAGGCGGGCATGAAAGGACTATAAACCACTGATATTTCTTTATTGTTGATCTAAATCAATACGACTTTGCTTGCTTCCTATATCGTTGTCCATACGCATCTTGTTCAGGCCGTTATCCCCCCAACACGGCATCAACTGTTCAATGCTTTAGGCTGCCGCTGGCAGCCTCTTTTTTTTTGCTTGCCATGATTTTATAGCCGAAGCAGCAGAAAGTCAGCCCACTTAATAAATTAAAGTAATTAATAAACGGGTTCTTATATGTGTCCGCGCTACGCACACAAAAAGGCAGCCCGTCGGCTGGAGCGGTCCGACGGGCTGCCTGCATCGCGGTGGTGCCCAGCACAGGCACCCTCCCCGATTACGCTTCCGAGCCAGCGAACTGCTGTGCCTCGGTAGAACCTGCCAGTGCCGTCGTAGACGACTTGCCAGCTTCAACGGTCTGGGTCACGGCATCGAAATAGCCCGTACCCACTTCACGCTGGTGCTTGACAGCCGTAAAGCCCAGATCAGCGGCGGCAAACTCTTTTTCCTGCAGTTGCACGAAGGCGCTCATCTGCTTGCGAGCATAGCCGTGGGCCAATTCGAACATACCGTAGTTCAATGCATGGAAGCCGGCCAGCGTGATGAACTGGAACTTGTAACCCATGGCACCGAGTTCACGCTGGAACTTGGCGATCGTGGCATCGTCCAGGTTCTTTTTCCAGTTAAAGGACGGCGAGCAGTTGTAGGCCAGCATTTTGCCGGGGAACTGGCGGTGAATGGCTTCCGCGAACTGACGGGCGTATTCCAGATTGGGCGTGGAGGTTTCGCACCAGACCAGGTCTGCATAGGGGGCGTAGGCCAAACCACGGGCAATGGCCTGATCCAAGCCGGCACGCGTGCGGTAAAAACCTTCGACCGTACGCTCTTCCAGAATGAAGGGGCGGTCGTACTCGTCCACGTCGCTGGTGATCAAGTCGGCTGCATCGGCGTCGGTGCGGGCAACCAAAATGGTGGGCACGTCCATGACGTCGGCTGCCAGGCGGGCGGCGACCAGCTTGGAGACGGCTTCGCGTGTGGGCACCAGCACTTTGCCACCAAGGTGACCGCATTTCTTGGCCGAAGCCAATTGATCTTCAAAGTGCACACCGGCGGCACCGGCGGCAATCATGGCTTTCATCAGCTCGAACGCATTGAGCACGCCGCCAAAACCGGCTTCGGCATCGGCCACGATAGGAGCAAAATAATCAATGTAGCTTTCGTCGCCTGGATTGACGCCTTCCATCCACTGGATCTGGTCACAGCGCGCCAAGGAGTTGTTGATGCGACGCACAACGGAGGGCACCGAGTTGACGGGGTACAGGGACTGATCAGGATACATTTCGCCAGCCGAGTTGGCATCGCCCGCCACCTGCCAGCCGGACAGGTAAATCGCCTTCAGGCCGGCTTTGACCTGCTGCATGGCTTGATTGCCGGTCAAGGCACCCAGGGCGTTAACGAAGGGCTCCTGGTTGATGGACTGCCAAAGACGCTCTGCACCACGCCGCGCCAGTGTATGTTCTTCGACCAAAGAGCCGCGCAGGCGGATGACTTCTTCCGCACTGTAGCCGCGTTTGACACCCTGCCAGCGAGGATCTTCGGCCCAGCGCTTTTGCAGATTGCGGATTTCAGCTTCACGAGCATTCATAGTTGACTCCTGTAATTAAGATCAGAGATGACGTTGAACAGATGACTACAGTCTATATAAATGCTGCATTGCAATGATGTTTTATATCTTATACAAGACTAATTATTTTTATCTTTATAATCAATGAATTAATTATTAAATTTCGAGATACGAAACGCCATACCCTTTTGTGAAAAAAAATCCCCTGCGTCGCAGCAGCTATTTTCTGCATACTGGTATGGATGTTTCACCATGTGGGATAATAGATGTCTCGTGTCCCGGCTACAGCCCGTGCGCACTTTATCGACTGGCACTGTTTTGCCTTCTGAATCTATGAAGAATCACTCTCCCCTGAACGACTCCCCTTTGGGCCACGACGTGGTCTACCCCAGCCGCTACGATCCGGGCGTGCTGTTTGGCATCGAACGCTCATTAAACCGGCAAGCCCTGCACGTGCCGGCACAATGGCATGGTGCCGATATCTGGAACGGCTACGAACTATCCTGGCTCAACCCCAAAGGCAAGCCTGTCGTGGCCCTGGCTCGCTTCACGATTCCCTGGAACAGCCCCCGCATCATCGAATCCAAATCCTTCAAGCTCTATCTGAACTCGTTCAACGATGAAATCGTGAAAGACGCCGACATGCTACGACAGCGCATGGCTCAGGACCTGAGCGCCGTCGCCGGTGCCCCCGTGGAAGTGACTCTGCTGCCGCTGGATGCGCTGCAGGGCCAGCAGATAGGCATACTGGAGGGGGTATGCATTGATCAGCTGGATATCGAGATCCGCGACTACACGCCACAGAAGGACATGCTGCGCTGCCTGCCCGATGCTGCCACGGTAAGCGAGACGCTGATGTCCGATTTGCTCAAATCCAATTGTCCGGTGACGGGCCAGCCCGACTGGGGCAGCGTACAAGTGCGCTACACCGGCCCGCAGATCGACCCGGCCTCTTTGCTGCGCTATATCGTCTCGCTGCGTCGCCATACGGAGTTTCACGAGCACTGCGTCGAGCGGCTTTACAGCGACATCATGCAAGGCTGCCGTCCAGAACGCCTGCTGGTGTATGCGCGCTACACGCGTCGCGGCGGCCTGGACATCAACCCCTGGCGCAGCAGTCATCCGGACAGCGTGGACGAACCGCGCCTGGCCCGGCAGTAAAAGCATTCTTTATGCTCTTTCGGGCGCAAGGCTGCGCGCAAAGACAGAGCAAACACGAGCGGAACCGCCAATCCAGGATCAGGCATTGCCCACACACCGGCAGTGCCTGCGCCAGAGCGGCGATTTCGTATTTCTAAATAATGCCGCTTAGCGAGGAGCGGCGCGCGTCACCGTCGATGCCACGTAAACAGCCAGCCCTGCTGCCGTCCAGTAGCCGATGGCGGCCCCCCACCAGGGGGCCTGGCTCAAGCCCGCGTCCAGCAGCAAGCCAAACCCGACCGGAGCCAGGGACGAGCCGACATCCATGCCCGAATACACCAATCCGTATACGGCACCAGTAGCCCCTTTGGGCGTGACACGGCGGATCAGCATATCGCGCGAGGGCGAGGCAATACCCGAACAAAACCCGGCCGCCCCTACAAAGAACAACGCCGATGCTGGTGCCACCCAGCCAGCCCCCAAGACCAGCAGTAAGGTGCCGGACACGATCAGGGAGACAAACACGATCAATTCGGAACGCGGCGTGCTGGAGGCAATGAATCCCCCGACCAGCATGCCGGTGGCCGAGGCCAGCATATACCCAGACAGGGCCGAACCTGCCACGACCTTGTCGATGCCATAGGTGGTGTGCAGCATGGGAATCGTATAGTTCTGCACCACGGCCATTGCCGCCGTGGCAAAGGCGAAGAACAGAAACGCCCCCCACAGCGCAGGGCGTGACAATAAAGTGGACAAGGTGGTCCAGATCGGTTCTTTATGCGGCGGCCGCGCCGCGCGCGCCCCGCGCATCGGCGATGTCCCGGCCAGCGCATGCTGGTTGAACAGCACCAACATCAAGACTGCGCCAATCAGGGCGGCAGCGGCCAGCACGGCTATCCGCCAGCCAAAGTAAATAGTGAGCGTGGTAATGAAAACCGGCGTCAGCGCCCAGCCCAGATTGCCGGTCAGGCCGTGCGTGCTGAAGGCATGGCCCAGACGCGCCGGACTGACGCGATGGTTGATGATGGAGTAGTCCACCGGATGAAAGACCGCATTACCCACCCCGCCGATCAAGGCGGCGGCCAGCAACATGACATAGCCATTGGCCAAGCCGATCAACAAGGCCGCGCTTACAAAACAGGCCAGGCCCACTTTGAGCACCGGCACCGCTCCGACGCGATCGACCAGAAAACCCGATGAAGCCTGCCCCAGGCAAGAGACCAGATAAAACGCGGTAACCAAGCCGCCCAGTGTCAGAAAGTCGTAGTTGAACTCCTGACTGAGCGAGATATACAAGGTGGGCAGGATCAGCTGAAAAAAATGCGAACTGGCGTGCGCAATACCCACGACGCCGATGACTTGCCAGTCCTGTGAACCAAGTTCTTGCTGCCTATCGAGCGTCGTGGATTGCGTATCAGACATGCCTAGACCTGTTTTTTCTTGATCTCTGGCCAGGCCTTTTGCAAGTAATAGCACATGGACCAGACCGTTAGGACGGCGGCCACGACAATAAGCGCCTGGCCGATGATACGGGTCGGCAAGCCCATGATGGGATGCCAATACAGCAGGCAGGGAATAGCAACCATCTGCGCCGCCGTTTTGAATTTGCCGAGCCGGTGAACAGCCACACTACCACTGGCACCGATCTTGGCCATCCATTCCCGCAATGCAGAAATGGTAATTTCACGCCCGATGATGATCAGGGCAATGAAGGCATCCACCCGGTTCAGATCCAGCAAGACCAGCAAGGCTGCCCCGACCATCAGCTTGTCGGCCACCGGGTCCAAAAATGCACCGAAGGACGATGTCTGGTTCCAGCGCCGCGCCAGCCACCCATCGAACCAGTCGGTCAGCGCCGCCACGATAAAAACCAGAGCCGCCCACAAGTCGCGCGAAGGTTCGGACAGCCAGCTATCGGGCAGGTAATACAGCGCCACGATCAGGGGGATCAGGATGATGCGAAGCCACGTAAGGGCAATGGGCAGATTGAAAGGCATAAAGAGATACCAACCTAAATAGACAAAGGCTTACGCCTATCGTAAAGCATGATAAATGCGCTCGGCCAGCTCGGTCGAAATTCCCTCGACCGAACTGAGCTCGTCAATACCGGCATCGGCCACACCGCTGAAACCGCCAAAACGCGCCAGCAAGCGCTGACGCCGCTTGGCACCGACCCCTTCGATGTCTTCCAGGCGCGACACATTGCGCGTTTTGGCACGCTGGGCACGCATGCCGGTAATGGCAAAACGATGGGCCTCGTCGCGCACCTGTGCCACCAGCATCAGCGCAGCCGACTCCACGCCCAAGGCCACAGCCGGCCTGTCGTCGGCAAAGACCAAGGTTTCCAGGCCCACCTTGCGCTTCTCGCCTTTTGCCACCCCCACCAGCACATGGATATCCAGGCCCAGCTCGACGAAAACCTGCCGGGCAATCTCGACCTGCCCTTTGCCGCCGTCGATCAGCACGATATCGGGTAATTCGGCCAGGCCTTCGGCCACCCGCGCAAAGCGCCGGTTCAGCACCTGTCGCATGGCGGCGTAATCATCGCCCGGCGTAATGCCGGCAATGTTGTAACGGCGATACAAGGAAGGCTGCATGGCATGCTGCTTGTAGACGACACACGAGGCCTGGGTGGCTTCGCCTGCCGTATGGCTGATGTCAAAGCATTCAATATGCAGGGCATCGAGCTGGGCATCGTCCAGATCCAGCTCCAGGGCCTGCGCCAGCGCCAGGGTACGACCGGCTCGTGCCGTCGATTCGCCCAGTGCGCGGGCCAGGGCCAGTTCGGCGTTCTTGCCTGCCTGCTCCAGCCAAGTCTTGCGCATGCCTTGCGGCCGAATCAGCACCCGCGCCTTGACGCCGGTCTGTTCGGCCAACAAGGTCAGCAGATCGGCATCGGGCAAGGCATGCGAACAGACCAGCACGGGCGGCATGCGACGTTCCAGATAATGCTGGGCCACAAAGGCGGCCAACACATCGCCCGGGGTGTCCTCGTTGATATGGGTGGGAAAGAACGCCCTATCGCCCAGATGACGGCCGCCGCGCACCATCGCCAAGTTGACACAGAACTTACCGCCCGCGTTGGCCACGACAATGATGTCCACATCATCGTTGCCCACCTGCTCCATGCTCTGCTGGTGCAGCACGGCGGACAAGGCCTTCATTTGGTCGCGCAAGGCCGCAGCCTGCTCGAAATCCAGGTTTTCGGAAGCCTGCATCATGCGTGCCTGCAGATCATCCAGAATTTCCGATGTATGACCATCCAGAAAGCGAATGGCACGCTGCACGTCCTGCTGATATTGCTCGGGCGAAACCAGATTCACGCACGGCGCGGAACAGCGCCCGATCTGGTGCAGCAGACAGGGGCGCGTACGGTTGGCGTACACGCTGTCTTCACAGGTGCGCAACCGAAAGACCCGTTGCAGGATCTGTATGGTTTCGCGCACGGCCCAGGAGTTGGGATAGGGACCAAAAAAATGCCCTTTGCCGCTGGTGCTGCCCCGGTAATAAGCGATGCGCGGCGCTTCGTGGGCGCTGATCAACAGATAGGGGTAGGACTTGTCGTCCCGGAACAAGATGTTGTAGCGCGGCCGCAGACGCTTGATCAGGTTGTTTTCCAACAGCAAGGCCTCGGCCTCGCTGCGGGTGACCGTCACTTCGATGCGCGCTACCCGCGCCACCATCAAGGCGATGCGCGGGCTGCTGAGGTTTTTCTGGAAATAAGAACTGACGCGGCGCTTCAGGTCGCGGGCCTTACCCACATACAAGACCTCGCCCTGCGCATCGATATGCCGGTACACACCCGGCAGATTCGGCAGCTCAGACAGAAAGGATTTTAGATTGAAGTCCGCGGGCATATTGATAGTGCTCGTCCGCCTGCAGGGCGTCCCAGTCCAGGGCGGGGGTCGTGGGCATCAGCTTACGGATGCGTTCAATGGATTCGGGTGACGGCGTGAACTCCAGGCGCGCCAGCAGCTCGTCGGCCAGATCGGGACGGTTGCACACCAGCACCATATCGCAACCGGCACCCAATGCCGCCTTGGCGCGGTCCAGAATATCGCCGGCTACCGACGCGCCTTCCATGGTCAGGTCGTCCGAAAACACCACGCCGTCGTAAGCCAGGGCCTTGCGCAGCACGCGTCCAATCCAGTAAGGCGAAAATCCGGCCGGATTGGGGTCCACCTTGGAGTAGATCACGTGCGCCGGCATGACGGACGGCAACTGCAAGGTGCCCAGCCAACCGTAAGGGGCAGCATC
>JQGF01000696.1_pt1 | contig 13297 bp, 10 predicted proteins | sample 210201 | NCBI WGS metagenome assembly JQGF01 (sample SAMN02947780, study PRJNA257236) | wastewater metagenome | biome: Domestic wastewater sediments; material: Domestic wastewater soil sediments and water; isolation source: domestic wastewater sediment treated with ammonia and hydroxylamine at...
GTAATTTATGACTTGCCGGTCTCCGGATCGGGTAGAATGAACTAAGTATGGCGCTTGTTCAGGTATGTGTAAGCATATTTGGCAAGTTATCGCAATCGCAGGAGATTGGCTTTGAACAATTCGTTTTCCAAAGTCGCGATCTGGATGGTTATTGCGCTTGTGCTGTTTACTGTTTTCAAGCAGTTTGACGGCCGGCCGGCAACCACCGATGGCGTCACCTATACGCAATTCATGAATGATGCGCGCGCCGGTCGCATCACCAAGGTGGATATCCAGGGCGATACCCTGCATGTCACGCCTGATTCCGGCCGCACCTACACCCTGACTTCCCCCGGCGACCTGTGGATGGTGCCCGAGCTGGTCAAGTCCGGTGTGCAGGTTTCCGGCAAGGCCCGCGAGGAACCTTCCTTCCTGACCAGCCTGTTCATTTCCTGGTTCCCCATGCTCTTGCTGATTGGGGTGTGGGTGTTTTTCATGCGTCAGATGCAAGGCGGCGGCAAGGGCGGGGCATTTAGCTTCGGCAAGTCGCGTGCGCGCCTGCTCGACGAAAACTCCAATCCTGTCACCTTTGCCGATGTCGCCGGCTGCGACGAGGCCAAGGAAGATGTGCAGGAACTGGTCGATTTCCTGCGTGATCCCTCTCGCTTCCAGCGCTTGGGCGGTCGTATTCCCCGTGGCATCCTCATGGTGGGTTCGCCCGGTACCGGCAAGACCTTGCTGGCCCGAGCCATCGCCGGCGAAGCGAAAGTGCCGTTTTTCAGCATTTCCGGTTCTGATTTCGTGGAAATGTTCGTGGGCGTCGGTGCCTCGCGTGTTCGCGACATGTTCGAGAACGCCAAGAAACAGGCTCCCTGCATCATCTTCATCGACGAAATCGATGCGGTCGGCCGCCAGCGCGGTGCCGGCCTGGGCGGTGGCAACGACGAACGTGAACAGACCCTGAACCAACTGCTGGTGGAAATGGACGGTTTTGAAACCGGCCAAGGCGTGCTGGTCATTGCCGCCACCAACCGTCCCGACGTACTGGACCCCGCCTTGCTGCGTCCGGGCCGTTTCGACCGTCAGGTCGTCGTGGGTCTGCCCGATATCCGTGGCCGTGAACAGATTCTGAAAGTGCATATGCGCAAGGTGCCGCTGGCTCCCAATGTGGACGCTGTGGTGCTGGCACGCGGCACGCCGGGTTTTTCCGGTGCCGATCTGGCCAACCTGGTCAACGAAGCAGCCTTGTTTGCCGCCCGCCGCAATGGTCGTACGGTCGACATGCAGGATTTCGAGCGCGCCAAGGACAAGATCATCATGGGTGCCGAGCGCCGTTCCATGATCATGCCCGAAGAAGAGCGTCGCAATACGGCCTACCACGAAGCGGGTCACGCGCTGGTTGCATGCATGTTGCCCAAGACCGATCCTGTTCATAAGGTCACCATCATTCCTCGTGGCCGTGCATTGGGTGTCACCATGCAGTTGCCCGAGGGCGACCGCTACAGCATGGACAAGGAACGTCTGCTCAACATGATTGCCGTATTGTTCGGTGGCCGGATCGCCGAAGAAGTCTTTATGAATCAAATGACGACAGGTGCATCGAACGACTTCGAGCGGGCCACGCAGATCGCCCGCGACATCGTGACCCGTTACGGCATGACCGACTCTCTGGGGCCGGTGGTTTACGCCGAAAACGAAGGTGAAGTTTTCCTGGGCCGCAGCGTCACCAAGACCACGCACGTATCCGAAGCGACTATGCAGAAGGTGGATTCCGAGATTCGCAAGATCATCGATGAGCAATATACCGTTGCGCGTACGCTGATCGAGGACAACCGCGATAAGATGGAATCTATGGCCAAGGCGCTGTTGGAATGGGAAACCATCGATGCGGACCAGATCGACGACATCATGAAGGGTTTGCCTCCACGGGCTCCACATATCCCGGGCGGCGATAACTCGTCCTCCTCCGACGGCTCTGTGCCACCGGCTACGGGCGTCAGCCCTAGCGGCGACAAGGGTACGGCGGCAACGACGCCTGTTTAATTTTTACTTAGGCACCGCCTATTTCATGAATCACGACCAATGGTCTTGTGGGCGCTTCCAGCTTGGGCTGGAGCGCCCTTTGCTTATGGGGATCGTGAATGTCACTCCCGATTCCTTCTATGACGGTAACCGGCATGCCGATCTATCCCGGGCCTTGGACCACGCCCATCAATTGATTGCCGAAGGTGCCGATATCCTGGATATAGGCGGGGAATCGACCCGACCGGGGGCCGAGCCTGTATCGCTGGAACAGGAAATGGAGCGTGTCATCCCCCTGGTGCAGGCCCTGCGCTCGTCGGGGGTGGCATTGTCGGTAGATACCTTCAAGCCGGAGATCATGCGTGCCAGCCTGGCCGCCGGAGCCGACATCATCAACGATATTTATGCCTTGCGCATGCCGGGCGCGTTGGAGGCTGTGCGTGATTCGGACTGTGGTCTGTGCATTATGCATATGCAGGGCGAACCGCGCACCATGCAGCAGGAGCCGCGCTACCAAGATGTGGTTGCGCAAGTCAGGGATTTTCTGCAAGAGCGTTGTGACCAATTGCTGCAGCATGGAGTGGCATCCAAGCGTATCATGCTCGATCCCGGCTTTGGCTTTGGCAAGACAGCAGCCCATAATTACCAGTTGCTGCGTGGGCTGGAGCAGGCCAGCGTGCCAGGGTATCCCTGGCTGATCGGTTTGTCGCGCAAGTCCATGATCGGATATGTCACCGGCAAAACGGCAAATGAACGTCTGATTGGTAGTATATCGGCAGCCCTGGCCTGCGTGGTTCGGGGTGCAAAAGTGATCCGTGTCCACGATGTCGCCGCAATGCGCGAAGCGCTGGATATCTGGAATGCGGTTGAATTTGGAGTCTCTGAATGAGCGATCGGAAGTATTTTGGCACCGACGGTGTCCGTGGCGAAGTGGGTGGCCCAACCATCAATCCCGAGTTTGCCTTGCGGCTGGGCTATGCCGCCGGCAAGGTGCTGGCAGGCCAGCATCAGGGTAAAGGCCGCCCCACGGTCATTATCGGCAAGGACACCCGCATTTCCGGCTATATGCTGGAATCGGCCCTGGAGGCAGGGCTGTCGGCGGCCGGTATCGATGTGCTGCTGGCTGGCCCTGTGCCTACGCCAGCGGTCGCCTACTTGACGCGTACCCTGCGCCTGGCTGCCGGTATTGTCATTTCCGCTTCCCATAATCCCTATTTCGACAATGGCATCAAGTTCTTCTCGGCGCATGGCACCAAGTTGCCTGACGAGGTCGAACTCAAGATCGAACAGGCGATCGACCAGCCCATGCAGTGGGTTAAATCCGAGTCCTTGGGCCGTGCCCGTCGCCTGGAAGACTCCGCCGGTCGTTATATCGAGTTTTGCAAGAGCACCTTTCCCAACGAATTGGATCTGGACGGCCTGAAGATCGTGGTCGATGCGGCTCACGGCGCAGCCTACAACATTGCCCCCCATGTGTTCCGTGAGCTGGGTGCCGAAGTGGTGGCCATTGGCGTGCAGCCCGATGGCTTTAACATTAACCACGAGGTGGGGGCCACGTACCCCGAGCGTCTGGCCGAGGAAGTGCGCGCACATGGCGCAGACCTGGGCATTGCTCTGGATGGCGATGCCGACCGGCTCCAGATGGTGGATGCCGATGGTCGTATCTACAACGGTGACGAACTGCTTTACCTGATCGTGCGCGATCGCCAGCAGAGCCAGCCCGTGGAAGGCGTGGTCGGCACCTTGATGACCAATTTCGGCTTCGAGAAAAGCATGCGCGATCTGGGCATTGCGTTCGAGCGTGCCAAGGTGGGTGATCGCTATGTGCTGGAGCAGATGCAGCAGCGCGGCTGGCTGTATGGCGGCGAAAGTTCCGGCCACCTTCTGTGCCTGGACTGCCATACGACGGGCGATGGCATTATTGCCGCCTTGCAGGTATTGACGGCTTTACGCCACAGTCGCAAGAGCTTGTCCGAATTGTTGGTGGATTTGAAGATGTATCCGCAGATCATGGTTAATGTGCCTTTGCAGGCAGGGCAGAACTGGCAGGGACATGCCGGACTGGCCGCGGCCAAGGCGCAGGTGGAAAGCCAGCTTGGCGAGCGTGGACGGGTGTTGATCCGGGCTTCTGGTACCGAACCCAAGCTGCGTCTGATGGTAGAAGCCGAGGATGCTGATCTGGCGCAATCGGGGATTGATACCCTACTTGCAGTGGATTTAATGAAATAGTAATTTGGCTATCAAAAACCTGAAACATTGCTTGTGCATCATGCACTAAAGTTTTTGGAGTCATCACGATGCTAGATCTTGAGCGTGCACGATCCGCAGCCGACCTGGGCAATGCCTGGGCCGGCCATACCGTCGGAGGCTTGGCTTTGCGTCTGGCTCGCACAGACGAAGAGCTTGAAGTCCTGCAGCGTCTGCGGTTCCAGGTTTTTACTGAAGAGATGAACGCGGTATTTCCAGGCCAGCATAATGGTCTGGACACCGACCGTTTTGATCAATGGTGCGAGCATTTCATGGTGTCCGAGCCTGAACGCAACCGGGTAATCGGCACTTACCGTCTACTGACGCCAGAAAAGGCCAAGCTGGCGGGCGCGTATTACTCGGAGTCCGAGTTCGATATCAGTGCTTTGGACGCCTTGCGTCCCAGCTTGGTCGAAGTGGGGCGCTCTTGCATTCACCCGGACTATCGCAATGGTTCGGCCATCATGATGCTGTGGGGCGGTATTGCCGCCCTGATGCGCATGGGCGGTTACCGCTATCTGCTGGGGTGCGCCAGCGTCAGCTTGCGCGACGATGGCGTCACGGCGGCCGAAGTCTGGCGCGTGGCCCGCAAATCCATGCAGGATCATCCCGAGGTGCCGCACGTCACGCCGCTGAACCGCTATCCGGTCGAGCGGCTGGACAGCGACTTGCCGGCTCGTATTCCGCCCTTGATTAAGGGGTATCTGAAGCTGGGGGCTACTATTTGCGGTGAACCGGCCTGGGACCCGGACTTCAATACGGCGGACTTCCCGGTTCTGCTCGATTTGCAGGCTATGGATGAACGCTATAAGCGCCATTTTGGGCTGGTCTGATACGGTAGGCCTTCGGCAATAGGCATCAAGCATCGGTGCCGCAACGAAACGAACCCCCAATGCCGGAACGGTTTTCGGCATTGGGGGTTCGTTTTTTTTACTGCTTCTGTATCCCTCGTCTTATCAGCAGGCGGCCCGGCCTATTGATTCCGTGATGCTGCTAGACCAGCTCCAGGGTCAAGTCGTTGTGGTCGGTTTGCCAGGCCTGGACCTCGGCCAGCAAGGAGGCCTGCGACAAGGGGTGCGAGGCCATCCAGGCCGTGTTCTGGTGAATAAGCACTTTCTTGCCTTGCAGCTCGACACGCAAGGGTAGGGAGTCCATGTCTTCGCGGCGGCGCATCAGGATGACGGCCAGACGCAGGCTCAGCAGCGTTAGCCACCAGGCATTGGTAGTTTCGTAACGCTTGAGTTTTCCCAGCTTGCCTTGGTGGCCCAAGCCCAGGAAACTGAGCATGGCCTGGTCATCGTTCGAGAAGCCGGGCATATCCGCATGTTCCAATACGTACGCGGTATGTTTGTGGTAGTCAGCGTGAGCGATGCTCAGGCCGACTTCGTGCAGATCGGCCGCCCAGCCTAATTGACGAGCCAGCTCCTGGGCTTCGGGCGAATCGGGCAACTGCAGGGAGCGCAGCAGAGCCAAGGCGGCATTGCGCACGCGCTGCGCCTGGCGAGTGTCGATGTGATAGCGCTTGACCATTTGCTGCACAGTCTGGGAGCGTTGGTCGTGCTCGGACTCCCGGCCCAGCATGTCGTACAGCACGCCCATGCGCAGAGCGCCTTCGCCGGGCATCATTTGACGTATTTTCAGTTCCTGGAAGGCGGCCATCATGATGGCCAGGCCCGCGGCCAGCACCGGTGCGCGATGCGGCTTGATGCCGTGTAGCAGACGCATGTCCACTTTGCCGTCCTGCACCAGGCGCTTCTTGAGCAACTCCATGCCTTCCAGCGTGATGCCCTTTTTGGACATGCCGTTTTCTTGCAAGATGGCGAACAGGCCTTTGGCCGTGCCGGACGAACCATAGGCTTCCTGCCAGCCGGTCTTACGGTATTGGCGCGTAATGCCTTCCAGTTCGCGGCGTGCTGCCAGAATGGCTTTTTGCATGCGTTCTTCGGTAATCGCGCCGTCGGCAAAGAACTTGTCGGTATAGCTCACGCAGCCCATGTACAGCGAGGACAGCAGCATGGGCTTGAGCCCCTTGCCGATGATGACCTCGGTCGAGCCGCCGCCTATGTCTATCATCAGCCGGCGATTAGGCGAGGGGGGCAGTTCGTTACTGATCCCCGAGAAAATCAAGCGCGCCTCTTCGTGACCGGAAATGACTTCGATGGGAAAGCCCAAGGCCGCCTCGGCGGCCGGCAAGACCTCGCTCAGGTTGCGCGCCACGCGAAAGGTATTGGTGGCGACGGCGCGGACCCGATTTGGGTGAAAGCCTTTCAGACGTTCATTAAAGCGCTGGAGAATGACGACTGCGCGCTCGATGGCATCCGGGCTGATGCACTTGTCCGGCCCCATGCCGGCGGCGAGCCGGACGGATTCATTCAGGCGGTCTATCGCGTAGATCTGGGCATGGCCATTGTGCTGGACAACGCGTCCGATGGACAGGCGAAAGCTGTTGGAGCCGAGATCCACGGCGGCGAGTAGTTGTTCCATGAGGAATCGCTGAGGGTGAATACTGTGCGATTATAAGGACATTAATCGTGGGTTTTGTTACATAAACCTGAAAATTCACAAAAGATGCCTATCCACCTTGCGGCCGTGTTTGGCTGTGCTTTTCAAGATGACAGGTTTTGCATAAGGACATAGGGGCCAGGAGCGGCGACCTTGTGTTCATAGAACAGTAATATTCATGTAGTAAAAGAGTCCGGCGATCTATTTTTCCACTGTTGGATAACGACCTCACCATGCTGCCTTCTCCCGATTCCACTTTGCTCAACCGCGAATTGTCGCTGCTTAAGTTCAATGAACGTGTTCTGGCCATGGCCGAGAACCCAAGCACGCCTTTGCTGGAGCGCTTGCGCTATATCTGTATCGTCAGCTCCAACATGGACGAGTTCTTTGAGATCCGCATCTCCAGTCTGAAGGAGCAGATTCATCAGAATCCGCACCAGGTCGGCGATGACGGCTTCCTGCCCCAGGAGGCGTTCGAGCGTGTGCAACGGGCTGCGCATCAGTTGATTGACAGGCAGAACAATCTGTTGATGCAGACGGTGCTGCCCAATCTGATGGACGAAGGCATAGGGCTGTTGCTGCCGGCCCGCTGGACCGAGGCGCAGCGGGAATGGGCCTACCAGACTTTCCAGCGTGATGTGATGCCCTTGTTGACGCCTATCGGCTTGGACCCGGCGCATCCGTTCCCGCGTGTCTATAACAAAAGCCTGAACTTTATTGTGGCGCTCAGCGGCGAAGATGCGTTTGGGCGCGCCGGCACGATTGCCATTGTTCAGGCCCCGCGAGCCTTGCCGCGCGTGATTCGCGTACCGGACGATATTGCCGGCATTCCGCAGGGATATATGCTGCTGACCTCGTTGATCAGCGTGTTCGTCAACGAACTGTTTCCGGGCATGGACGTGAAAGGCTGCTACCAGTGGCGGGTGACCCGTAACAGCGATTTGTTCGTGGACGAAGAAGAGGTCACCAATCTGCGCTCGGCCTTGCAAGGCGAGCTGTCGCAGCGCAATTTCGGCGCGGCGGTGCGGTTGGAGATCGATCAGTCCACACCCGAGAGTCTGGAGCGTTTCCTGCAAAGCGAGTTTTCTCTGGAGGGGCCGGATACGTATCGTGTGCGCGGTCCGGTCAATCTGTCACGCCTGATGCAGCTATGCAATGTGCCTGATCGGCCCGATCTGCTGTTTTCGGACTATCGGGCTCCTATTCCCGCTCCCTTCGATGGCTCTTTTGACACCCCGGCCCAGTTCTTTGCCGCCATCAAACGCAAGGATCAGCTTTTGCACCATCCCTACCAGTCGTTTCAGCCTGTGCTCAGCTTTTTGCGCGCGGCGGCGGCCGATCCGGCGGTGGTGGCCATCAAGCAGACCATTTACCGCACAGGCGAAGACTCCGAGCTGATGAATATCTTGCTGTCGGCGGCCCGCGCCGGCAAGGAAGTAACAGTGGTGGTGGAGCTGATGGCCCGCTTTGACGAGCAGACCAACATTAACTGGGCGGCCAAGCTTGAGGAGGTGGGCGCGCATGTCAGCTATGGTGTGGTCGGGCATAAGACCCACGCCAAAATGGTATTGGTGCTGCGCCGCGAAGACGGCTGCATCCGCCGTTATGGACATCTGGGCACGGGCAATTATCATCCCCGCACGGCGCGTCTGTATACGGATTTTGGCCTGCTGACGGCCAATCAGGATGTGTGCGAGGATATGGACAAGGTGTTTTCGCTCTTGACCGGGCTGGGTGCCTGGCGTCCGCTCAAGCTGTTGCTGCAGTCGCCGTTTACCTTGCACGACAGCATGATGGCGCGCATTCAGACCGAAACCGAAAACGCTCTGGCCGGCAAGCGGGCGCGCATCATGGCCAAGATGAACTCGTTGTTGGAGCCCAAGATCATCCAGGCCCTGTATGACGCCAGTCAGGCTGGGGTGAAGGTGGATCTGGTGGTACGTGGGGCGTGCGCGTTGCGGGCCGGTGTGCCCGGCCTGTCCGAGAATATCCAGGTGCGCTCGATCATTGGTCGCTTTCTGGAGCATTCGCGGGTATTTTATTTCTATAACGAAGGGCAGGAGGATGTATTTATTTCCTCGGCCGACTGGATGGACCGCAACTTCTTCCGTCGCGTGGAGCTGGGCGTGCCGGTGCTGGATCGCAGCCTGAAGAAGCGAGTCATCTCCGAAGCCTTCACCTTTGCCTTGCGGGACAATCAATTGGCCTGGAAAGCGAATTCCGACGGTACGTACAGCCGTATCCGCAGCCGTCGCACCGCATTCAACCTGCATCAGTTTTTGATGCATCGTTTGGGCGGTGTTTGAAATAACAACATTGTCACGAACATGTCATAAAGTCTGTTTAACATGTCGTGACATACAGGGTGGGCCTGTCTCTGACTATCATCAAGAGGATTTCTCGATGTTGAAATGTGTATTTAACAAGGTAACCATTGCTCTGGCGTTCAGCGCATTCGCCGCTTCCGCCACTGCCGCCGACATCACCGGCGCGGGCGCCTCCTTCCCATACCCCATCTACGCCAAGTGGGCTGCGGAATACGCTAAGCAAACCAACAACCGCGTCAACTACCAGTCCATCGGTTCGGGTGGCGGTCAGCAGCAGATCATCGCCAAGACGGTTGATTTCGGTGCGTCTGATGACCCGATGAAGGGCGACGTGCTGGCCAAAGAAGGCCTGATCCAGTTTCCGGCCGTGATCGGCGGCGTGGTGCCTGTTGTCAACGTCGAAGGCGTCGAGCCCGGCAAGCTGAAGCTGTCCGGCAAGGTGCTGGGCGATATCTTCCTGGGCAAGATCACCAAGTGGGACGATCCAGCCATCAAGGCTCTGAACGCTGACCTGACCCTGCCTAGCGCCGATATCGTCGTGGTTCACCGCTCCGACGGTTCGGGTACGACGTTCGGCTGGACCAACTACCTGTCCAAAGTGTCGCCTGACTGGAAATCCCAGGTTGGCGAAGGTAAAGCCGTCAAGTGGCCTACCGGCCAGGGTGGCAAGGGCAACGAAGGCGTGGCCGCTTACGTTCGCCAGTTGAAGAACTCGGTCGGCTATGTCGAGTACGCCTACGCCAAGCAGAACAAGCTGGCTTGGACGCAACTGCAGAACAAAGACGGCAACTTCGTTCAGCCTAGCGAAACCAGCTTTGCCGCTGCCGCCGCCAATGCAGACTGGAAGAGCGCTCCCGGAATGGGCGTGATCTTGACCGAAGAGCCCGGTGCCGAATCCTGGCCCATCACGTCGGCGACGTTCATCCTGATGCACAAGTCGCAGGACAAGCCTGAAAACGGCAAGGCCGTGCTGGACTTCTTTAACTGGGCGTTCGAGAACGGTGCCAAGTCCGCTCAGGAACTGGACTACGTTGCTCTGCCTAAGGACGTGACGGATCAGATCAAGGCCGCTTGGGCTGCCGAGATCAAGACCAAAGACGGCGCAGCGGTCTGGAAGTAAGATTCGTGTTCAAATACAGGTCAGTTGTAAATTGATCTCCCGAGACGGCCCACCATTAGGTGGTGCCGTCTTTGTTATGTAAAAATTACGGTTTTGTCTTGAACGTTCGGCGCATCCGGCGGTCTCTGGCGGCAGTCCATCCAGTTGGCCTGGGACTCAAAGCACAGCGTCTGTTCGTTTGTCCCATTCCGGCCTGACACTTCATCTGTCTACATGAAATCAAATCAGAACGCCCTTATGGATGGCATATTCAAGAACATGACGCGCTCATTTGCGTTTTTCGTGTTCATTTTGCTGGCTGCCATCTCCATTTCCCTGATCTACGGAAGCCGGGAGTCCATCGCCGAATACGGTTTTTCCTTTCTCTGGACGGATAACTGGGACCCCGTCAACAATCAATATGGTGCGTTGGTACCTATTGTCGGCACCTTGCTGACTTCGTTCATTGCGCTCTGTATCGCGGTGCCGGTTTCGTTCGGTATCGCCATGTTCCTGACAGAACTGTCGCCGACCTGGTTGCGTCGCCCCTTGGGCACCGCCATCGAGATGCTGGCGGCCATTCCGTCCATCATCTACGGGATGTGGGGCTTGTTTGTCTTTGTTCCTTTGTTCCAGACTTATGTGCAACCCGGCCTGATTTCGCTGTTCTCGGGTGTGCCCGTGCTGGGCTTCATCTTTGCCGGCCCTCCCTTTGGCATTGGCGTGTTCACCGCCGGACTGATTCTGTCCATCATGGTGATCCCGTTCATTACCGCTGTGATGCGCGATGTGTTCGAGCTGGTTCCGCCTCTGCTGAAAGAATCGGCCTATGGGCTGGGCAGCACGACCTGGGAAGTCATGTGGCGCGTGGTTCTGCCATTTACCAAAAATGGGGTCATCGGCGGCATTATGCTGGGCCTGGGGCGCGCCCTGGGCGAGACCATGGCGGTCACGTTCGTCATCGGCAACTCGTTCAATCTGCCCAGCTCCTTGTTTGCACCGTCTAACTCCATCGCCTCGGCGCTGGCCAACGAATTCAACGAAGCGGGCGGCATGCAGAAGTCTGCGCTGCTGGAATTGGGCCTGATCCTGTTCCTGATCACCACTGTTGTGCTGGCGATCTCCAAATTGCTGTTGCTGCGTCTGGCCAAGAACGAAGGTTCGTCGCGCTAAGGGTCATACTTATCATGTTCGATAAAAAATCCGCTATCAGTCTGGACAACCCCATCTATAAGCGTCGGCATATTTTTAATCGCCTGATGCTGGGTGTGTCTTTCGCAACCCTGATCTTCGGCCTGTTCTGGCTGTTTTGGATCATCCTGACCCTGATCGAAAAGGGCAGCAGCGCCATGGCCTGGTCTCTGCTGACCGAAAGCACCCCGCCGCCAGGTGGTGAAGGCGGTTTGCTCAATGCCATTGTGGGCAGTGTCATGATGGCCGCGGTCGGCACGCTGATCGGCACGCCCATCGGCATCATGGCCGGCACGTACCTGGCCGAATACGGTCAGCGCGGCTGGCTGGCACCGGCCACGCGTTTTCTGAACGACGTGCTGCTGTCGGCCCCGTCCATCATCATTGGTCTGTTCATCTATGCCGTGCATGTGGCGCAGGTGGGGCATTATTCCGGTTGGGCCGGTGCTCTGGCCCTGGCCATTTTGGTGATTCCGGTGGTGGTTCGCTCGACCGACAATATGCTGATGCTGGTCCCCAACAGCTTGCGCGAAGCGGCTGCCGCCTTGGGATGCCCCAAGTGGAAAATCATCATGGCCGTGTCGTATCGCGCGGCGCGCTCGGGCATTATTACCGGTGTGCTTTTGGCCGTTGCCCGTATTTCCGGCGAAACCGCGCCGCTGCTGTTTACCGCCCTGAACAACCAGTTCATGTCCATGAACATGAACGCACCTCTGGCCAACCTGCCGGTGGTGATCTTCCAATACGCTGCCAGCCCCTTCGAGGACTGGAACCGTCTGGCCTGGGCCGGCGCGGTCCTGATCACTTTGCTTGTGCTGGGCATCAATATTCTGGCCCGCAGCCTTTTCCGCAATAAATAAATTTCACGGAGCGCCCTCGTCGGCCTGATTGCTATGAGTCAAACCACTATTTCTGCCGAAAAGACCAAGATCGAAATCAAAGATCTGAACTTCTACTATGGCAAATTCCATGCGCTGCGCAACGTGAACATGTCCATCAAGGAAAACAAGGTCACCGCCTTCATCGGTCCGTCGGGCTGCGGCAAGTCCACCTTGTTGCGTACGCTGAATCGCATGTACGAGCTGTACCCTGGGCAGCGCGCCGAAGGCGAGATCTTGCTGGACAACGAAAACCTGCTGACGTCCAAGCAGGATATTTCGCTGATCCGTGCCAAGGTCGGCATGGTGTTCCAGAAGCCTACGCCTTTTCCCATGAGCATTTACGATAACGTGGCTTTTGGCGTGCGTTTGTTCGAGCGCCTGAGCAAAGGCGAAATGGACGAGCGCGTGGAATGGGCCTTGTCCAAGGCGGCCCTGTGGACCGAGGTCAAGGACAAGCTGCACCAAAGCGGCAACGGTCTGTCCGGCGGCCAGCAGCAGCGCCTGTGCATTGCGCGCGGTGTGGCCATCAAGCCCGAAGTGCTGCTGCTGGACGAACCCTGCTCGGCACTGGACCCGATTTCCACCGCCAAGATCGAAGAGCTGATCGCCGAACTCAAAACCGACTACACCGTGGTCATCGTGACGCACAATATGCAGCAGGCGGCCCGTTGTTCGGATTACACGGCGTATATGTACCTGGGCGAATTGATGGAGTTCGGCGAAACCGACCAGATCTTCGTCAAACCCGCCCGCAAGGAAACCGAAGACTACATTACCGGCCGTTTCGGATGATGTCTGCCGACTGGCGGCCCTGCCGTCAGTTCGGTTTTTGGGTAAAGCCCTGTCGCACTGAGCGGCAGGGTTTTTTTATGGTTCTTCACGAGATTTCGGGAGATTGCTTCATAGTGAGCAGGCCGTTTGGGCCAAGCGGGAGGATATTCGGGTTCTCGCCAGGCCGGCCGCAGCGGGTCGGCTTGGCGGGGGCCTTCGCCCGCGCTGCGCGCGGGTTCCCTGGTCAGGATACTGGAGCGGGCGGGGCGTGAACTCGC
>JQGF01000734.1_pt1 | contig 13061 bp, 11 predicted proteins | sample 210201 | NCBI WGS metagenome assembly JQGF01 (sample SAMN02947780, study PRJNA257236) | wastewater metagenome | biome: Domestic wastewater sediments; material: Domestic wastewater soil sediments and water; isolation source: domestic wastewater sediment treated with ammonia and hydroxylamine at...
AACGTAAAGGTTATGCGCGCGCGGCGGATATTCCGCCGGATGTGTTGCAGTCTTTGTCGCGTGGGGAGTCGGCCAGTCTGACGCTGACCGAGTCTTTGGCGCTGGATCAGCGGGTATTGGTTCGGGCTGTGTTTCCGGAGCTGGACGATGTTCAGCTGGAACCGGTGCAGGCCTTGTGCGAACTGGGCATATTGAAGCGCATGATGGGAATGGGTGCCTGGCTGTGGCAGACGCAGCAACAGCACGCCTGGGAGCGGTGCCGGGGGCATGGCTCCGATACGGTGCGCGGCTGGGCGTGCTTTATGGTGGGTGCGCAACCGGATTTGAGTCTGGCCCAGCGTTTGAAGCGCCTGGAGCCATTGGCCGACGATGCGCACTTCGGGGTGCGGGAATGGGCCTGGATGGCGGTGCGTCCGCATCTGGCGGCGGACTTGGAACAGGCAATGGATTTGCTGGCGTCCTGGACGCAGGCACCGTCGGGGTATCTGCGCCGCTTTGCTTGCGAGGCTTTGCGTCCGCGTGGGGTTTGGTGCGCGCACATTGCGGTCTTGAAGCGCCAGCCGCAGCTTATGCTGCCGATTCTGTCGGCACTGCGTGCCGACGAAAGCGTGTATGTGCAGGATTCGGTGGCGAACTGGTTGAATGACGCCGCCAAAGATCAGCCGCAGTGGGTGCGTGAACTGTGCGCGCAGTGGCAGGCCCAGGCACCGGAGTGCGCGGCCACGCAGCGTATCTGTCGCCGCGCGTTGCGTAGTGTTTCGCCGGTGTCCGCCTAGGGGGCGCGGCGCAGGGTGATCAGGGTGATGTCCGAAGGGCGACCGACGCGCAGCGGAAACCCTGGCCATAATCCAGCGCCATTGCTGACATACAACTGCATATCGCCGACCTCGTACAGGCCGGAGACATAGCCGCCGTTGGCCAGGGCGACGATTTTGTGCATGCCCAGGATTTGGCCGCCATGTGTGTGGCCCGACAATTGCAGGTGGGCACCGGCGGTGGCGTTCAAGGGCGCATTGGCGGGGCGGTGGCTAAGCAAGACAGTCAGCATGCCAGCGGGAATGCCGGCCAGGGCAGCGCGGGTGTCCGGGCGTGGTTGTCCGTGCTGGACAGCGGTGGCATCGGTAATGCCTGCCAGGGCGAAGGCGGCGTCGTTGCGCGTAATGAGGGTGTGCTCATTGCGCAGCAGTCGCAGACCTAGCGCATCAAAGTGCTCCATCCACTGTACGTAGTTGGCGTAATACTCGTGATTGCCTGCGACAACAAAGACGCCGTGCGGGGCGCTCAGATCTTGTAGTGGGGCAACATCGTTGCGGCGCGCAGCAACGCTGCCGTCTACCAAGTCGCCGGTAATCACGATCAGGTCGGCCGACAGCGCATTGGTTTTGTCCACAACGGCGCGCATCCAGTCCTGTTGCAGCAAGCGGCTGGCGTGCAGATCGGTCAGTTGCGCCATTCTGAATCCGTCCAGTTCGGCGGGCAGATTGGGTAGTGCAATCTCTATGGTCTTGACCCCGGGTACGCGCACGGCCTGCCAGACGCCCAGGGCCGCGATGACCATGACGGCGACGCCGATTGTGGCCCGTGGACGGGACGCGCGCAGCAGCTTCTGGCCGCTTGGGCGGTGCAAGGCCCAGGTCAGCAGTCCAACTATATCCAGGGTCAGCAACAGGCAAGCTGCCATCAAAAGAGTGCCAAAGCCCCAGCCCAGCAGCATGATCAGTTCGCTGGGGATCTCGGGCGATGCGCGTGTGCCCCAATAGGTGGCAACGATGCGATGGTGCAGAGCCGTGGCAAAGACCAGGAGGGTCAACAGCCATTTGAGCCAGGGGCGCAAAGGCAGTGGACGTATCAGGCGCAGAGTCACATACAAGGCCAGCAATAGGGCGACAGCTTGAAACACGAGGCGAATCCAGGAATATATAACCGGAATGTATCCGCAGACAGGGACGGGACGAGGGAGCAGTATAAAGGCTGCGTCTGTTCTTTTTTGTTGTTCCTGCGGTAACGAGATGGTTCAGCGCGCAGGGCGGGGGAACCATCTGTGTGCCCGGTGTGGGCGCTAGAAGCGCCAGGTCAGGCCCAGGACGGGGCCGGACATGCGGGTGTCAAAGACATGGCCGGAGCGCCGGTAATTGACATCCAAGACCTTGTAGCCTGCGGCCAGGCTGAAGCGTTCGGACAGGTCGTAGTTTACGGTGAATACGGCCTGATGGCTGTGTCGGGAGCCTGCGCCGAATCCGCCCACGCTGCCTTGCGCTTGCAGGGAGAATTGTTCGTTCAGGTGCCAGAAGGCGCGCAGCCCTATCATGGGGTCCAGCCAGTTGAAATTTTCTTTGTGGGTGACGGAAACCGGGCCTGTGCGCAAGTGCGCCTGGGTGTTGACATCCCAGAACGAGACGCCGGCCAGCATATCCAGGCTACCGCGTTCTGACTCCAGCACGCGGTAGCCCCCTTGCACCGAGGTCATGAACAGGCGATTGTCGACTTTGCCCTCCAGCGCCCCCAGCAGGGGCAACCCGTCTTTGATCCGGCTTTCGGTAGTGTCCACATACAGCAGGTCCGCCGAAAATACATACCGCTCGCGTCTGGCCCATACATTGATAAATCCGCCTGCATTCAGATCCCGCCAGACATCGTTGAAGGATTTTTCCACGCCCACGGTGGGGCTGCGACGGAATGGTGAAACATCGCCTTTCAGGCCGCTGATCCAGATGTACGGCGTCACTTGCAGGGCGGAGTCTGTCTCTTGCGCCTGGGCCAGACTGGTCACCGACACCAGGCCTAGAAGCGATAGCCAAGTGCGGTATGGGGTCGAGAGCGAAAAAATCATAGCTTTGATTTATCTTGAAAACAGAGATGCTCAGTATTAAAACAGGCTGGCAGCCCGGCGAGGGCTCAATGTAGCATGGCCTGCGTCAAAGAAGAGTCGACGCGACGGGCGGGGACATTGTTCTGCAGAATGCGTGGTTTTACTTACAATCCAGGCTTCAAGTATTAAAAGGGGAACTTCTATGATTCGCTTGTCCAAGACCTTAATGGTGGCCGCCATTGGCTTTTTCTCGTTGCTGGTGGCGTTTGGCAACATTACGGATTACGGCACCAATTTCGCCTTTGTGCAGCATGTGTTCATGATGGACACGATCTTTCCGGATGCCGCCATCAAGTACCGTGCTATCGATACGCCCTGGATTCATCACGCTGGCTATATCGGCATTATTACCCTGGAAAGTCTGACCGCTATTTTGTGCCTGGCGGGAGCCTGGGTCATGTTCAAGAATCGGCATGGTTTGGATTTCAATAAGTCCAAACGCATGGCTGTGGCCGGGCTGACCCTGGGCTTTTTGACCTGGCAAGTGGCGTTTATGTCTGTGGGTGGCGAGTGGTTCGGCATGTGGATGTCCAAGACCTGGAATGGCGTGCCCGATGCGTTCCGCTTTTTCATTACGATTTTACTGGTCCTGGTTTATGTCGTGCAGCGCGACGAGCTGGACGACTGACGGGCAGACCGAGGCTGCGCAAGAGGGCCGCAGGTTCTACGGGCGCTGGGTTATGATGGCCCGGCGGCTGAGTTCAAGGCCTTGGCCCGGATAAGTGTCATCGTGCGTGCCGGATCGGCCCATGTGTTTCGTTTTCGGAGAAAATAGCTATGCTGCAACAACGGATTCGTCGGACCTTGCTGGCGTGCACGCTGGGATTGTCGATGCTGTCATTAGCGGCGCAGGCCTGCACCCGGGCGGTGTATCTGGGCGATGATGGCCAGATCATCACCACCCGATCCATGGATTGGAAGACGGATGTCATGACCAATCTGTGGATCTTCCCGCGTGGGGCGCAGCGCTCCGGGCAAGCTGGTCCGGATTCTATAGAGTGGACATCGCGCTACGGCAGCCTGATTGCTTCTGGCTACGACATTTCCACGACCGATGGCGTTAACGAAAAGGGCTTGAACGCCAATTTGTTGTGGTTGGTCGAGTCGGACTATCCCACGCCTGCCAAAGGCGAGCGGACCTTGAGCCTGTCTTTGTGGGCCCAGTACGTGCTGGATAACTTCGCCGCGGTGGCCGAGGCGGTGGCGGCCCTGGAAAAAGAGCCGTTTGTGGTCGTGACCGATCAAGTCCCCGGCGAGAGCCGTCTGGCGACGCTGCACCTGTCCATGTCTGACTCCTCGGGGGACAGTGCCATTGTTGAATATATCGATGGCAAGCAGGTCATTCACCATGGGCGTCAGTACCAGGTCATGACCAATTCCCCTACGTTTGACCAGCAACTGGCACTGAATGCCTATTGGCAGCAGATTGGCGGCACGGTGATGTTGCCGGGCACCAACCGGGCCTCGGACCGTTTTGCGCGCGCTTCGTTTTATATCAATGCGGTTCCGCAAAAAGCGCCCGCCAACGAAGCGCTGGCCAGTGCGTTTGGCGTCATTCGCAATGTTTCGGTGCCGTTCGGCATCACGACCGAAGGTCAGCCCAATATTTCGTCCACGCGCTGGCGCACCGTCTTTGACCACAAGCGCGGCCTGTATTTCTTCGAGTCCGCACTGACGCCCAATACCTTCTGGGTGGATACCAGGCGGATCGACTTTTCGGCTGAAACGGGCAAGGTGCTCAAGCTGGATCTGGGGCCGAACCAGACCCGGGTTTTCTCGGGCGAGACCTTGGATCAGTTCACGCCGGCCAAGCCGTTTACTTTCCTGGGGACGTGATCGCTGGACGGATCACTTCGTGCAAAGAGGCCCGGCGGGCCTCTTTGTCATTTCGGCGGTAGGGATTTTCATAAGCACCGCATCGGTCTATGCTGTGGCATGCGCATGGGTGCTTATCTGCAAGGAGTCGTCATGCATGCCTATTCTTTCCGTCCCTGGCTGGCAGGCCTGGCCAGCACTTTCGTCCTGATGCTGGCTGGTTGCAGCAATGAGTTTTCGGGTGCGCCGCCATTGGGAACCCAGAAAAATGTGGATTTGGCCCGTTACGCGGGCGTGTGGTACGAGCAGGCCCGTTTGCCCAATCGTTTTCAGAAGCAGTGTGTCGATAATGTGCAGGCGCGCTACCAGTTGCAGGGACAAGGCTTGCTGGTGGTCAACAGTTGTCGCAATGCGGCGGGCCAAACCGAACAGGCCCAGGCGCAGGGGCGGCTGAATCCGGATACGAATGATCCGGCGCGTCTGCAAGTACGCTTCGCTCCTCAGTGGCTGTCCGGTTTGCCTTGGGTCTGGGCTGATTACTGGATCTTGCGCATCGATGGAGATTACGACTATGCGCTTGTCGGCACGCCAGATCGCGATTATTTATGGGTGTTGAGCCGTATGCCGCAGGCGGATGAGGCTCGTGTTCAGGCGCTGCTGGATTATGCCGCAGCCCAACGGTTTGATGTTTCCAACATGATACGGACTCGGCAATTGCCTGATTGAGTCCGGCACGGGCAATTGTCATCGCCACGACGTACAGTGGTGGTTTTTTGAGTAGAGCGGTATCGCCATGCCTTATGTAGTGACGGATGCCTGCATCCAGTGTAAGTACACGGATTGCGTCTCGGTTTGTCCGATGGATTGTTTTTTTGAAGGGCCGAATTATTTGGTGATCCATCCGGATGAGTGCATTGATTGTTCTATTTGCGTGGCCGAATGCCCGGTAGGGGCCATTGTCAGCGAACAGGATTTGAAGCCCGGGCAACAGGTGTATGCCGATCTGAATCGGGAACTTAGCCAGGCACCGGGCTGGACGCGAATCACTCGTCAGAAAGCGCCCTTGCCCGATCACGATTATTGGGCAGGGCGCAGTGATAAGTTGGCGCTGTTGCAGCGATTCTGATCAGACAGGCTGACGCTGGAAACCCCAGCGCCAGACCGCCAGCGCGGCGAGCAGCAACAGGGAGGTGCAGGCGGTCAACACCGCCACAAATCCGCCATCGAAGGCGTTGCGGGCCAGTTCGCCTAGTTGAGCGGCATGTTCCCGCGACAGGCCTTCGGCCGCCATCAAGGCCTCGTCCAGACTGTCGCGCACAGAGGAGGGCACATTGCTGTTCGATGGCAGAATCAAGGTGGCGCTGTAGACGGCCGACAGTAAGCTGCCCATCAGGGTGACGCCCAGCGCACCGCCTAATTCATACGACATTTCTTCTATGGATGCGGCCATTCCGGCGCGCGATGCGGGTACGCTTTGCATGATAGTGCTGGAGGCGGCCGTCATGGCAGCGCCGATGCCCAGACCCAGCAGAATCAGGCTGAGGGTTTGCAGGGCCTGGGGCGCATTGTGCCAGAGTAGATAGGCCCCCATACCCAGTCCGGCTAGCGTCAGCGATGCGAACAGCAGACGGGCGCTGCCGATCCGTGGTAGTAACTTGCCGGCCAGCGGCCCGGCCAGAAAGGCCGCCAATGGCAGTGGCATGATGGCCATGCCAGCCTGCAGCGGCGAAAATCCCAATACCAGTTGCAAGCGTTGGCTAAAGACCAATTCCATGCCGATCAGGGCGGCCGAGGCGGTCAGCGCAGCCATGACAGAGGTGGCGAAAGCAGCATTCCGAAACAGGGAAAAATCCAGTAAGGGGAAGGCGCTGCGGCTCTGGCGGCGTACAAACAGGGTCAGGAACAGCGTGCTGATCAGCAGTGCGGCACCAGTCAGTGGCCAGGAGGGCGCGTGTTTGCCCAGTTCTTTGATGGCGAAGGTGCCGGCCACCAGGCCTACCATGATGAGCAGTGAGCCATGCAGGTCCCATGGGCGCGAGGTATCAGGCTGCGAGCGCGGCACAAAGAGCCAGCCCAGCGGCAGTGCGATCAGGACGATGGGCACATTGATCAGAAACACGGACCCCCACCAGAAGTGCTCCAGGAGGAAGCCACCCACCACCGGACCGAAGGCCGCGCCGCCCGAGGCGACCGAGGCCCAGACGCCGATGGCGACGGCGCGCTCGCGTTCGTCGGCAAAGGTGATGCGGATCAGGGAAAGGGTGGCGGGCATCATCATGGCGGCGGCGACACCCAGCAGAGCGCGCGCGGCGATCAGGGCCGTGGGGTTGGGGGCGTAAGCGGCCAGCAGGGACGCCAGGCCGAACAGGGCCAGTCCGGACAGGAACAGGTGTTTATGGCCCAGGCGATCACCCAGCGTGCCCATCCCCAGCAGCAAACCGGACACGACCAGGGCGTAGCTGTTGATGATCCATAGCTTTTGCGAGGCCGAAGCGTGCAGGTCGTGGGTCAGGCGGGGCAGGGCGGTATAAAGCACTGTCATGTCGATCACGATAAGCAGCAGCGCGACCGAAACGATAGCCAGAACCAGCCAGCGTCTGCACACGCTTGGAGGGGCTTGAGTCTGGCCTGGAGTCGTAGAGAAAGACATTGGAAAGCACAAGAGTGGTGAAGCGAGTATGATCCATCAATAATTATTGTGATCAAAGTTAAATAGCATCTATAAATTTGATATATGGATTGGACACTTGAACGGATACGGCATTTTGTCGTGGTAGCCGAAACCGGCTCCATGACCCAAGCCGCCCGCAGCCTAGGCAAAGTGCAGTCGGCTCTGAGCACCTCGATCAGTTTGCTGGAGGCTGACTTGAATCTGGATTTGTTTGATCGCAGCAGGCGGGCGCTGCGTCTGACCGAGGCCGGCCAGGTGATGTTGCTGGAGGCGCGTGCGCTGTTGCAGCAGGCTGATGTGTTGGAGCGCCGCGCTTTGGCGCTTTCCCAGGGGCAGCCGGCACGCTTGGAAATCGCCATGGACGAAGCCCTGCCTTATGAGCCGGTCGCGTTGTTGTTCAAAGAATTGGCGCAGCGCTGGCCCGCGCTGGAACTGACCATATTGAACGGCACGGCCACAGAGGTCATGGATTATGTGGAGCAGGGGCGTTCACGTATTGCGATCCAGTTTGACCGTGGGCCTGTTCCCGTTCATTTTGCGCAGCGCTACGTGGGCACGGCACCGCAAGCGATCTGCGTGGCCCGGGAACATGATCTGGCGCGTCAGGCGCAGGTCAGCCGCAAAGAGCTGGTGGCGCATCGTCAGTTGGTCATGCATATCGAAGGCGCGGATCAGGCCGTTTTCAGTCCCAGCGTCTGGCGTTCGGACAGTTTCTATGTGATTGCGGACATGGTGGCCGAAGGCATGGGCTGGGCCATATTGCCCTTGAACATCGCGGAATACGAACATCTACGCGTCAAGCTTAGGCAGCTGCATTGCCAGGAACTGATGCTGCCGCCGTTGGCGGTCCGCATGTTGTGGCGGCAGGGCGAAGCCTTACCGCCCGTCATTTTATGGATACAGCAACGCTTGTCTGCGCTGCTGCCTTAATTTACGGCTGATCAGCAGGCCGGCAGGCTGGCGCGTGCCCGGTGCTGGCCTTGGGCCCAGCGCTGCACGCCGTCCCAGACTTCGGCGGCATTGTTGGCAATCAGGTCGGCCCGCCAACTGGGAATGGCCGGGTCCTGGGCGCAATAGCCGTAGGCTGCGACCATTGTGGCCATGCCGGCAGCCTGTCCGGCCTGGATATCGCGCTGGTCGTCACCTACATACAGGCAATGCTGTGGCTGAAAACCGGCTTTTTCGGCTGCGTAGAGCAAAGGGGCAGGGTGCGGCTTGATGTGGCCGGTCGTGTCGCCGCCTACGGTAACGGCGCAGGATTGCTCCAGCCCCAGATGGCGGATCAGAGGCAAGGCCAGGTACTCCAGCTTGTTGGTGACGATGCCCCAGGTGTATTGGTGTTGTTCCAGCTGCTTCAGCATGTCGGCCACGCCGTCGAACAGCTGGGTCAGGCTGGTCATGTTGGCCTCGTAGTCCCGCAGGAAATGGGCGCGTAGCTCGGCATACTCGGGGTGATCCGTCTGTATGTCCAGGGCCGCTTTGATCAGGCCGCGCGCGCCGTGCGAGGCAAAGGGACGCAGGGTGTCGTAGGGTAGGGCAGGCAGGCCACGGGCCAGTCGCAAGCGGTTGGCGGCGGCGGCCAGGTCAGGGGCGGAATCGGCCAGGGTGCCGTCGAAATCGAACAGGACAAGTTTCTTCATGGATAAGGCAGTCAGTCCTGCCGGCGTGTGGCCACCAGGTAGTTGACGGAGGTGTCGCCGGACAGAAAGTAATGATCGGTAATGGGGTTGTACTCCAGGCCTTTCAGGGCCTGGGCGTCCAGCTTGCAGTGGCGTGCGGTTTGGATCAGTTCGCTGGGCTTGATGAAGCCTTCGTAGCTATGCGTGCCCTTGGGGATCAGGCGCAGCACATATTCGGCACCGACGATGGCGAACAAGAACGATTTTGGATTGCGGTTCAGGGTGGAGAAAAACACCCAGCCGCCGGGTTTGACCAACTGCGAGCAGGCGCGGATGATGGAGCCGGGGTCGGGGACGTGTTCCAGCATTTCCATGCAGGTCACGACATCGAAGCGGCCTGGGTGCTGGTCGGCCATGTCTTCGGCGCTGATGGCTTCGTACTGAACAGGCACGCCCGACTCCAGGCTGTGCAGCCGCGCTATTTTCAGGGAGCGTTCGGCCAGGTCTATGCCGGTTACCTGGGCACCGGCCTGTGCCAGGCTTTCGGACAAGATGCCGCCGCCGCAACCTACATCCAGCACTTGCTTGCCCTGCAGGGGGCCGGTCTGCGAAAGAATCCAGTCCAGGCGCAGCGGGTTGATGGCGTGCAGCGGCTTGAACTCGCTGGTAGGGTCCCACCAGCGGGATGCCAGTGCGCTGAACTTGTCGATTTCTGCCTGGTCGACGTTGGCGGTCGTGGCAGTGGGAGTGGAGACGGTCATGGTTCACCCAAAAAATTAAGGCCCCGCAAAAGCGGAGCCTTAATTGTAGCCTTAGCTACAGAAATGCGTGGCAGCAGGTATTACTTGCGGTTGCCGACGATTTCGATTTCCACGCGACGGTTCTGGGCACGGCCTTCACGCGTCTTGTTGGATGCCACGGGCTGGCTTTCGCCCTTGCCTTCGGCGTAGATGCGATCGGCAGGGATGCCCTTGCTGACCAGGTACTGCTTGACGGTGTTGGCACGACGCTCGGACAGCTTCTGGTTGTAAGCTTCGGCACCGATGGAGTCGGTGTGACCAACAGCGATCAGGGTTTCCAGATCGATGGAGCCAGCGGCGTCAGCCACTTGATCCAGAACCTGACGGCCTTCTGGCTTCAGGGTGGACTTGTCGAAGTCGAAGAACGTGTCGGCGTTCAGGGTCACTTTGGTGACGGTAGGAGCAACGACAGGAGCTTCGGGGGCCTGGGCAACGGGCACACCGTCACAACCTGGGATACCCGTTGCTGGGGTCCAGAAGTTGTTACGCCAGCACAGTTCGTTGGTGCCGTTTTTCCAAACGTCGCCAAACGGATTGCGCCAGTTGTTGACTTCGCCCGATTCCTGTGCGGAAACCGCACCGGAGGCCGATACAGCGGCAATGGCGAGTACAAGTGCGATTTTGGAGGGTTTGTTCATATTTCTCCTCGTTGAGCTGATGCTGTTAAGTGACCGCAGCGAACCCCTGCCGCCGATTTACGGAACCAGTATAGCAATGCCCTGAACGGATCAAAGAATTGCGCTGGGTTTCATGCGTGTTAGCTCGAATCTTATGACATTTCGGTCCCATGCGTTAGGTCGGCGGCAGGCAATTCGGCCAGATAAACGGAATTGGCCCCGTTCTTTCCTGTTATTGTTGGTTTTAGGCAACAGGACGCAGCGTGGCGGCAGGGGGCGACAAGATGGCCGTCGGCCCCGGATTTTTGTCCTTTGCGCATCACTGAGTGCCAGTCTGGGGCTGCCCCTGAGCACCGGCTGCGTCCCTCTAGGCGAAAGTGCTAGAATTTCCCTTTGTCCTTGTCCGTTTACGGCTGGCTTACTGCTTAACCCATATCTATAAAGAATTAATCTATGGATTCCTTTGCCAAGGAGACGCTTCCCGTTTCACTTGAAGAGGAGATGCGCCGCAGCTACCTCGATTACGCCATGAGCGTGATCGTTGGCCGTGCTCTTCCCGACGTGCGAGATGGTTTGAAGCCTGTGCATCGCCGTGTCTTGTTCGCCATGCACGAACTCAATAACGACTGGAATCGTGCCTATAAGAAGTCGGCCCGTATTGTCGGCGACGTCATCGGTAAGTACCACCCGCATGGCGATTCCGCCGTTTACGACACCATTGTGCGTCTGGCGCAGGATTTTTCCATGCGCTATATGTTGGTGGACGGGCAAGGGAACTTCGGCTCCATCGACGGCGATAACGCGGCCGCGATGCGTTATACCGAAATCCGTCTGGCCAAGATCGCCCACGAATTGTTGGCCGATATCGACCAGGAAACGGTGGATTTCGTGCCCAACTACGACGGCAGCGAAAAAGAGCCGGCCTTGCTGCCCTCGCGCCTGCCTAACCTGCTGGTCAACGGCAGCTCGGGCATTGCCGTGGGCATGGCCACCAATATACCGCCGCATAATCTGGCCGAAGTGGTCAACGGCTGCCTGTATTGCCTGCGCAATCCAGAGTGCACCATCGATGAACTGATCGAGCACGTGCCTGCGCCGGACTTTCCTACCGGCGGCATTATCTACGGCATGTCCGGGGTGCGCGAAGGCTACCGTACCGGGCGTGGTCGGGTCATCATGCGCGCCAGCACGCATTTCGAGGACATGGAAAAAGGCAATCGCCAGGCCATCGTGGTCGATGCCATTCCTTACCAGGTCAACAAAAAGTCGTTGCAGGAACGCATCGCCGAGCTGGTCAACGAAAAGCGCATCGAGGGCATTTCCGATATCCGCGACGAGTCCGACAAGGACGGCATGCGTCTGGTGATCGAACTCAAGCGTGGCGAAGTGCCCGAGGTGGTGCTCAATAACCTGTACAAGAATACCCAGTTGCAGGAAACCTTCGGCATGAACATGGTGGCGCTGGTCGATGGCCAGCCGCGCCTGTTGAACCTGAAGCAGTTGGTGGAATACTTCCTGAGCCATCGCCGCGAAGTGGTGACGCGCCGCACCGTGTTTCAGTTGCGCAAGGCCCGCGAACGGGGTCATGTGCTGGAAGGTCTGGCGGTTGCCCTGGCCAATATCGACGACTTTATCGCGATCATCAAGGCTGCGCCTACGCCGCCAGTCGCCCGCCAAGAGCTGATGGCCAAGTCCTGGGATTCCAGCCTGGTGCGCGAGATGTTGGCACGCGCCGATACCAGCGCCATCGTGGGCGGCCGTCAGGCGTATCGCCCCGACGAGCTGGGCGAGGAGTTCGGCATGGGCGCGGACGGTCTGTACCGTCTGAGCGAGGTCCAGGCGCAGGAAATCCTGAACATGCGTCTGCAGCGCCTGACTGGCCTGGAGCAGGACAAGATTGTGGCGGAATATCGCGAGGTCATGGACAAGATCGCCGACCTGCTGGACATTCTGTCCAATCCGGGGCGCGTTTCGGCCATTATCGGCGACGAGCTGATCGCGTTGCGCGACGAATTCTCGGCCACCGGCAAGGATGTGCGTCGTTCGCAGATCGAGCACAATGCGACCGAGCTGGATACAGAAGATCTGATCACCCCTATGGACATGGTGGTGACGCTCTCGCATACCGGCTACATCAAGAGCCAACCGCTGTCTGAATATCGGGCACAGCGCCGTGGCGGCCGTGGCAAGCAAGCGACCGCCATGAAAGAGGACGACTGGATCGATAAGCTGTTTATCGCCAATACGCACGATTATCTGCTGTGCTTCTCTAACCGTGGCCGGGTGTACTGGCTCAAGGTGTGGGAAGTGCCGCAGGGCTCGCGCAATTCGCGCGGCCGTCCCATCGTCAATATGTTCCCCCTGGAAGATGGCGAGAAGATCAACGTCGTGTTGTCCGTCAAGGAATTTAGCGAAGAGCAATTCGTGTTCATGGCCACGTCGCGCGGCACGGTCAAGAAGACCCCGCTGTCCGATTTCTCCAACCCCCGCAAGGCCGGCATCATCGCCGTGGGCCTGGATGAAGGCGACTATCTGATCGGCGCGCAGCTGACCGATGGCGTGCACGATGTCATGCTGTTTTCGGATGCCGGAAAAGCCGTGCGTTTTGACGAAGGCGATGTGCGCCCAATGGGTCGCGCGGCCCGTGGAGTGCGCGGCATGACGCTGGAA
>JQGF01000216.1_pt1 | contig 13047 bp, 11 predicted proteins | sample 210201 | NCBI WGS metagenome assembly JQGF01 (sample SAMN02947780, study PRJNA257236) | wastewater metagenome | biome: Domestic wastewater sediments; material: Domestic wastewater soil sediments and water; isolation source: domestic wastewater sediment treated with ammonia and hydroxylamine at...
CAACGGGAAGCCAACTCGCGCTTCGGTTTTTCCGCTAAAACTACGCTGGCGCTGGCCCAGACGCTGTACGAGCGCCACAAGGCCCTGACCTACCCGCGTACCGATTCGCGCTACCTGCCCGAAGACTACGTGGGCACGGTCAAGGACACCATGCGTGCCTTGGCCGACAGCGGCACACCCGCTTGCGCATCGGTGCAACCCTTTGCCCGCACAGTGGTCGAGAACAGCTGGGTCAAGCCCAACCGCCGCATCTTCGACAACAAAAAGGTGTCGGACCACTTCGCCATCATCCCCACGCTGCAAATCCCGCGCGAACTGAGCGATGCCGAAAACAAGATCTACGAGCTGATCACGCGCCGCTTCCTGGCCGTATTTTTTCCGGTGGCCGAATTCAAGGTCACCACCCGCATTACGGAAGTATCCGGCCACCACTTCAAAACAGAAGGCAAAGTGCTGGTGTCCCCCGGCTGGCTGGCCATTTACGGCCGCGATGCCCAGGGTGAAGATGCCTCGCTGGTGCCGGTGGCCGACGGCGAGAAAGTGCGCACCGAAGATATCGCACCCAAAGGCCTGGCCACCAAGCCGCCGGCACGCTTTACCGAAGCCACGCTGCTCTCGGCCATGGAAGGAGCCGGCAAGCTGGTGGACGACGAGGCCCTGCGCGAAGCCATGTCCGAACGCGGGCTGGGCACGCCGGCTACGCGGGCCGCCATTATCGAAGGCTTGCTCAACGAGGCCTACCTGCGCCGCGAAGGGCGCGAACTGGTGCCCAGCGCCAAGGCGCGTCAATTAATGACGCTGCTCTCGGGCCTGGGCGTCAGCGAACTGACCTCGCCCGAGCTGACCGGCGAATGGGAACACCAGCTCAAACAGATCGAGCAACGCCAGTTGGACCGCGATGTATTCATGCGCGAGATCGCCCAGATGACCCAGGTCATCGTCAAGCGCGCCAAAGAATACGAACGCGATACCGTGCCCGGCGACTACGCCACCTTGCAGACCCCCTGCCCCAAATGCGGCGGCGTGGTCAAAGAAAACTACCGCCGGTATGCCTGCACAGCCTGCGATTTTTCAATCGGCAAGCACCCTGGCGGGCGCACGTTTGAATTGCCCGAAGTCGAAGAGCTGCTGGCCAAGAAAGAACTGGGTCCGCTGCCCGGCTTCATCAGCAAGATGGGTCGCCCCTTTGCCGCCATCCTGCGCATTACCGACGAATACAAGCTGGAATTTGATTTCGGCCAAAACGATGAAGACGACGAAGAGGCCATCGACTTCAGTGGTCAGACCGCGGTGGGCCCTTGCCCCAAGTGCCAGTCCAATGTGTTTGAACATGGCCTGCGCTTTATCTGCGAAAAATCGGCCGGCCCAGCCAAATCCTGCGACTTCCGCAGCGGCAAAGTCATTTTGCAGCAGGAAATTACCCGCGAACAAATGGGCAAGCTACTGAACGACGGCAAGACCGACTTGCTGGACGGTTTTGTGTCCTCGCGCACCAACCGCAAATTCAAAGCTTTCCTGGTACGCCAGCCCGACGGCAAAATAGGCTTCGAGTTCGAGCCACGTCCCGAAAAGCCCGGCCGCAAGACCGCCGCCAAGAAAACCACGGCCAAGGCCGCCACCAAAGCCGCCGCCAAAAAGACGGCTGCCAAAAAAACGGCAGCGAAAAAGACAGCAGTAAAGAAAACAGCCGCCAAGAAAGCGGCTGCCAAGACGGCGGAATAAGGCATTTTGAAAGCAGAGAAAGCGGCCTCCAGATGGGGGCCGCTTTTTTTCCCCCATGTCCTCCAGTGCTTTGGCTGGCTGGCAAATCGTCTGGACCCAATACAGCACATCCTTATCAACTTGAGGGAAAGGAGAACGGAGCGGCAGGCTGGGCCTGCGCCCGTGCTTCGCACGGGTACCCTTGTCAGCTACCCAGGTCAGGCGCCCTGTTAACTCGCACGGTGATTCGTCCCCCGGACGAATCACAAGCGTCGTGCTCAACCAGAACAGGGCTTGCCTCCTGCCCTAGGCAGCCGCCTGCGACGCAGACCCTGACCCGCCTGCCGCTCCGTTCTCCTTTCCCTCAAGCCTGCACCACCGCTTACCGTCCAGACAACAAGGCCTTCAGCAAGCTCGACAAGCAGGCATAAACAATACGTCGGCGCGCTCGCCTAAATTCAAGACTTCTATTCGGGCAACGATGGCAAAGAACCCCTGTGAGCCGGTCAGGCTCCGGGCATGGTCGTCGGGGCGGGTCAGGCGGCTTGCCGCAGGCGAAGGACCGTGCAGGGAGGCAAGCGCCTTGCTGTGTGAGTCCGGCGCTTGTGGTTCGTCCGGGGGACGAACCGCCCGGACGAGTTCAAGGCGCGCCCGAAACGGTCCTTCGACCAGGGAACCGGCGCGCAGCGCCGGCAAGCTGTCAGCCCGGACGACCATGCCCGGAGCCTGACCGGCGTCATCCTGCTTTCTTCAGCCCCAGCCCATCAACACAGATCACTGCGACGGCAGCACAAAAGCAAACCGAAAGGCTAGAACGGAAAGTAGAACAAGGACTTGGCCAGCACGACGATCAGCAACACATGCACAAAGACGCTACGATGGATCAAGCGCGAACGCTGACCTGTCATGGCACCACGACGGGTCAAGACCATGACGGTAATGAAATGCCCAAAGACGCTTAACGCCAATGCAATCTTGGCCCCGAGCAGCCAGGCCGGAGCGCCCCCGGCCGCCAACAGGGCGCGATGCTGCCAGGCCAAACCCAGCCCGGCACCATACAGCACCAGCAACACCCAGGGCATGATGCGGCGCGCACGCCGACCCAGCTCCATTTCGACGGTGCGCATCGCCGTCTTGGGAACACGACGGGCAATCGGCGCGAGCATCAGCACCTCGAAAAATACCGTGCCGATAAAAAACAGGGCGGCCAGCAAATGGGCCAGCAACAAGGCCAGATACGTCATGAAAGCACCGAAACAAGGCGAACGATGAACTAACGATACACCAGGTCCCGTGCCCACAGGCTGACTTCAGGCACATAGCTGATCACCATCAAACACGCCATCACAACCAGCACAAAAGGCAAAAGCGGCCGAACCAGTTTTTCCAGCGAAATGCCCGCCACCGCGCAGGCGGCAAACAAATTGACGCCAAACGGTGGGGTCACCATGCCCAAGGCCAGATTGACTACCATAATGACCCCGAAATGGGCCGGATCAATACCGAAATGCAGAGCCACTGGCAACAACAACGGAGCCAGCACCACAATCGATGCGGAGGTTTCGATGAACATGCCGATAAAAAACAAGGCGGCATTCACCCCCAGCAGGAAAGTCATAGGACTGGTAAAAATCTCGCCCAGCCAGGCCCCCAAGGCGGCCGGAATGCCGGCGCGATTCAACAAAAAGCCAAACACCCCGGCGTTGGCAATAATAAACATGATGACAGCCGTGGACACCACCGAACGGTGCAGCACCTTGGACAGATCGCGCAGACTTAATGTCCGGTACACAAACAGACCGATGAACAAGGCATACACCACCGCCACCGCCGACGCTTCGGTAGGCGTAAAAACGCCACCATAAATGCCACCCAGAATAATCACCGGCATCAGCAGCGCCAGCCAGGCCTGGCGCAATGCCGGCCACAGGCGCAAGCGCCCCTGACCGTCTTGCAGACCCAGACCGTGACGGCGCGCATACAGCCACACATACAACATCAAAGCCCCACCGATCAGCAGCCCCGGCCCCAGACCCGCCACGAACAGTTCACCCACCGATGTATCCGTGGACACGGCAAATAAAATCATGGGAATCGACGGCGGGATGATCACGCCCAATTCCGCTGCCGAAGCCTGCAAAGAGGCCGCAAACGGGCGCGGATAGCCATGACGCACCATCGCAGGTATCAGGATGGCACCCACGGCAAACGTCGTGGCTACACTGGAACCGGCCACAGCGGCAAAGATCATGCAGGTCAGCACGCAACTACAGGCCAACCCGCCCTGAAAACCGCCCACTACACTCTTGGCAAATTCCACCATGCGGCTCGAAATGCCACCGGCCTCCATCAAGTTCCCGGCCAGGATGAAAAACGGCACGGCCACCAAAGGATACTTATCCAGCGCCGCGTACAACTGCTGGGCAATGACCAGAAAGGTCATGCGCCCTTCCCAAGCCACCCCGGCCATATTGGCCAGACCGACAGCAATGGCTACCGGCACGGTCAACACGAAAAACAACAACATGGACAAGAGCATGATCTGGGGCACGACGTCTTCTCCGGTTCAGGCTAGAGCTGCGTATCGTCAACGACCGCAGGAGCGGGATTATCGAGCCAGCGCGCCAGCAAACCCAACATAGCCAGCACCGCGCCGATCGGAATGGCAATGTACACCCAGGAAATGGACCATTCCAGACTGGGCATGGTCTGAAACCGCACGCGCCAGCTCATCTGCCCACCCACCCAGGCCAGCAAAGCAAAAAAGACCAGGCAGATCAGCAACACCGCGCCATCCAACCAGCGCTGCGCACGCGCCTTTAACCAAAGACGCGCCACGTCTACGCTTAACATGGCCCCCTGACGCAAGGCCAGGCACAGGCCCAGCATGACTGTCCAGATCAGCGCCGCCCGCGACCAGGCCTCGCTCCAGTCGGCAGGCGACTGGAGCAGGAAACGGGCAATGACCTGATAAAACGCCGCCAGCACGGCCGACAACAGCAAGGCCTGCGCCAGCCAGGACACGCCCCGGAACAGCCCCCGGTCCAGAATGGACAGCACGGCTTTCATGGTGCGCGCCGCTTACTGGGTCTGACGTATCGCGTCGACCAGCTCCTGGCCGAACTGCTTGTAGTACTGCGGGTAAACGGGCTCGACCGCTTTGGCAAACGCGGCATGATCCACGGTATTGACCTGCATGCCCTGTTCCTTGACCGCATCCACGCCGGACTTTTCGATATCGTCCACATAGACGCGCATGGCCTGGGCGGCGGCCACGCCCGCCTCCTTGAACAATTGTTTGTCGGCATCGGACAGGCCATCGTACGTAGCGGGCGACATCAGCACCAGTGCAGGACCGTACACATGCGCGGTCAGCGACAGGTATTTCTGCAACTGCGGCAGCTTGGCCGACACAATCACCGACAAGGGGTTTTCCTGCCCGTCTATGGTGCCTTGCTGCAAAGCCGTGGCCACTTCCGGCCAGGCCATGGGGGTCGCCAGGATACCCATCTGCCGGAAAGCGGCGATATGGATGGGGTTTTCCGTGGTGCGGATCTTCAGGCCCTTGGCATCGTCGGGCGTGACGACCGGACGCACATTATTGGTCAAATGCCGGAAACCCTGCTCTCCCCAGGCCAGCGCCACAATGCCGCGCTTGGGGAACTCGGCCAACATGTCCTGACCGATCTTACCGTCCAGCACATGGCGGGCATGGTTCAGATCACGAAACAGAAAGGGAATGTCGAACACACCGGTCTTGGGCACAAAGTTCAGCGTGGCCCCCGTAGACACAATAGCCAGGTCTATCGTGCCCAGTTGCAAGCCCTCGATCACCTCTCGTTCTCCACCCAAGGCGCTATTCGGGAAAGCCTCGACTTTATACTGCCCACCTTTTTCCAGCGATTCAGCCAAAGCCTTGGCACCGGCACCATAGTGCGAGCTGGTGGACAAGGCATAGGCCAGTTTCAGCGGGATTTGCGCCCCTGCCGCCGCCGTCCAGCTCAAGCCCAGGGTCAGGGCCGCGGCCAGCAGGCCGTTCTTCATCCGTTTGCACAGCATGACTTCCCCTCCAATTGGTATGGAACAGACTATTTAAATCGCAGGCGGGACGCGGCAACATAGGGGTTTCCACGCCCGCGCCGGTTTATTCTTCCACGTACCAGTTGTCTTCAGACAGCATCACCTGCTGGTGTCCATAGCCGGCCGGCATCATGGGAAAGCAATTTTCCAGGGCCAGGACTTCCACATTCAAGAAGAACGGGCCATCGTGCGCCAGGCAGCGCTCCAGCGCAGCATCCAACTGATCGGGCTGGGATACCGACTGGGCCTGCCAGCCAAAGGCGCGGGCCAAGGCCACAAAATCCGGCAAGGCCTCGTTATAACTGTGGCTATACCGCCCGTCGTGAATCAATTCCTGCCACTGGCGCACCATGCCCATATGACGGTTATTGCACAGAATGACTTTGACTGGGGCGCGATGCTGCACGGCCGTGGCCAGTTCCTGGATATTCATCAACACCGACGCATCGCCGCTGACGCACACCACCAGCTTGTCCGGGTGCGCCACCTGCGCGCCCAGCGCCGCCGGCAGACCATAGCCCATCGTGCCGGCACCGCCCGAGGTCAGCCAGCGGCGCGGCCGGTTGAAACGGATGTACTGCGCCGCCCACATCTGATGCTGACCGACATCGGTAGACACAATCGCATCCCGCCCCGCCAGATGCGCATCCAGGCTTTGCAGCAAATGCTGGGGCAAGATGGCATCGGCGCGCGGCGTCACCTTCAGACACTCCTGGGCGCGCCAGACCCCGATGCGCTGCCACCAGTCGTCCAAGCGCCCATCGGGCAGCTCGTGCAGCGACAGTTCTTTGCGCAACGCGCGCAGCAGCGGATAACAATCGCCCACCAGCGCCACGTCGGCACGCACCACCTTGTCGATGGAGCCGGGATCGATATCGATATGAATCTTGCTGGCATGCGGACAAAAGTCCGACAGCCGACCGGTGATGCGGTCATCGAACCGCGCACCGACGCAGATGATCAAGTCGGCATGATGCATGGCCAAATTGGCCTCCAGCGTGCCGTGCATGCCCAGCATGCCCACGAACTGCGCATCCTTAGCCGGATAGGCACCCAGCCCCATCAGGGTCAGGGTGCAGGGCGCGCCGGTTTCCTGCACCAGACTGGTGAAGGCATGGCAGGCATCGGCCCCGGAATTAATTAAACCGCCGCCGCCATAGAACACGGGGCGGCGGGCGTGGGCGATCAAGGCAGCCGCACGCTTAATCGCCGCTTCCTGAACCGGCGAGGCCTGAGCGACGGGCGCTTGCGCTTCCTCGGGTTCTACATGGGCCGCCGGAGCGGCCGCCATCTGGATATCCTTGGGAAAATCCAACAGCACCGGGCCGGGACGGCCCTGCATGCACAGGCGCAGCGCCTTGGCACCCAGCGCCGCCACGTCCTCGACACGGCGCACCTGGGCATTCCATTTGGTCACAGGGCGCGAGATGCCCACGGCATCGCACTCCTGAAAGGCAGACGTGCCAATCGCCGTGGTGGCCACCTGGCCGCTGATGCACAATACCGGAATGGAATCGCACAAGGCATCGAGCAGGCCCGACGTGGTATTGGCCATGCCAGGGCCGGAGGTGACCAGCACCACGCCGGGTTTGCCTGTGCTGCGCGCATAGCCTTCGGCCGCATGCACGGCAGCCTGCTCGTGACGCACCAGAATGTGGCGAATTCGCGGCTCGGCATACAGAGCGTCGTACAGCGGTAACACCGCTCCGCCAGGATATCCAAAAATGGTATCCACCCCCTGGGCGATCAAAGTTTCAAGCAAGAGTTGCGCGCCGTTGCGAGCGATCGGTTCGACTGACATGGTTACGTGGCCCTGCAAGTTCGGTAAGAGTAAGATAGAGATCGCCTTCCAGTTTATTCTTTTTTACAGGCACTTCGCTCATGGTCGCTCCACGCCAGCCCTGGCACATCGTCAAACCCTCGCAGTTGCATGGCAACGGCGTGTTCGCCAACCGGGATATTCCGGCCGGCACCCGCATCCTGCAATATGCCGGCAAACGGCTGACGCCCGAGCAGGCCGACGCGATGTTCCCCGTCAATCCGGACGATCCTTTCCACACGTTCTTCTTTGCGTTGAGCAACGGCAAGATCGTGGACGGCGGGCAAGGCGGCAACGACTCGCGCTGGATCAACCATTCCTGCGCCCCCAACTGCGAAGGCCACGAAAACAGCGATGGTTCGCGCGTGTTTATCGTCGCCATGCGCGATATCCCGGCCGGGCAAGAACTCTTGTACGACTATTCGCTGGTCATCGATGACGAAATCACCGACGAACTTAAACAGAACTACCGCTGCCTGTGCGGTGCCCCCCAGTGCCGCGGCACCATGATCGCCCCACAACCGGCCGACGAACGCCGCCAGGCCGCTGCAAACGAACTGCGCGCCGCCGCCGCCGAGCTGGAAGCCGAACTGGAACACGCCCGCACGGCCCCGCTGGAAAAGCCAGCCAAGACCGAGGTCTCGGTGGACGAGGATAACGACGACAAGAAGAAAGACAAAAAGAAAAACAAGAAAGATAAAAAGTCCAAAAAGAAAAAGGACGGCAAAAAAGACAAAAAAGCCGATAAAAAAGAGAAAAAGGACAAGAAAGAAAACAAGAAGAAGTAGGACGCCTGCCGGGTCGGCGGGCGAATCAGGGCCTGCGCCTTGTCAGGACGTTGGGGCGGAAGGCAAGGAGCGTACTGTTTGAGGAGCACGCTGGCGGCTCGTCCGGGGGAAATTACCCACTGCCAGCGCGCCCCATGACCGCTAGCATGTAGCTTTGTCGCAAACACCCGCCTCCCTTCACATGCAATCCTGCTCCCACGATCAACCGGGCGAACATCCGGCCTCCTCTCCAGAGTCCGCCCCCTGCATCCCTTTGCAACTGGAAGACTGGGCATCGGTCCTGATCATGGGCATGCTGGCGCTGATCACATTTGCCAATGTCATCGTCCGCTATCTGACTGATTCCTCCTTTGCCTGGACCGAAGAAATCTCCATTTTCCTGCTGGTGGTGCTGACCTTGAACGCTGGCTCCAGCGCTTTTGTGCGCCATCTGCATATCCGCATCGAAGTGCTGGCCGACGCAGGGGCCGAACGGCGTCGACGTCGCATGGCTCTGTTCGCTATTGGCGTAACGCTGCTGTTCTTTGTAGGGCTGGCCGTGCTGTCGGGTCGCATGGCCCTGGACGAGCTGGAGTGGAGCGATACATCGCCATCCATCGGCGTACCCACCTGGTGGTATTCCATGTGGCTGCCCATCCTGTCCACCACCCTGAGCCTGCGCCTGCTGGGCATGTGGCTGCGTCGCTGGCGGAGCACGCCATGATCGCCACGGGCCTGTTCCTGATCTTTATTGCTCTGATGGTGCTGGGCGTACCGGTGGGCGTGGCCCTGGGCCTGGGCGGTGCCTTTGCCATCGTCATGTCCAACCTGGATACGCACTGGTTTGGCCTGATGGCCGTGCCCCAAAGTTTTTATGCCGGTCTGGCCAAGTACCCGCTCCTGGCCATTCCCATGTTCGTGCTGGTGGGCTCTATTTTCGACCGCTCCGGCGTCGCCGCCCGCCTGGTCAACTTTGCGATTGCCGTCGTCGGACGCGGCCCCGGCATGCTGCCGCTGGTGGCCATTGCCGTGGCGATGTTCCTGGGAGGCATCTCCGGCTCGGGGCCGGCCTGCGCCGCCGCCGTGGGCGCGGTCATGATCGGTGCCATGAAACGCGCCGGCTACCCCAGTCCCTTCTCGGCCAGCGTGGTGGCGGCAGGCGCAGCCACCGATATCCTGATTCCGCCCTCGATCGCCTTTATTGTCTATTCCGTCCTGGTGCCCGAGGCCTCCGTGCCGGCGCTGTTTGCCGCCGGCATGCTACCCGGCATCCTGGCGGGCCTGGGCCTGGTCATCCCCGCCGTCTGGCTGTCGCGCCGCCACAAGCTGGGCACGGCGGAATCGCAGCTGCCACGTCCGCCATTCTGGCGCAGCCTGCGCGAGGCATCTTGGGGATTGATCGCGCCGGTCATTATCCTGGGTGGCATGCGCATGGGCCTGTTCACCCCGACCGAAGCGGCCGTCGTGGCGGTGTTCTACGGCTTATTCGTAGGCATGGTCGTGTATCGCAGCATACGGGTGCGCGATCTGTTCGAAATCCTGCGCGAAGCGGCCGAACTGTCGGCTGTGATCATGATGGTGGTGGCCCTGGCCGGTATTTTTGCCTGGGCCTTGTCCACGCTAAGCATCGTCGATCCGCTCACCCATGCCATCATCCACTCGGGACTGGGCGAGTACGGCATTCTGGCGCTGATGATCCTGCTGCTGATCGTGCTGGGCATGTTCCTGGACGGCATTTCCATCTTTCTGATCTTCGTGCCGCTGTTCATGCCCATTGTGCACAACTTCGGCTGGCACCCGGTCTGGTTCGGCGTGCTGCTGACCCTGAATGTAGCGCTGGGCCAATTTACCCCGCCGGTGGCCGTGAACCTGATGGTGTCCTGCCGCATCGCCGGCGTGCCGATGGAAAGCACGCTGCGCTGGGTGGGCTGGCTTTTGCTGGGCATGGCCAGCACCATGCTGCTGGTCATCGCCCAACCCGACATCGCCCTGTGGCTGCCGCGCTACCTGGGTTTCAACTAGAACGATTCGTTATTGCTGACCAAAAAGGGAGACTAGCCCATGAAACTGCGACACATCCTGGCCGCCCTGGCCTGCACGGCCGCCACACTGGCCGCCGTTACCCCCGCCCAGGCGGCCTACAAATCCGAATACAAGCTGTCTATCGTGGTGGGCACGACTTTCCCCTGGGGACAAGGTGCCGTGATCTGGTCCGACCTGGTGCGCGAACGCACCGATGGACGCATCAATATCAAGATCTATCCAGGGACCTCGCTGGTGCAGGGCGACCAGACGCGCGAATTTACCGCCATCCGCCAGGGTCTGATCGACATGGCCGTAGGCTCCACCATCAACTGGTCTCCGCAGATCAAGCAACTGAACCTGTTTTCACTGCCCTTTCTGCAGCCGGACGCCAAGGCCACCGATGCGCTGATCCAGGGCGAAGTCGGCAAAGAGCTGTTCGGCTATATCGAAAAAGCCGGCGTCGTGCCGCTGGCCTGGGGCGAGAACGGCTTTCGGCAACTGAGCAATTCCAAACACGTCGTCTCCAAGCCCGAGGACATGAAAGGACTGAAGCTGCGTGTGGTGGGTTCGCCACTGTACATCGACACCTTTACCGCCTTGGGTGCCAATCCCACGCAGATGAGCTGGGCCGATGCCCAGCCCGCCCTGGCCAGCAAGGCCGTGGACGGCCAGGAAAACCCCCTGTCCATCTATGCCGGTGCCAAGCTGTATGACGTACAGCAACAGTACCTGACACTCTGGAACTATGTGTCCGACCCGCTGGTATTCGTGGTCAACCGCGATGTCTGGAAATCCTGGTCGCCCGAAGACCAGAAGATCGTGCGCGAAGCGGCCATCGAAGCCGGCAAGCGCGAAATCGAAATTGCCCGCAAAGGAATCACGGCGGCCGACCCCAGCCTGCTCAAAGAGATCGAAGGCCACGGCGTGACCATTACGCGCCTGACGCCCGAGCAACATCAGGCCTTTACGCAAGCCACCGCGCCCGTGGTCGAAAAATGGACCAAGACGATCGGCGAGGATCTGGTCAAAAAAGCACGCGAGGCCATTGCCCAGACGCGTTGATGTCACGCGCCGCAAGCGCAGGCTATATGTTTACGCCTGCGCCCGGCATAACCTTGTGAGCACTCTGTCGTAGGGCGCAGACGGCCAGCTTCCTAGAATGGATCTATCCATTACGTTTATCAAGGAAGCCGCCATGAAACCCAATCTTGCCCGCCGTCTGCTCGCCCTGTTCGTTCTGACCTCCTCTGCGGCCTGGGCCAGCGATGCGCCCCTGAAAGTCGGCGTGCGCGGCGGCGTGGACGAACAGATCTGGGAAGTCGTCACCCAGGTCGCCGCCAAAAACGGCCTGAAGGTGCAACCCATCGTCATTACCGGCACCGCCAGCCCCAACGAGGCCCTGAACAATGGCGATCTGGACGCCAACTCCTTTCAGCACATTCCCTACCTGAACGACCAGATCAAACAGCGCGGCTACAAAATCGTACCGGTCGCCCACACCTTGATCTCGCCCATTGCCTTTTATTCCCAACGCCACAAGAACATCAAAGACCTGCCCGAAGGGGCCAAGGTAGGCATTCCCGACGACCCCAGCAACCAGACCCGTGCGCTGGTGGTGCTGCGCGACCACGGCCTGATTACCTTGCGAGACGGTGCAGACCCGCGCAAAGGCTCGATTACCCTGGCCGATGTGGTCGGCAATCCCAGAAAGCTGAACTTCGTGGAAAGCGCCTCCGTGGTGCTGGCCCGTTCGCTGCCTGACGTGGACGCCGCTGCCATCGTCAACAGCTTTGCCTATCAGGCAGGTCTGATCGCTACCCGCGACGGCATCGCCATCGAAAAGGCCGACAACAATCCCTATGTGAACATCATCGCCGTACGCGAACAGGACAAAAACGCGCCCTGGGTGCCGGAACTGGTCAAGGCCTACCACTCGCCGGCGGTGAAAAGCTTTATCGAGAGCAAATTTGAAGGCTCGGTCATCCCTGTCTTTGACTGATGGCGCACCCCTACCATGTCTTCGCCACCTCTCGACAAGTACCTGAACGCCTTCCTGGAAACGACGATTATGGTGGGCATCTCCTCCATCATCGCCATTGCGGCCGGTCTGCTGATCGCACTGATGCTGACCATTAGCGGCCCGGGAGGCATCTACCCCCTGCCCCGTTTCAACAAGACGCTGTCGGTGCTGATCAACGCTTTGCGCGCCGTGCCTTTCATTATTTTATTGATCGCCATGCTGCCGGTCACTCGCGCCCTGGTCGGCACCACGCTAGGCACCTGGGCCGCTATTGTGCCGCTCTCGGCCAATCTGATCCCGTTTTTTGCCCGCATCGCCCAGGTCAGCCTGAACGATGTGGACCCGGGTCTGATCGAAGCGGCACGGGCGATGGGTTGCGAGCGCCGTCACATCGTGCGGCATGTGCTGTTGCCCGAGGCCCTGCCGGGCATCATCGGCGGCATGACGGTCTGCGTCATCGCCATGATCAATGCCTCGGCCATGGCCGGTGCGGTCGGGGCGGGTGGTCTGGGCGATCTGGCCATACGCTATGGCTACGAACGCTACGAAACCCGCGTCATGTTCGAAGTCATCGTCATCCTGATCGCCGTGGTGTCGCTGATCCAATTTACGGGCGAATGGCTGGCGCGCCGGGT
>JQGF01000811.1_pt1 | contig 13041 bp, 10 predicted proteins | sample 210201 | NCBI WGS metagenome assembly JQGF01 (sample SAMN02947780, study PRJNA257236) | wastewater metagenome | biome: Domestic wastewater sediments; material: Domestic wastewater soil sediments and water; isolation source: domestic wastewater sediment treated with ammonia and hydroxylamine at...
ATTTTCAGTAATGACTTGCGTGAAACCGAGGCGTTTCTCTCGGCCAGTGGTTCTGACTGTGGTATTGCCAACGTCAATATCGGGACTTCGGGAGCCGAGATTGGTGGTGCCTTTGGCGGTGACAAGGAAACCGGCGGGGGCCGTGAGTCCGGCTCCGATGCCTGGCGCGCTTACATGCGCCGGGCGACCAACACCATCAACTATTCACGGGAACTGCCGTTGGCGCAAGGCGTGAAGTTCGACCTCTGACGCTGTTCGAGTGCTCAGAAAGACGGCCCTGACCGCTGATCGGCAGGGCCTGCGACCCGCACAGGGTGGTGCTCATGGATAAGAGGTGCCCCTGATCGGCCAAGCCTATCGCAAGGGCATCTCAGGCGGGCTCGGCTGGTGCCGCCATGAAATAAAAAAGCGAGGAGACAAGAATGACTATGCCTGATCAGGCAGGTCGGGGCGCGCTCGCGCACGGCCTGAACTCAAGACAGATGTCCATGATTTCGATTGCGGGGATTATCGGCGCTGGACTTTTTATTGGCTCCGCCAATGCCATCGCGAAAACCGGACCCGCGGCGGTATTGTCTTACATATTGACGGGAGCCCTGGTGCTGCTAGTGATGCGCATGCTGGGCGAGATGGCCGTGGCCAACCCGGACAGCGGTTCATTCTCCACCTATGCCGCGCGGTCGATCGGGCCGTGGGCGGGCTTTTCCATTGGCTGGTTGTACTGGTGGTTCTGGGGGTTGATTATTCCGGTCGAGGCCATTGCCGGTGCCGACATCCTGCATCAATGGATGCCGGATATACCCTCGTGGGTGTTTTCGATTGTCATTATGGTTGCCTTGTCGGCGACCAATCTGTTTAGCGTCAAGAATTTTGGCGAGTTTGAATTCTGGTTCGCCTTGATCAAGGTGTTGGCAATCATTGTGTTTATTGTGGCTTGCCTGTGCGCCCTGACCGGTTTTTGGCCGTGGGTCGAGGGGGGCAAGGTACCCATGGTTCCCGTGTTCAGCAACTTCGCGCCGCAGGGCATGGGGGCGGTGCTGGCAGGTATTTTGATTACGATGTTTTCATTTTTTGGGGCGGAAATTGTGACGATTGCCGCAGCCGAAACGGATAAGCCTCAGGAAAAAATACGTAAGGCGACTAACCTGGTGGTCTACCGAATCTCCTTGTTTTATGTGCTGTCGATTTCCTTGATTGTCTTGATTGTGGGGTATGACGATCCCAGGCTCACGCAGGTGGGTTCATTTCAGCGTACCTTGGAAGTGTTGCAACTGCCCCAGGCCAAATTGCTGGTGGATGTGGTGGTCTTGATCGCCGTGACCTCCTGCATGAATTCCGGCCTGTATACGGCCTCTCGAATGATCTATTCCCTGTCCGTCCGTGGCGACGCTCCGGCTTGTATTGCCCGGGTTTCGCCCAAAGGTGTCCCTTATAACGCGGTGCTTGTCTCGACCTTGGCCGGCTTTGCAGGGTGTTTGGTGAACTACCTCTTGCCCGGCCAGGTATTTTCCTTCTTGCTCTCGACCACCGGGGCCATCGCCTTGCTGGTCTATCTGGTGATTGCAGTGTCCCAGCTATTGTCGCGGCGCGAAGCGGAAAAAAAAGGCATAGACCTGCCCTTCAAGATGTGGCTTTTTCCCTGGCTGACCTATTTGTCCATCATCTTGATCCTGGCGGTGCTGGTGTATATGGCGATGGTGGAGGCCTACCGTTACCAGTTGGCCATGACTTTAGGGGTCAGCGCCTGCATTGTGCTGGCGGCGTTTATCAGGCTTCGACGTGGTGCCCGCCAGGCTGGGCAGATGCGGCAGGGATGGTCCTTGTAACCTCAGGCACGCAATGCGGCAGGCACAGGTCCTGCCGCACAGCGGATGTCATGCAGCCTTTTGAACGAGTCCGGCAGCGACGGTCTGGTTGGTGCTGGGGTCGATCAAGATGAAAGAGCCCGTGCTGGAATGATCCTGATAGTCGTCCAGCACCAGCGGGTCCCGACTGACCAGACTGACGCGGCCAATATCATTCAAGGACAGGGTGTCGGCTGCCTGCTGCTCTTGCAGGCTGTGTACGTCGCGCAAGGCATGTACCGCCTGCACCTTGGCCTGCGTCAGCCGTGTTCCCTGTTTGAGCCAGTAGAAACGGGAGGTGTTGAGAGCCTGCTCGTCCAGCCAACATAGCTGTGCATCAAATCGTTTGCTGGTGCTAACGGGATCGTGGGCCAATGTGAATAAATCGCCGCGCGAAATATCCAGTTCTCGATCCAGCACCACAGTGACGGCGTCTCCGTCGCTGACCTGGATCTGCTCCTGGCCCGCGCGAAAGAGCTGGGTGATAAGTGCGGTTTTGGCGCTGGGCCATACCTGAACGCTATCACCCACCTGCAGGCGGCCACCGCTGAGCTGACCAGCATAGCCCCGAAAGCCATCGGCGCTGCTGCCACCATGACGCGCCACCCATTGCACAAACAAACGGGCAGGGCGCTGAATGTTCTCGCGCAGATCCAGCGATTCGAGCAAAGGCAGCAGGGGCAAGCCTTGATACCAAGGTGTGTGCGGCGATGCCTGGGTGATGTTCTCGCCTTTCAGGGCCGAGAGCGGAATGATATGGAAGTGTTCGATACCCAGCTGCGTGGCCAACTGGCGGTAGGCTTGATGGATGCGCTCGAACACGGCCTGGTCCCAATCGACCAGGTCCATCTTGTTCACCGCCACCACGATATGACGCAGGCCCAGCAGTTTAGCAACGGTGCTGTGGCGCTTGGTCTGGGTCAGTAACTCTCCGTCTTTGGCGCGGTGCGCATCAATCAGGATGATGGCCGCCTGGGCGGTGGAGGCACCCGTAATCATGTTACGGGTGTATTGCTCGTGTCCCGGCGTGTCGGCCACGATGAACTTGCGTTTGGGCGTGGCAAAGTAGCGATAGGCCACATCAATGGTAATACCTTGTTCGCGCTCGGCCTCCAGGCCGTCAGTCAGCAAGGCCAGATCGGGTTCGGCGTCCTCGCCGCGCTTGTACTTGGAGCGCTGAATAGCCGCAATCTGGTCGGCAAATACGCCCTGGCTGTCAACCAGCAGACGGCCAATCAGGGTGGATTTGCCGTCGTCCACGGAGCCAGCGGTAATCAGGCGCAGCACGCCCTGATCGGCAGCCTGCAGCCAGGCGTCATTGACGGTGTTCATTAGAAATATCCTTGTTTCTTGCGGTGTTCCATGGAGGCTTCGGAAGTCTGGTCATCCATGCGGGTGGCACCGCGCTCGGTAATGGTGGCCAAGGCGGTTTCAGCAATAATGTCCTGCACGGACGCGGCGGTAGAGAGTACGGGGCAGGTGCAGGAAATATCGCCCACAGTACGAAAGCGCACATCGCGCCAGGCGGAGGTTTCGCCTTCTTGCAAGGGCGTGAGCGGGGTGATGGGCACAATTAAGCCGTTGCGCTCGACGACTTCGCGCGAATGGGTGTAGTAGATGGAGGGCAAGGCGATCTGTTCGCGCTGTATGTATTGCCACACATCCAGTTCGGTCCAGTTGGAAATGGGAAAGACGCGTAGATTCTCGCCTTTGTGGATGCGGGTATTGAACAGATGCCAGAGTTCGGGGCGCTGGGCCTTGGGGTCCCATTGGCCGAATTCGTCCCGAAAGGACACGATCCGTTCTTTGGCGCGGGCTTTTTCTTCGTCGCGCCGTGCGCCGCCAAAGCAGGCATCAAAGCCGAATTCCTCGATCGCTTCCAGCAGCGTCACGGCCTGCGCGCCATTGCGGCTGGCATGCTCGTGGCGTAGTACCACCGTGCCGCGTTCGATGGAGTCCTGTACCTGACGCACGATCAGTTGCGCATCCAGTTCGGCGGCGCGCTGGTCGCGAAAGGCGATGACTTCCGCGTAGTTGTGGCCCGTATCCACGTGCAGCAGCGGAAAGGGCAGGGTGCCGGGCGCAAAGGCCTTTTCGGCCAGACGCAGCAGCACGGCGGAGTCTTTGCCGCCGGAAAACAGCAGTACGGGTTTTTGTGCCTCGGCAGCGATTTCCCGCAGGATGAAGATGGCTTCGGCCTCCAGCCAGTCAAGGTGGGTTCGGGTGGCAAGTGGTTCGCCCATGATGTTCCTTTAGGTATTGGTCTTATCGTGCAGATTGCCCGCGTGCAGGCCGCATTCGAGACTGTCGCGCTGCTCCCACCACCAGCGGCCGGCACGTATGTCTTCGCCGGGACGGATGGCGCGGGTACAGGGCTCGCAGCCTATGGACGGGTAGCCCTGGTCGTGCAGGGGGTTGTACGGGATGCCCAGGCCTCGGATCACGGCCCAGACATCGTCGTGCGTCCAGTCGGTCAGGGGGTTGAATTTTTGTAGTCCGAAGGCGGCGTCGTATTCAGCGCGGGCCAATTCGTTACGACTGGCGGATTGTTCGCGACGCTGGCCGGTGATCCAGGCCGAACGGCCGGCCAGAGCGCGGCGCAACGGCTCTACCTTGCGGATCTGGCAGCATTCTTTGCGCAGCGCCACGCTGTCGTAGAAAGCATGGGTGCCGTGCTGTTGCACATGGGTCTGGATGCGTTCCGGATTGGGGCGAAAGAAGTGAATTTCGCGCTGATAGTACTGGCGTATGGTGTCGGCCATCTGTACGGTCTGCGCATGCAGGCGGCCGGTGTCCAGGGTCAGGGTCTGCAGGTCGGGCGCGTAGATGGACATGGCATGAAAGACCACCATGTCCTCGGCGGCCAGCGAGGAAGCCAGAACGGCATCGGGATGGGTGCGAGCGATGCCGATCAGGTCGTCGCGCAATTGCTTCCAGAGCGCCAGCGGGCGGGCGGTCAGGGCGGTGATGGCAGGGGCGTAAGAAGGCACAGTCGACATTCCCGTCAGGCTGTGGCGGCGCCGGCCGGACAGGGCATTCGAACAGACTAGGGCCGGGCTGTCGCATCACAGTATTTATAAACTTATGAGTAAGTGTGCGGGTGCCGGCCCTGCAGGGGAACGAACTATTCGTTAGGTGGTTATGCTTCTGTTCTATTTAGCCGCCTGCTCAGGCACGCCGGCTGGCGGCGATGATGGCGATGATGAGCACGCAGCTAAGCCAGGTCAGCAGGCTTACTTGCTCACCTAGCCAAAGGGCGGAAATCAGGATGGTCAGAAACGGCTGGACCAGTTGAACCTGACCGATGCGTGCCACGCCCCCCATCGTCATGGCCTTGTACCAGGGAAAAAAGCCCAGCAGCGAGGAGAAAATCGCCAGATACAGCAGGGCCATGACGGCCTGGGTGGAGGGGGGCTGCTGCATGGGAAGCGCCAACCAGAGGGTGGCAGGAATCGTCAGGGGCAGGCTGGCCGCCAGACACCAGCAGATGGTGCGCCAGCCACCCAGCGTGCGTGCCACGCGCCCGCCTTCAACATAGCCCAGTCCGGACATAAAGACCGCCAGGGCAAGCCAAAGGTCGCCGGCCTGCAAGGCCCCTTCGCCTATATAGAATGCATACAGCAAGACCAGCATGGCCCCCAACAGGCTCAGCAGCCAGAAGCGACGGCTCAGGGATTCGCCGTTGCGGGCGGCGCTCAGGATGGCGGTGGCCAGGGGAATCAGACCGGTCAGCACGGCTCCGTGCGAGGCCGGGACAGTCTGCATGCCGATCGAGGAGAAAACCGGCCAGCCTACGATGACGCCGGTACAGGACAGGGCAATGCCGCGCCATTCCGTGGCCGTAGGGCGGCGGCTGCGGGTAGCAAGCAGGATCAGCGCGGCGCACAGGCCGCCTATGGAAGCACGCCCCATGCCGATCAGCCAGGGGTCGAAGCTTTGTACCGCGACGCGCGTCATGGGCAGAGTAAAGGCGAAAACCAACACGCCTATAAAAGCGTAGACATAAGGAAGCAGGGCGGGGGCGGGCGGGGCGAACGTCGTGCTGCGGCTCATAGGTGTCACCAGAGAAAAAGTTAGGCGTTGTTTACCGCTTCGAGCTTAAAATAAATAAGCGATACAGTTGCGCTACAGTTGATCAATCACTGGGTCCGGCTGTACTGGTCGGTACACCGCTACAGTCCAAGGCGGAGCATAGGAGTCAGCATAATGGAATGGATGGATTGGCAACCAGTGCGGGGTTCGGATGTCACGCTCAGCGAACAGTTGGTGGGCTGGGTGCAGCAGGCATTGCGCGTGCGTTATCGGGGCGGCAGTCGCCTGCCTTCGGTGCGCCGCATGGCTCAGTCCGCCGGTGTCAGCACGCATACCGTGGTGGCGGCCTACGACAGGCTGATGGCGCTGGGGCTGGTGGAGTCCAGGCCTGGGGCCGGGTTTTTTGTCCGTGTGCGTGCGCCGCGCCGCTTGCGTTCGGAGTCCTTGCGGACCGATAGCGAAGCGCCGCGCAAGATCGATGTGAACTGGATGCTCAACAGCTTCATGGGCCAGAGCGACAGCCCGGGCATCCCCGCGCAGTGGCTGGACAATGACATGGTGTTGGCGGCCGTACGACAGGTCAGCCGCACGGCCGGTTCGGCGCTGCTGGGCTACGGGCATTCGCATGGCTACCGGCCTTTGCGCCAGCATATTGCCGGGCAGTTGGAGGACTATGGCATACAGGCCGATGCCGATACCCAGATTTTGTTGTGCAGCGGCGCTACCCATGCGCTGGATCTGTTGCTGCGCCACTGGCTGCGTCCAGGCGATTCGGTCGTCGTGGAAGATCCGGCGTGGTATTTGCTGTTTGCCCGGCTAGCGGTGGTGGATGTGCGCGTGCTCAGTGTGCCCCGGCGCGTCGATGGGCCGGATGTGGCCGTGTTGGAACAGTTGGCGCGCGAACACCGTCCGCGCCTGGTCATCTTGAACACCGTTGTGCATAACCCCACTGGCTTTGGCCTGAGCCCGGCGGTGGCGCATGCAATTCTGACGCTTGCCCAGACCTGGGATTTTCATATTATCGAGGACGACACCTACAGCGAATTGCATGCCCATCCGCCATGCCGCCTGGCACAACTGGATCAACTGAACCGGGTCACGCTGGTTGGGGGATATTCCAAGGTACTGGCTGCAGGCCTGCGCCTGGCCTATATGGCGGCCTCGCCAGCCTTATTGCAGGCATTGGTCAATTTGAAGATGCTGGCGGGTTTGACCACGCCCGAGCTGAGCGAACGGGTCACGCACCGGCTGCTGGTCGACGGTCCGTACCGCAAGCATCTGGATCGTCTGCGCCGTCATGCCGATGGGGCGCGTCAGCGCACGTTGGAGCGCTTGGCGCAGTTGGGCCTGTGGCCGGATGCGCCACCCCAGGCGGGCATGTTTGTCTGGATAGATGCCGGGGTGGATACCGAGGAGTTGGTGCGCGCGCTGGGCAGGCCGGGGCACTTGGTCGTGCCGGGGGCGCTGTTCTCGCCCGAGCAGCAGCCTTCTACGTATATGCGCATCAATGTGGCGGTCGGTTACGACGATGCATTTTGGCAGGCCTTGGCGTCCTGTCTGTCGCATGTCCGGCAGGTACAGGATTAACGCGCTGCGCAGCGGCTTTATATTGATTTCTTTTGTAGTTGCACTGTCACCCTGCTCTGTTAGCATAGTGGGTGCTGAGCGCAGAAAACAGGTTTTGCGCTCTTCTTGATAGGTATTCGCAATCGATGCAATTGTATTAATCAATTTCACTAATCGATTGAGGCTTCCTATAATGTCCTTACTGTCACTCGTTAACCGCTAACTGGAGCTAACATGTCTTTGATCAACACCGTTATCAAACCTTTCAAAGCTACCGCATATCACGCTGGCAAATTTGTCGACGTCAGCAACGAAAGCATTGCCGGCAAATGGTCCGTGTTTGTTTTCTACCCAGCCGATTTCACCTTTGTGTGCCCAACCGAGCTGGAAGACCTGGCCAACAACTACGCCGAGTTCCAGAAGCTGGGCGTGGAAATCTACTCCGTGTCCACCGACACGCACTTCGCTCACAAAGCATGGCACGACACGTCCGAGGCCATCGGCAAAGTGAACTACCCCATGCTGGCCGACCCAACCCATCAACTGTCGCGTAACTTCGACGTGCTGATCGAAGAAGAAGGCATCGCGCTGCGCGGCACCTTCGTGGTCAACCCTGCCGGCGAAATCAAGGTTCTGGAAATTCACGACAACGGCATCGGCCGCGACGCGTCCGAACTGCTGCGCAAGGTCAAGGCTGCCCAGTACATCGCCGCTCACCCCGGTGAAGTGTGCCCAGCCAAGTGGGAAGAAGGCGCCAAGACGCTGACTCCTTCCCTGGATCTGATCGGCAAGATCTAAGACCTTTGCGGTCTTTGGCGAAGGCGCGGCGCGCCTTCGTCCGGTGCCCGGCTGCGGTGCGGGCACCCCTCGTGTTTTGTTCAGTACAGGATTAAAAAGGCGTTTCTCATGTTAGATGCAAACATCAAAACTCAATTGAAGGCTTATCTCGAAAAGATCACCCAACCGATCGAGATCGTTGCGTCGCTGGATGTGGATGCCAAGTCCGTCGAGCTGCGCGAGTTGCTGCAGGAAATCGATAGCCTGTCCGACAAGACCAGCTATCGCGAGGACGCGGATGCGCAAGCGCGCAAGCCTTCCTTTATGATCAATCGTCCCGGAACCGACATCAGCGTGAGCTTTGCCGGCATTCCCATGGGGCACGAATTTACCTCCTTGATCCTGGCCCTGCTGCAAGTGGGTGGCCATGCGGTCAAGCTGGACGAGGCCGTCATCGAGCAGATCCGCAATCTGCCGGGCGACTTTGTCTTTGAAACCTATTTTTCGCTGTCGTGCCAGAACTGCCCCGATGTGGTGCAGGCCTTGAATGCGATGGCGGTCATCAACCCACGCATCAAGCACGTGGCCATTGATGGCGCCCTGTTCCAGCAAGAAGTGCAAGAGCGCAACATCATGTCTGTGCCGGCGGTGTTTTTGAACGGCGAACTGTTTCACCAGGGCCGTGCCAGCGCCGAAGAACTGCTGGCCAAGTTGGATGCAGGGGATACCGAGGCCCGCGCCCAGGCGCTGGATGCCAAAGACGAATACGATGTGCTGGTTGTGGGCGGTGGTCCTGCCGGCGCGGCAGCGGCTATTTATGCGGCCCGCAAGGGCATACGCACCGGCGTGCTGGCCGAGCGTTTCGGCGGCCAGGTGCTGGACACCATGTCCATCGAGAACTATATCTCGGTGGTCGAGACCGAAGGTCCCAAGTTTGCGGCCGCGCTGGAGCAGCACGTCAAGGCGTACGATGTCGATATCATGAATCTGCATCGTGCCGCCGGCATCCGCCGCGAGGGTCGGCAGATCCTGGTCGATGTGGACGGCGGCGGTCAATTGAAAGCCAAGTCCGTCATTCTGGCTACCGGCGCGCGCTGGCGTGAACTGAATGTGCCGGGCGAACAGGAATACCGCAACCGCGGCGTGGCGTATTGCCCGCACTGCGATGGTCCTTTGTTCAAAGGCAAGGATGTGGCCGTGGTCGGCGGCGGGAACTCCGGTGTGGAAGCGGCGATTGATCTGGCCGGTCTGGTGCGCCATGTCACGCTGATCGAGTTCGGCGAACAGTTGCGGGCGGACGAAGTTTTGCAACGCAAGCTGCGCAGTCTGCCCAACGTCAAGATCATCACCCAGGCGCAGACCACCGAAGTGCTGGGCGATGGCACCAAAGTCGTGGGTCTGCGCTATCTGGATCGTCAGGGCCAGCAATCGCACACGCTGGATCTGGATGGCGTGTTCGTGCAGATCGGCCTGGTGCCTAACACCGAATGGCTCAAGGGCAGCGAAGTGGCCTTGTCGCGGCACGGCGAGATCGAGGTGGATGTGCGCGGCGCAACGTCTCTGGCCGGTGTGTTTGCGGCGGGTGACGTGACCACGGTGCCGTACAAGCAGATCATCATCGCCGCGGGCGAAGGTGCCAAGGCATCGCTTAGCGCGTTCGATTATCTGATCCGCAGTTCGGCCGACGTGCAGGAAGTAGCCGAGGAAAGCGCTACGGCCTGATTGCGATTGGTAGGACTGATTGGGAGCCACCCCTGCGGGGGTGGCTTTTTCATGGTTCTTCGAAGCATTCCGGGAGCTAATTTACCCGCTCGATGAGGAGCGTGCTGCGCCTTGAATGGCTCAAAATATCGATGACATAGCCTCGGCTATACGCCTTCATGTCAAACAAGAAGTGCTGCGGATGACTGATACCCTGTACGGCGTACGCGGACATCCCGCCGTTTGGGTTGAGCACAGCGGTGCTGTTCTCGCCAAGCCGACCCGCTAAGGCCAGCCTGGCGAGAACCCGAGGCTCTCTCTGCTTGGCTCAAACGGCCCAAGCAATACGAAGGAATCCCCGGTATTTAGCGAAGAACCTTTTTCATGGCCGCAGCAACGGCCTGCGGCGGTTCGGATCGGGTGTTATTCCGTGTCCAGTTCGGGCCAGCGCCCACCCAGCACCTGCGCGCAGACCTGTAGCCAGGCCTTGGCGGCTTGCGATAGGTAGCGACCGTTCCACAGCAGGGCTACTTCCCAGTTCAAGGCAGGCTCCACGACCTGGGCGGCTACCCAGTCGCCCGGCTCCAGGCGCGACAGAAAAGGTTGGGGCAGCAGGGCAATGCCCATGCCGGCTTGCGCCATGGAAGCGACCCAATCCCATTGTCCGCTTTGGGCGGCGATGTTCGGTTGCAGTCCGGCGTGCGCAAAAGCACGGCGCAGCATGCGGGTCAGGGCGAAGTCATCGCTTAGAAAGATCAGCGGATGGCGTTCCAGTTCTTCCAGCTTGACCTTGCCTTGTGCATAGCGAAAGCTGTTTTTCCGGCCTATGGCCCAGACCTCGTGGCGGGCCACCGGCGTGGCCGACAGATTCAGTTCCGGGCCCAGGGGCAGGATGCTCAGGCCCATTTCCACCGTGCCTGCTGCCACCATGCGCTCCACGCCCATGCCGGTTTCTTCGTGCAGAATCAGTTCGATTTGGGGGTGGCGGGCTTTGAAAGCCTTGAGCACTTCGGTAAACAAGACATTGATCATGGGCGGCATGCCCAGCTCCAGCTTGCCGCGCTGCAGTGCCTGGACTTCATGCACTTCCCGCAATAGCCGCTGCACGCTGTGCAGCACTTCCTGACCGCGTTCCATGACGACCTTGCCGCAGTCGGTCAGTTGCAAGTGGCGGTGATCGCGGATCAGCAGTGCCTCGCCCAGCTCGTCCTCCAGTTGCCGAACCATTTTGCTGACGGTGGACTGGGTCACGTTCAGGCTTTGTGCTGCTTGGGTAAAGCTTTGATGCCTAACGGTTTCTATGAAGTAGCGCAGTGATCTGACGTCCATTTTCTCCCCCATTATTACTATGAATTTTACGACTTCATGGCAGTTATTTTATTCATTCTGGCGATGCTATGCTGGCGCTGTTCAAAAAACATAAACGCCCCTTGCCTGGCGTGGAGACCCGCCCGGCGCTGTCGGCCAGCGGCTCCCCGACAGCAGCAATGGGCAATCATGATATCGAGACAGGAGCATACGATGTTCAAGGATCGCATCCGTTATCCCGGTTTGGAAGACAAGGTTATGACGGCCCAGGAGGCGGCAGCCTTCTTTCAGGACGGCATGAATGTGGGCATGAGTGGTTTTACCCGCGCCGGGGACTGTAAGGCCATGCCGCGTGCCTTGGCCCAGCGAGCCCAGAGCGAGCCGCTCAAGCTGAACGTGGTCACCGGCGCATCGCTGGGCAACGACAGCGATGGCCTGATGGCCGAGGCGGGCGTGCTGGCCAAGCGTATGCCGTTCCAGGTCGATGCCGTGCTGCGCCGCCATATCAATCAGGGCAAGGTCCTGTTCACCGACCAGCATTTGTCCCAGACGGTGGAGCAGTTGCGTTGTGGCAATTTGCCGGCCATCGATATTGCCGTGATCGAAGCGGTCGCCATCACCGAGAGCGGTGCCATTGTGCCCACGACATCGGTGGGCAATTCGGCCAGCTTTGCCCAACAGGCGCAGCAGATCATTGTCGAGCTGAACCTGAGCATGCCAGTCGAGCTGGAAGGGTTGCACGATATTTATGTTCCGCAGGCACGCCCCAACCGCGAACCGATTCCGTTGACCCACGTCGATCAGCGTCTGGGTGAGACGGCCATCCAGGTCGATCCAGCCCGCATCGTGGGCATTGTCATTACCGACGCGCTCGATAGCCCATCAAGCGCGCTGCCGCCGGACGCAGAAACGCAGGCCATTGCCGGCCACATCATCGAATTTCTGAAAGCGGAAGTCGCCGCGGGCCGCCTGAGCAACTCGTTACTGCCTTTGCAGGTCGGCATAGGCACGATTGCCAATGCGGTGACCCACGGTTTGGTGGATTCGCCTTTCCACGACCTGACCATGTATTCGGAAGTCTTGCAGGACAGCGCCATCGCCTTGCTGGACTCGGGCCAGTTGCGCTTTGCCTCGGCCTCGTCGGTGACCTTGTCGGCGGCCAAGACGACGCAGTTTCTGGAAGGGCTGGACCACTACCGCGACAAAGTGGTGCTGCGTCCGCAGGAAATCAGCAATCATCCGGAGCTGGTGCGTCGCCTGGGTATTATTGCCATCAATACTGCGATGGAGTTTGATATCTACGGCAATGTGAACTCCACCCACGTTTGCGGCACGCACATGATGAATGGCATTGGCGGCTCGGGTGATTTCGCCCGCAATGCGCATCTGTCCATTTTCGTCAGCAAATCCGTGGCTAAAGATGGCGCCATTTCCAGCGTCGTGCCTATGGTGTCGCATGTGGACCATACGGAACACGACGTGGCCGTGCTGGTGTCCGAGTGGGGGCTGGCCGATCTGCGCGGCCTGGCTCCGCGCGAACGGACCCGCGTGGTCATTCAGAATTGTGCGCATCCCGATTATCGCGCTGCCTTGCTCGATTACGTTGAACGCGCCGAGCAGCGTGGCGGTCATACGCCGCACATTCTGGAAGAAGCTTTGTCCTGGCACGCCCGCTATCAGCAACAGGGCAGCATGCGTCAGGAGCAGTGTTCCGCCCAGGAGGCGGTCACTGCGTAGTGATCAGGTCTGGATGCGCCGTAGCGAGTCAGTCCGCCGCGGCGCAGTTATCTGACTGACCTGATCGCCCCTGGCA
>JQGF01001054.1_pt1 | contig 12903 bp, 12 predicted proteins | sample 210201 | NCBI WGS metagenome assembly JQGF01 (sample SAMN02947780, study PRJNA257236) | wastewater metagenome | biome: Domestic wastewater sediments; material: Domestic wastewater soil sediments and water; isolation source: domestic wastewater sediment treated with ammonia and hydroxylamine at...
TCAAGTGGCAAGTGCGCCAATAACTTACGTGTGGCGTAGAGATGGATCATGTGGTGTAGGCGTTCTACTTCCCAATACAAAAACTCGAAAAGATCTCTCCCAGCAAATCGTCGCTGCTGAATTCCCCGGTGATGGAGCACAGGTCCAGATGAGCCAGGCGCAGTTCTTCGGCGAACAGGTCCAGGACCTGGTCGCTGTGGGTGGCGTGTTCGGCGGCCAGGGTCAGGTGGTGGTCGGCGCGCTCCAGGGCGCGCAGGTGGCGCTCGCGCGCCAGCCAAGGGGATTCGCTGCCGGGGTTCCAGCCCGCGATGTCCAGCAGTGTGCGGCGCAGTTCGTCCAGGCCCTGTTTGCGCCGGGCGGAGATGGGCAGCACAGTGGCACCGCTTTCCTGGGCCGGCAGCGCGGCTTGCTGTTCGGGGCTGAGCAAGTCGATCTTGTTGTAGACGCGCAGCACGGGCACGTGCGCGGGCAGACGCTCGGTAATGGCACCGTCCAGGCTGTCCTGGGGCTGGCGGGCGTCCAGCAGATGCACGATGACATTGGCCTTGGCGATTTCGTCCCAGGTGCGGGCGATGCCGATGCGCTCCACGGTGTCGTCGGTGTCGCGCAGGCCCGCCGTGTCCACGATGTGCAGCGGGATGCCTTCGATATGGATCAGTTGCATCACACGGTCGCGCGTGGTTCCGGCAATGTCGGTAACGATGGCGACGTCTTCGCCGGCCAGGGCGTTGAGCAGGCTGGACTTGCCCACATTGGGCTGGCCGGCCAGCACCACGTGCAGGCCTTCGCGCAAAATGGCACCTTGGCGCGATTGCTGCAGAATGTGATCCAGCTCGTCCTGTATGCCTGCCAGGGTCTGGGCGGCCTGGTATTTTTCCAGAAAGTCGATTTCTTCTTCCGGGAAGTCCAAGGTAGCTTCCACCAGCATGCGCAGGTGGATGATGCGATCAGCCAGCGCATTGATATTGTCGGAAAACACGCCCGACAATGACGCTACGGCGCTGCGTGCGGCGGCTTCCGAGGACGCGTCGATCAGGTCGGCAACGGCTTCGGCCTGGGCCAGGTCCATGCGATCGTTCAGAAAGGCGCGTTGGGTGAATTCGCCGGGTTCGGCCAAGCGTAGCCCCTGATGTCTACCGGCTTGCAGGCAGCGGTCCAATACTCGGCGCAGTACGGCCGGGCCGCCGTGGCCTTGCAGCTCCAGCACGTCTTCGCCCGTATAGGAGTGTGGACCTTTGAAAAACAGGGCGATACCTTCGTCGATGATCTCGCCTTGGTCATCCTTGAACGGCAGAAAGTGGGCATGGCGTGGCTGCAGTTCGCGGCCGAACAGGGCTTGCATCACGGGGGCAAGTTCTTTGCCGGAGACACGTACGACACCGATGCCGCCGCGGCCGGGGGCGGTGGCTATAGCCACGATGGGAGATGAGCTGGACATGGGGTGAAAACGAAAATGGCAGGATGCATCTATTGTAATAGAGGCGGACAAGCGCAAGTCCGACGGTCGCCATGCGGCACGGTCTCGCTCGTCATGAATGGGTGCCGTTGTGCTGGCCGGCGCACGGCTGTCAGCATGAAGGACCCGCGAAAAGGATGTCCGTGGTCAGAACCTTACAGACAGACCGGCCTTCAATTATCGTTGACGCAGACCACCAGGATTTCCACGCTTTCCCCGTGTTCACACAGATAGATATGGCCCAGATTGCTGTTGAAATAAATGCTGTCGCGCGCATGCAGCACGTGGCGGCGACCGTCCTGGAACTGCATGGTCAATTGTCCGGTCAGTACGAAGATAAATTCTTCGCCCTGATGCCGGCTGAAATCGGCGGCGTCACGGGGTTGGCCAGCCAGTACCCGACCATGCATGGGGGTCATTTTCTTGTTGATCCACTCGGACGCCAGCATGCCATACTCGTACCGATGGGCTTGATAGGTGATGGTGCGTGAAGCGCGCCCCACCAGGATATCCATACCGGACTCTTTGGGGTCGCGCGGCGTTTTGAACAGATCGGACAGATCCATTTTCAAAGCGCGGCTGACGGCCAGGAATTTCTCGTAACTCAGTCCGATCAGGCCGCGTTCGGCTTTGGACAAGGTAGACAAGGAGACATTGGATAGGCGGGCCAGCATCAGCAGGGTCAATCCCTGTCGTTTGCGTTCATCGCGGATGCGCGCCCCCATCGCGGATTTGCTCAACAAGTTGCTTGCGATGTTTGCCGGATCTTTTGTCATAACCTAAAAGAATAAAGAGTTGTTGTTTTATAGATATTATTAATTTTCTTATACGAAAACTCTGTCCTATCGTATGTAAGATATGCGCTTAACGTCTGGAGATATTTGGCATGACTGCGTTGTTTGATCCTACTGTTTATCCCTCTAACTCGGTCGATTGGATCAAAAAGCTGATTGCTTATGATACGACAAGCCGGGAATCTAATCTCGGGCTGATTCATGACGTGCAGACCTATTTGCATTTGCAGGGTCTGGAAACCGTGTTGACGCACGATGAAAGTGGGCGCAAGGCCAATCTTTTTGCCACTATTCCAGCCGCCGACGGTCGCCGTACGGGGGGAATTGTGCTGTCGGGCCATACCGATGTGGTGCCGGTCGATGGTCAGAACTGGACCAGTGATCCGTTCAAGCCCGAAGTGCGTGATGGCCGTCTGTATGGGCGCGGTGCCTGCGACATGAAAGGGTTTGTGGGGGTGACCCTGCAACTGGTGCCTGAGATATTGTCCACTCCCCTGGCTCATCCCATTCACCTGGCGTACTCCTATGACGAGGAAGTCGGCTGCGTGGGCGCGCCCGTCATGATCGACGAGCTGGTACGACGCGGCGTCAATCCCGATGGCTGCGTGGTTGGGGAACCGACCAGTATGCGCACCATCGTGGCGCATAAAGGGATCAATGCCTATCGCTGCCGGGTACATGGTCATGCGGCGCATTCTTCGCTGACGCCCAAGGGGCTCAATGCCATTGAATATGCGGCTCGTATCATTACCGCCATCCGCGAACTGGCGGACGACTACAAGAGTCTGGGGCCTTACGACCAGGATTTTGATGTGCCCTTCACTACCTTGCAGACCAGCATGATACGTGGCGGCATTGCTTTGAATACGGTGCCTGATCTGTGCGAGTTTGAATTTGAGTATCGCAACCTGCCCGGTGTGGACCCGGAACCCATTCTGGATGAAATCCGCGAGTTCATCGAAAGCCAGGTTTTGCCGGCCATGCGTCGCGAGCACCCCAATGCGGCGGTAGAGCTGGAAAAGTTGGCCAGCGCCCCCGGGCTGAATCCCGATGAACAGGCCGCCATTACCAAGCTGGTGCGCGAACTGACACGGGATGAGACCGTGCGCAAAGTGGCTTATGGCACCGAAGCCGGGTTGTTCCAGCGTGCCGGTGTGCCGTCCATTATTTGTGGTCCGGGCAATATCGAGCAGGCGCATCGCCCGGACGAATATGTAGAACTGGCCCAGATTGAGCAGTGTGAGCAGTTCCTGCGGGCCTTGATCCGCACCCAGGCTATCCAGGCCTGACAGTCCGCAGAGGCTGGTTTCAGAGACAGAGATGACACAAGAAAAAGTTACTCAGGAAAATGTAGCGCAGGCGCATGAACGCCTGCGCACGTATGTGCGCCAGACGCCGGTGTTTGATTACGATAGCCGGCGTCTGGATAGTTCCGTCAATTTCAAGTTCGAGCATCTGCAGCGTTCGGGCACTTTTAAGGTGCGCGGTGCCTTCAATAATCTGCTGAGTCTGTCCGACGAGCAGCGTCGCCGGGGCGTGACTTGCGTGTCGGCCGGCAACCATGCCGTGGCCGTGGCGTATGCGGCACACGAAATGGGCGTCAAGGCCAAGACCGTCATGATCAGCACGGCCAGCCCTGCGCGCGTGGCCTTGTGTCGACAGTTCGGTGCCGACATCATCTTTGCCGACAATGGCGAACAAGCCTTCGAGCGGGTGCGTCAGATTGAACGCGACGAGCAGATGACGTTTATTCACCCATTCAGCTCCTACCCGACGGTAATGGGCACGGCTACCTTGGGCTACGAATGGCTGCAACAGGCCGGCAAGCTGGACGCCGTCATCGTGCCTATCGGCGGTGGCGGCCTGGCGGCCGGGGTATCGGCGGCGGTCAAGCTGTGGCAGCCGGACTGCGTGGTCTATGGTATTGAACCGGAGGGTGCCAATGTGATGGCGCTGAGCCGTGCGGCCGGACAGCCACAGAAGATTGGTGCCATGCAGTCGATTGCCGACAGCCTGATGGCACCGCATACGGACGAGTTCAGTTTCCGAATTTGCCAGGACAATATCGATGGTCTGGAAACGGTGACCGAGGATCAGATCCGTTCCGCCATGCATTTCTTGTTCGAGGAATTCAAGATGGCGACCGAACCGGCATGTGCCGTAGCGACTGCCGCCTTGATGTATCCCTTACGCGACAGGTTGGCCGGCCAGCGCGTGGGCGTGTTGTTTTGCGGCTCTAACACCGATACGGATACCTACGTGCGCCATATCACTACGCCTCTGGCACAGGGGTAAGGTATGGAGCATTCCGTGTATGTAGCCAACGCCGACGAGGTGTTTGGCGGATTGGAGCTGGGCGCGGCGATTGAGTTAATGCGTCAGGGCTTTGCGGCTTTGCAGCAGGGCCGTATCGACCAACCATTGCGCACTATCGTGCGCAGCCCGTTGGCCAGCGGCTTTCTGGGGATGATGCCGGCCTGCATCGACTTGCCCGAGATCTATCCCGAACCGTTGTACGGGGCCAAGATGGGGACGTTGTTTCCGGGCAATGTGCGTCTTGGCAAAGACCCCCATCAGGGTTGCGTTCTGTTGATGAGCGCCCATACGGGCGAGACCCGTGCCATTCTGGACGCCAGCAGCGTGACGGCTCTGCGCACGGCGGCCGTGACTGGGCTGGCGACCGATCTCTTGGCCCGGCCTGATGCCAGTGTGCTGACCTTATTTGGCGGCGGTCATCAGGCTTTGTGGCAGCTGCGCGCCGTGGCGCAGGTGCGGCCCTTGAGCAAAGTCTTTGTCGTGACGCGCTCCCCGGAGTCGGCCCGTCAGTTTGTGTATGAAGCGCAACCTTATTTGAATTGTGCGCTGCACGTGGATGTAACGGCCGCCCAGGCCGTGGCACAATCGGATCTGATCGTGACCGCCACCAGCTCGGCCACACCGGTATTGCAGCACGATTGGTTGCGTCCGGGTACCCATGTAACCGCGATGGGCTCCAGCACGCCGGCCAGCCGAGAGCTGGATGGGTCAACGATGGCTGCTGGGCGTTTGTTTGTGGATCGGGCGCAGTCTACCCGTTCTGAGTCCGGAGAGTTTCTGGATGCGTGCCGGGAAGGCTGGCTTTCCTCGGACGCCGAGTTGACGGAATTGGGTGCTGTGGTGCTGGGGCAGTCCCCCGGGCGTCTGGATAGTGAAGAAATTACGATCTTCAAGTCGTTGGGGCTGGCCTTCGAGGATGTTCTGACGGCCGCCGCTTTGTTGAATCGCCATGTTCGGGAAGGACATGGACGTTTGGTTGAACTTTAAAAGCGTCGGAAAGACGCCGGGGAGCTAAGCGATGAAGAGGAAGTGGACACAGGTTGCGGTGGGGGCTGCCTTGGCCCTGGCGGCGGGCATGGCCGGTGCGGCCAAGTTGCCTGATACGGTGCGTCTGGTGGTGGGGTATCCGGCTGGCGGCACGGCGGATGCGGTGGCACGCGTCTATGCGGAAGAGCTGCGCGAAAAGCTGGGTGTGAATGTCGTGGTGGACAATCGCGCCGGTGCCGGTGGTCAGGTTGCGGCCCAAGGTTTCTTGCGCTCTCCGGTGGATGGCTCGGTGCTGCTGGTTGCCAACAACCACATGATGACCACCCTGCCCTTGACGGTAAAGACCGTGACCTATGACCCGGTCAAAGACTTCCAGCCTGTGGCCGTTATTGCCAAGTTCGAACACATCTTCGTCGTGGGCAAGACCACGCCGGCCAATACTTTGGCCGAGTATGTGGAACTGGTGCGCAAGGAGCCGGAAAAGTACGGCCATTACGGCATTCCTGCCCCTGGCAGTGCACCGCAGTTTCTGGGCTATAGCATTGCCAAGAAAAACGATATTCAGATGACGCCTGTGCCCTACAAGGGGGGCGCGCCGCTGATCAACGATTTGTTGGGCGACCATATTCCCGCTGGGGTGGATGCGGTCGGTCTGATTACCGAGCATGTGGCTGCCGGAACCGTGCGTGTGTTGGGTATTACGGGTCCCAAACGGCTGGATATTCTGAAGGATGTGCCTACGTTCGTGGAAATGGGCTATGGCAATCTGGAGGCCTCGGGCTGGATGGGTATCTTCGCGCCTGTAGGCATGGACCCGGCCATGGTTAAGCAGTTTCAGGACGCATTTAACGAAGTGGCTAAGAATCCCAAGATTGAAAAGGCTATTGTGCCTATCGGTTTCCGCCCTTCTTCTGGTGATGGCCAGGAGTTGGCGCGTACAGTCCAGGCAGACCTGGATACGTGGGGGCCTATTATTAAGGAATCGGGCTATCTGCAGCAGTGATGCGCAGTGCTTGAGTAAGACATAAAAATCCCGACACCAACATGAACTGCCCCCCAAAAGTTGGACATTGATCCAATCGTCGGGGGCAGTTCATTTAGACCGGATGCGTTCAGTGTGTCAGCTGGCGATCGGCGTACACAGTTCCACCACAATGCGTTCGGGGCTTTGTACGTAAGAGACGATCTGTCCCCAGGGCTTGTCCTGAGGGGGAGCCAGCTCCGTGCCGCCAGCAGCCAGGGCCTGGGCATGGGCGGCGGGGACATCGTCGCACACCAGGGCTATTTCTATACCCAACGGAACGTCGCTGGCATGCGTGGACAGGTGGCCTTTTGGGTAGTTCATGTAGGCCAGCATTTCGGCGGCAAAGGCCAGTGTAGTCTGGCCGGTGTCCAGTTCGCCGTACAGGCCGGTTTCGTGTCGCATTTTGATGGGTAGACCAAAGGCCCGATTGAAGTAGTCCAGTGTCTGGCCGACGTCGGGAACGTAGATGATGGTGTAGCCGAATTTCATGCGGATCTGCTCCGGGAAGAGGCGGGTCGGTCGACGTATTGCCGCTTTAAAAAAATAGAACCCCTCAGCCTTGCGGCTGAGGGGAGCACCTTTGCGAACCTATTCGCTAAAACTGTTTTTACAACTTACCACGCTTTTTTAGCTCCGCATAGACGCCGTCTGCATAGGCAGGATCGGCTTTGCGGAAGTGTCCGAGTTGACGTTCAATGATCTCGTTGGGCACCCCGTCCATCGCATCGGCGATATTGCTGAACAGGCGTTGCTTTTCCTGATCGTTGAATAGGCGAAACAAGTTGCCGGGCTGCGTGTAGTAATCGTCGTCCACCCGATGGTCCCAGTGGTCGGCGGCCTGTCCGTCCAGCGCCAGCGGTGGTTCGGTGCGTGGTGCTTGCTGCCATTGGCCTTGGCTGTTGGGCTCGTAGTTGATCGTGCCGCCCTGGTTGTCGTCGGCCCGCATTGCGCCGTCACGATGGTAGCTGTTGTGGAACGGACATCGTGGTGCATTTACGGGCAGCAGGCCGTGGTTGACGCCCAGGCGGTAACGCTGGGTATCGCCGTAGGAGAAGATACGCCCTTGCAGCATGCGGTCGGGCGAGTGGCCGATGCCCGGCACCAGGTTGGCGGGCGTAAAAGCAGCCTGTTCTACTTGCGCGAAGTAGTTGCTGGGGTTTTCGTTCAACTCCAGCATGCCCACATCAATCAGCGGGAAGTCGCCATGTGGCCAGACCTTGGTCAGATCGAAAGGATTGATGTGATAGTTGCGGGCCTGCTCTTCGGTCATGACCTGGATGCGCAGCGCCCAACGCGGAAAGTTGCCCTGCTCGATGTTTTCGTACAGGTCGCGCTGCGAGCTTTCGCGGTCCTGGCCGACCACTTGGGCTGCTTCGGCGTTGGTGTAGTTGGCAATGCCTTGCTGTGATTTGAAGTGGAACTTGACCCAGTGACGCTCGCCCTTGTCATTGATCAGGCTGTAGGTGTGCGAACCAAAACCGTGCATCTGGCGCAGATTGCGCGGCAGGCCGCGGTCGCTCATCAGGATGGTCACCTGGTGCAGGGATTCCGGCGACAGCGACCAGAAGTCCCAGGCGGCTGTGGCGCTGCGCAGATGGGTGCGCGGATCACGCTTTTGGGTGTGGATGAAATCGGGAAATTTCAGTGGATCGCGTATAAAGAAGATAGGAGTGTTATTGCCCACCAGGTCCCAGTTTCCTTCTTCGGTATAGAACTTGATGGAGAATCCTCGTACGTCGCGTTCTGCATCTGCGGCTCCTGCTTCACCGGCTACGGTGGAAAATCGGACAAAAACGGGGGTGCTGCTACCAGGCTTGAACACCTTGGCCATGCTGTATTGGCTGATATCGTGTGTAACGGTAAAAGTGCCGAAGGCACCTGAGCCTTTGGCGTGTACCACCCGTTCGGGAATGCGTTCGCGGTCGAAGTGAGCCAGTTTCTCCAACAGCCAGAAGTCTTGCATCAGGACAGGCCCGCGTGGCCCGGCCGTCATGGAGTTCTGGTTTTCTTCGACCGGTCGTCCGGCTGCGGTCGTCAGTGTCTTGTTGCTCATGGCGATTCTCCGTGGAAGCTGACCCGTCCCCAAGGGCAGGTCGTTTTTAAGAAGTTGGAACCAGTCTACGCGTCTTGCCTTAAATAGTTAAATTGAATGATCTTAGTGAAAGAATAGCTTTTTGCTATCATGGCGGGTTTACCTATTGATCATAGCCAGACAAAATGTCCAATGTGTAAAAAAGGTTTTGAAACCGAGACGTGGTGTAGGTCGACGGTGTTGCTGTGTGCGCCAGGTCGATTGCCCATTTGCTGGTGTGGTGGTGCGTCGTGGCGCTGCCTGGGCATGGCTGATGTCGACGAGCCGGACAGTGTCCGGTTGCTAGCGGTGCAGGCGCAAAAAAAACCCGCCGATGTGCGGCGGGTTTTGCTAGGCGGGCGAGCGATCAGCTATTGGCCGCTTTGGCGTTTTGCTTATCGATCTGGACCATGATGTAACGCTGTTGGGCAATGGACAGGATGTTGTTCACGCACCAGTACAGCACCAGGCCGGCCGGGAAGAAGAACATCATGCCGCCAAAGACCAGAGGCATCAGCATCATGACCTTGGCCTGCATCGGATCGGGTGGGGTGGGGTTAAGCTTGATCTGCAGGAACATGGTACCCATCATGATGGCAGGCAGAATCATCCACGGATCGCGCGCAGCCAAGTCGTGAATCCACAGAATCCACGGGGCTCCACGCATTTCCACGCTGCCCAACAGCACCCAGTACAGGGCAATGAACACCGGAATCTGTACCAGCATGGGCAAGCAGCCACCCAGTGGGTTGATCTTTTCCGTGCGGTACATTTCCATCATGGCGGCGTTCAGCTTGGCCTTGTCGTCGCCGAACTTTTCGCGCAGGGCTTGCATGCGCGGCGCAAAGTGCTTCATTTTGGCCATGGAGCGGTAGCTGGCGGCCGACAGTGGGAAGAACACCAGTTTGATCAGCACGGTCAGGGCGACAATGGCCCAACCCCAGTTACCCAGCAGGGCATGCAACCAGGTCAGCAGCTTGAACAGAGGCTTGGAAATAATGGTCAGCCAACCGTAGTCCACCACCAGATCCAAGCCGGTCGCCAATTGCGCCATGGCTTTCTGGTCTTGCGGACCGACCCACAGGGCGGCGTCCACAGCCTTGCTCTGGCCGGCTTCGATCGTGCCCACGGGTTCCAGCGTGCGCACAGCGTACAGGTTGTTGCCCAGTTTCAGGACTTCGTTGCTGCGTTTGACGTTCTGGGCGGGCACCCAGGCGGTGGCGAAGTAATGCTGCACCATGCCGATCCAGCCGTTGTCGACATTGTGGGCATAGGTGGCTTTGTTTTTGTCGATGTCCGAGAAGGTGATTTTCTGGAACTTATCGGTGCTGGAGTAGACCACAGGCCCGGTGAAGGTGCTGTACAGACGCGAGGAGTCCGGCGGGTTGTTGCCGTCGCGAGTCAGTTGCAGGTAGAGCGAGGGCGTAATGGCCGCACCGCTCTGGTTCTGGATGTCGTGGCGTACCTGGATGTCGTAGCGACCTTTGTGCAGCGTATAGGTCTTGGTGACCTTGACGTTGTCCGAGGTGGCTTCGAATACGACGTTTAGCGTGTCGCCGGTCAGGGCGCGTTCGGTCGATACCAGCGTAAAAGGCGTCAGGTGGTTGGGCAGGTTCTGGCCTGCGATACCAACCATGCCGGATTGGGCCAAATAGATGGAGCTGGCGGAATTGTCCAGCAACAACATGGGCTGGTCCGGTGCTTCGGGCGAGCCGTATTTGAGCAGTTCGGCCTTGGCCAGTTGCGCGCCTTCGGTGCTGAAGCCGAGCTTATAGACGTCCGTGGTAATTTCCACGGTCTGGGCTGAAGGAGACACGACGCCGCTGCTGGTCGGCAGCGCGGCAGGGGCGCTGGGCTGCTGTCCGGCAGGAACGCTGCCATTGGCGGCGGGCTCGGGGGCTGCCTGCGTTTGCGAAGTGGCCGGCGTAGAGGCGAACAGCGACGGTTTGCCGTTGTATTCCTGCCAGTTGTTCCACAGCAGCAGCAGTGAAAACGAGAAGATCATCCAAAGGATGGTGCGTCGGATATCCATAGCGCCTGTATCACATTTATAAAGCTGAGCAAAAGCTTAGCAGTTTAACGTAGCTGGCCGGCAAACAGGGGATTTGTCCGTTAAGACAAGGCGTCGGCCAGGACGGGTCAGGGTGTGTCACGCGGGTCCGGGGTGCGTGGCGGCACGGGATCGTGGCCGCCCCGGCACCAGGGATTGCAGCGGCAGATGCGTACACCACCAAGCCATAGCCCTTTGAGCGGGCCATGAATGTCAATGGCCTGCAAGGCATAGTTGGAGCAGCTGGGAGTAAAGCGGCAGTTTCTACCGATCCAGGGACTCAGAAAAAACTGGTAAAAGCGGATCGGTGCCGAAGCCAGTTTGCGCATCATGGCCGTACCTTGGAGAACAAGGTGTCGGCCTCGGTGCGAACCAGTTGCTTCAGGGCAGTCAGCGACACCTGGGGTACCTTGCTGTGCAGCCTAAAGACATAGGCGGCATTGGGCAAGCCTTCACGTTTGTGGCGGAAGGTTTCGCGCAAGATACGCTTGATGGTATTGCGGGTGACGGCGCGGTTGGCAAAGCGCTTGGGGACGATCAGTCCCAGACGGGCGCCTTCGGTCTGGTGTGGATCTTCGCCACGAGAGCGAGTGACCACGAACAAAGCCCCGCGACCTACGCGTTGCCCTTTAAGAGACTGTGCGTATTCGGTGGGGCTATGTAAGCGAGCCGTAGCTGGAAAGGAGGCACGCATGATGCGTATCGTGGGAGTCGGGCTTTAGATAATAGATCCATCACCCTGGGCCCCGCATCCCGACATGGCTTATACAGCCAGACGTTTGCGACCTTTGGCGCGACGTGCGTTCAAAACAGCGCGGCCACCGCGAGTTTTCATGCGAACGCGAAAACCGTGGGTACGCTTGCGACGGGTAACAGAGGGTTGGTAGGTGCGTTTCATGGTGTGTCCAAAGAAAAAGAGCCGCCAGAAATCGCAGAAATTTTTCCACCCCCAAAGTAGAATCTTTAGGGATCTGGCAACAGAAAATCGTGTTAAGCCCACCATTTCAGCAAATTTTTTGTGTCATGTCAATTGTTTAGCGATGTACCCCCAAACATATTTGCATGGCCTGTGGATAACTTGTGGCCGGACAGGGTAGAATCGAGGTTTACTGAAGTGAAGACCGATGAATGAATTCTGGCAGTCCTGCGTCCAGAAACTGGAGCAGGAGCTTCCCCCCCAACAGATAAGCGCGTGGATACGTCCACTGGTCCCGCTCGACTTCGATCACGAAGCCGGGGTGTTGCGCGTTTCTGCTCCCAACCGTTTCAAACTGGACTGGGTCCGCAAGAATTTCGCCACACGTATCGAAGAGCTGGCCTCGGATTTCTACGAATGTCCCGTTACCGTGCAGTTCGAGCTGCCCTCGGCCAGCGCGGTGCCGCGTCGTGCCCTGGCCGATCGCACGGCACCCGTGCCCGAGCCAGGCCAGTCGGCCCCGACAGCGACACCGGCCCCGGTTTCTGCCCATCCGGCCTTGGCGGCGGCAGCCGAAGCGGTGCAGGACCGCTCTCGTCTGAATGCCGACTTGACCTTCGACAATTTCGTCACGGGTAAAGCCAACCAGCTGGCGCGCGCCGCGGCGCTGCAGGTCGCCGAAAATCCCGGCGTGTCTTATAACCCGCTGTTCCTTTATGGCGGCGTGGGACTGGGCAAGACCCACTTGATCCATGCCATAGGCAATGCGCTGGTGGCCAATGGCAACGGCGTGCGGGTGCGGTATGTCCATGCGGACCAATACGTGTCCGACGTGGTCAAAGCCTATCAGCGCAAGGCCTTTGACGAGTTCAAGCGTTACTACCATTCGCTGGACTTGTTGTTGATCGACGATATTCAGTTTTTCGCCGGCAAGAATCGCACCCAGGAAGAGTTTTTCTATGCCTTCGAGGCGATGGTGGCGCAGCGCAAGCAGATCATCATCACTTCGGATACCTATCCGAAGGAATTGGCCAATATCGACAGCCGCCTGATCTCGCGCTTTGATTCCGGCCTGACGGTGGCAATCGAGCCGCCGGAGCTGGAAATGCGGGTAGCCATTTTGCTGCGCAAGGCCCAGACCGAAGGCATTACCATGCCCGAAGAGGTCGCTTTCTTTATCGCCAAGCACTTGCGCAGCAATGTGCGCGAATTGGAAGGCGCGCTGCGCAAAGTTTCTGCCTACGCGCGTTTCCATGGCCGCGACGTCTTGACGGTGGAAGTGTGCAAGG
>JQGF01001884.1_pt1 | contig 12894 bp, 10 predicted proteins | sample 210201 | NCBI WGS metagenome assembly JQGF01 (sample SAMN02947780, study PRJNA257236) | wastewater metagenome | biome: Domestic wastewater sediments; material: Domestic wastewater soil sediments and water; isolation source: domestic wastewater sediment treated with ammonia and hydroxylamine at...
GACAGATTCATGATGTCTCCTTGTTGAAATAAACGGATACGCCAACAGGCGCTCCGAGGATGAGGGTCGTTCAATGCCTTCATCTCGTTTTTATCAAAGCAAATAGCGTGCCAATCTATCTAGCGGTTGTCCCGACTCGTGATAAGGGCCCTCTATCGCCATAATGTTCCAAGCAAGCGGTGCGCAATGCGACAGTCCCTGTCGCGGGCCGCAACCACTGTCGCATTCGGCGACACCTCTACCGGAAAGACGCCATGCCCTCTCCGACTTCCTTACCCCAGCGCGCGGACGATGCGCTGCTGCGCCAGTCCTGGGAACGCTGCCAGGCATTTAGCTATTCCCTCAGCCAGGAACCCCAGGACCTGAGCCAGGGCGCATTGCGCCAACTGCTGGAACAGCAGCACAATCTGCTGCACCACTCGGCGGCGGCCGTACACGAACTAGCCGTTCAGGTGCGCCCCCACCACAGCCTGGTGCTATTGTGCGACGCACAAGGCACCGTGCTGCAACAGGCCGGCGATCCGCATTTTCTGCAACGCGCCGAGCGGGTCGCATTGCGGGCCGGCGTAAGCTGGGCCGAACATCATCGCGGCACCAATGCCATCGGCACGGCCTTGTTCACCGGTCAGGCCATTCGCATACACGGCCAACAGCACTTTTTGCCCGGCAACCGCATTCTGAGCTGCCACGGCGCGCCCATCCGCAATCCGTACGGGCATATTGTCGGCGTCCTGGACATTTCCGGACCGGCGGATCTGGAACACCGCTACGCACTGGACATGGCCCGCCTGTACGCCCGCCAGATCAGTCGCCAAATGCTAAAGTCGCTGTGCTCGCCGCAACACCGCCTGCTGCATCTGCACACCGATCCCTCTCTATTAGAGGGGCCCCTTAGCGGTCGCCTGCTACTGGAAGGCGACACCATTGTCGCCGCCGACGAATTAGCCGCCTCTCTGCTAGGCCAGGATTGGCAGAAACTGCCCGGCATGGAGCTGGACGATGCCCTGGAGCTTGCCCGTCAGCACCAAAGATCTGCTGCTCTGCACGTACGCCCCTCGCCCACGACACGTCCGGCCACGCTGGCACGCGCGCCCCGCAGCCAAGACCGGCTTCTGTCCGACGATCAGCAAGATGCGCTGGAGCCGGCGCTGCGTGCCATGAACATGGGCTTATCCATCCTGCTGAGCGGCGAGAGCGGTTCGGGGAAAGAAGTGCTGGCGCGAGAGCTGCATCGGCGTCACCGCGCGCAGCCCGGTCCCTTCGTGGCTGTCAACTGTGCCGCCTTGCCCGAATCCCTGATCGAAGCAGAGCTGTTCGGCTACGAGGCCGGAGCCTTTACCGGCGCGCGCCGCCAGGGTTATGCCGGCAAACTGCGTCAGGCCAACGGCGGCATTTTATTTCTGGACGAAATCGGCGATATGCCGTTGACCCTGCAAAGCCGCCTGCTGCGCGTACTTCAGGAGCGCGAAGTGCAGGCCCTGGGCTCGGAGCAGACACATGCGCTGGATTTTCGGCTGATCAGTGCCAGCCATCAGCCCCTGGAGGAGCTGGTGCGCCAAGGGCGCTTTCGCGCCGATTTATTTTTCCGGCTGCAGGACTACATCTGCCGTGTTCCGGCCTTGCGCGAACGCACCGATCTGGGTGAACACATTCTGAGCGAACTGGCCCGCCTGAGCGAACACCACGGCACTCCGCGGCTGCACCAAGATGCCTTGCTGCACCTGCAGAACTACGACTGGCCCGGCAATTATCGTCAACTACGCTCAGTGCTGCTGCAAATCCTGGTGCAGGACAGGCCGGGCCGAATCTGGCGCGCCGCCGATCTGCCCGCCTTGCCCCAGCTCAACCCACAGCAGACTGCCCCCGCCCCTGCGCACGCTGCCGCACCCATTGCCATTCCCACCGCCAGCAATCAGCGTGAACGCGAAAACGCCGCCCTGCGGGCAGCCCTGGCACAGCACAATGGAAATATTTCGCAGGCGGCGCGTGCGCTAGGTCTGCATCGCAGCACCGTACACCGACGACTAAAGGAGCTGGAAGCAACCGCTACTGCAAGCGGTCATCGTCCAGAAAGTCGGGAATCGGCATGGCAATAATGCCGTCCTCGGCCAGTTCCTTGTACTGCTGGAGCGTTGCCTGGCCACGGATCGAGCGTGGATGGCTTTGGCCATCGTGTATGCGTCTGGCCTCGGCCGCAAACTGATCACCGACATTATCGGACTGGCGGATAAGTGCGCGCAGTTGGGCCATCAGTTCGCCTTGGGCGGCACCGCTCATTGCGGTTTGCTGCGAAGGAACAGGCAAACCCTTGCCAGCCCTGGGTGGATCGGCCTGCTGTACCCCCACATTGATGCGTGGCGCAGACAACTTGCGGTTGACCTGTCGGCTATCGCAGACCGGGCAGCACAACACCCCCCGCTGCAGCTGCTCTTCGTAGCTGTCGCGGGAGCTGAACCAACCCTCGAACACATGACCGTGTTCGCATTCGAGATCAAAAACCTTCAGGCTCATGGTGCGCTTATAAATAACTGACCGGACCGCCCTATTGTAGACACATACCCCACACCCAGATAGTCATCCGGATGACGTACGCCGCCAGGGCGTAGTAAGCCTATAACCTGGGCACGGCGGCCAGCAGACGCTGCGTCTGCTCCTGCCGGGGATGAAACAGGACTTGTTCGGCACCGCCCTGCTCGACAATACGTCCCTGCGCCATGATGGCGATACGATCGGCCAGGTATTCCACCACCCCGAAATTATGCGTAATGAACAGATAGGCCAGTCCCAGTTCATCCTGCAACTGCTGCATCAAATCCAGAATCTGCGCCTGCACGGATACATCCAGCGCAGATGTCGGTTCGTCGCAAATCAACACTGCCGGCTCCACCGCCAAGGCACGGGCAATCGCAATACGCTGACGCTGCCCACCGGAAAATTCGTGGGCATAGCGATCCAATGAATTTCTGGGTAAACCCACCTGATCCACCAGCGTTTCCACCCGCTTGCGGCTGGCCTTGCCATCCAGATCGGGGCGCAAGGCCGACAAGCCTTCCTGAAGAATATCGCCCACCAGCATACGTGGGTCCAGCGAACCATACGGGTCCTGAAAAATAATCTGCAAACGCGCGCGCTGTTGCCGCAAAGCCTTGCCATGCGTGTTCAGCAAATCTTGACCGAGCAAGCGTGCCTGCCCGCCGATCTGCGCCTGGCTGTCCAGCAAACGCATCAAGGCCCGGGCCACCGTGCTTTTCCCGCAGCCCGACTCGCCCAACAAGGCCAGCGTTTCCCCCTTGCGCAGTTGCAAGCTTAGCCCCTTGACCACCGCGACAGGCGGCGGACGCCGCCACCAGGAGCCGGACTGCCGGTACGCAACGGACAGATCCTGGATATCCAGCACCACGGACGCGTCCTTGTCCCGCGACCAGGACGGTCGCTTTGCCGGCGAAGGCTCCGACATAGCCGACAGTGGTCGGCCTCGCTTTTCGTAGGTTGGCACAGCACCCAGCAGTTCTTGGGCGTAGGGGTGGGTAGGCCGCAAAAAGAACTGACTGGCTAACCCCGACTCCACGATCTGACCGTGGCGCATCAAAGCCACGTAATCGGCATACTGACGCACCACCGCCAGATCGTGCGTGATGAGCAAGATCGCCAGCCCCATTTCTTTTTGTATGTCAGCCAGCAACTGCAAAATCTGGGCCTGAACGGTCACATCCAGCGCCGTGGTCGGCTCGTCGGCCACCAGCAGTGCCGGTTCGGCGGCCAGCGCAATCGCAATCATGATGCGTTGCTTCTGCCCACCGGAAAACTGGAAAGGAAAATCATCGTATCGCTGCTCGGCCGCTGCAATCCCTACCCTCTGCAACCAACGCACGGCAGCCGCTCGTTCCTGGCCCTTGGGAGCCACGCCGTGCCGCCGTATTACTTCACTGATCTGCCGGCCTATGGACATGACCGGGTTCAGACTGGTGGATGGTTCCTGGAAAATGACACTGACCCGCCGTCCGCGCACATCCTGCATCTGCGCCTCGTTCAGGCTCGGCAAATCCCGCCCGTCCAGCTCGACCGTGCCGGCCTGCATCCACGCGGCCTCGGGCAACAGGCGCAAGATCGCCATCGCCGTCATGCTCTTGCCGCAGCCGGATTCCCCGACCAGCGCAAAGGTCTCGCCGCGATGCACCGCCAGAGACAGATCGCGCACGACGCTCTGCACACCTGCGTCGGACTGCACGCCCACTTGCAGACCGTGGATGTCCAACACGCAGGCCCCGCCGGATGCGGCCGGTTCCAGATCGGTTTCGGAGTTGATGGTCATGCTTTGCTCTCTTGCTCCGCCCTGCGCTGGCGCAAGGGCTGGAAACGACGCGTGCGGGGATCAAAGGCAGCCTGCACCGCATCGGCAAAAATATTGGCCGACAGCACCAGTGCCAACATGAAAGCAAATGCGCCGGCCAAGCCCCACCAGATAACAGGATCGCGCGACAACTCGCTGCGCGCCGCATCAATCATGCGACCAAATGAAGGCATGCTGGGGTCCACGCCTATGCCCAGATACGACAGCACGGCCTCATACAGCACCAGCCCGGAAAACTCCAGGATCAAGGTAATCAGCACGATATGCATGACATTGGGCAAAAGGTGACGGAACATGATGCGCAAGGGCCGCACGCCAAAGGCCTGAGCGGCCTGCACATAATCGAGTTCGCGCAGCTTCAGGACCTCGGCGCGCAGCAGCCGGCACAGCCCCGCCCAACCGGTCAGCCCCAGAATCAGACACAACATGAACAGGCGCAAGTCGGCCCGCGCCGCCACCGTATCGAAACTGTCGGGATGCGTATCGATATACACCTGCATCATCAAGACGCAGGCCGCGATCAGCAACACGCCGGGAATGGACGTCAGAGTGGTGTAGATGTACTGAATGACATCGTCCACCCAACCACGAAAATACCCTGCCGCCAGCCCCAGGATGATCGCCGGCGGCAGCATGGCGAAGGTGGTCAGCGTGCCGATGACCAGCGCCGTGCGCACGCTCTTGAAGGCCTGCCACAGAATATCGTTGCCGGTGCGATCTGTGCCCAGCACATGATAGTTGGCGCTCAGGCTGATGGCCACGCACAGCACCAGCCCCAGCAGGCTGGCGCTGATCCAGACGGCGCGCCACGGCACCAGCCCCTGACCCTGCCACCAATACGTCCACGCCGCGCGCCAACCCGGCTCCAGCGCCTGACTACGCCCCCAGACTGTCAGAAGCAGAACCAAGCACACTGCCCAGCCCAGTCCCCAAGCCAGTCCGCGCCAGGCTAATTGACGAAGGTCTCGATAATGAGCCTGAACCGTATCCATCCCTACGCCAGCATTGATCAGCCGCGGAAAATCCCGCACCGGCTCTCCACCCACCAACATGCTTTCTTTGGTCAATTGAAAACGGGCCAAAGGCGCGGAATAGGTTTTTTCCACATCCGACAGCCCGGCACCGACCAGCACATCGTCCAGCACGGAACGGGCCACCGGTGCGTACGAGGGCGCAGCAGATGACTGCCCCGGCGCAGGCGGCAACAGCGGACGGTAGTGAATGGAATCGAGCAGCCCCACCAAAAGAAAAAATGCTAGAAACACCGCCGCGCACATGGCCGAAGGCGTACGCGCGACACTGGCCCAGGCCGATCGCAGACCGGGGCGGCGGCTGACCCGAAACGCGTAGACGGCCATGGCCAGAAACAGCGCCAGCACAAAGGTATCGGTCCAGAGAAAGACGAACTGTGGCATGGCGGACTCAACTAAAACGAATGCGGGGATCAACCAGCGTGTAGGAGATATCGGCCAGGATCAAGCCCGCTATATACAGCAGCGACCCCAAAAACACCATTGCCCTTACGATGGAAAAATCCTGGGCATTGATTGCATCAATGGTAAAGCTGCCCAGCCCCGGAATCCCAAAAAAAGATTCGGAAATCAAGCTGCCCATAAAGAGCAGCGGCAAGGCAGACACCGTCCCGGTCAAAATAGGCAGCAAAGCATTGGGCAGCACATGCCGGAACAACACCCAGCGTTCGCTCAAGCCTTTGGAGCGCGCCGTGCGCACATAATCCCGACTGGCCTCTTCCAGAAACAGGCTGCGGTAAAAACGCGATTCGGCCCCCACTCTGGACAGAATGCCCACCAGCACGGGCAAGACCAGGAAACGCCAATTATCCACGCCTTGCACCCAGCCGGAAAACGGTACCCAGCGCAAAACGCGGGCAAACAGCCACTGCCCGGCAATGATGTAGAACAGGCCCGAAATGGACATCAACACCACGCATAGCACGACGGCAGAAAAGTCCAGCCGGGACCCACGAAAAAACACCATCAGCAAGGCGATGCTGATGCACACCCACAAACCCAGAAAGAAGGTGGGTAGGGCCAGCGCCAGACTGGGCCCCATGCGCTGCTTGATCTGATAGGCAATATCCTGCCCCTGATCGGACAGACCAAAATCCAGACGCAGCAAGGGAACAGATCGCTCATAAAAGATGGTGTCGGTAAAAGCCTGGGCCCCCTGGGCCTGCGCGTTATAGAACAGGGGCTTGTCATAGCCGCGCTCAGCTTTCCAGTTATCAATGGCCGTCTGGCTGACACGCTGCCCGCCGATGGATAAACGCGCCATGTCGTCGGGCGTGTTGACGGCAAAAAACAGCACAAAGGTCAGCAGGTTGACCCCGATCAGAATCAGTACGCCATACAGAATGCGCCGCACGATGTAGGAAAACATCAATCTTTCTCCTGACGCAAAGCCACATGGCGGCGTCGCGCCCGCGCCTGCGAACGCACCGCCCATACGAGCACCACCAGCAGCACACCCAGCGGGATGGCGGGCCACCATACAGGCGGATTCCACCAATCGATACGCTCAACACGCTGTTGTGGGTCGATACGGTAATACTGCAGACTGTCGCGCACCATCAAGGACGGCTTGGCATTGCGCACCCAGCTTTGATAGGCGCCACCCGCATTGGGGACGTAGCCAAACATCCAGGGGGCGTCGTGCTGCACCAGACGAATCATCTCCTGCACCACGGCGTCCTTTTCCGGGCCATCATTCAAAAAACGCATCTGTTCATACAGGCGGTCGAACTCGGCACTTTGATAATTGGCGGCATTCTCGCCCCCAAAATCCTTCTTGGCCTGAGGTCCGTACAGCAAGGTAAAGAAATTCTCCGCATCCGGGTAATCTGCAACCCAGCCCCAGAGGAACATCTGGGCGGCGCCACGCTTCATCTTGTCCTGAAAGCGGTTGTAATCCGTGGCGCGTACCTCCAGCTGCAAGCCCACCTGAGCCAGCTGGCGGCGCATCCAATCCACCGTGGCGTCCGAGCCCATGCCCGCCATGGAGTCGTAATACAGAATCAAGGGCTTGCCCGTGCGGCTGTCGCGTCCGTCAGGATAACCGGCCTGCCGCAACAGCTCGCGCGCCTCATCCAGACTGCGTCGCTTCACCACGCCGTCATCCTTGGTGTAGACATAGGGATTGGCGCCTTGCGGCAAAGGCTGATAGCCCGGAACCCCAGGCGGCAAGGGGCCATGTCCAGCCTGCCCTTGGTCATTCATGAAGATCGATACGTACTGCTCCCAGTCGAACACAATGCTGATGGCCAGACGCAGCTTGCGGTTTCTCTCGAACTGCTCCGGCGTATCGCCCTGCCCGACCACCGGGTCGTGCCAGTTAAAACCCATGTAAAACAATTGTGCTTCGGGGGCCGTTCGCAGTTGCAGGCCGCGCTCCTGATACAAATTGGCTTTCTCGACCGAGTCCTGAGCGGCAACCGTCATGGCTACCCCGTACTCACCCCGCTCCACTTGCGGAATGTCGTAATAGCCCTGCAGAAACTTGCCCATCAGGGGCACACCCTCTTTCTCCAGAGAAAACACCACCTTGTCCAGAAAAGGCATGGGCTTGCCGCAATCGTCCAGCAGCCCGGCCGCCTGATCGCCCGGCTCACCGACACAAGGGTAGGGTTCGCCCCGGTAATTCGGGTTGCGGCTCAGAACATGACGACGATTGGTCAAGGACTCGGTCAACATGAAGGGCCCCGTACCCACGGGCCAACTGTCCAGCGTCAGATTGTGCTGCGCCATGCCTGGCTGGCTATAGAAACGCTCGGCCTCCCAGGCCATCGGAGCCGTAAATGTCATGGCCAACCAGTATTTGAACTGCGGATACTTGCCATTGACCTCGATGCGCAACGTGTGTTTGTCCAGCGCCCGTACTCCTGACAGCGTATAAGGTCGCAAATCCAGCCATTGCGGGCGCGGCTCCTGTTTGTCGACACGGGCCAGCTCCTCGCTAAACTCCTTAAAGCCCCGGATATGCTCGGCCATCACGCCCAAAACGGGCGAGGCCAGCCGCGGGCTGGCCAAACGCTTGAAGGCATAGACGTAATCGTGAGCAGTCAGCTCGCGCGAACCCGTATGGTCAAAGTCAGCAATACTGTACGCCCCGCTCAGGTCCGGAGCCCGCATGGGGTAGTAGCGATAGTCACCCTGCTCATCCAGCGCAAACGCCGGATGAGGCTGAAAAGCAATGCCTTTCTTAATGGGAATGTCGTAACGGCTGATAGCCACCTGCTCCCCCGGCGCATCTGCAGGCAGCTGATTACCCTGTGCGTCCAGGTAGACCGGTTCCACCAACGCTTGCGCCACTTTAGGTATCAGGCGGTAGGGACGGTCCAGATAGTGATAGCCGTACAGGGGCTCGTAAATGGAATAGGTAAACGGCGTCTCGTCCCCGGAATAGGACAAAGCAGGGTCCAGATGATTAGGCGAGCGGGTCGTAAACGCACTGTACAGCGTGTTCTGGGCTGCACTGCCTTCGTGATAAGGACTATTGACCGGCTTGGAGCAGGCCGCCAAGGCGACGCATATCACGGCCAGCCCAATCTGACGCAGAGAACTTAGCATTGCCCTTGCTGCCAACAGTCATAGCGCCATTTCCATGGCGGAACAGGATTGGGTTCAGACCAGATGCCGACACGGGCCTGCTGGGCTTCACGCTCCAACTCTGCGATACGCGGATCACGCAAAAAACGGCCGCCTTTTTCACGATTGGCCATGGCCATTCCCGCCCGTACCAGTTTCTGGTTAGCCGTTTCCCCCCCTGCCAGCGGTACATCACAAACGGCACGACCGTGACGGTCCCGTTCATGGCATGACAAGGTCAGATGTTGACCGGAGACCAGATCCGACAGAAAACGCCGCGAGGCCTCGGCAAAAGGCTGGCCAGGACGACGGCTGTCCTTAGTCGTCTCGGGCGCATCAATACTGGCCAGACGCACTCGCTCCTGCTTTCTGTTGCCAGACAGAATCGTCAGTGTATCTCCATCGGCCACGCGCACCACTCGTCCAGTCAGCTCAAACCCTTGCGCCTGAACCGGCCCGGTCCATGCCGTCATCAAGGCAGTCAGGCCTGCGCAAACAGCGGCTCGCCGCGTCAAAGAAGAAAAGCCGGACAGCGGAAACACGATCATGATACGGACAACACTCCAGGCGGATTGCAGAAACCAAGCCAACAAATTATAGATACTGCGCACCGCCTGTCCAGAGCATTGTCCCTAGGCGGCCCGCCTGCATCGGGCTCCCTACCGACGAGGCCAGGCACGCTGCAAATACCAGGAGGCCTGCTCGACGCCCTCCAGGCCGAACACGGTTGCAGGGTCCTGTTGTACTCGATGAGCCACAAACAGATCCGCCACAGCATCGGGGGCCACCTGCCGCATCAGGCAGGCCTGATACAAAACAGCCAACTTCTGCACCCAGACACGGCCCCCAGCCTGAGAAACCGTATTCAATAAATCCTGGGCCGCCTGCCTCAGTTCCGCGTCATCCCCCGTACGGACATGCAAATCGGCCTGCAAGGCCTCCCCTACGCCCTCCTGACTCAAGGCGCGCTGCACATCCAGGCACATCACATTACCAGAGCCTTCCCAAATCGAATTGACAGGGGCCTCCCGTAGCAGGCGCGGCATCGGTCCTTCCTCGATATAGCCGTTGCCCCCCCAGGTTTCCATGGCTTCGGCACACAGAGCGATAGCCCGACGGCACACCCAGAACTTGGCCGCTGGAGCCAGGACACGCAGTACCGCCTGCGACACTGGGTCATCGATCCGCTCCTGCAAGTCCACCAGAAACAAGGCCAGATGAGTGGCAGCTTCGCTTTCCAGACTCATATCCAGCAAAACGGCCTGCATCAGGGGCTGATCGATTAATGCTTTGCCAAAAGAGCGTCGATGCTGACAATAATGCAAAGACTGCACCAAGGCCTGCCGCATCAGAGCGGCGCTGCCCAACACGCAATCAATACGGGTACGAGCCGCCATTGCCGCCAGCAAGGCAATGCCTCGACCTGCCTGACCCACCCGCCAGGCCAGCGCGCCGTCAAGATCAATCTCCGCACTGGCGTTGGAACGATTGCCCAGCTTGTCCTTGAGCCGGCGTATATAGCGCCGGTTCAGCCCATATTCGGTATAGCGCGGCATCAGGAAGCAGGAAAACTGCTCGTGCTCACGAGCCAGCACCAGATGTCCGTCCGCCTGTGGCACGGAAAAAAACCATTTGTGCCCGTACAGACGAAATGCCTGGGAGTCGGGGTGCGCCTCGGTGATGCAGGTGCGCAGATCAGAGCCGCCCTGCATTTCCGTCATCCCCATGCCCACAAGCACACTGCTTTTTTGCATGAACCATTGCGCCGAGGGATCATAATGATTAAGGCGCAACCTGGCGGCCCAGTCCTGAAACGGTTCAGTCTGCAACAAAGGGGCGGCCGCCCGCGTCATGGTCAAAGGACACAAGGTACCCGCCTCGATCTGACCCTGCATGTAAAAGCCCATCGCACGCTGCAGATGCTGTCCGGCCCGAGCCTCAGACGGCCAGATGTGCAGTCCCTGCTCCATACCCAGTTGCATCAGATGATGCCAGGCAGGATGAAAGTCCACCTGGTCCACGCGCTGGCCCTGGGCGGACCAGCCACGCCATTGCGGTGGCTGACGGTTGGCCAGGGCACCCTGCTCGCGCCAATGGGCGCAACCGAGCGTGCGCCCATATTCCGCCAGCGCCTGCCGGGCCTCCTCAGACGCCAGCATCGCTTGCCAATACTGTAGGGCCGGATCTTCGCCAAACAGATCATCATCCATCAAATCCGGCACTTGATTCTGTAACTGCTGCTCCAGACCCATCACGCCTCCTTGATACCGGCCCTCTCGCTCCCTGATTCAGACTAGAGCCATTTGGCCTTCTTGAATTTCCAGTACAAGAATCCGCAGACACTGCCCATCAAACCCAAGGCATAGGGATAACCCAGTGTCCACTCCAGTTCCGGCATGAGCTTGAAGTTCATGCCGTAAATCCCCGCAACTGCAGTCGGTACAGCCAGAATGGCCGCCCAGGCCGCCAGCTTTCGGGTGGTGTCGGTTTGCTGCATCTGTCCGATCATCAAACCGCCTTCAAAGGCAAAAGCCAGCGCTTGTCGCTGGCTATTGATGAACTCGGCCGTACGGGCAATACGGTCCGACACCTCGCCAAAATAAGCCCGGCTTTCCGCATCGACATACTCAAGTTCAATGCGTGACAAGCGGCGCGTCAGTTCGGCCAGGGGCGACACCGCCGTATGGACTCGCAGCAGATCACGCCGCAAACGATAAATCCGCCGCACATCATTTTCCTTGAAGCCGCGAATCAGAAATTGCTGCTCGATCGCCTCGACCGCCTTCTCAGTCTGCTCTAGGGAAGTCTGGTACTGATCCACAATCAGATCCAGCAGTTCTGAGGCGACAAAATCACTGCCCCGTGCCAGCAAGGCAGGGGTACTCTCCAGGCGGGCACGCAACTGCAGATAACTGCTGTTGGAACCTCGCCGCACCGTCAGCAACAAGCCGTGGGCGATCAGAATCTGCGTCGTGCCCAGCAAGGGACGCAAATCTTTCAGACCCAAGGTGACCGCCACCACAATCAGACAATTGCTAAACTCCAGCAGCTTGGGACGGCGATGGGGAGCGATCAGTTCCTCGACCGCATTGTCCGGCAGGCCCAGTTGAACCCCCAGTTCGCGCAAAATCGCCTCGCTGGGATCTTTCAAGCCAATCCAGATAAAGCCATCCTTCAGGGGATCGTGGGCAGGCAGATGATGAATATCCAAAGCCATGGCAGGCTGGCCAGACTGATAGCGATACGCGGCCACCACCATATCCTGTACATCAGGCGTGACCGGAGCTATTTCTTGCATGCTGCCTCCTTGCAGACAAAGCCAATTTTTTTGTTCGATAATAGCACTGGCCTGCCTACGCGCCGCGACGGTGGCCACTAGCAAGGATCAATATGAAATCACGAACCATTCTATGCCTGGGGGCCTTGATAATGGCGGTAGGCGTCGGTCTGGGCGCCTTTGGCGCCCACGCCCTGCGCGCCATGGTGGACGCCTCCGCCCTGGCGACCTGGCAAACGGCTGTCCTGTATCAATTGCTGCATGGACTGGGCCTGTTGCTGATCGCCGCCTTGGGTAACCGGCTTCATCCCGCCTGGCAATCTCGCAGCGCCGTCCTGATGCTGGTCGGCGTCCTGATCTTCAGTGGAAGCCTGTACATTCTGGTGCTGAGCGGTGTGAAGTGGCTGGGGGCCATTACCCCGATAGGCGGGGTTGCGATGATTCTGGCCTGGCTTTGTCTGGCTTTTGCCGCCGTGCGCGGCCAGGGTGCCTGACCCGGGACACTGGCCTTCGTATAATGGGGCGCATAGTCTGCCTAACAGGAGCGCCCCGTGTCCGATCCCGCTTTGTCCTTACGCGAGTTTACCCGCCAACTTCCCAAGGCCGAACTGCACCTTCATATTGAAGGCACCCTGGAACCAGACTTGATCTTCAAGCTGGCC
>JQGF01000873.1_pt1 | contig 12879 bp, 13 predicted proteins | sample 210201 | NCBI WGS metagenome assembly JQGF01 (sample SAMN02947780, study PRJNA257236) | wastewater metagenome | biome: Domestic wastewater sediments; material: Domestic wastewater soil sediments and water; isolation source: domestic wastewater sediment treated with ammonia and hydroxylamine at...
CTGGAGCCAGGCCTGAACGGCTCAAAATGGCGTCAAATTGAATCTCTTTTCTTTGAAGCGTGATCGTCAATATCCGCCGAAACACAAAAAACCGGCACTCCGATGAGGAGCGCCGGTTCGGCCTTGCTTTTGCGGTCCGGTGTTCAAGCCGGACCTGGACGCTTTACTTGATGTTGGCTTCTTTCAGGATTTTCTGCTGGTACTCGGCCAGCTTGCGCTGACGCAGCATTTCTTCCAGCTGGGGTTTGACGTCGTTCAGGGCGGGGAAGGTGACAGGGCGGGCGTCATCGACCTGGATGATGTGCCAGCCGAACTGGGATTGCACGGGCGCGGCGGCCAATTCGCCTTTCTTCAGCTTTTCAACCGCTTGGGCAAATTCGGGCACGTAGGTCGAGCTGGGAGCCCAGCCCAGGTCGCCGCCTTGCTGGCCGCTGCCGGTGTCGATGGAGTTTTTCTTGGCCGCATCCGCAAAGTTGACCTTCTTGGATTTGATCTGGGCCAGCAGGTCTTTGGCGGCTTGTTCATCCTTGACCAGGATGTGGCGCACCTTGTATTCCTGCTTGCCTTCTTCCATGCCCTTGATGGTGTTGTATTCCTTGGTCAGGTCGGCGTCGGAAACGGGGTTTTTCTTCAGGTAGTCGGCCATCAGGGCGCGCACCAAAATGCCCTGGCGGGCCAATTCGATTTCCTGCTGGACATCGGCTTTTTTGTCCAGGCCGGCTTTTTCGGCGGCCTGCACGACGGCCATGCGGTTGACCATTTCCTGTTTGACTTGCTCGCGCAGCTCCGGCGAGTCCTTGGCTCCTTGCTCGACCAGCAGGGCGACGAACTGGTCCATGTCTTTTTGGCTAATGGCTTTGCCATTGACCGTGGCGACCGTCTGGGCGTAGACAGGGGCGGCCAGGGCGCAGGTCAGGGCGAGAGCGGCAAAACGTTTCATGTGCATCCTTAAGCAGTAGTTTTGGCTTGGATAGCCAATGCGTGAATCGGGAAAGGCATCAGGTCGTGGACGCGATCATACACAAGTCTGTGCCTGGCAAGGGTTGAAATTCCATCAAATTGTTTCGAGGTAATCAGCACCCGAAAGTGGCTGGCCCCGCCTTGCGCGCCAGCGTGGCCGGCGTGCAGATGGGATTCGTTGATGATGTCCAACTGCGTGGGCTCCAGCGCCTGAAGGCGTTCGCGCAGTTGCAGTTCGAGAGAGTCGGTCATGGTAATGATTAGGATTTGGGAGGGTTGGACTTGTCGGATGGGTCTTGCAGGTAACGGCCCAGCCACAGCGACTGTGCAATGACAAAGACCAGCATCAGGCCCAGTAGCCCGAAGGCTTTGAAATTAACCCATTGGGATTCGGTGAACTGGCCCGAGAAAGCCACGTATAGATTGAGTATGCCGGCAGCGACAAAAAACAGCGACCAGGCCAGGTTCAGTTTGTCCCAGACGCCTTCGGGCAGCACGAGTTGGCCGCCCATGAGCTTTTGCATCAGGTTGCGGCGCATGATGTAGCGCGCGCCCAGCAAGATGGCGGCAAATATCCAGTACAGGACGGTGGGTTTCCAACGGATGAAGACATCGTTGTGAAAGATCAGGGTGGCACCGCCGAACACGACGATAACGGCCAGGTTGATCCAGTGCGAGGTTTCGATCAGCTTGTTGGTCAGCTTGAGCCAGACGATTTGCAGCACCGAGGCCAGCATGGCCACGCCCGTGGCCATGTAAATGTCGGAAAAGCGAAAGACCAGGAAAAACAGGACGAGCGGAAACAGGTCGAACAGGAGTTTTTTCATGCTTGCGGTTCGAAGGTCAACGACAGGGAGTTGATGCAGTAGCGCAGCCCGGTGGGTGGCGGGCCGTCGGGAAAGACGTGTCCCAGGTGAGCGTCGCATACATTGCACAGCACTTCGGTGCGTGTCATGCCGTGGCTAAGATCGGCCTCTTCGCGTACTTTGGAAGGGTCTAGCGGTTCGAAGTAGCTGGGCCAGCCGCAGCCGGCATCAAATTTGGTGTCCGAGGCGAACAGGGCGGTGCCGCAGCCCACGCAGCGGTAAATGCCCGGCGTGGTGGTGTCCCAATAGCGGCCCGTAAAGGCGCGTTCGGTGCCTTTTTGCCGGGTAACGAAGAATTCTTCCGGGCTGAGCAGGGCGCGCCATTCGGCTTCGGTTTTTCGTACTTTGTCCACAAGTGCTGCCTTTTCAAAGTCGGGGATGCCTGCCGGGCAGGCGCAATATCACATAGTAAACGAGAATTAGAGCGTATTTTCGTCCTCAGGTTCCGTCCTGCTGCGCGAGGGCCTGTCCGCCCCTGCGAGGTAGGCGTCGCGGTCTGGTCCGAAATGATGGTGGCGTATTAGTGCAGTATTAAAATTTTTAATATTTAAGGTAAACACCAATACCTTGATTCCGCGCGACTTGATACGGTTCCGGTATCTGCTGGTGATTATCTGTATTACGATTTTTCGGCCGCCCAAACGGCCAACAACAATGAACAAATCTGGGAGATAAGAATGAATTGCTTTCCAACCGTGCGCCTGACTACGCTGGCGACTGCCTTGGCGCTGTCCGTACCGCTGGCGGTATCCGCTCAGGTGAAAGTGGGCGTGACCATTGCCGCTACCGGACCGGCTGCCTCGCTGGGCATTCCCGAGCGCAATACGGTAAGCCTGCTGCCTACCGAGATCGGCGGCCAGAAAATCGAATACATCGTTTTGGATGATACGACGGATACGACGGTTGCCGTGCGCAATATGCGCAAACTGATCACCGACGATAAAGTGGACGTGGTGATCGGTACGTCTGTCACGCCTGGCTCCTTGGCCATGGTGGATGTGGCCGGCGAGACCAAGACGCCCATGATCAGCGTGGCGGCCAACGCCAAGATTGTCGAGCCAGTAGAAGGCGCGCGTACCTGGGTGTTCAAGACCCCTCAGAACGACCAGTTGATGGCCGGTGCGCTGGCCGACGCGATGGTTAAGCAGAACGTCAAGACCCTGGGTTTTATCGGCTATAACGACGCTTATGGCGACGGCTGGCTGAATGTCATTACCGAAGCTGCCAAGGCCAAAGGCATCAATGTGGTGGCCTCCGAGCGCTATGGCCGCAACGACACCAGCGTGACCGGTCAGACCCTGAAGCTGCTGGGTGCCAAGCCCGATGCCGTGCTGATCGCCGGTTCCGGCACGCCTGTGGCCCTGCCGCAGCGCGAACTGAAAGGCCGTGGGTACGCCGGCATCATCTACCAGACGCACGGTGCGGCCAACAGCGATGTGCTGCGCGTGTGCGGCAAGGATTGCAACGACATGATCTTGCCGGCTGGCCCATTGCTGGTGGCTGAACAACTGCCCGACAGCAATCCGGTCAAAAAGACGGCCATGAAGTACAAGAACAAGTACGAGGCCAAGTTTGGCGAAGGTTCCATCAATACCTTCGGCGGCCATATGTGGGATGCCGGCCTGTTGGTGGCCGAAGCCATTCCTGGCGCGCTCAAGACCGGTGCCAAGCCTGGCACGCCGGAATTCCGCGCCGCTTTGCGCGATTCCATCGAGCAGATCAAGGATTTGCCGGCGTCCCAAGGCGTGTTCACCATGTCCGACAAGGACCATGCCGGTCTGGATACGCGTGCCCGCGTCATCGTCAAGGTGGTGGACGGCAAGTGGACCTATCAGCCTGATCTGTAATTACCGACAGGCGAAAACCGGCTCCCTAGCCGGTTTTTTCCGGGGAGGGTCGGGCGCATGCCCGACTCATCCTTTTGACTGGTTTGCGTTACAGTGAGCCCCTTGCCCATTTTTGTTGTACAGGATGTTGTCCGACATGGATACCACCATAGCTTTGATTTTATTGCAGGATGGCATATTGAACGGTGCCATCTATGCCCTGCTCGGACTCGCGTTGGTCCTGGTTTTTCTCGTCACCCGCGTCATCTTCATTCCGCAAGGCGAGTTTGTCACCTTCGGTGCGCTGACCCTGGCATTTGTCGTGAACGGCCGCATGCCCGGCACGGTCATCTTGCTGTTGATCGCCGGTGCGCTGGTCTTTTTCCTGGAACTGCTCTCGGCGCTGCGCAGCCGTAGCATGAGCGGGTTGCCGCGCAAGTTCCTGGTCAATATTCTGATCCCAGTCGCGGTGTTTTTTGCCGCGCCGTACATCGTGGCGGCCAACCTGCCCTTGTGGATGGATGTGCTGTTTTCGCTGGCCGTGGTCATTCCCTTGGGGCCTATGGTCTACCGCCTGGCGTACCAACCCATTGCCGAAGCCAGCGTGCTGGTGCTGCTGATTACCTCGGTGGCTGTGCACTTTGCCTTGACCGGCCTGGGTCTGGTGTTCTTTGGCCCAGAAGGCTGGCGCACGCCGCCCTTTATGCAGGGCGAAGTGTCCTTGGGAGCCGTCAGCTGGTCGGCGCAGACCTTCTTTGTGATGGGTGCTTGCGTGGCCTTGATCCTGGCGCTGTGGGCCTTTTTCGGCAAGACGCTGTATGGCCGTGCTTTGCGGGCGACGGCTGTCAACCGCCGCGGTGCCCGTCTGGTGGGCATCAGCACGAATATGTCCGGCTCGCTCACCTTTACCCTGGCGGCCGCCATCGGCGCTTTCTCGGGCATGTTGATCGCGCCTGTCACCACCATTTATTACGACACCGGTTTTCTGATCGGCCTGAAGGGCTTTGTCGCCGCTATCTTCGGCGGACTGGTCAGCTATCCGGTCGCCTTGCTGGGCGCGCTGTTCATCGGCGTGTTGGAGGCTTTCTCGTCCTTCTGGGCCAGCGCCTATAAAGAGGTCATTGTATTTACCATGGTCATTCCGGTTTTGTTGTGGCGCTCCTTCGGTAGCAAGCACGTGGACGACGAGGAGTAATCGCATGAAACGCTTGCTGACGATTTTATTTATTGCGGTACTGTTTGTACTGCCTCAGTTGGGCGCGACGCCCGAGTTCTGGATTACCCAGCTCAACTACATCGGCCTGACCAGTCTGGTCGTGCTGGGGTTGGTCTTGCTGACCGGGGTAGGGGGCTTGACCTCCTTCGGCCAGGCGGCGTTCGTGGGCCTGGGGGCCTATACCACGGCCTATCTGACGGTACGACTGGGCTGGTCGCCCTGGTTGAATCTGTTGATCGGTCTGGGTCTGACCTTGCTGGTGTCCTATGTGCTGGGTGCCATCACGCTGCGTCTGTCGGGGCACTTCTTGCCGCTGTGTACCCTGGCCTGGGGCCTGGCGCTGTTTTACCTGTTCGGCAACCTGCAGTTCTTGGGGCAGTATGACGGTATCTCGGGTATTTCGCCCCTGGAGTTCTTCGGGCTGTCCCTGGCCTCGGGGCGCGAAATCTATTACCTGATCTGGGTCGTGGCGTTGCTGGCCATGTGGGGCACGCGCAATTTGCTGAACTCGCGTCCGGGCCGCGCCATCCGCGCACTCAAACACGGCAGCGGCATGGCCGAATCTTTTGGCGTGAACATGGCGGCCTACAAGGTCATTATCTTTGTGTATGCCGCCTTGCTGGCCTGCCTGTCGGGTTGGCTGTACGCCCACTACCAGCGCGCCGTCAGCCCTAGCCCTTTCGGCCTGAACTACGGTATTGAATACCTGTTCATGGCTGTGCTGGGCGGCGCAGGCAGTGTCTGGGGCGCGGTTCTGGGTTCGGCCTTGGTGTTGACCTTGAAAGATCAGTTGCAGAACTGGTTGCCCAAGCTGTTGAGCACGGACATCAACTTCGAGCTGATTGTATTCGGTATCTTGATGGTCCTGATCCTGCAATATGCCCGTGACGGACTGTGGCCTATTTTGCAAAAGGGCTGGGAGCGCGTGTTCGGCGTGCAGACCCGTCAGCAGGTTGCGCCACCACAGGCAGCGGCGTTGCCGCAGCGGACTCGTCCGCAGTCCGGTTCGTTGGTATTGCAGGTGGACAAGATCCGCAAGGAATTTGGTGGTTTGGTTGCTGTCAACGACATCAGCTTTACCCTGAATGCGGGTCAGATCATGGGTCTGATCGGCCCCAACGGCGCGGGCAAAAGCACGACCTTTAACCTGATTACCGGCGTGCTGTCGGCCACCAGCGGTCAGGTCAGCTTTTTGGGGCAACGCATCGACAAGTTGCCGGCACGGGAAATTTCCCGTCTGGGGGTGGGCCGCACCTTTCAGCACGTGCAATTGCTGCCGACCATGACCGTGCTTGAAAACGTCGCCTTGGGCGCGCACTTGCGCCGCAAGGTGGGCGTGGTGCCGGCGGTGTTGCATGCCGAACGGCGCAGCGAAGCCGAGCTGCTGCATGAAGCAGCAGTCCAGTTGCAGCGCGTGGGCCTGGGCGATTACCTGTATGAACAAGCCGGCAATCTGGCTTTGGGCCAGCAGCGCATTCTGGAAATTGCCCGCGCCCTGGCGTCGGACCCTGTGCTGCTCTTGCTGGACGAACCGGCTGCCGGTCTGCGTTACAAGGAAAAGCAGGAACTGGCCAAGGTGCTGGATCAGTTGCGCAGCGAAGGCATGAGCATTTTGCTGGTCGAGCACGATATGGACTTCGTCATGAATTTGACGGACAAACTGGTGGTCATGGACTTTGGCACCAAGCTGGCCGAAGGCCTGCCCAAGGATATCCAGCAAAATCCCGCTGTGCTGGAAGCCTATCTGGGCGGCATCGATGACGATCTGGAACTGGACGAACCCGCAACACCCGCACAGGCAGGAGCATCCGCATGAGTCAGGCAACACAGCAGGATGTGATCCTGAAAGTCACCAATCTGGCTGCCCAGTATGGCAAGGTCAGCGCCGTGATGGGCGCAAGCCTGGACGTGCGGGCCGGCAGCATTGTTACCGTAATCGGGGCCAATGGCGCGGGCAAGTCCACCTTGCTCAATGCCATGATGGGGGCCTTGCCCAGCGTGGGTCGCAGCACCGGATCGGTGCAGTACCAGGGCCAAGAGATTGGTCACTGGGAAGTGGAGCGGCGCGTGGCCGGTGGTATTTCGCTGGTGCCTGAACGCCGCGAACTGTTCGGCAGCATGACGGTGGAAGATAATCTGCTGCTGGGCGGCTTTCGTCTGTACCGGGCCCGTCAGGCTGGCTGGCGCGATACCTTGGACCATGTCTACACCTTGTTTCCGCGTCTGAAAGAGCGTCGCAGCCAATTGGCCGGTACGCTGTCCGGCGGCGAGCGTCAGATGCTGGCCGTGGGGCGCGCCTTGATGGCCCAGCCCAAGGTGCTGATGTTGGATGAGCCCAGCCTGGGGCTTGCGCCGCGTATCGTGCGCGAGATCTTCATGATTATTGCCCGCTTGCGCAGCACGGGCGTGGCGATTTTGTTGGTCGAGCAGAATGCGCGCGCTGCCTTGCAGGTAGCCGATTATGGTTATGTGCTGGAAACCGGAGACGTGGTGCTGGAAGGTCCGGCTCGAGAGCTGGCCGACAACCCCCGCGTGATCGAAAGCTACCTGGGCCTGGGTCACGGCAAGCGCGAAGCAGAAACGGCTTAAGGAAAGCCGACTTTGCCATCTTAAACGGGCCGCCCTGCACAGGGCGGCCCGTTTTTTTGGTTACGTCGCTTAGAAGCGGTAGCCCACGCCTATGGTGGCGACCACGGGGTCCAGTTTGGCCTTGCCGATGGACTGGCCGTTCAGTTGCACGTCCGGACGGATGCTGATGTAGCGCACATCGGCGTTCAGGAACCAGTTCTTGTCCAGCTTGTAGTCCACGCCGACCTGGGCGGCAAAGCCCCAGCTGTTCTTTAACTTCAGGTCTGCGCCTTCCAGCGCGCCTTGCGATTGGGTGTCGAAGAACATGGTGTAGTTCAGACCCACGCCCACATAGGGCTGGAAATCACTGTCGGGCAGGAAGTGGTATTGCAGGCTAAGGGTAGGGGGCAGGTGCTTGGTGCTGCCGATGCGGCCCAGATTGCTGTCGATGTTGTGCTTGAAGGGGAAGGCACCGAGCAGTTCCACACCGATGTTGCGCGTAGCCATATAGGTCAGCGAAAAGCTGGGGCGCACGTTGTTGCCGACATCCAGTTTGACGGTGCCGTTGGCCACCGTGCCGTTGTTGGATTTGGGCTGGACCAGGGTGACGCCGCCTTTGACCAGGAAGTCGCCCGCTTCGTGGGCCAGGCCGGCCGGCGAGTACAGTGTGGCGGCCGCGCCGATGGCGCACAGAGACAGGACTGGAAGCAGGTGGCGGGTTTTCATGAGGACTCCGTAAGTATTGGTTTGGACTTACAGAATGCATCAGTGTTCTGGTGTCTGATTTGACCCAGAGCAACATCTTGAAATAGTGGGCCATCCGCCCTTGTTCCAGATCAAATGAAGATCAGGATAAGCCCGCGCCGGGCGCGGGGTTTGTCGCTTTTACGCGTCGTGGCGTCGCAGCCTGAAGGCCAGTTCGCCCACGATGCCGCGACGAAACGCCATGACGCACACAATGAAAATCAGGCCGATGACGATGGTGACCGATTCGCCCAGCGTGCGAAAACCGTTCCAGCCCGTCCATTGGGCCAGCATGGCTCCCCATTCACCGACTTTGTTTTCCAGCAGCACGACGATAATGGCCCCGACCACGGGGCCGGCCAGCGTGCCCAGTCCGCCGATCAAGGTCATCAGGATGACCAGACCGGACATTTGCCAGGTGGCGTCGGTCAGGGTGGCCGAGACAAAGACCAGCGACTTGGTGGCCCCCGCCAGCCCCGACAGCGCCGCCGACAGCACAAACGCCAGCAGCTTGAAGCGGCCCACGTCGTAGCCCAGAGAAATGGCGCGTGGTTCGTTTTCGCGTATGGCTTTCAGAACTTGCCCGAAGGGCGAATGTACACAGCGCCAGATCAGCAGAAAGCCGAAGGTAAAGATAGTCAGCACCAGATAATACAGATTCAGGTCATCGGACAGGTCCAGCCCCAGGATGCTGCCGCGCGGAATCCCTTGCAGGCCGTCTTCGCCGCCTGTAAAGGGAGCCTGCAGGAAAAAGAAGAACAGCATCTGCGCCAGTGCCAGGGTGATCATGGCAAAGTAGATGCCACTGCGCCGGATGGACAGCGCGCCCATGACCAGACCCAATGCGGCTGCGCTGGCCGTGCCGAATAACAGCCCGGCCAGGGTAGGCCAGCCCCAGACGGCCAGCGATTGACCGGTGGCATAGGCGGCTGCGCCCAGAAAGGCGGCATGCCCGAAGGACAGCAGTCCGGTGTAGCCCAGCAGCAAGTTGAAGGCGCAGGCAAACAAGGCATAGCACATGACCTTCATGATGAAGATCGGGTAGGCCCCCAGGGCCGGCAGCAGCGCCACGATCAGGAGCAGTGCGATGAAGACTGGGATTTCTCGTTTCATTTGACTTTCCCGAACAGGCCCGCCGGACGCAGCAGCAGGACAATGACCATGATGATAAAGACAACCGTGTTCGAGGCCTCGGGCCAGAACACTTTGGTAAAGCCTTCGATCACGCCCAGACCCAATCCGGTCAGTATGGAGCCCAGGATGGAACCCATGCCGCCGATGACGACCACGGCAAAGACCACAATGATCAGGTTGCTGCCCATTAATGGCGATACTTGCAAGATAGGCGCGGCCAACACGCCGGCAAAACCGGCCAGGCCCACGCCGAAGGCATAGGTCAGGGTGATCATCAATGGCACATTGACGCCGAAGGCTTCAACCAGCTTTGGGTTTTCGGTGGCTGCCCGCAGCAGAGCGCCCAGGCGCGTCTTTTCGATGATGAACCAGGTCGCCAGACAGACGATGATGGAGGCGACTACGACCCAGGCTCGGTAGATGGGCAGAAACATAAAGCCCAGGTTGTAGCCGCCTTGCAGGGCGGTGGGCGTGGGGTAGGGCTGGCCGGAGACGCCGTAGATGCTGCGGAAAACGCCTTCCAGCAGCAAAGTCAGGCCAAAGGTCAACAGCAGGCCGTACAGATGATCCAGGCGGTATAGATGGCGCAGGAACAGACGCTCCAGAACAATGCCGAACAAGGCGACGCCCAGCGGAGCGAGCAGCAGCATGGTCCAGTAGTTCAGGCCCAGGTATTGCAGCCCCATCCAGGCCAGGAACGCGCCCAGCATATACAGCGCGCCGTGGGCGAAATTGATGATGTTGAGCAGGCCGAAAATAATAGCCAGCCCCAGGGACAGCACGGCATAGAAAGAACCGTTCACCAGGCCCAGCAGTAGCTGGCCCAGCAGAGCCTGCAAAGGAATGCCAAAAAAATCCGTCATAGTGTGCGCGACCCGTGCAGATAGTCAGTCATCAGGCATGGCGCGGCTGGCCAGGGGGCCGGCCGCGCCGCGGGTTTCTATTTTTTTACCAATGCGCAAGTGGATTCTTGCAGCGAGGCGTAGACCTTGTCGCCCGGCAGGGTCTCGACCAGTTTGTAGTAGTCCCAAGGTTTGGTGGATTCTCCTGGTTTTTTGACTTGCATCAGGTACATATCGTGTACCATGCGCCCGTCCTCTCGCACCACGCCGTGATCGGTGAACATGTCTTTGATGGGCGTGGATTTCATCCATTTCATGAGCGTGTCGGCATCATCCGTGCCGGTTTCCTTGACGCCCTTCAGATAGAAAGCCGCGCTGGAGTAGTCGCCGGCCTGCAGAAAGGACGGCATGCGGTTCTGTTCCTTGAAAAAGCGTTGCGCCCACTGCCGCGACGCATCGCTCTGGTCCCAGTACCACGCGGTGGTCAGATACAGGTTCTGGGTGGCCTCCAGGCCCAGGGCATGCACATCGTTGATGAACACCAGCAGACCGGCCAGATGCATGGTGCCGGTAATGCCGAATTCGTTGGCCGCCTTGACCGAGTTGATGAAGTCGCCGCCCGCATTAGCCAGGCCCAGGATCTTGGCCCCCGAGGACTGTGCCTGCAGCAGGAAGGACGAAAAATCCGAGGCTCCCAAGGGCACGCGCACCTGTCCCTTGACCTCGCCGCCAGCCTTCTTGACCACCTCCGCCGTGTCGCGCTCCAGTGAGTGTCCAAAGGCGTAGTCGGCCGTCAGGAAGTACCAGCTTTTGCCGCCATCCTTGACCACTGCCGTGCCTGTGCCGCGTGCCAGGGCAATCGTGTCGTAGGCATAGTGAACGGTGTAGGGCGTGCATTGGGAGTTGGTCAGGTTGGACGAGCCGGCCCCCACTGCGATAAAAGGTTTTTTCTTTTCTGCCGCCACGGCGGCCATGGCCAATGAGGTCGCCGAGTTGGTGCCGCCGATCAGCACATCCAGATTCTGGCTGTCGAACCATTCGCGTGCCCGTGCAGAGGCGATGTCCGCCTTGTTCTGGTGGTCGGCGACCAGCAGCTCGATCTTTTTGCCGTTGATCTCTCCGCCTGCATCGGCAATGGCCATGCGGATGGCATCGCCCCCCGCCTTGCCGTCGATGTCGGAGTAGACCCCCGACATATCGGTGATGAATCCGATGCGGATCACATCATTGGAAATGGCGGCAACAGCGGGTTGCGCCAGTAGTAGTCCGGCCGTCGTCAGGGCGGCGCTGAGCGTTGCAAGCTTCATGGGCTGTCTCCTCGTTGTAATAATGGGCGTGCCGGCTTGGCGCGCTGGCAGGGGGGGTCAGACCCCCAGCAGCGTATTGAGCGTGTCGTGCTTGTCGGCCAATTCGTGGGCGGCAAAGCTTTCCACGACCTGGCCGTGTTCCATGACATAGAAATGGTCGGCCAGGGGAGCGGCGAAGCGAAAGTTCTGCTCCACCATGACGATGGTGTAGCCTTTGGATTTCAGGGTGGCGATCATGCGGGCCAGCGCCTGCACAATGACTGGAGCCAGGCCTTCGGATATTTCATCCAGCAAGAGCAAATTCGCACCAGTGCGCAGAATGCGCGCGACCGCCAGCATCTGCTGTTCTCCGCCGGACAGGCGCGTGCCGGGCGAGTGGCGGCGCTCTTCCAGATTCGGGAACATATCGTAGATTTCGGCCAGGGACATGCCTCCGCCCGGCGTGGTGCCGATAGCAGGCGGTAGCAGCAGGTTTTCTTCACAGCTCAAGCCAGCGAAAATACCGCGTTCTTCTGGGCAGTAGCCCACACCCAGATGCGCGACCCGATAGGTAGGCAGATGGATGGATTCGGCTCCCTGGATGCGTATGGAGCCGCGGCGCGTGTCGGTCAGGCCCAGAATAGCCCGTAGCGTGCTGGTGCGACCAGCGCCGTTGCGTCCCAGCAAGGTGACGACTTCGCCTTGCGCCACGCTCAGGTTGACGCCATGCAGGATGTGGGACTCTCCGTACCAGGCATGCAGGTCCGTGATTTCCAGGGCGGTCTTGCTCATGGATGCGCTCCTTGCAATTCGGTTTCGGTGGTACCCATATAGGCCTGCATGACGGCCGGGTCGCGGGATACGCTCTCGTAGGGACCTTCGGCCAGCACGGCTCCACGGGCCAGGACGGTGATGCAGTCGGCGATCGAAGACACGACGTTCATATTGTGTTCGACCATCAGGATGCTGCGCCCTATGCTGACCTTGCGGATCAGCTCGGTGATGCGTTCTACATCTTCGTGTCCCATGCCTTGGGTGGGCTCGTCCAGCAGCATCAGCTCGGGCTCCATCGCCAAGGTAGTGGCGATTTCCAGTGCGCGCTTGCGTCCGTAAGGGAGATGGACGGTCAGGTCCTGGGCGAAATCACTCAGGTCTACCTGGTGCAGCAATTCCAGGGCGCGTTCATTCAAGGTGTCCAGGCAATGTTCGCTGCGCCAGAACTGGAAAGAGGTACCGGTTCTGCGCTGCAGGCCGATGCGTACATTCTCCAGTACCGTCAGTTGCGGAAAGACCGCCGAAATCTGAAAGGATCGTATGATGCCGCGCCGCGCGATCTGCGCCGGGCGTTCACGGGTAATTTCCGTATCTTTGAAAAAAATCCGTCCGGAAGTGGGCGTGATGAATTTGGTGAGCAGATTAAAGCAGGTGGTCTTGCCT
>JQGF01000175.1_pt1 | contig 12843 bp, 12 predicted proteins | sample 210201 | NCBI WGS metagenome assembly JQGF01 (sample SAMN02947780, study PRJNA257236) | wastewater metagenome | biome: Domestic wastewater sediments; material: Domestic wastewater soil sediments and water; isolation source: domestic wastewater sediment treated with ammonia and hydroxylamine at...
TCACCGCATGGACGCGCGCCGGGGCGCCCGCATGTCGCTCATCATCACCGGCACCGGAGGCTTCTGTTTGCTGGCAGGCGTGCTCATGCTCGGCCAGGCCGCAGGCAGCTACGATCTGAGCGTGGTACTGGAGTCGGGCGAGCAGATTCGCAATCATCCCTGGTATACCGGGATGCTGATCCTGATTGCTCTGGGCGCCCTGAGCAAAAGCGCCCAGTTTCCCTTTCATATCTGGTTGCCTCACGCCATGGCAGCCCCCACTCCCGTCTCGGCGTATTTGCACTCGGCCACCATGGTCAAAGCCGGCGTATTCTTACTGGCCCGTCTGTGGCCGGTGCTGTCGGGCACCACGGAATGGGCCGTCATTATTGGCGGTGCCGGCTTGTGCTCCCTGACACTGGGAGCTTACGTGGCCATGTTCCAGCGTGACATGAAAGGGGTTCTGGCCTACTCCACCATCAGTCACCTGGGCCTGATTACCTTGCTGCTTGGCCTGAGCAGCCCCCTTGCCCTGGTTGCTGCGGTCTTTCACATGATGAACCATGCCACCTTCAAGGCCTCTTTGTTCATGGCGGCCGGCATTGTGGATCACGAAACTGGTACCCGAAACCTGAACCGCTTGTCCGGGCTGCGCCATGCCATGCCCCTGACAGCCACACTGGCAACCGTTGCAGCCGCTTCCATGGCCGGGGTCCCACTGCTGAACGGTTTCATTTCCAAAGAAATGTTCTTTGCCGAAACTGTTTTGGCCAGCAACGGCAATACCTGGGAATACGCTTTGCCGGTGGTAGCCGTCATTGCCGGCTCCTTTAGCGTGGCGTACTCCTTGCGCTTCATTGCACAGGTATTTTTTGGCCCCGTCGCCAAGGATCTGCCCCGCGAGCCCCATGAGCCACCCCGCCGGATGCTCATACCCAGCGCCATTCTGGTGCTGACCTGCCTTCTGGTGGGCATTATGCCAAGCCTGACCTTCGGGCCCTTCCTGCATACTGCTGCCAGCGCTATTTTGGGCAGTGAAATGCCTCAGTACGACCTGGCCCTGTGGCATGGGTTCAATCTGCCCTTGGTCATGAGTCTGGTGGCAACGGTCATGGGCGTGATTTTGGTCCTTATCATCAACCGCTTCTATAAGAACCGCCAAGGGCGCACCCCGCTGCTGACACGCGCCGATGGCCGCCGCTTTTTCGAGCTGGCCATGGAGTACCTGGAAGTGGCAGCCAACTGGGCGGTGGGCAAACTGTATTCGCCGCGTCTGCAGCGCCAGATCTTGTTGATTATCGTCGTGACGATCAGTGTGGCGGCCCTGCCGCTGGCTCGCGGCAACTGGTTCAAATCCACTATCTTCACCCCGATTGATCCGTTCTTCGCCCTGATGTGGGTGGTCGGCATCGCCTGCGCCATCGGCGCGGCGCGTCAGGCCAAATTCCATCGCCCGGCTTCCCTGCTCCTTTCAGGCGGCGCCGGTCTGGTGACCAGCCTGACCTTTGCCTGGCTCTCGGCGCCCGACCTGGCCTTGACGCAATTGGCCGTGGAAGTCGTCACTGTCGTGCTGATCCTGCTGGGCCTGCGCTGGCTGCCACAACGTGTCAGCGACATGCCGGGCGCTCAGGACAACAGTGGACGTGCCCTGTTGCGCCGCAGTCGCGACTTGATCATTGCCATTCTGGCCGGCGGTGGGATCGCCGCCCTGGCCTACGCCATGATGACCCGCCCCCACCCCAGTGGAATTTCGCCCTTCTTTATCGAGAAGGCCCTGCCCCTGGGCGGTGGCGCAAATGTGGTCAATGTGATTTTGGTTGATTTCCGAGGCTTTGATACCTTTGGCGAAATCGTCGTATTGGGTATTGTGGCGCTGACCGTCTTTGCGCTGCTGCGACGCTTCCGGCCCCCCATCGAGGCCATCGCTCAGCCGCTGGCCCGTCGTCAGAACGTCAAAGACAGCCGTGAAGCCGTTTTTGTTGAGCCCGACCCCAAAACACCTCTGCCCGAGGGCATCATGCAGATTCCAGCCGTGTTGCTGCGATTGCTGCTGCCCATCTCCACCCTGATTGCCCTGTATTTCCTGCTGCGGGGTCACAACCTGCCCGGCGGCGGCTTTGTGGGCGGCTTGATTATGGCTACTGGCATCATCTTGCAATACATGGTCAGTGGCGTGGTATGGATGGAATCGCGCCCCTTGATTCAGCCTCAAACCTGGATTGGTCTGGGTCTGCTGACTGCTGGCGTAGCCGCCATGCTGGTGTGGGTCTTTAACAAGCCCTTTTTGTCTGCCCAAAGCTGGGATCTGCACCTGCCCCTGATCGGCGAGGTACATACCTCCAGTGCGCTGATCTTCGATATTGGCGTATTCATGCTGGTGATTGGTTCAACCATCCTGATTCTGATCGCGCTGGCCCACCAGTCATTACGTTTTTATCGCAAACTGCCGTCGCTGCAATCCGCCTCGAACGCTGCATCCGGGATGGAGAATAAATAATGGAAATCGTGCTTTCAATTGCGATTGGTGTCCTGGCGGGCTCGGGCGTGTGGCTCTTGCTTCGCCCGCGTACCTTTCAGGTCATCATGGGACTGGCCCTGGTCTCTTACGCCGTCAACCTGTTCATTTTCAGCATGGGACGACTCACCATCAGTGCCGCGCCCGTTATTAACAGCAGTGAGCTGGGTGCCAGCTATGCCGATCCCTTGCCGCAAGCCCTGGTACTGACGGCTATTGTGATCGGCTTTGCCACCACGGCCTTGTTTCTGGTTGTTATTTTGGCCAACCGCGGCCTGAGCGGCACCGACCACGTTGATGGCCGCGAGGAAGACGACCTGTGAGTCTGCTCAATCAACACCTGCCCGTATTGCCCGTCGCCATTCCCATGATGGCCGCGGCCCTGATGGTGATGCTGCGCGACAAGCGCCGTCACTACAAACTGCTGATCGCCTTTGCCTCCTTGCTGGCCCAGTTGTTGTGTGCCGTCTATCTGCTCTTGCTGGCCGATGGGACGCTGGCACCCATTTGGCCGCAATCGGTCGGGGTGTACCTGCTCGGTGACTGGCCCGCCCCCTTCGGGATTGTGCTGGTCGTAGACCGGCTGGCAGCCTTTTTGCTGGTGCTCACCAATGTACTGGCGTTTTGCTGCTGGTTCTATTCGCTGGCACGTTGGGATCGCGTAGGGGTCCATTTCCATTCTTTGTTCCAGCTACTGCTGATGGGGCTGAACGGTGCCTTCCTGACGGGGGATCTGTTTAACCTGTTTGTGTTCTTCGAGGTGTTGCTGGCGGCATCGTATGGGCTGATGTTGCACGGATCAGGCGCGGCGCGTGTCAGTGCCGGCCTGCACTACATCGCCGTCAATCTGATTTCCTCGTTCCTGCTACTGATCGCCATTGCGCTGGTGTATGGCGTCACGGGCACCTTGAACATGGCAGACCTGGCCTTGCGCGCCGGCTCCATGCCGGATTCGGACCGCCTGGTATTTGAGGCAGCCCTGGCCATCCTGGGCATTGCCTTCCTGATCAAGGCGGCCGCCTGGCCTCTGAACCTGTGGTTACCCAACGCCTATGGCAATGCCTGCGCACCGGTCGCCGCCATGTTTGCCATCATGACCAAGGTAGGCATATACGCCTTGCTGCGTATCGGCTCCTTGCTCCTGCCCACGGGTGCTCCTGCGGCCTTCGGCGTAGCCTGGATGTTCCCTGCCGGAATTGCCACCCTGGCGTTTGGGGCTATCGGTGTCATAGCGGCCCAACAACCCGAACGCCTGGCCAGCTATTGCATCATCGTGTCCTCGGGCACCTTGCTGGCGGCACTGGGCATGCCCGGCGTGATTCTGACAGGTCCCGCCCTGTACTACATGCTCAGCAGCGTGCTGGCGCTGGGCGCGTTTTTCCTGTTGCTGGAACTGGTCAGCCGCACCAAACCCTTTGGCGCCGATCTACTGGCTGTCAGCCAGGAAGTCTTTGATCTGGATGACCCTGAATCCGAAGACCATAGCGATGATGTGGTCGGCGTCGCCATCCCCGGCGTGATGGTTTTTCTAGGCATGTCCTTTATTGCCTGCGCCTTGCTGATTGTCGGCCTGCCTCCCCTGTCCGGTTTTGTGGCCAAGCTGTCCTTGCTGACGGCCGCACTCAAGGCTTCGGGCCAATCCCCAGAACCCCTGAACGCCTGGATTCTGACCGCCGCGGTCCTGATTTCAGGAGTGGCCGGTTTGATCGCCATGGTGCGGGTGGGCATTCGTCTGTTCTGGAGCAATAGCTCACTGACCATCCCTCGTCTGAAATTGATCGAGGCAGCGCCAATTGCCAGCATTATTGTCGCCTGCGGGATTCTGAGCTGGTATGCCGGCCCCATCACCACGTACCTGGAACAGACTGCTCAGCAACTGGATGAACCACGTATTTATATTGGTTCAGTCCTGCGACAAAACCCTGTGCGCTCCGTTCAGGCGGAGGGACTGTGATGAGACGCTATACCAAACACCTGTTCCTGCCCTTGCTCTTGCTGGGCCTGTGGCTGCTGCTGAACGACTCGCTATCGCCAGGCTATCTGGTGCTGGGCCTGTTTCTGGCTACTGCCCTGAGTCTGGCAGCCATCCCGTTCCGGCCCGTCAAAGCCAGCATCCGTCACCCATTTCTGGCCTTAAAGCTGATTGGACAAGTTGCCTGGGACATCGTGCTGTCCAATATCGCCGTGGGCAAACTGGTCCTTAAAGGCAGCAAGGCGCCGCGTCCCGGTTTTCTGGCCATCCCCCTGCGATTGACCGATCCGCATGCTCTGGCTGCTCTGGCCTGCATCATTACCTACACGCCTGGCACGGTCTGGTCAGGGTTTGATGAGAAGACCCGCATCCTGACCTTGCACATTCTGGACCTTCAGGACGAGCAGGTATGGTTAGACACGATTCAGAAGCGCTATGAAACCCCGCTGCTGGAGATTTTCCAATGATCGATATTGTTTACTGGGCCTGTCAGTTTGCCCTGGGCTGCTTTGTTCTGGGCATGTGTTGTGCCGTCATCCGTCTGCTCAAAGGCCCATCCGCCGCTGACCGCGTACTGGCACTGGACACCATGTACATCAACGGCATGCTGGCCTTGCTGGCCCTGGGCATCCGCTTTGATTCAACCCTGTACTTTGACATTGCCTTGCTGATTGCCCTGTTTGGCTTTGTAGGCTCCGCCGCGATGGCGAAGTTTTTGCTGCGCGCCGAGGTCATCGAACCATGACAGACACATTGTTGCCCTGGTGGCTTGCCATTCCTGTCGCCCTCTTACTGGTGCTAAGCGGCATTGTGGCCTTGATCGGCTCGGCGGGCCTGCTGCGTTTCAAGCATGTGTACTCGCGTATTCACGCCCCAACAATGGGAAATACGCTAGGAACATTTTTCATGGTACTGGCTGTGGCGATCAGCGCGAGCCATTTGATGAGCCGTCCTATTTTGCATCCACTCATCATCAGCGTGCTCCTGATCATTACCTCCCCGGTCACCGCCATTTTTTTGATGCGTGCCGCCATCAAACGTGAATATCGTCAACGTCTGGCCGAATACGGGCCCGATGAGCCCGGCTATCTGGACATGCCGCACAAAGCCCCCCTGCCCGCAGACCTCCTTCCGCCACAACCTGAGCCCCAGGAGCAAACCCGCCAGTAAGGAGTTGGAAAAGTTTTATTACCCTCACTTGCAACTGCTCCACTTATACTGATAGGTGTTTACTGCGTGTCAGGGATTGCCCTATACGCAGCTGCTTTTGGGGCTTTGCGGCCTGCTCATACCTACTCGTGACAGCGCTCGCCAAGCCGGTGATTCCCTTAGCAAGTAAAGGAGTGAGATTGATGAGTCTACATACACGCCCATCCCGAATCCTGAGTGCAGGCTTGCTCAGTCTAGGTTTACTGTCCTCTGCTGCCTGGGCTCAAACCCCGACCAAAGACTATCGCCACGACATCCAGCGCTGCGAGCAATTTACCGGTGAGCAGCGGACCACCTGCCGTCGTGAAGCTGGTGCTGCCTTGCAGGCCGAGCGTCAGCATAAGCTGGACAAACAGGATCACAATCTGGAGGCCAATCGTCAGGCACGGTGCCATCGTCTGCCCGCTGATCGGCAGCAAGACTGCCTGAAAGCCATGCGCGGTCAGGACACCACTGTACGCGGCAGCGTGGAAGGTGGCGGTATCCTGCGCGAGACCACAACGGTGGTGCCCGCTCAATAAACCTTCGCGGACACACTTTTGCCTGCGCAGGCTGGCAGTTAAAAAGAATGGGCCTTACCAGGCCCATTCTTCGTTTTGAACGATACTCTCGGTTTACAACTCGACCTGCATGCCCATCTCCACCACTCGATTGGGTGGAATCTTGAAAAAGCGCGTGCTGCGGCTGGCATTGCGAGCCATGAACGCAAACAAACGTCGACGCCATCCCAGATACCAAGGCTGTCGCGATTGGATCATCACGGTCTGACGGGACAAGAAGTAGGACGTTTGCATAGGCTCCAGATTGAGCTCTGGATGCTCCAGGGTAATCTGCTCGAGCAACTGAGGTACATTAGGCTCTTGCTTAAAGCCCCATGAGGCAACAGCCTGCCAGCTTCCCCGGCTCAGACGTTGCAGCGTATAGCGCTCACCAAAGGGCACATAGGGTACGCCCGCACTGCTCACCGTCAAAAACAGGACTTGCTCATGAAGCACTTTATTATGTTTCAGATTATGCAATAAGGCTGGGGGAACCGAATCTGGGATGGTGCTCATAAACACTGCTGTGCCCGGTACGCGGGTTGGAGCATATTCCTCCAGGTTGAGCAAAAACTCCTTCAAAGGTTGTTTGTTTTCCAGCAAACGCTCGTGCAACGCAGCGCGCCCCTGCCTCCATGTCAACATCAAGCCAAGCAGAACCGCCCCCACCAGCAAGGGCAGCCACCCCCCTTCCAGCAATTTAAGCGCATTGGCCGAGAACAACAGCACGTCCAGTACCAGGAAAATACCCAAAAGCCCCAGCCAGGCCCAGCGCTTGAGTCCGTGGGCGCGACGCGGCAACAGCATCAAGGCCAGCAAACTGGTCATCAGCATGGTGCCCGTTACCGCAAAACCGTAAGCATGAGCCAGACGGTCCGAGGAACCAAAGCTCAGCACCAGCACCATCACCGCCACGCATAACAGCAAATTCACCCGAGGCAGGTAAATCTGTCCCTCTTCTTTGGCCGAAGTATGTTGAATGACCATACGAGGCCAGAAACCAAGCTGCACTGCCTGCCGGGTTACGGAAAACGCCCCCGAAATCACGGACTGAGAAGCGATCACGGTTGCGACCGTTGCCAGCATCACCATGGGTACCAGCGCCCAGTTCGGTGCCAGATAAAAGAAAGGATTACGAATCGCGGTCGGGTCGGATATCAGCAAGGCGCCCTGGCCGAAATAGCACAAAACCAGACAAGGCATCACCACCAGGAACCAGGCTTTACGAATCAAAGGACGACCAAAATGGCCCATGTCGGCATACAAGGCCTCCGCTCCGGTCAAAGCCAGAACCAAAGCGCCAAGCAGTAGAAACGTTTGCCAGGGCGCCTGGGCAATAAAAGCCACCGCCCAACGCGGGTCCAGGGCCATCAGCACTTGCGGATGTTCGATCACACGCCACAAGCCCAAGCCACCCAGAACCAGAAACCAGATCAGCATGATGGGGCCAAACAACTTGCCCATGGTTCCCGTTCCATGCGACTGGATCAGGAACAGTGCCAGCAAAACCCCCAGGGCCAGTGGCACCACCCAGGGGTCAAGCACATGCGAGACCATGCCAATGCCTTCCAATGCAGACATCACGGAAATGGCCGGCGTGATGATGCTGTCCCCATAGAACAAAGCAGCGCCAATCAGCCCCAAAACCACAATGAGCTGGCGCTTGGGCCCATGAATACCACGGGCAGCCAACTCCATCAAAGCCAGGGTGCCGCCTTCGCCTTTATTATCCAGTCGCAGCACCACCGTCACGTACTTGATGGAAACCACCACGGTCAGCAGCCAGAACAGCAAGGACAGCACGCCATACACCTGCTCGGCACCAGGCTGACTGTAGGCACTCAAGGCCACTTTCATGGTGTAGAGCGGGCTGGTCCCGATATCCCCATATACCACGCCTAACGCGCCCACTAACAAGGCCGCCCGAGCCGCTTTTCTGGGGTTTTCTGTTGCTGTGTTCAAGGCTTAATTTCCAATCAAAGTATCGTGCCGGGTCAGACGCGCACCAATACGCGGGCCAGGAAAAACAATGGTAATACGGGTACCGGGAAAATCAGGGCGGCTCATCAAACTCCACCAGGCCCCATGCGCACGGGCAATTTCCTGCACAATGGCCAAGCCCAGACCGGAGCCTCCGGCCTGCGTGCCGGGTGAACGGTAAAAGGCTTCAAAGACACGTTGTTGCTCGCTGGCCTCAATACCCGGACCATGGTCCTCGACGGACAAGGACGGCGGGTTGCTGGCCACGCGCAGAACAATGCGGTCCGTTCCTTGACCATAGCGCAACGCATTATCCATCAGGTTGGACAGCAGCTCGCGCAGCAGTACGGGAGCCGCGTCAATCCAAACCGGCTTTTCAGGCGCCAGCAAATGGATCTCTGCACCATGCTGACGGGCCTGCAAAAACCAGTCACCGCCCTCCTCACGCGTCCACTCACACAGATCCAGGCGCACAAAACTGTCTTTGATATTGGTATCGGCATCCGTGCGGGCCAGCACCAGCAACTGCTGACCGAGGCGAATCATACGATCCGACACACTTTTGATGCGCTCGGCGCGCTGGCGAATATCGTCCGGTAAGGGCTTGGCCAACATCAGCTCCGATTCCAGCTGCAAACCGGTCAGGGGAGTACGCAACTGATGCGCGGCATGACCAATAAAGCGCTTTTGCGCCTGCAGGGTATCACGCTGACGCTCCAGCAACTCGTTAAAGTGCTCCACCAAGGGCACGATTTCCGCCGGCAAGGCGCTCGCATCCAGGCGTTCAAAATCATCATCGGCCCGATTGCGTATTTGTTGTGACAAATCATCAATCGAGGCAAGCTGAGAGCGAATACCGGATAACAGCACCCAGGCGATCAAACTGACCAGCAAGACCTGGCTCAAGGCCATGGTCCAGAAAATATCGCGCAGCAGCCAATCCTCCAGGCTCATACGACGTGTCAGCACCCAGGTAACGCTCAGATCCAGTACAACAAGAATGGAAATCGGAGGAAAAAGCCGGCCCATCAATTTGCGGGCCAAAGAGCCGGGGGCAAGAAAGCGTTCCAGCCATGATCGCAACAAGGAGGTTTTTTCCGCTGAAGAAAGATGCTGATCGGGCATGGTTGACCTAAAGTGTCTGGCAGCGGGCACAGGCTGCCGTTATGCTCCGGCCACGCTCTCCACATCGAGCAGATAGCCAAAGCCGCGCACAGTCTGTATCACTGCCCCGGTGCCTTCCAGGCGTTTGCGCAGACGATACACATAAACTTCGACCGCATTGTCGCTGAAATCGGCATCCCAAGCAGACAAGGAATTAATAATCTGCTGCTTGGTGACCACACGACCGGCCCGCATCATCAGCATTTCCAGGACGGACAGCTCACGCACCGACAGGTTCACGCGTTGCCCCGCGCAGCGCAGCTCGCGGCCAATCGTATCAAAACTCAAGGGCCCGACATCAATAACAGGCTGCACCTGCCCGCTGCGGCGGCGGCCAAAGACACGTACCCGGGCAGCCAGCTCGGACAGATCAAAGGGCTTGATCAGGTAATCATCCGCACCGGCATCCAAACCGCCCACGCGATCATCCACGCCGTCGCGCGCGGTCAGAATCAGAACGGGTATCGCATTGCCCTGCTGGCGCAACTGCCGCAATACCTCCAGGCCACTGATGCCTGGCAGGTTCAAGTCCAGGAGCAGCAAATCGTAGACTTGGGCGGACAGCTCCTTCAAGGCGCTTTCACCTTCCTGAAGCCAGTCAACCGCATAGCCCTGATCGCTGAGAAACTCCTGCAGTGCGGCGCCCAGTATGGCGTCGTCTTCAATAACTAGTACACGCATTGTGGGGATTTTATTACGAAACTGGCCCCCCGCGTCGCGGATGCAAAGCGAGGGGCCAGAAAAAACAACATGAGGGATTACGCGCAGCGTTACGGAGCCGGTGCCGGCTTGCCCGTGGTCTCGCCCGTTGATGGACCTTTCTGTGCGTCACCCTCTTGTACAGGAGCCTGGGTCGTTGGGCCTGGACGGGTGATGAATCCCAATCGGGTCAGGCCAGAAGCCTTGGAGCGGCTCATGACCTGGGCCAGTGTTTCATAGCGAGTATCGGTATCGGCACGGATACGCAGTTCCGGCTGCGGCTGCTCCTTGGAATAGGGAGCCAAAGTAGCCGCCAAATCTTCCAGGGCCACCAGTTGCTCATTGACAAAAATCTGCCCTGCCGCATCAATAGCCAGATCAATCGTCTTAGGATCTTGCTGAATCGGCTCGGAGCTTGCCTGGGGCAACTGTATCTTGATGGAGTGCGACAGCAAAGGAGCGGTGATCAGAAAGATCACCAGCAGCACCAGCATCACATCGATCAGCGGCACCATATTGATTTCAGACAACGCAGAGCCCGAATTACGATTATCAAAGCTGCCAAAGGCCATGATTAATGCTCCCGCTTGGCAGCGGCTGCCGAGCTCGATGCTGCACCGCCACCCGAACTGGGGACACGGCGCAGAACAGGTTGCGTATCCTGCACCGGCTGACCGGTCGTCAGGAAGGTAAACAGATCATGCGCAAAAGCGTCCAGCTGGGACAAGTAAACGCGGTTGGTGCGCACAAACGCGTTATAGGCCAGCACGGCAGGAATGGCTACGGCCAGACCCAGGCCAGTCATCACCAATGCCTCGCCCACAGGGCCAGCAATCTTGTTCAAGGTGACGCCATCGGACAGACCGATATTGATGAGCGCGTGGTACACCCCCCACACCGTGCCAAACAGGCCTACGAACGGAGCGGTGGAACCGACCGAAGCCAACAATGTCAGGCCGTTTTCGAGTTTGGCGGTTTCCTCGTCCATCACCTTGCGCATGATGCGCGACACAAACGCACCCGTTGAACCTTTCTCCTCCAGCCGCATCGCCCCGTACTTGACGTGATGCTTTTGAGCGTGAATGGCGTGACTGGCCAGATGGCTGAACGGATCACGTGCACCGTGGGTAGCGATCTCGTTTTCAACCTGCTCAAGCGAGCTGGCCGACCAGAACTCGCGCATGAAACTTTGCGAGCGGCGTTTCAGACGGAAAGACAAGATGCCCTTGACGATAATCAGATACCAGCTGGCAATCGACATCAAGGCCAGAATCACAAACAGGGTCTTGCCGACCACATCGCTTTGCTGGATAAAGTGCAGCACCCCGGTCGCTTCCTCAGCAGCAGCAACACTGGCGGCAGCCTGATCGGCAACAGGCCCTGCAACTTGTGCCAGGCTTACCCATACGCTTTGAAATAGTTCCTGCATCATTGATCTATCCTAGTAAACAAAGTCGAAAGGAATATCGGCCATGGCACGATAGGCCACACCATTTTCCGTATACGGTTTAAAACGCGCTGTGCGTACAGCCTTCAGTGCAGACTCATCCAGACGCTCATAGCCTGAGGAGCTTTGCACCTTGGCTTCCAGCACGGTTCCTTGGGTTGAAATCACGACACGCACCACTACGCGGCCCTGCTCGCGACGGCGTTCCGAAGCCCGCGGGTACACGGGCACGGGTCGACGACCCAAATAATCCACACGGCCAATCAGTTTGGGACGATCGCCCTGTGCAGAACGTGCCGCGGCTTGAGCCGCATTATCCGTGGCCGGTCCAGCCTGGGCAGCGGGTGCTGCCGGTTGGGCAGGCTGTGGCGTTTCTGCTGGCGGTACTTCCGGTTTGGGCTGCGGCTTGGGCTTGGGCTTTGGCTTGGGTTTCGGTTTAGGCTTGGGAGGCTCTGGCACCGGCGGTTTTTCCACAATCGGCTCTGGCTCTGGCTCGGGCTCCACGATTGGTTCAGGCTCAGGATCGGGCTCCACCTCAGGTTCTGGCTCAGGTTCGGCCACCACCTGTTCGGGCGGAGCACTGACCTGCTCTTGCTGGACCGGCGCTTCCGTTACCTCCAACAAGGTCACTCCCACCACATCAATCGGAGCAGGTTCACCCACCATCTTGGGGCTTTCCGTCCACAAGATGGTAGCCAGAACCCCCACGTGCAATCCCAGTGCTAATGCCAGCCCGGTTGCCTTCAAGGCCAGCATCGAGCGATTATTCGTTTGAGAAGCAATTCCGGTCATAATCCGTTCTACACATTCTGCAACCCGCATGGACCATGAGGGGACCGGACAGGATGCCCAGTGAAGTATCGAATCTTAACAGAAACAGGAATGATTCTCAATACTGGAAAATAGGAAAATATCCTGTGTTCAGCCTGCTTTGCAAGAAATTTTCCTGATACTAACGCAAACAGGCCGACTTACGGTCAGCCTGTTACGCCTCGTTTGCGAAAGATTAAGACGGACGGACGTCGGACGGGGTTTCCAAAGGAAAAGCACTGAATTTGCGCGGCAAGGCCAAGGCGCGCTCGCCGGGTGACAAGTCCAGCTGAGACCAGCGCTGATGATCGAACTCCGCCTCCCAGGCCCGTTCTCCTTCGTTCAGAGCCAGCTCCACCCGCACCGTTGCCCCCAAGGGAATAATACGCTGCACCGCCACCACAATACCTTGGCCATCCAGTTTGCGCTGCAGGTCCAGATCATGCGGACGCACATAGCCCACCGCCTCGCCCTGCCCGGCGCCCTGCCCGTTCAAGGCCTGGCTGGACTCGAACTGACCCAGTTGAGG
>JQGF01000881.1_pt1 | contig 12505 bp, 11 predicted proteins | sample 210201 | NCBI WGS metagenome assembly JQGF01 (sample SAMN02947780, study PRJNA257236) | wastewater metagenome | biome: Domestic wastewater sediments; material: Domestic wastewater soil sediments and water; isolation source: domestic wastewater sediment treated with ammonia and hydroxylamine at...
AGGGAACAGCCTAAAGGGAAAATCAGAGGGTCTGGGCGCAGTTCAAAGCAATCAGGCTGCACCGCAGAAAAGTCGGTGGACAGAAAGCAGCCTGGACGCTAACGCCGGCGAGTTGTCGATGGCAGCAGGCGAGGCAACAGATTCAGCAGTTGTTCGCGCTCAGCACCTTCGCTGCGCGTCAATTCAGCCATGGGACCATGCATATACTTCTGCGTCAGCCCATGAGCCAGCATTTCAATGACGTCAGCCGGATCGTCGCCACGGGCCAGCATGCGGCGCGCACGCTCAAGCTCGTGCTGACGCACTTTTTCGACCGATTCCTGCACATTCAAAATGGCAGGCACAATCGCACGATTGCTGAGCCAGTGCATATAGTGCTGCACCTGGGTGTCGATAATCGCCTCAGCCTGAACCACCGCGGCCTGTCGGGCATCGGCCCCCCGCTGCACAAAGCGGCCCAGATCATCCACGGTGTACAGGTACACGTCGTCCAGGCGACCCACTTCAGTTTCAATATCGCGGGGCACAGCCAGGTCGACCATGACCACCGGACGGTGACGACGCGAGCGCACGGCCCGCTCCACCATGCCCAAGCCCAAAATGGGCAAGGTACTGGCCGTACAGGATACGACGACATCAAAATCGGCCAAGCGGTCGGGCACATCTGCCAGCTTCATGGTGTTGCCCATAAAGCGCGAAGCCAGGCTTTCCGCACGCTCCTGAGTGCGGTTGGCAACCACAATGCTACAGGGGTTCACCGCCGCAAAGTGCGTGGCGCACAGCTCAATCATTTCGCCTGCACCAATAAACAGCACCTTGGCCTGGCTCAGATCGCCAAACACACGCTCCGCCAAACGCACGGCTGCCGCAGCCATCGATACCGAATGAGCACCAATCGCCGTTTGTGTACGGACTTCCTTAGCCACCGAGAAGGTGCGCTGGAACAATTGATGCAGCAAAGTACCCAGCGAACCAGCCTCGTTGGCGGCCCGCACGGCATCTTTCATCTGCCCCAGAATCTGGGGCTCGCCCAGCACCATGGAATCCAGGCCACTGGCTACGCGAAACGCATGACGCACAGCCTCGTTCTGGTTGTAGCGATACAGGTGCGGGGTGAGTTCGGCAGAACGCAGGCTGTTGAAGTCCGCCATCCACTCAGGAAGACGCTCGGCCACATGGGGTTCGGCCGCACAGTAAATTTCGGTACGATTACAGGTAGACAGAATAGCTGCTTCACGGACCCCGGTGCCAAAAGTGGCACGCAAGGTATCAAGCGCAGGCTTTAACACATCGATCGGAAACGCAACGCGTTCGCGCACGGCAACCGGCGCGGACACATGATTCAGACCGAAGGTTAGAACATCTACAGACATGAGCAGTACAGGCTATAGCCCCGAAAAAGACCGAGACAAGCAGTTTCGCAGACGCAAAACGCATGAAAGATAAGTGATTTTACGCCGCAAGCCGGATTTTTGCCAAAAATGTTACTTGAATTGCCGTTTTGTGATTACAATTGCACTCCTTTATGCAGCCTGCTTTTGCTTGAAAAGGGCCCTCCCCTAGGGGTACGGCACATTTGAAGTTCAAAAGATGCATAAAATTTTTGTTGTACTATGCGCACAAATAAAAAAACGTGGTATAGTTCTATTTTTACCGAGCAGTACACGTTGGCCTGGTAGCTCAGTCGGTAGAGCAGAGGATTGAAAATCCTTGTGTCGGTGGTTCGATTCCGCCCCAGGCCACCAAGAATTCAAGCAAAAGCCCAGTCAAACGACTGGGCTTTTTGTTTTTCCATTCCAGTTGCGCCTGGCTAAATGCCCTGTCTGCGCGGCTTGCTCCTCATTTCTTGGCCCGAGACCGCCCACTCTTACAGTTGCTGCTGGGGTAACGGTTGCATTGCCTGCGCTGGATATCCGATCAACGGTAGGAGGCCCGTTCTGCTCCTATCGCCTCAGCCGACGAATTTCCATCTCTTTGGCTCAGTCTGGTACCCGCAGCCGGCAAGACGTCTAAAAAACCAGAGACGTCCGTGCGCAACGTGCTGAGGCTGGCCCGACTCGGGCTCGATTTTTGTGCCGTCCGATGCCAATTCGTACTTAGCCGCGCTGATACTGCAAACAACGGCCCTTATACGATACTTCCTTACCCTCGGGCATCACGATAGGCCGATCCCGCAAACACACTTGCCGCACCAGCTCAAAACCGTGGCGCTGCATTTCCTGGGTAAATTTATTGCGATGCCCCCGATCCGGGTCTACCACCCAGACTTCGGCCTGTGATTTTGCATGCTGATTGACCAACGTGGCCAATTGAGCGGGCGTATTGCCTTCATACAGCAGATCACTGCCCACAATCAGGTCGTAACGCTGCCTGGCGGGAGTCAGGCCCAGGGAGGCCAGCAAATCAGGGCAGGTTTGCTCCCCCCACTGCGCATGGACATACGGCAGGTCGGACAAACCATTAAGAGCCTGATTCAGCTTCAGAAAATGCGGCACCATGGGGTGACAATCGCTGGCGTGAATGTGCGCCCCCCGTTTGTGCATGAGCAAGCTGGTCAAGCCCAGGCCACAGCCCAACTCCAATATCGTTTCCCCTGCCCGGACGGGTCGGTGCTTGAGCTTGCGTGCCAACTGGATGCTGGAAGGCCAGACGAGGCCGAACAAGGGCCAGACCGCAGGCCCTATACCCAGGGCCTGGGCATGGCCCTGCGGGTCGGCATACTGCATATGATCAGCCAAGGAACGAATACGCAAGGATTCTGCGGCCGAGATTCGTATATGCTGGAGACGGGTTTTTAAGGTAGCGGATGAAGATGAGGTAGAGCCATATAAGTCTGACATAGACCGATGATCGTCCATATCCGACAAAAAAGCGAATTTTGCCAGAATTTACCGTGGCTTAAACTATAAATAACCGAATTTACACACAATTTTGCATCACGCCGCCACCAAGGATCACTCTTGTTCAAAGACTTGATTAAAGACCTCAACGACCAATCAATTGTAGAGCCCGACATCTTTTTGGACGTGCCCTTCGTTCCCAGCGACGATCGGGTCATCGACACCATGTTGCAACTGGCCCAGGCAGGACACAAAGACCTGCTGTATGACCTGGGATGCGGGGATGGGCGCATTGTCATTGCCGCTGCCAAAAAATACCGCTGTTCTGGCGTCGGCGTGGAGCTGGACCCTTTGCGGATTGCAGACGCGATGGAGCAAGCCGGTCATGCAGGCGTGGAATACCTGGTGGATTTTATTGAAGAGGACCTGTTTACCGTTGACTTCAGCCAGGCCACCATCGTGACGCTTTACCTGATGGACACCATCAATGCCATCCTGCGCCCGCGCCTGTTGCAAGAACTACGCCCAGGCGCCCGCATTGTCTCTCATGCTTTTGACATGGGGGACTGGAAAGCAGACGAAACCTTGCATGTCGGCGGCATCAAAATCTACAAATGGATTGTGCCCGCACAGGTGAGCGGAGAATGGGAATGGGAGGGGTTGGACGGAACCGATTACCGTCTGAAGCTCAAACAGCGCTATCAAGATGTCAGCGGAAAAATCTGGATGAATGGCAAGCCAGCCCGATTGATCGACCTTCATCTGTGCGGTGATTGCCTGAATCTGAGCGTCCAGGCAGACGGCGCCTCGCCTATCATCATCTCTACGCTGTACTTTGGCCATCAGGAACTGCTATCGGTCGAAGAAGAAGGCTGACCTACCCGCCTCCCTACCCTGGCCACGTCCTGGCAGCGCTCACATCTTGTTGACAAAAGGAAACGTCTCTTAACGCCCAATTGTCTCTGCAATGCTAGGCTGATCTAACCCCTGTTTACCCAGCAAAGGAGTCAGCCTTATGCGTTTTTCTTCTCTTAAATCCCGATGCGCAATGGCTCTGGCCACCGTGAGCGCTACCCTTGCTTTATCTGCCCCCTCACTTGCCGATGTCATCATTCCCATGAATCTGGCGACCGAGAGTGGTGCTGGCGAGCAGATTGGTCAGGTAAGCGTACGACAGACCGAACATGGGCTGGTTTTTACGCCAGAGTTAAAGAATCTTAAGCCGGGCGTGCACGGTTTCCACGTGCATGAGAACCCCAGCTGCGCTCCGAGCAACAAAGATGGCAAAGTCACGCCTGCTGGGGCGGCTGGCGGCCATCTGGACCCGGACAAGACCGGCAAGCATGGTTTCCCTTGGGGCAATGGCCACCTGGGTGACCTGCCCGCCCTGTATGTGCAGGCAGACGGCACCGCCAGCACACCGGTTCTGGCACCGCGCCTGAAGTCTCTGGATCAGATCAAAGGTCGATCGCTGATGATCCACGAAGGCGGTGACAACCACTCCGACCATCCTGCTCCCCTCGGTGGTGGCGCCGGACGCTTTGCTTGCGGAGTGATCAAGTAACGGCCTTCATCCCTGTCACTTTTTCAAGGAGATACCATGAACACCACGATTGAGTCTTCCTTTGAACAACTGCAAGAGATGATCAAGGACATTCGCTTTGCGATGTTCGTCACACATGCTGAAAACGGCCAGTTGCACGCCTGGCCCATGACAACCCAAAAGGCAAAAATGGGGTCGAATCAAGAAGACTACGAGCATGACAAGCTCTGGTTCTTCATGTCGCGCAGCAGCGATCCAGTGGCCAACCTTCTGGCCAACCCACATGTGAATGTGAGCTATGCCGATCCCAAAAGTGATACCTATGTATCGGTGTCCGGTATGGCTCGTCTGGTTGACTCCATGAACCAGAAAGAACGTTTCTGGAACACCATGACGGAAGCCTGGTTCAAAGAAGGAATTACCGACCCAGACCTGGCCCTGATCTGCGTACACATTGACAGCGCAGAGTACTGGAGCGTGCGGGAGGGCAAGCTGGCCCAGGCTGGCAAAATGCTCAAAGCCACCCTGATGGGTGAGCGCTTAACCGAGATGGGTGAACACGGTAAAGTCACCCCCCACCGCTAAAGAGACGTCCCACCCGGCCAGCCTTAAGGCCAAAGCACAAAGCCCGGTCATGCACCGGGCTTTGTTTGACAGACGTCTTAAGGACGCTGGTTCCTTGACTGTTTGAGGGGATGAAGTACCAGCCAAAAGGCTGATTGGGTGGATCAAAGGGGAGCGAGCTGCTTGCAGGAGTGGCTGGGCCGCAGCCTGTTGGGCTGCTGAGCAGATGCACAGGGTCGCACATTGGTTTACATGGACTCGTTGGCAGTAGTGTCGATTTGCCCACTATCAGGCCTGTTTGAGCCAACGGGCAAGACGAGTATATAAAGGCCCGGTCAGTACCAGTACGCACACCATCCGCGCCACCTGAAAGGACGTTACCATCGGCGCCCCCAGCTGAAGCACTTTGGCCGTAATCGCCATCTCGGCTATGCCCCCCGGGCTGACACCCAGCACCAGCGTGGGATAGGCAATGTCAGACAAACGATACAAGCCGTAAGCAAAACCGAATGCCAACGCCAGATTAATGAGGTTGCTGACAGCCGCTACCCCCAGGTAGCGAGGAGCACGTCGGAAAAAATCGGGGCCGAACTTATCGCCCAAGGCCCAGCCAATGCACAGTTGCCCCAGATTGGAAATCTGCACCGGCAAGCCCGACAGAACAATGTCCTGATACGTAAGAACGGCCACCACCAGCAGGGGGCCCAGCACCCAGGGATTGGGAAGACGCAGGATCTGAAAGATCAAGCCTGCCGCACTGCTTAACACCACTAACAGAGCCAGTCCGGGCAGATTCAAAAAATCCGGTCGCAGCACGGCTCCGGCCTGCTCACCCGAAAACCCCAGGGCTTCGAAAGCAAAGGGGATGATGAGCACCACCATCAACACCCGCAACCCATGCGCCGAAGCGACCAGATCTGGGCGTGCACCATAACGCTCGGCCAGCCCGGTCATCTCACTGGCTCCGCCTACCGCGCTGGCAAACCAGGCGGTGCGCAAATCCGTACCCGCAAAACGGGTCAGCATGAAGGTCCCTATGCAGCACAAAAGCAAGGCAAATACCATGCCCATCACAATAAACAGGGCATTGCTGCCAATCAGCTGCACCATGGATGGCGTGAAATACAAGCCCAACGAGGCCCCGATCACCCACTGTCCGGCATTGCGCGCCAATGGCAGACACACTGCCGGGCTGCCCGCCATCTTGGTGGCCGCGGTCAGAATCAGGGCACCCAACATCCAGGGCAAGGGCATGCTCAGATATGTCGCCCCCATCGCACCGACCAACGCCACCCCAAAGCCCAGGACAATTCGTATCCAGATCGCCATAACCGAAACAACAAGGCCAGGCCGCAGCCTGGCACTTTCTCCTCATAAACGCCCCACCGCAGGGGTGGGGACTTCCTCATGGTGTTTTCTTATGCCCCTGCTCTGCGTGCAGCGATGCGACGCAGCAGGATCGGACCCACACTAACCAAAAGTGCTGCGATCCACAAGGCGATCGATACCGGGCTCTCGAACAGAATGCCAAGCTGGCCGTCGGTGATGGACAAGGCCCGACGCAAATTCTGTTCCATCATATTGCCCAAGACCACACCCAGCACCATCGGCGCCATAGGCACATTCATTTTGCGCAGGAAATAACCCAGCACCCCAATGCCAACCACCAGCAGTAGATCAAAAGTCGTGCCATTGATGGCATACACGCCGATATAACTGATGGCCAAAATGCCAGGCACCAGCAAGCGCGGTGGAATGGCCAGCATGGACGCAAAGACCCGAACCATGGGCACGTTCATCAGAAACAGCATGACGTTGGCGACCATCAAGGAAGCGATCAGGCCCCAGACTATCTGTGGCTGCGACTCAAACAGTACCGGCCCGGGCGTGATGTTATACAAGGTCAAGGCCCCCATCATGACCGCCGTCGTCCCCGAGCCGGGCACTCCCAAAGTCAGCATGGGAATAAAAGAACCCGTGGCGGCACTGTTGTTGGCCGCCTCCGGCGCAGCCAGACCTCGCATATCACCCTGACCAAACATGGCGTTAGGGTCCCTGCCTTCGATATATTTCTTCTCATTGGCGTAAGCCACCGCAGAGGCCACGCTTGCCCCGGCTCCGGGCAAAATGCCAATGAAAAATCCCATCAGGCCACCGCGCACCGTGCTCCACCAGGTCAGGCCCAGCTCTTTCAGATTAAAGAGCTTGCGCTTGCTTTTAGGCACTTCAATCGACACGCCACCCAGCAGGTTTTCCAGCATCTGCAGCATCTCGGCCACCGCAAACAAACCGATCACGACAACCACAAAATCTATGCCATCGGCCAGATTCGGGATATCGAAACTGTAGCGATACACCCCTGAGTTGGCATCCACGCCCACCGTGGAGATAAACAGCCCCAGCATGGCCGCCAGAATACCCTTGACCGGCTCATCACCCAACAGACTGGTCAGGGCGCAAAAAGCGAACACCATCAGCACAAAGTACTCGGCGGGGCCAAAGGCCACGGCCCAGCCAGCCAGCATCGGGGCCAGCAGCACGATGCCGCAAATAGCAATTGTGGAGCCAATAAAGGAGGCAAATGCCGACAAGGACAAGGCCACACTGGCCATCCCTTTGCGAGCCAAAGGATAACCATCCAGGGTGGTCATGACCGCAGCCGCCTCACCGGGCACGTTGATCAGAATAGAGGTAATCCGCCCACCATACTCGGCCCCCACATAGACGGCCGCCAGCAGAATCAGGGCCGATTCGGGCGGCAATTTCATCGCAAAAGCAATGGGCACCAACATGGCCACGCCATTGATAGGCCCCAGGCCTGGCAAGACGCCGACAATGGTACCGATAAAGGCGCCGATCGCCGCCACCAGCAGATTCTGCGCGGAAAAGGCGACGCCAAAACCGACACTCAAATATTCCAATATCGAGCTCATAACCACGCTCCCAGAATGCCATGTGGCAGGACCACGTCCAGACCCAGGTCAAACAAGACGAACAGCCCCACTCCCATCGCCAGCCCCCCGATCAGGGCCTGCTTCCACGAGCCGCCAAACAAACGCCCCACCAAGGTGGCCATCATCGTGGTGGCGACAATAAAGCCCAACCACTGAAACAGCCAGGCATAGGCAGCCAGATAGGCCACCATCATCAAAATGCGCCCGTTCGCGCCGGGCGGATTGGCGGCAACTTGCCCACCGCCCTTGAGAATCAGGCGCAATCCGCACAGGGCGATGATCAGGGCCAGCAACAACGGAAAGGCCTTGGGCCCAACGGGTTCGTACGAAAAGGGGGGCTCTAGGTCATAGCCAAAAGCGGTGATGAGGGCGGCAAACACCAGCGCGCCCACGCCAAGCACGCGATCATTTAGCGTCATGATGGAATTCTCCGGATTTTCCCGCCGGAAGCGGCGGGGCAGACAGTGGGCTCCCGACGCGCAGCGGCCGGGAGCGCCGTAAAGACTTACTTCTTGATCAAACCAAACGAGTCCGCCAATTCGCGGTACTGAACCACCTGTTGCTTGACGTAGGTATCCAGTTCCTGGCCACTCATATTGAACGGAAACAGGCCTTGTTGAGTCTGCAGACGCGCAAACTCCGGGGTTTTCATGAGCTTGTCAAAAGCTTGAACCCACCATTGATATTGCTCGTCAGAAACCTTGGGGCCGACGTAAAAGCCACGGATAATCGGCCATTCGATATCAAAGCCCTGCTCTTTGGCGGTAGGGATGCTGGCCATCGCGCCGTCAAGCCGCTTGTCATTGAACACCGCCAGGACCCGGATGGGCGCGCCGCCCTCCAGCATGGTGTGAGCCTCGGCCGCATCGCCCATGTAAGCCTGAATATGGCCGCCACGCAACGCTGTCATGGCCTCACCGCCGCCCTCAAAAGCGACAAAGCGCATTTTGCGGAAATCCACATTGGCTGCTCGCGCCGTCAGCGCGGCTTTCATCCAGTCCTGCCCACCGACCGAGCCACCTGCACCCAGCACAATCTTGCTGGGGTCAGCCTTGAACGCCTCCATCAGCGCCTTCAGATCCTGGTAGGGCGAGTCGTCACGCACAATGGCCACCCCGTAATCACTGCCAATCGATGCCAGCCAGCGCACATCGTCTACGGAATACTTGCCAAATTTGCCCTGCGCCAGATTCAGCAAGGAGCCTCCCGAAAACGCCGCGATTGCATTGCCGTCACCCGGGCGCTGCGCAACGATGTGGTTATAGGCCACCGCCCCTACGCCACCAGGCATGTAAACGGTACGCATGGGGTTGTCCAGCAGCTTGGTTTCCAGAAAACCATTCACAGCTACACGACAGGTCAAATCAAACCCGCCGCCCGGCTGAGCAGGCGCGATGCACTCGGGTTTAGGTGGTTGCTGGGCGCTCACACCGCTCAAGCTGCTCAGGCCCAAAAGGCTGCCTGCCAGCAGCACCCGTAGTTTCATGTGGATAGTCATTGAATCGCCTCCAAGAGGATCGTCGTCGTTGTAATGGTTGCGACCTTACCGGAGCGAAGCTTTCGCCTACCTTTCAGTTCTGCCAAAAAACGATATTTTCAAGGGTATACCCTGAATCAGAGGTTCAAGAGTCCAGGGCATTGAACTCCAGGCGCACGATCAGACCACGCTGGCCCGGCCCTGGCTGAAGGCTCATCCGGGCATCGTGAATCTGGGCAATCGCCTGCACGATGGCCAGCCCCAACCCCGACCCTTGCAAAGCCTTGCCCGCCTCGCCACGACGAAAGCGATGCCCCGCCTTGGCCATATCATCGGCACTCATGCCCGGCCCATCATCCTCGACCTGTATACGGCACACGTTTCCCTCTTGCTGTACCGACACGGTGATGCGAGCACCTTTTGGACAATACTTGATCGCGTTGCTGACCATATTGCTGAGGGCCTGCTGCACCAGCCACGCCTCGCCTGCTACCCGCACCGGTCGGGACGGCGCTTCCAGCCCAAGGTCCTGACGGCGCGACCGCGCCAGACTCCATAACTCATCGACCACCTGTGCCGCCTGCTGACACAGATCCACGGTTCCCAATGCAGCCCGAACCCGTAGTTGATCCGCCGCATCCCGCACTCGTGATAAGGCCACCATCTGATGCGTCATCTGCGCCGTATTGTTCAAACGCTGCTGGATGGCATCGAGCACCTCTTTCATCTCTTCGGTCTTGGCCAGCGACAAGGCAAAATCCACCTGGGTCAACAAGACCGCCAAAGGCGTTTTCAACTGATGAGAGGCATCATCCAGAAACTGCTGCTGCTCTCGCGACTTGCGGGCATAACGCTCCATATGCAGGTTGATGGTCTGCACCAAGGGCCGTACCTCGCGCGGCAGACTGACGTCACTGATCGGCTCCAGATTGTCGGGAGAGCGGTTCCTGACCTCGGCGCTGAGCTTGCGCAAAGGACGCAAGGCCAGCAAGGTGCCGACCAGAATGAGCACAATAAACAGGCTCAACACGGCCAGATCCTGAATCAGATTCTGAAAAATCACCTTGCGAATGAAGGCATCGCGCTCACTGAGATTCTCACCGGCCTGTATCAAAACCCGACTGTGCTGGTAGGTCTGCAGTCGCCCGTCCGACTCCAGTGCGACCGCCGCGATTCGCAAGGGTTCGCCCAAATACTGGGCATCATAAAAAACCGGCTGATTACTCTGTAATCGCTTGGCGGGCAACGGCATGCCCGTAAACCCAATCTCCGACAGCCCATCTTCGGTGGCGATCCGAAAATACACCTGGCTGCTGATGGTGTACTCCATGTACTCCATCATGTAGTAGGACTGCTCCATCGCCAAGCCGCCACTGATGGTGGTCACATTGGCCGCCATGGACTTGAGCGCCCCGGCCAGAGCCCGATCAAAGGCCGCGTTCACCTGATCCTTGAGCATCATGCTGGACACGAACAAGGACACGCCCGATGTCAGCAATGCCACGGGGATCAACATGCACAGCAAAGTACGACGCAAGCTGCTCAGAGCCATGGTCGCTCCCGACAGAAAACCACGTTAGGGCTCCTCATCCGTGACAGGCTCCAGGCAATAACCGACCCCGCGCAAGGTCACGATATGCACATCCGAGTCCTGCAGTTTCTTGCGCAGACGGTGCACCAACACTTCGATAGCCTCGATATTGATTTCATCCTCATCCTTGTCGTTGAGCCGGTCCAAAATGAACTGCTTATTGACTGGCTCTCCGCTGCGCTGCACCAGAATGCGCAACACCTCCGCCTCACGCGGCGACACGGACAAAAGAGCGCCATCCAGCGTGAAGCGCTGTGTGGACAGGTCGTAGGCCAGGCTCGCACAGGCCATACGGGGCTTTTCCTTGCCGCGGCTGCGGCGTATGAGCGCATTGACGCGTGCCACCAGTTCTTCAATCCGGAAAGGCTTGGGCAAAAAATCATCTGCCCCACACTCGAGCGCCCCCACGCGTTCCTGAAGCGAGTCGCGCGCGGTCAAAATCAGGACGGGCGTGCGGTTGTCCTCGGAGCGCAGGCGCGCCAGCAAAGCACGACCATCCATGCCCGGCAACCCCAGGTCCAGTACCAGGGCATCAAATTCCTCGATCCGCAAGCGGTGATAGGCCACCATTCCGTCGTTGGACCATTCAACCGTAAATCCTTTCTTTTGCAAGCTGCGCGTCAGCCACAAGGCCAAATCAGGCTCGTCTTCGATCAGTAAAATACGCATGGCGGAAAGTAAAAAACAAAACAGGACAGCAACAATAATAAGCCGCCAAAGGGCACGGACCGCGTTTCAATGATCCGCCGGCTCGGTCAACTCCAGCACAAAACGACGCAGCCACCGGCTTTCCTCATCGTGCTCCTTGTTGATATCCCAGATCATGGACACTACAAACGAGGGCACACGCAGTGGCACTGGCGAGACAGCCAGACGGCTATTGCATTCCACGAAGGAGCGGGCGGCATAGTCCGGCATGGTCAACACCAAAGGACTGCCGACAATGGCATTGATCGCCCCCGAAAAGTGGGTAAATGAGGCCTTGACCTTGCGCTGCAGGCGCTCGGCATCAAACAGTTCATCTACAAAACCACGCAGCCCGTCAAAAGACACCCGGCCGTGATGAGCATGAAGGTACTCCTGCTTGCTGATGGGACTGGAGAACTGCACCGAATGGCGATCATAAATGCAGATATAAGAAGCCGAAAACAGGACCTGTGATTTGTGCATGGTGCTCAGGAACTTGGGACTGGAGCAGATGGCCAGATCCGCCCCGTGCTCCTGCATGCTTTGCGGCCACAAATAGCTGTTGGTCTGATAGAAGGAAAAACTGATGGTCCAGCCTTGCTCGTTGGCCGTGCGGATCATGCGTTTGGCCAGCATATTCTCCAGATCATCCGATAAGGCAATGCGAAACACCCGACTGGAACGAGTGGGGTCGAAGTCCTGATCGGAGGTCAGCAGCGTCGAAATGCTTTTCAGGGCTTCGGATATCTGCGGAGCAATCTCCAAGGCGCGATGCGTGGGAGTCATGCCATGCGAGCCCCGCGTGAACAACTCGTCATTAAAGACCACCCGCAACTTGCGCAAGGACGC
>JQGF01001823.1_pt1 | contig 12501 bp, 12 predicted proteins | sample 210201 | NCBI WGS metagenome assembly JQGF01 (sample SAMN02947780, study PRJNA257236) | wastewater metagenome | biome: Domestic wastewater sediments; material: Domestic wastewater soil sediments and water; isolation source: domestic wastewater sediment treated with ammonia and hydroxylamine at...
GACAATGCATTTGCTGGAGTCGTAGGCGAAATAGGGATTGGAGGCGTCGGTGGCATCGTCCAGGTGGTTGGCTCCGTCAAAACCGTAGCGCACGCTGCGCAGGCCCACGACCCCGGCCATGTCCTGCAATTCGCAGTTGCCGTTGGCCGGGCAAGTCAGGCAGTCCAGCGGGTGGTCGGAGATGTACAGCTCCATTACGTTGCGCCGCAGTTTGTGCAGGGTGTCGTTTTCGGTATGTACGACCATGCCTTCTTCGACAGGGGTCGTGCAAGAGGCCGGATGTCCGCGGCGGCCTTCGATATCGACCAGACACAAGCGACATGAACCGAAGGCTTCCAGTGTGTCGGTGGCGCATAGTTTGGGGATGTTGATGCCGGCCAGGGCGGCGGCGCGCATGACGGAGGTGCCGGCCGGCACTTCGATCAGTTTGCCGTCAATGGTCAGATTGACGGTGTCCGTCAGTTCCGAGGCGGGCGTGCCCAGGTCGCGTTCGCGTACGGCGATGGTTTCTTTCATGCTGTTCTCCGTCTTAGGCCTTGGCCAGGCGACTCGGTTCGTTTTTCGGGGCCAGCCCGAAGTCCTGGGGGAAATGCTCCAGGGCGGACAGAACGGGGTAGGGAACCATGCCGCCCAGGGCGCACAGGGAACCGGAATACAGGGTGTCGCACAAGTCGCGCAGCAGCTCGACATGGTTGTCCAGGTCTTCGCGGCGGCGGATTTTCTGGATAGTCTCCACGCCGCGGGTGGAGCCGATGCGGCAAGGCGTGCATTTGCCGCAGGATTCGATGGCACAAAATTCCATGGCGTATTGCGCCATGTGGGCCATATCTACCGTATCGTCAAAGGCCACCAGGCCGCCGTGGCCGACCATGGCATTGATCTTCATGTAGGCTTCGTAGTCCAGCGGCACGTCCCACTGACTTTCGGGCAGGTAGGCCCCCAATGGGCCGCCGGCCTGCACGGCGCGCAGTGGCCGTCCGCTGGCGCTGCCGCCGCCGTAGTCGTAAAGCAGTTCGCGTAGCGTGACCCCAAAGGCTTTTTCCACCAGGCCACCGTGCTTGATGTTGCCGGCCAGTTGAAAGGCCAGCGTGCCGCGCGAACGGCCCATGCCGTAGTTCTGGTAATAGGCAGCCCCCTTGGACAGAATAATGGGTACAGAGGCCAGCGAGACCACATTGTTGACCACCGTAGGTTGGCCGAACAGCCCCTTGATGGCCGGCAGCGGCGGCTTGACGCGCACGACGCCGCGTTTGCCTTCCAGACTGTCGAGCAGGGCGGTTTCTTCGCCGCAGATGTAGGCACCGGCAGCCTTGCGCACCTCCAGGTCAAAGGCATGGCCGCTGCCTTGAATGTCCTGGCCCAGCCAGCCTGCGGCGCGCGCGGCTGTGATGGCTTCATTCAGGGCCTGGATGGCCAGGGGGTATTCGGAGCGCACATAGACATAGCCGTAGGTGGCACCCACGGCCAGGCCGGCAATCGCCATGCCTTCGATCAGGCACAGCGGATCGCCTTCCATCAGCATGCGGTCGGAAAATGTGCCCGAATCGCCTTCGTCGGCGTTGCAGACAATGTACTTTTGCTGCGCAGGCGCATTCAGTACGGTTTTCCATTTGATTCCGGTGGGAAAAGCGGCACCGCCGCGGCCACGCAGTCCGGAGTCGGTCACCTCTTGAACCAGTTCGGCCGCTTGCATGCTCAGCGCGCGGCGCAGCCCCTCGAAGCCACCATGTGCGATGTAGTCCGGCACGCTGACCGGGTCGATGATGCCCACGCGTGCAAAGGTCAGCCGCTCCTGATTCTTCAGGTAGGGAATGTCCTCGGTCAGGCCCAGGCGCAGGGCATGCGCGCCGCCGTGCAGCAGCCCGGCATCCAGCAGTCCGGGCAGGTCCTCGCTTTGAACCGGTCCGTAGGCCACGCGGCCTTCGGTGGTCTGTACTTCTATCATGGGCTCCAGCCACAGCAGGCCGCGCGAGCCGTTGCGCACAATGCGCAGATCCTGGCCGCGCAGTCGGGCCTGTTCCGCCAGTTCGCTGGCAAGCTGGTGTGCGCCCATGGCGACGGCGGCCGTATCGCGGGGGATATAGACGGTAATGGCGGTCATGGCATCACACCTTTTTGGTTGAGCAAGGCGTCGAGCTTTTCGGGGGTGACGCGGGCGTGCGGAATGCCATCGAGCATGATGGCGGGCGACTGCGCACACAGGCCCAGGCAGTACACCGGTTCCAGGGTGATCTGTCCGTCGCTGCTGTTTTCGTGGAAATCGCAGTTCAGGCGTCGGCGGGCATGCGCGGCCAGCTCCAGGCCGCCGCGCGCCTGACAGGCTTCCGCCCGACAGATTTCCAGGGTTCTACAGGCATGGGCTTGCGTACGAAAGTGGGCGTAAAAGGAGATGACGCCGTGAATCTCCGCGCGCGACAGCGCCAGGTGCTCGGACAGGACAGGCACGATGGATTCGGGCAAGTAGCCCAATGCGTCCTGAATGGTGTGCAGAATGGGCAGCAGTGCGCCTTTCTGGCCGGCGTGTTGCTGCAGGGCTTGCATGACAAGGTCCACGGGAGCCTGATCGGATGGCTCGAACGCCTGTGCGTCGGGAGGTAGTTGCATGTCTGTATGCGCGGTTTCCGCTGAAGAAACCTGCGCCTCCATATTTTTTATGCACGCGTATGCATATTATTGAATGTGTTTTCTTTCCTAATCTACAAAGGAAATTCATTCGATTCAATAAGCAATATTTCGCATATATAATGTTTTAAACATGTTTACAGAAACATAATACGAAAACACACAACCCCCTCCAAACCATGGCTAATCTAAAATTCAAGGCCAGGCTGCGTTCAGAATGGGTGCTGGAAAATGCGGGTGGCGCGGAACTTCCCATGCGGGATGTGTTGCGTCTGCTCGGTGCCATCGAGAGCCTTGGGCATTTGTCCGGGGCTAGCAAGGCTTGCCAGTTTTCTTATCGCCATGCCTGGGGCTTGCTGCGCAATGCAGAAAAAGAATTCGACGCTGCTTTGTTGGAAACGTCGCGGCGCAAGGGCACCAAGCTGACCGAATTTGCCCAGCGTCTGCTGTGGGCCAATCGTCGGCTGGAAGCGCGTCTGACGCCCACGCTCGAGAGCATGGCGTCCGAGCTGCAAGAGGAGCTGGGCCGTCTGTATAGTCACCAGACGGCTCATTTGCGCTTTCAGGCCAGTCACGGCTTTGCCATCGAAGGGCTGATGCGCCTGGCCAACGATATGGATATGCTGCCGCTAGAGCTGCGTTATCGCACCGCCATCGAGGCGCTGGCCTCGCTGGAGCGCGGCGATTGCGATCTGGCGGGTTTTCAGGTGCCGCTCGGGCAGTTCGAGAGCGCGGCGCTGCGGCGCTATGGCGAGTGGCTGTCGCCTGTGCGGCATCGCCTGATTTTTCTGTCCTCGCGCAATACCGGCTTGTTTGTGGAAAAAGGCAATCCCAAGAACATCAGCGGCATCGCCGATCTGGTCAGGCCGGATGTGCGTTTCGTGAATCGACAGATTGGTTCCAGCACCCGTTTTCTGGCGACCTTGCTATTGGGCCAACTGGGGGTAAACACCAGTGCGGTGCCGGGTTTTGAAACCACAGAATTGACGCATATGGCCGTGGCGGCCCATGTGGCCAGCGGCATGGCCGATACCGGTCTGGGGGTGGAGACGGCCGCATGTCGCTGCGGGCTGGATTTCATCCCGTTGGCGCAGGAACGATACTTTATTGCCGTACAGCAAGAGACGCTCGACAGCGCGCCTATGCAGAAATTGATGGCCTTGATCACCGGGCCGGCGTATGGGCAGTTCATGCAGGAGCTGGTCGGTTACGATCCGCAGGGCATGGGACGCATTTTGACGCTGGAACAGGCGTTCGGTCAGCCGGCCGATCTGTTCTGGCGCTGAAGCGGCCGGGCAGACCGCAGCGTTTCTTGCGCCGACATGCTACTTTACGAAGACACAGGACATGAGACGGGGCTGAACCCTGTCCTTGAATGACGAGAACACAATGAGCGATGACCACGGGCCCAAGCACGCGCCCCGACCTGCCGATGCAGGCCGGGCACGACCGCGCGGCGACCAGGCCGAGCGGCGGCAAGGCATTTTTTCCGATAACGATGTGTCGGAGTCCCGGCCTGCGGGCGGGCCCACGGTGCGCGCCGTCGGGGTGCCTGGGCAGCCGCTGGACACACTGCACAGGCCGCTGCGCGACCTGCGTATTTCCCTGACCGACAAATGCAACTTCCGCTGCACCTACTGTATGCCGCGCGAGATCTTCGGCACGGACTACGAGTTCCTGCCGCATGCGTCCCTGCTGAGTTTCGAGGAGATCGAGCGGGTTGCCCGGCAGGCCGTGGCGCTGGGCGTGCGCAAGCTGCGCCTGACCGGGGGCGAACCGCTGTTGCGGCGCAATATCGAAGTGCTGATCGAGATGTTGGCAAAACTGCGTACCCCCGAGGGGAAGGCGGTGGAGCTGACTCTGACCACGAACGGCACCTTGCTGGGCCGCAAGGCACGCGCCCTGAAGGACGCAGGGCTGAACCGTGTCACGGTCAGTCTGGATGCTTTGGACGACGCACGTTTTGCGCAGTTGAGCGACAGCAGCGTATCGGTGGCCACTGTGCTCGATGGCATTGCCCAGGCGCACGCGGTGGGTCTGGCACCGGTCAAGGTCAATATGGTGGTGCGCAAGGGGCTGAACGATGACCAGATCCTGCCTATGGTGGCGCATTTCAAAGGTTCCGGGCAGATTCTGCGTTTTATCGAGTACATGGATGTGGGCACCAGCAATGGCTGGAATCTGGCCGAAGTGCTGAGCGGTGCGGAGATCGTGGCGCGTATCCATGAGCGCTATCCGCTGGAGTCCGCTCAGGCCCAGTATCGTGGCGAAGTGGCCAGTCGCTGGCGTTTTGCGGACGGTTCGGGCGAGGTCGGGGTCATTACCAGTGTTTCGCAGCCTTTCTGTGGCGACTGTTCGCGCATGCGCCTGTCGCCCGAAGGGCGCTTGTTCCTGTGCTTGTTTGCATCCCAAGGGTATGATGTGCGCGCGCAGTTGCGGGGTGGGGCCTCGGATGAACAACTGGCTGCTTATCTGCATGGTGTCTGGTCCGGACGGCGGGACCGTTATTCTGAAATTCGTGGCGAACAGACTGCCGGTCGGCCACGCATCGAAATGAGCTATATCGGCGGATGATCCCTACGCATGACATCAGTGGCATTGTGCTGGCCGGCGGCCGGGCGCGCCGTTTTGACCTGTCCGGTCAGATCGACAAGGGCTTGGTGGTGCTGGCTGGCCAGCCATTGGTGCAGCATGTCGTGCGCCGCTTGCGGCCGCAGGTCGGTCCGGTGCTGATCAGCGCCAATCGTAATCCCGAGCAGTATGTGCATTGGGGGCGTGTTGTGCCGGATATGGCTGGATTGGATGGCTATCTTGGACCCTTAGCTGGCTTGGCCAGTGCGTTGGAGCAGGTGACGACACCCTGGGCCTTGTCTTGTCCGGTGGATTTGCCTTTTGTACCTGCCGATCTGGGCCAGCGATTGGCCAAGGCGGTGTGCGAGCGATATGCGCCGGCGGCCTATGTGCAGGCCGAACGCACGCATCCTTTGTGTCTGTTGGTCCGAGCCGATCAGGCGGCGTCGTTGAAACAGTATCTGCTGGGCGGAGAGCGCCGTGTCATGGACTGGCTGCACAGCGTCGCAGCCGTGCCGGTGGATTATCGCGATGCACCGGCCCATGCATTTTTCAATATCAATACGCCCCAGGATTTGGAGACGGCGCAGTCCTTTGAGCTTGGCTTGCGGTGAGGGCGGAAACGCTTTCACATATTTCTGCGGTGGGCCCAAAAAGGTTCTTCGAAGAACTCCGGGAGCCAATTTACTCAGTCGATGAGGAACGGCTCAAAACACCGACGACATCGCCCCGGCCATACGCCTTCATGCCAAATCGAGCATTCGGCGGGATGGCTGATACCTTGTACCGCGTATGCGGACGTCCTGCTGTTTGGGGCAAGCGCAGAGAACCTTGGGTTCTCGCCAGGCCGGCCACAGCGGGCCGTCCTGGCGAGAACGGCACTGTTGTGCTTGGCCCAAACGGCCCATTTAATACGAAGCAAGCCCCGACATCTTTCGACAAAAAAAATGCCGGTCAGCTGAGTGCTGACCGGCATCGGTCGATCGGAGAGCCGGGACAGTCAGGCTATCAGGCTTGCCACTGACTGTACTCGTACAGACGCACCACATCGCCGGGCGCGACATGGGTGTCGGCGGGGATGCGGGCCAGAGCCTGGGCCCAGGGCAGGGAACTGATCACGCCCGAGCCCTGATTGCTGAAAGGCTGCGCCAGCAGGCGTCCCTGTTCGTCGCTGCTCACCTGGACGCGGATGAACTCCTCGCGGTCGCCTTCAAAGTGACGTTCGCCCTGCAGGATGGCGTGGCGAACGGTCGGCAAGGTGTCGCGGCGACCTTGCAGGCGGCGAATCAGCGGGGACACCATCAAGGAGAACACGGCATAGGAGGACACGGGGTTGCCGGGCAGGCAGACCAGCGGTTTGTCCTGCACATAGGCCAGGGCCAGGGGTTTGCCGGGTTTCATGCGTACTTTCCACAAATCCAGTTCGCCGCCTATGGATTCGATGGCAGGTTTGACCAGATCTTTCTCGCCCACGGATACGCCGCCTACAGTCAGGACCAGATCGCAGTCGGCCAGCAGCGATTGCAGCGCGTCGCGGATGGCCTCCAGCGTGTCTGGGGCATGCAGGGCACGTACCCGGGCGACGTCCAGCGCAAGCAGTTGCGCCCGCAGCATGGGGGCGTTGGAGTTGTAGATCTGGCCGGGCAACAGGGGTTGGCCGGCCGGTGTCAGTTCGTCGCCAGTGGTCAGGATGCCTACGGTCAGGCGTTGGTAGACAGACAGGCGGGCATGGCCTTGGGCCGCCAATTGGGCGATATGCGCGGCACTCAGTTTTGTGCCGCTCTGGATCAGAACCTCGCCCACGCGCATGTCCTCGCCACGGCGGCGGATATTGACGCCTGCTTCAGGCATTTCCAGGATGCGCACGCCGTGTTCGTCTTCCTGGCAGTTTTCCTGGATGACGACAGTGTCTGCGCCAGGAGGCAGCAGACTGCCGGTAAAGATGCGGATGGCCATGCCTGCTTTAAGCGTTTCGGGCATGTCGCCGGCATAACAGCGCTGTTGGATGGGCAGGACGCGGCCCTCGGCCAGATCGGTCAGGCGCACGGCATAGCCGTCCATGGCGCTGTTGTCGGCCGGGGGCATATCCAGCTGAGCCTGTATATCCTGGGCCAGAATGCGGCCCAGCGCATCGGCCAGCTCGCAGACTTCGGTTGTTTCGGGATAATGGCCTGCCCGGGCCAGGCGTTGTTGGGCTACGTCAAATTCGATCATCGGTGTTCAGGGGTCCGTATACACAGGGCCTAGCGCAGGTATTGCGAGGCGAAGTTGCAGGGGCGGTGTCGGCTATCCAGTTGCTGGCGCAAAATACCTTCCCAGGCCAATGTGCAGGCACCGGGCGAGCCGGGCAGGCAAAATATCAGGGTCTGGTTGGCGGTGCCTGCCAGGGCATCCGATTGCAACGCCGACGAGCCTATGTCTTGGAAAGACAGGTAGCGGAACTGTTCGCCGAAACCGGTAATGACCTGGTCCAGCAGGGGCGTGACGGCCGCGATGGTGGATTTTTTATGGCTGAAGCCGGTGCCGCCGTTGCACAGAATGATCTGTATGTCCGGGTTGGCGATCCATTGGCTGAGTATGGCGCGCACCGCGTAGATGTCGTCGCGGCTGATGGCGCGCTGCACACAGCGGTGGCCACTGTTTTGTAGGCTGGCGGCCAGATAGTCGCCGGAGGTATCGTCGTTCGGGCCGCGCTTGTCCGAAATGGTCAGCACGGCGGCGGCCAGGCTGGCCGCAGGCAGGTCGGGTTGGGCTTTAGACATGGTGGGGCGAGTCGGGGATGGTATTCCAGGAGTCGGTCTTGTCCGTATCGCTGTCGCGTTGCTGGACCCAGAAGCGTTGGCCGTCGGCCAAGGTTTCGCGTTTCCAGAAGGGGGCGCGGGTCTTGAGTACGTCCATGATGAATTCGCAGGCGCGAAAAGCATCGCCGCGATGGGCGCTGGTCACGCCCACATAGACGATCTGGTCGGTCAGGTGCAGTTCGCCCACGCGATGCACCACCAGCGTGTCCAGAATGGGCCAGCGGGCACGGGCCTGGGCGCATACGTCGTTGATCTCGCGCTCGCACATGCCGGGGTAGTGTTCCAGAAACAGCGATTGCGTGGGCGTGCCATCAGCCTGATCGCGCACATAGCCCACGAAGGTGACCATCGCCCCGGCCTTGCCGCCTGCCGTGCTGCGCAGTTGCGCATTCAGGGCGGCCACATCGAAATCCTGCGTTTGCACGACAACCATGTCAGCCTCCGGTAACAGGTTCAAATACCGCGATCTCGTCGCCGGCGCGTACCGGGTCGCTGGGGCGGGCATGGAATTGGTTGACGGCGACTTTCAGCCGTCCCGACATGTCTTGCAGTTCGGGATAGCGCAGTACCAGAGCGTCCAGCCATTGTTGCACGGTGCCGTCCTGCGGCCAGTCCCAGCTTTCCTGGCGCACGCCGGTGCGTTCGGCCACCTGGGCAAAGTACAGGACGCGCAGCGTCGTGGGGGTAGTCATGAAAACCTCCGTGAACCAAGTCAGAGGGCGGCTGTCCAGGTGCCGCTCTTGCCGCCGGTTTTTTCCAGCAGGCGGGTCTGTTCGATGATGATGCCTTTGTCGGCCGCCTTGCACATATCGTAGATGGTCAGCGCAGCCACGCTGCAGGCCGTCATGGCTTCCATTTCCACGCCCGTGGTGTAGCGTGTGCGACAGGTGGCCAGCACGGCGATGGTGCCCGTGACGGCATCGCTTTCAAAGTCTATGCCCACGAAATCCAGCGGCAGGCTATGACACATGGGAATCAGCTCGGCACAGCGCTTGGCGGCCAGGACGCCGGCCACACGGGCGGTATTGAGAACTTCGCCCTTGGCATTGCGGTTGGCCGACAGCAGCTCGAAGGCGGCCGGGCTCAGGCGCACGATGCTGCGCGCCGTGGCCGAGCGCGCAGTAGTGCTTTTGTCGCTGACATCGACCATGCGGACTTTGCCGTCCTGGTCCAGGTGGGACAGGTGCAGACCGGCGGCGGCCGGGGTGGTGGTATCGCTCATGGGTGCTCCGTGAGCCGCGCATGCGGGGATGGCGCAGCTCTATTTACTTTATGTTTTCATTATATACATCGGGGCCAGGCCTGCCTGCGGGATGGATGGCCTGATGGCAGGGACATGCTTGATCCCGGGTTCAGTTTGTGGCCGATCCGGTGCCGGAGCGCAAGCGAATCGGGTCTACGCAGCGGGCCAGCTCCAGCAGGGAGCGTGCCTGCATTTTGTCCAGCGCGCGCGCCCGATGCACTTCTACGGTGCGCATGGTGATGTTCAGATCTTCGGCAATTTGCTTGTTCAGTCGTCCTTCCAGGGCCAGCCCCAGCACTTCGCGTTCACGTTGCGACAGGGTGTCGAGCCGCCGCTCCAAGGCGTTTTCGCTGGCGCGTTCGGCCTGACTCAGCCGGTAGCTGCGCAGCACTTCCAGGACGCGGTCCACCAGATCATTGTCGTTGAACGGTTTTTCGATGAAGTCGGCCGCGCCTTGTTTCAGGGCGTTGACGGCCAGTGGCAGGTCGCCGTGTCCGGTCAGAAAAATGACCGGTAGCGTGGCGTGCATCTGACGCAGGCGCTCGAATACTTCCAGCCCGGAGATGCCGCCCAAGCGTATGTCCAGCAGGATGCAGCCGCTGGTCTCGGGCGTCATGGCCTGTAAAAAGGCTTCGCCGCTGCTCCAGACTTGCGTGTCTACCTGACGGGTGGAGAACAGCCAGGACAGGGCGTCGCGGATGGCGTCGTCGTCATCAACAATGTGGACCAGGGGGGCGGATATGGGCTTAGTCATGTTCGTTCAAGGGCAGGGAGAACAGGAAAGTGGCTCCGTAGGGGGCTTCGTTCTCGAACCAGAGTTGACCGTGGTGCAGTTCGACAATGGAGCGGCAAATGTTCAATCCTATCCCCAGTCCGTCGGTTTTAGTAGTGGTAAAGGCCTGAAATACCTCGGACATGATGTTCGATGACACACCCGGCCCCTGGTCGGCGACCATGATCAGCACGGTGGCCTCGCGTTTCAGCATGGTCACCTCCAGCACGCGGCGGGGCGCGGGCAGATCGGACATGGCCTCGGCGGCATTGCGCACCAAATTGAAAATGACTTGCTCCAGCAGGACTTTGTCGCCCAGGACTGGCAAGGTTGTGGGGTGTGGGGGCAGGCGCAGTTGTATGTCGTGGCGGGTCAGATCGGCCCGTGCCAGCGCCAGTGCGCCGTGCAGGGCATCGACCAGATTCAGGGGGATCAGTTGTGGGTCGCGTTTGCGCACGAAATCGTGGATGCGGTGAATGATCAGCCCGGCGCGCCGTGTCTGTTCGGCCAGACTTTCCATGCTGCGTGTGAGCAAAGCCGGGTCGGCCTTGCCGGCGCGCAGCAGGTTCAGCGCTCCGGCCGCATAGCTGGCGATGGCCGACAGGGGCTGGTTCAGCTCGTGCGCCAGGGTAGAGGCCATCTCGCCCATCGTAATCAGCTTGGCCGTGTGGTGTAGTTGCTCGGATTGTGAACTGGCCAGGGCTTCGGCCTGCTTGCGCGAACTGATGTCGATAATCGAGCCTATCCAACCCACCTGTTCCCCCTGGGCATCGATCAAGGGCGATTCAAAGACCTGCACATCCAGACGCGAGCCATCCGTGTGCTGGAAACGCGTCTCGAAAACTTGCACGGTCGGGGTGCGTTGCAGGCGGTCGCGCCGCTCCAGGGTTTCGTCCATCATCTCCGGCACCCACCAGGGCATGGGTGGCGCCAGCCCGATAATCTGCTCGCTGTCCATGCCCACCAGCCGACAGAAAGCCGGATTGACATACAAGATGCGTCCGTCCAGATCGCGTGCACGCATGCCGGTGATCATGGAGTTTTCGATGGCGCTGCGAAAGGCTTGCTCTTGCAGCAAGGCATACTCGGCATCGCGGCGCTTGCGGGCATAGTGGTGCTGAATAACCAGATTGACCACGGCCAGCAAAGCCAGGCCGACGATGACGGTCAGCAACAAGGTAAAGGTTGGAATGCGCTTTTGCTGGTAGGGCGTGATGAGCAGGCGCAGGCCGTGCAGTGGCGGGTCAACCGACATGGCATGGCGCAGCGCTTGGCTGTCCGGCTCGCCTTTGGAGCGCGTGGCCAGCACTGTATCGCTGTTGTCCACCAGCGTGACGTGGTAATGCTCGGCGATCCACCAGGGGACGTTTTCCGTCAAAATTTTGTGCAGCGAAAAAGTGGCGCGCAGCGTGCCGGCCAGTTCATTGTTTTCGTACACGGGCACGACCAGATCCAGAACGGATTCCTGGTGTTCCCGCGAGCGGTACACGGGCAGCCAGGTGGCTTTGCGCGGTGTGGCCACATGGGCGGCGATGCGTGTGTCCGCGCCCGGTGGACGCACGAGTAAAGTGGTGCCGAAGCGGTCCTGGATCACCACTTTGAGCAAGTCCGGGTGAATGGTCTTGAAGTGTTGCAACAGGGTTTGCGCTTCGCGTGTATCGCCCAGCCGGTCGGACATGCTCAGTTCATCGGCGATGCGGTTCAGATTGTTCTCGTGCGAGCGCAACTGAAATGACAGGGACTGCTCGACCCACAAGGCATTGCGTATCAGCTCGTCTGACTGTTCGTCGCGACGTTCGGAAAGCACGGCCCAGGCGAACACGCCCATCAACAGCACGATAACGACGATGGCCAGCATGGGCACGTAGGGATTCAGGGGATGGGGGGCCTGGGCGAGCGAAGCGGCGGGGCCATCGGGGTGGGGTGGGCGGTTCATGACAAAGGATTTCGGATTTCCACAATAGATAAATTCACATTGCTTTTTTAAGCTACACGTCTTTCTGCGAATCAATCAATAAAGTGTGTCGGTTCCACGCCGACCGGAGGCAAGTATGAAAAAAACGCTGATGGCCACGCTTGTGGCCTCTGTATTCCTGTCCGCTCCCGCGCTGGCCAATCCCCTGATCATCAAGTTCAGCCATGTGGTGTCGCCCGATACGCCCAAGGGCAAGGGTGCCGTGCGCTTTAAGGAATTGGCGGAAAAGTATACCGACGGCAAGGTCGTCGTGGAGGTCTACCCGAATTCGCAGTTGTACAAAGACAAGGAAGAGCTGGAGGCGTTGCAACTGGGCGCGGTGCATATGCTGGCCCCTTCGCTGGCCAAGTTCGGCCCCTTGGGTGTGCGCGAATTCGAGGTGTTCGATCTGCCGTTCATTTTCAAGGACCGCAGCGATCTGCGCAAAGTGACCGAGGGTCCGGTCGGCCGCCAGTTGCTGGACAAGCTTGAATCCAAGGGAATCAAGGGCCTGGCCTATTGGGATAACGGTTTCAAG
>JQGF01001802.1_pt1 | contig 12374 bp, 8 predicted proteins | sample 210201 | NCBI WGS metagenome assembly JQGF01 (sample SAMN02947780, study PRJNA257236) | wastewater metagenome | biome: Domestic wastewater sediments; material: Domestic wastewater soil sediments and water; isolation source: domestic wastewater sediment treated with ammonia and hydroxylamine at...
CCACGCCCATTACCTGCCAGATGGTCAACGCCTGAAAAGCCTGGCCCATGCCGCTCCCTGTTTTAAAAATTTCGCACATCGTAGCCCGAGCCTGCAGCATGCGCCTGCAATATTGGTTACAAATTGCAGGCCGGACAGGCATGCAAAAGAGCAATACAGTTTTGCGCCAAGGGGGGCTAATCAAGTGCTGTTTTCAGGCTTATCCTTTGATATATAGAATTTTTTTGACAGGAATATGCGATGAAAAACGTAAGCAGCGTTCTGAACGCCCCCCAACCCCACTGGGTCGGCGATGGCTTTCCCGTCCGTTCCCTGTTCAGCTATCACGACGATGCCACCCAGCACAGCCCCTTCCTGCTGCTGGACTATGCCGGTCCGGCGCAGTTTCCGGCCAACTCGCCTCGGCGCGGCGTAGGCCAGCATCCGCATCGCGGCTTCGAGACCGTCACCATTGTGTACGACGGCGAAGTCTCGCACCGCGACTCCACGGGCCAGGGCGGCACCATCGCCAAGGGCGACGTGCAGTGGATGACCGCCGGTGCCGGCATTTTGCACGAGGAATACCACTCGGAGGCTTTCGCGCGCGACGGCGGCACTTTGCATATGGTCCAGTTATGGGTCAACCTGCCCGCCAGCGCCAAAATGACGCCGCCCCGCTATCAGGCCATTCTGGATGCGCAGATCCCCGTCGTCCCCCTGGACGGCCAGGCCGGTCAGGTACGCGTAATCGCCGGCGACTACCAGGGCCACACAGGACCGGCCAGCACACACACGCCCATGCAGGTATGGGATGTCAAGCTGACTGCCGGACGCGATGTGACCTTCACTGTGCCCGAAGGCTGGAACACGGGCCTGGTGGTACTGGGCGGCACGGTTCAGGTCAATGATCAGACCATTGCCCGCGAAGGCCAGATGGTGCTGCTGGAACAACAAGGCACGCAAGTGCGATTGGAAGCCAACGGCGATGTACAGCTACTGCTGCTCAGCGGTGAGCCGATCGACGAACCCGTGGTGGGCTACGGTCCTTTTGTCATGAACAGCCAGCAGGAAATCGTCCAGGCCATCAATGATTTCAATGCCGGCCGTTTTGGCCAGATGTCCTAAAGCCAAGCAGCACGGCCAGTCTCTGGCTGTGCTGCTTGCCTGCATCGGGCAGGCTTACGATATACTGAGGCACTTCTGACTTAGCCCTGACACTATGAGACGCTGGTTCGTCGTCGTCTTACTGCTCATTCTTCCCTTCCAGGCCTACAGCGCCCACTACCAGGCCACCGTCCAGGACGGCCTTTCTGCCTTGGTCCGCCACGAGGTCAGTCAGGTTGCGCCCGCCGACCGCAGCAGCGTGCAGTGGTTAGCCTCCTTACAAAATCTGTCCTCTTTAATGGCTGAAACCGCCATGCAGGACTACGTGGACCACGCCGACACACCGCTGCCCAGTCTGGGGCGCGCTCCTTGGCGGCACGCCTGGCCGCCAGCCTTCATCCTCCTTTCCCTACCTGCCATTTCCTGCGAATTCACGCCCGAACGCCGCCCGCCACGCGCCTGAACCTGGCGCGCCTGCTGCGCATCCCGCACGATTACTTCGCAATATCCCTCTTCTGTCTAACAGGACACCCTTATGGAATGGCTACTCGACCCCAGTATCTGGGTCGGTTTATTGACCCTGGTGGTGCTTGAGATCGTTCTCGGCATCGACAACCTTATCTTCATTGCTATCCTGGCCGACAAGCTGCCGCCCGAGCAACGCGACCGCGCCCGCCTGATCGGTCTGTCGCTGGCGCTGATCATGCGCCTGGGACTGCTGACCATCGTCTCCTGGCTGGTCACCCTGACCACGCCGCTGTTCTCCATCGGCCCGCTCAGTTTCTCCGGCCGCGACCTGATCCTGCTGCTGGGCGGCCTGTTCCTGCTCTTTAAGGCCACCAGCGAACTGCACGAACGCCTGGAGGGCAGCGGCCATCACGCCAGCAGCAACAAGGCCTATGCCAGCTTTGGGGTCGTGGTCGCGCAGATCGTGGTGCTCGATGCCGTGTTCTCGCTCGATGCGGTCATTACCGCCGTGGGCATGGTGGACGAACTACCGGTCATGATGACCGCCGTCATCATCTCCATTGCCCTGATGATCTGGGCCTCCAAGCCGCTGACCACCTTCGTCAACAATCATCCCACGGTCGTGGTGCTGTGCCTGAGCTTTTTGCTGATGATAGGCCTGACCCTGACCGCCGAAGGCCTGGGCTTCAAGATCCCCAAGGGCTATCTGTATGCCGCCATCGGTTTTTCCATCCTGATCGAGTTCTTCAACCAGATCGCACGCCGCAGCGACCTGCGTTCGCAATCACGCCGCCCTTTGCGTGACCGCACCGCCCAGGCCGTGCTGCGCATGCTCAGCACGCAAAAGCGCGAAGTGCGTAAAGAAGATGGCCAGGACGAACAACTGGTCGAATCCGAAGAGCAAGCCTTTCGCGCCGAAGAGCGCAATATGGTCAGCGGCGTCTTGACCCTGGCCGAGCGTCCCATCCGTTCGCTGATGACGCCGCGCCAGGAAATTACCTGGCTGGACATCGAGGACGAACCCGACACCTTGCGCCAGCAGCTACGTTCCACCCCGCACAGTTTTCTGCCCGTCTGCCAAGGCCAACTGGATCAGGTGGTGGGCGTGGCGCGCGCCAAGGATCTGCTGGCCGATCTGGACAATTACGCGCAGATCAAACAATGGCCGGACCTGCGCGAACCCATCATCGTGCATGAGCACACCGATGTGCTCAGCGCGATTGCCATTCTGAAACAGTCCAACGGCCAGTTCGTGCTGGTCACGGACGAATATGGGGCCATCGAAGGTCTGTTGACCCCTATCGATATCCTGGAAGCCATTGCCGGCGAATTTCCGGACGAGGACGAACAGCCCGCCATCCAGAAAATCGGTCCCAATTTATGGCAAGTGGAAGGCAGCACGGATCTGCTGCTGCTGGCCCAGACCATGGACGCCGAAGAATTGTTCCAGAAAGACAGTAACTTCAGCTCCGTGGCCGGCTTCTTGCTGGAGCGTCTGGACTCTCTGCCCGAAGTGGGCGCGGTGGTGGAAACCGATGGCCTGCGCTTCGAGATTACTGACGTCAGCCAGCGCCGCATCGCCATGGTGCATGTCAGCCGCCAGCAGGATGAACTGGCATCTGCCGAGTAAGACTCCGGACACCTGAACGCGGCACAAAAGCCACTCCTGCGGGAGTGGCTTTTTTTACCTCATCAAGCATTGCTGGGAAAGATCTGCGCGGATCTGGAGGAAACAACCTTCCTGGTGGCGGCAGGCAAACCTAGGCGCGCCCCAGTAAAAGGATGCCACCGGGCAGACGGGTCAAGTCGACTCCGTAGGTCTTAGCTATCCACTCCGGGGCCTGGTCCAGGCGGTCCAGTGTGAAAGCAGCGGTCACACGGCGATCCCCCAGGGATTCGTCGGTCAGGATCAGACGGCCCGACCAGTAACGATTCAATTCGCGCACCACGGCCGCCAACGGCGCATTGTCGAACACCAGGCGGCCCTGGCGCCATACCGGTTCCTGCTGCGGCGAAAAGGCCTGGGGCGCAGTCAGGGGACGACGGCCATACACAAGCTGCTGCCCGGCCTGCAGTGTCTGCCGCTGGCCCGCATAATCGACCAACGCCCCGCCCGACAGGCAGGTAACACAGACATCGCCGCTCAGGTAACGGATATTGGTGCGGCCATTGAACGCCTGAATAGACCCCGCCCCCGCAAAAACCGTCAAAGCGCCGGCCGACATCTCGGCCTGCCGCACCTCGATCTCGCCATCGAGCAATTGCACAGAGCGGCCTTGATGCGGCGTATCGCGCAGATTCAGACGCGTGCGCGTATTCATGTCCAGCCAGGTATGCTCGGCCACTTCTACGCGGCGCTGTTCGCCCGCGCCCGTGTGATAGTCGGCCCGCAAATCCGCCAGGCTGGGCCATAACTGCATGGGCGGACGGGCCAACAGATAAAGTGTGCCCAAAGCGACCGCGCCACCCAAAAAGGCACGCCGCGTCGGGCTGTGTCCACGGTGCCCCTGACGTGATTGAAACTCTTGCGTCCACTGCTCTCGCATCTGGGGCAAGGTGTCCCAGACTTCGCGGGCCTGCGCAAACGCCGTAGCATGTGCCTGGCTGCGCGCGCACCAGCGACGAAACTCGCGTGCCTGCCGCGCGGTCAGCGACGAGGTTTTCATGCGGATCACCCAAGCCTGCGCCTCCTGTTGCAAGGCATCGTTATCCAGATCAAGGGTGGAGGGGGAAACAAGAGTCATTGAACAATCGGCTCAGCAAAAACAGGGCGTAATACATACAAAATGCCGACTCACGCAGTTGACGGCAATCCGTCCGGCTTTAGGGCGCAATGCCGGCAAGCACGTGACGGCTCAGGCTAAATTGTCCGGAACGCATGCCGGTATCGTCAAGCGCTGCGCTGCATACCCGGCGTACCGTATGCCTCCCGGCTGGTCTGGCCAAAACCGCTTTGGTGCAGCAGGCTGCGTTCGATGAAGCGGCTGACTTCGGCGCGCTGGGCCGGCAACCACGGCCCCTGATCGAACACCTGCGGAAACTTCATGCTGAACCAGGCATACAGGCTGATCTGCTTGCTGAGCAGTTCCGCATCCTCCAGCCGCGACGGGCTGGCCGATTTAAGCCAGGACGGCGCGGACGGCAGAGCCAAAGGGCGCTGGGCGACATAGGCGGCCAGGCAACGCTTGAAGTAGTCCAGTTCCGCATCCTTGTCGACTGATACCGGCGCGCAGGCAAAAATGAACTTCTCGCGCAGATCCAGCCGTGGAGCCAGACGGTCCACGCAAAACCCCAGTTCAATGGCATCCTTCAGGCCGGCCGTCTGGAACAACGGGCTGTCCGAGGCGACTTTCTGCGCAAAATACTGCAATACAGCACCAATATTCTGATTGTCCAGCAGCTCGGCCAAGGCTTGCACATGGTCGGGACCGGGCGCAATCGGCAGACGCAAATCCACTGCGGGCGTGTCGGCCTGCAACTGAGCGCGTACATGCTGCAGATCGTGTGGGTCCATTGCCCCCACATAGCCCTTGGGATACAGACCATAACGACCCGCCCGGCCAGCAATCTGACGCACTTCGGTCGCATTGAGCGCCCGCATGGAGCGGCCATCGAATTTATGCACTGTCGAGAAAATGACACGTCGTATGGGCAGATTCAGTCCCATGCCTATGGCGTCGGTCGCCACCAATACATCGGCATGTCCCTGCGAAAAACGCTCGGATTCGGTACGCCGCACCTCGGGAGCAAGAGCCCCATAAATCGTGGCCACTTTCAGGCCCTGGGCGCGATAGCGGGCGCTGAGCGTCAACACATCTTTGCGGGTAAAGGCCACGACCGCATCGCCCTTGGCCACGCCTTGGGTCTGGCGCTGACGGTCCTTGCGCCCGCGCCAGGGCGGGGCCTGACGAGCACGATCGGCACCGCGCGTGGCGCGCGGCGCATCGACCGGATGGGCCATGACCTCCAGCGGGGTCTTGCGCTCGGTAAAGGCCAGCTCCATGCTTTCTTCCATCGCCCGCACCAGTCGCTCGCATGGGCGCAGAACGGACGGATCGCCACACACAAACAAGGTGCGCGCCGGCATGCCCACCAGCGCCGCCGTCCAGGCCCAGCCGCGCTGCTCGTCCTGCAGCATCTGGATCTCGTCCAGCACCGCCACCCGCACTTCGTGGGTCGGGTCCATCATCTCCACCGTGCAAGCCGTATGCTGAGCCCCCGGCACCATGACACGTTCCTCGCCGGTGACCAGATTGCAGGCAATGCCCGCCGCCATCAAGCGATCCCGTACTTCCATCGCCAGCAGACGCAGCGGTGCCAGATACACCCCGGAGCGCGCCTCCATCAAGGCCTCCAGCGCCTCGTGCGTCTTGCCCGAATTGGTCGGCCCCAAGCGAAACACCAAATGTCGGCGTATGCCCCGGGCCAGGCTGAACATCTGCGGAAAATCGCCCAGACGCAACAGATCCTGGGCGCGCTGGCGCTCTACCGATTCCAGGATGCGCCGCACCGGCCCGCCTACCAGACGCTTTTCAAAATCGCCTGCCTCGATGTCAGGTTGCTCTATCCCCTCTTCCAAGGCTTGGCGCAAGGCACGCGCCAGTTCCAGAAAAGACTGTCCATCGATCAAGGGGCGCTGCGCCTGCAAGAACGCATCCAGGGCATCGGTCAGACGTTGCGCCAAGCGATTCTGCGCAGCCTGATTGAACAGCACCGCCACTCGTGCCGGCAGGCGATCCAGCTCTGCGCCCGTGCGTGGCAAGGGCAAAACAGCCTGCATGCCCACATTGGCGCGCCAGTGCTGTACCTGGCCGGCGACCGGCACGGCCACAGGCAGCCACACATCTTTGCGCCACCACAGGCGCTGCGCGTCATCCGGATCGGACTCGTGCCGACACTGCTCCTGAAGGTCGATGCGGCCCAGCACCTGCTGCTGGCGCCACTGCGTGCGCGCCCGGTCGGCCGCGCGCTCGTACTGCGCCCGATCTCGCGCATTCAGACCTGCCTGCAACTGCGTGCGCCATTGCTCGATCTGCTCTTGATCGATGGCGGCCAATAAATCGGGATGATGCGCCACGCGCGCGCGCCCACTGCGGGCCGCGCCGCGCTCCTCCAGCCGCACGCTGGGCAGACGCCGATCTGCCAGCCAGTGCTCGTACTCCTGACGCGTAATGCCCAGCAAGGCCATCACCTGTTCCGGCCCAACGCACTCCTGCTCCCAGGCCCAGCGCTGGCGACGTTGCTCGCGCAGCCGCTCTTCCCGCTGGGCCTGAGCCTGCAGCAAGATGTCTTTCTGTTCCTGGGGCAGATCAAAGACCTGCGCCAGCACGGCGGCACTGGCGTTGCGGCCATGCACTGTCATGAACCAATGAGCCGGCTCGCCCGACTGCAAGGCCTCGAATGCCCGTACCGGCACGCTCCCCGGCGCACACCCTTGCTCCTGCAACCACTGCGCCAAGCGATCCCTGGCCTGCTCCAGCTTGCTTTGCTGCTGTTGCTGCTCGCGCTGGCGCGCCTGTTCGCGCTCCTGCCTGGCCTGCTCCCAACGCTGGTGCCGCTGGGCCTGATCCCGGCGCTCGGCCTGCAAGCGCCACAGATAGTCCTGCGCGTGCGGCAAACTGCGCCAAGCGCTTACCAAGGCCTCTAGCCGTTCAGCGCGCTCCTGTTCGGGCCAAGGCTCGCTGGGTACCAGCGCCTGGGAAGCAATCGCACCGGCCAGCTCGGCACGCCGTTCGACCAGATCGGCGCGCAAGGCCGCGAATCGGGTCGCATCCAAGCCGGCTTCGCTCATCTGGAACAGCAGACGCAGACACTGCACAACAATCACCGGCACACCCCGGGCCTGCAAATGCATATCTGCTTGTGGCAAGGCCAGTTCGCCGGCGATGACTTGATTCAGAAACGCCGCATCCTGGGGCAAGCGCCAGGCTTTAAGCCAGAGACGACGGATGGCCTGACGGTCCTCGAAACGGGCTTTTTTTGCAAGCTGGCGCGCCACTCCTTCCAGACGCGGGTAATCGAGCCACTGCGGCTGCAGCAGCAAACCCGGCGGTACGGCCACAACATCGGAAGAATCGGAACCAGACAAAGTGCGCTGCACAGCCATAAGGCGAGACCAGGAAACAGAGAGCTGAAAAGAAAAAAGCCCGGCAAGCAACCAGGCTTAGGAAGGCTCTTTATTATACGTAAGCCCAACGCCGCCAGCGTCCCAGGCGCTGCAATTGCAAGCCGAAAAGAACAAAGACAGAGCACCGATTCGCAATCACACCATGCGTTAAAAATTTATTGTGATGCAATAAGTTTACGCATACAATCGCTACGCGGCTCTATCTCGACATTCTCCAGACAGAACACCCATGCCCTCGTTCCTTCCCACTGCTGAAACTCAATTAGGCATACAACTGACCGGCCGGCCGCAGCAGCGCATCGCACGCGCCGCAACCCTGGGCCGTTGGTTGCTATACCTGATCAGCGCCCTGCTGTGGCTGGGCGTCATTGGCCTTTGGATTCCTCAGAAAGATTTTTTTCTCTCTCTGATGACCTCGTTGCAGTTCTCTCCAGAACTCATCCAAAGCCTGAGCACATCGCCTATATATCTTGCCTTGGAATCAACCTTTACCCTTTCCCAGGAAGACTTCATGCTCGCTATGGTCGCCTTTCTGGCGCTCACCCCCGAACAAGTCAGCTGGCTGGATACGTCTATGGTGTATCGCCTGGTCGGTTTTGTTTTTACCCTGGTACCTTTCTTGCTGTTACTGCGCAGCTTGAGCCATGCGCGCCACATTCTGGCCAGCTTTACACACGGCTATGTGCTGACTTTGCTCAATGCCATGCGCCTGCGCAGCATCGCCGGACTGGTGGCTGCCTTCGGCGTCGCGTTCCCCATGTCCTCTGCGGTCATTGCCTTCGCCCTAACCATCAACAACCCGCCTGAACAACAAATCCACTCCCTTTACCTGGCTATTCCGGATGTCATGCTGTTGGGTCTGGGCCTGTTCCTTTGGCTGCTTTCCTGGGCAATGGTGGAAGCGGCGCGCGTCATCGAAGAAAACAACAGCTTTATCTAACAATACTCCCGGTTCGCAAGGGCGCGACAACGATCCCCTCCTGCCCTGGGCTGACCAAGAAGCAAGAACGTATTCGCACCATGGCTTTCTGGAACCTGCATATGCCCTGCCCCTCACCCCCTCCCGAGTGGCCCCCCAATGCCTGCCTGACAGGCAGCTCACAGCAAACCATTACACACGTTGCAACCTGGGCGCGCTGGTTTTTCCTGCTGGTCAGCATCCTTCTGGCCATAGGCAGCATTGGGTTATGGCTGCCTAGCAGCGAGTTTCTGCCAGATCTGACAACCTATCTGGACTTGCCCGCAGAACAGGCCCACTGGCTAAATACCTCTCCCCTGTACAGATTGGTGGGTTTTGTCATTACACTGGTGCCCGCCCTGCTGCTGATCCGCAGCATCAACCACGCCAGGCACATGCTCGACAGCTTCCGACACGGCCATGTGCTGACGCTGCTCAATGCCATGCGCCTGCGCAGCATTGCCAGTCTGGTCACCGGCTTTGGCATTGCCTTTCCCCTTTCCAAAACCTTGACCGCCCTTGCCCTGACTGCCACCAATCCACCCGAGCGCCAAATCCATATCATCATCCTGAACCTGAGCGACATCATGCTCCTGAGCCTGGGTGTGTTTATGTGGGTGCTGTCCTGGGTCATGGTGGAAGCGGCCCGGGTCGGCGAAGAAAACAGCCGTTTTGTCTGACACCATGACCATCGTAATCCGCCTGGACGTCGTTCTTGCTCTGCGCAAAATGAAAGCCCGCCAACTGGCCCAGGAAATCGGCATTTCCGAACAGAATCTATCCTTGCTCAAGTCCGGCAAGGTTAAGGGCATACGCTTTGAAACGCTGGAAAAACTATGCCGGGTTCTGGAATGCCAGCCTGGCGATCTGCTGGAATACCTGCCTGACGCTGACGATACATCTACCCACTAAACGACGAAACAAAAAGCCACAAATGGCGATTTGAAACGTCAATTAAAGCAAAGAAAAACCCGTTTTTCGTCTTCGCGTTTAATTACAAATAATAGAAATTGCGCGAAAATAAGATAGAATTATTGAAAGATAAATAAAAATAGGCGAAAATGCCATCTATTTTCAATTATTTATGTTTCAATTTGAAATGAATGGCACAAGAATGTCGTTCATCTTCCTGTAAGTTACGGCTTCGTAAATGCAATAATTGCTTCCCATCTGACGGGGATTTATTCAATTTGTAATCAAAGAATAGGCCCCGGTCGAAGCATATGACTACTTTGTCCCCTCGCTACGCGGCCCATCCGCGCCTCTGTCCGGGCTAAGTCCCCGCTCAGACGCTACGGTCGCACGCACTCTTACCGTGGACCTATTTCCGTTATGACTCAACGTCGTCGCCCCAGCCAAGTTGCATCCAAAAATAAAAAGAAACAACTATTTTCAGCTCGCAGCTCATTGCTGGCTTTGGAAACCCGGACGCTGTTTGACGGCGCAATGGTCGCCACCGCCGATCACCAGGCCGAGCCGGATCAGAACCGCCAGGCCGCAGCCGCGCAGCCGAATGAAAATCCGGCCCCTAACGAGCAGACTCCAGCGCTGCGGGCCTTTGGCGCGCCGCAGTCCAGCCCTGTCATTAACAATCAAGCGCCGCCACTGCTGGAGGTTGCCGAGCACAGCCCGCTGAATAAACCCGATGCGGACACGGTTCGCCTCGATTGGCTGTCCGTTTCCGGTGTGGGGGCAACAGACCCGGTAACCGTCACGGTCAGCATCGACAAGCCCGCCTTGGGCACGATCAATGGCGACAGCGCATCGGTCAGCTTTACCGGCACGCAAGCCGACGCCAACGCCTGGTTGCAAAACTTGCGCTTCCAGTCCGCACAAAACCATGAGATCGGCACCGATGCGGTCTCTGCCATGATTACCGTGCGCGTGGACGCCGGCGGCAAGTCGGACACCGCCACGCTTCAGGTCAACATCAACCCGACCAACGCACCGGTGCAGTTCCAAGACGGCCAAGGCCAGCCCACCGACACCGTCACCAGCAATGTGGTCGAAGGCAGTATCACCACGCTGAATGCCACCTTGCTCAATGCCGTTGACCGCGAAGTCAGCGCAGGGGCGCAGTCGCCCGAGCAAATCATTTACCGCATCCAGGCCGAAAGCCAGTACGGCTATCTGATCCTGACCGGCGACGCCGCCTCCCTGACCGGCAAGCGCCTGGGCGAAGGCTCCATCTTCACGCACCAGGACGTGCTGGACGGCAAGATCAAATATGTCCACACCGCCAAGGGCGATGCGCAGAACCTGTCCGACACCTTCAAGCTGAGCGCCAACGACGGCGCCACGCCGCAGGCCGATTCGGCCTCGTTGACGGTCAATCTGAACATCATTCCGGTCAACCAGCCTGTCGTGATCACGGGCCGGGATGCAGTAGCCCGGGAAGGCCAGCCCTGGAATGCCCAGGATATTGCGTCGGTCGGCAGCAGCATCACAGCCACCCACGGCGGCGACCCGAATGACCCGATGTTCATCACGATCAACTCCTTGCCGGCCAGGGGCGAACTGTATTTCAATGGCCAAAAGGTCGTTGCCGGCCAGCGCATCAACTATGCGGACCGCGCTCTGCTGACCTACCAGGCCGACGCGGGCGAGCCAGGCAGCCAGAACGTGACGTTCTCGATCACCATCGAAGACTCGGGCGGCGGGGCCGGCGAAGCCGCGATCAGCAGGGCCACCAGCGATGTCAACATCGCCGTGCGTCCCATCAACGACGACCCTAGCCTGACGGTCAATGCCGGCTCCCAGCCTGTGGGTGCCCCCTCGGTCGTGGACCAGGCAGGCCAGACCGATGGCAATTACACCCTGACCCTGGACCAGAACCTGCTGGCCTTTGCCGACAGCGACACAGCCCCTGGCCTGATTACCTATGTCGTCACCCAACTGCCCGAGCACGGCGCACTGGTGCTGACCGTGGACGGGTCGCGTATCCGTCTGGGCGTAGGCGCAACCTTCACCCAGGACGACATCAATGCCGGACGCGTGCAGTTCGTCCAGACCTCCGCCGCCGCCGCAAACACGCCACCCGACTGGACCGACTCCTTCCGCTTCAATGTGGTGGACAACACCGTCTCGGTTTTTTGGGATGAAAACGGCCAGCCTTATACCCGCCCCGGCGGCAGCTATGACGGTCCCGGTGCCAATGCCACCCTGACGGAACACCGCTTTCATATCGGACTGAACACCGATATGGGCAAGGGGACGACGGATGCCATTGACGGCGTGACCCCCGACATCGACAAGAACATCGGCCATAGCGGCAAAGACCTGGCTAACGTAGGCAGCTCTACCGTACCCGAAGGCGGAACGGTCGAGATCCGCAACGACACCCTATTGCATACCGCTACGGTCACGCTGCCCGGCGGAAAGACCTTTGACATTCCCCCCAAGGACATCATCTACACGATTCTGGGCCTGGGCTTTGGCGCAGACGCCGCCTTGCGCGAACAGTGGGGCAATGGCTGGAACGGAATGCTGATGCGCGACGGCGTTCCCCTGGATCAATACGACACCTTCACCCAAGACGACATCAACCAGGGTCGGATCACCTTCAAGCACGACGGCTCCGAGAACTTCCTGGCACGCCTGAACCTGCAGGTTTCAGCCCCCGGCTACGGCACGGGTCTGGTGACCGATGCACCCTTTACTTACGACATCTACATCACCCCGGTCAATGACGCCCCTGAAATCGGCGGCAGCAAGCACGTGGTGATCAAGGAAGGCACG
>JQGF01004771.1_pt1 | contig 12288 bp, 7 predicted proteins | sample 210201 | NCBI WGS metagenome assembly JQGF01 (sample SAMN02947780, study PRJNA257236) | wastewater metagenome | biome: Domestic wastewater sediments; material: Domestic wastewater soil sediments and water; isolation source: domestic wastewater sediment treated with ammonia and hydroxylamine at...
CGTGGCGTCATCTGCGAGAAGTGTGGCGTTGAAGTCACCGTCTCCAAGGTGCGTCGCGAGCGCATGGGTCACATCGAACTGGCCTGCCCGGTTGCGCACATCTGGTTCCTGAAGAGCCTGCCATCCCGTCTGGGCATGGTGCTGGACATGACCCTGCGTGACATCGAGCGCGTTCTGTACTTTGAAGCATGGTGCGTGATCGAGCCTGGCATGACCCCGCTCAAGCGCGGTCAGATCATGTCCGATGACGATTTCTTGGCCAAGACCGAAGAATACGGTGACGACTTCCACGCCCTGATGGGCGCGGAAGCCGTGCGTGAACTGCTGCGTACGATCGATATCGATCGCGAAGTCGAGCGCCTGCGTGCCGAACTGAAAGCCACCGGCTCGGATGCCAAGATCAAGAAGATCTCCAAGCGTCTGAAAGTGCTGGAAGGCTTCCAGAAATCCGGCATCAAGCCAGACTGGATGATCATGGAAGTGCTGCCCGTGCTGCCACCGGACCTGCGTCCGCTGGTGCCACTGGACGGCGGCCGCTTCGCGACCTCCGATCTGAACGATCTGTACCGCCGCGTTATCAACCGCAACAACCGCCTGAAGCGTCTGTTGGAACTGAAGGCTCCGGACATCATCCTGCGCAACGAAAAGCGCATGCTGCAAGAGTCCGTGGACTCCTTGCTGGATAACGGTCGTCGCGGTAAAGCCATGACCGGTGCCAACAAGCGTCAGCTCAAGTCCTTGGCCGACATGATCAAGGGCAAGAGCGGTCGTTTCCGTCAGAACCTGCTGGGCAAGCGCGTGGACTACTCCGGTCGTTCCGTGATTGTGGTGGGTCCTCAGTTGAAGCTGCACCAGTGCGGTCTGCCCAAGCTGATGGCGCTGGAACTGTTCAAGCCTTTCATCTTCAACCGTCTGGAATTGATGGGTCTGGCTACGACCATCAAGGCAGCCAAGAAGCTGGTGGAAAGCCAGGAACCGGTGGTGTGGGACATCCTCGAAGAGGTGATCCGCGAGCATCCCGTGATGCTGAACCGTGCGCCTACGCTGCACCGTCTGGGTATTCAGGCTTTTGAACCGGTTCTGATCGAAGGTAAGGCGATTCAGCTGCACCCCCTGGTGTGTGCCGCCTTTAACGCTGACTTTGACGGTGACCAGATGGCCGTTCACGTGCCGCTGTCGCTGGAAGCCCAGCTGGAAGCGCGCACCCTGATGCTGGCCTCCAACAACGTGCTGTTCCCCGCCAACGGTGAACCGTCGATTGTTCCTTCCCAGGATATCGTGTTGGGTCTGTATTACGCGACCCGCGAACTGATCAACGGCAAGGGCGAAGGTCTGTTCATGACCGACGTGGCCGAAGTGCAGCGCGCTTACGACAACAAGGAAGTCGAACTGCAGACACGCCTGACCGTCCGTATCGAAGAATTCGAGAAGGGCGAGGACGGTGAGTGGGTCAAGACCATCAAGCGTTACGAAACGACGGCTGGCCGCGCCTTGCTGTCCGAAATTCTGCCCAAGGGCATGCCTTTCACTGCACTGAACCGTGCGCTGAAGAAGAAAGAAATTTCGCGTCTGATCAACCAGTCCTTCCGTCGCTGCGGCCTGCGTGCCACCGTGATTTTTGCCGACAAGTTGATGCAGTCCGGTTTCCGTCTGGCAACCCGTGGCGGTATTTCGATTGCCATGAATGACATGGTCATTCCATTGGTCAAGGAAGATATTCTGTCCCAGGCCAGCAACGAGGTCAAAGAGATCGATAAGCAGTACTCGTCGGGTCTGGTGACGGCTCAGGAACGCTACAACAACGTGGTGGACATCTGGGGCAAGGCCGGCGACCGCGTGGGCAAGGCCATGATGGAGCACCTGGCGACCGAGCCAGTGACCAACCGCTTTGGCGAAGAAGTACGCCAGGAGTCCTTCAACTCCATTTACATGATGGCGGACTCCGGTGCTCGTGGTTCGGCTGCACAGATTCGTCAGCTGGCTGGTATGCGTGGTCTGATGGCCAAGCCGGATGGCTCCATTATCGAAACGCCTATTACCGCGAACTTCCGTGAAGGTCTGAACGTACTTCAGTACTTTATTTCGACTCACGGTGCTCGTAAGGGTCTGGCCGATACGGCCTTGAAGACGGCTAACTCCGGGTACCTGACCCGTCGTCTGGTCGACGTGACGCAAGATCTGGTCATTACCGAAGACGATTGCGGCACCAAGGGTGGCTACACCATGAAAGCCATCCTGGATGGCGGCGAGGTGATCGAGCCCTTGCGCGACCTGATTCTGGGCCGCGTGGCAGCCTCGGACATCGTCAATCCCGACAACCAGGAACTGGTCATCCCCGCCGGCACGCTGCTGAACGAGGATCTGGTCGACCTGATCGACAATCTGGGCATCGACGAAGTCAAGATCCGCACGCCGCTGACTTGCGAAACGCGCCATGGTCTGTGCGCACACTGCTATGGTCGCGACCTGGGTCGTGGCGTGCTGGTCAACCGTGGCGAAGCCGTGGGTGTGATCGCTGCCCAGTCCATCGGTGAACCCGGCACGCAGCTGACTATGCGTACGTTCCACATTGGTGGTGCGGCATCGCGTGCTGCATTGGCCAGCTCGGTGGAAACCAAGACCGCCGGTACGGTGGGCTTTGAAATCGGTCTGCGTTATGTGACCAACGCCAAGGGCGAACGCGTGGCCATTTCCCGCTCCGGCGAAATCGTCATTTTCGACGACAACCGCCGCGAACGCGAACGTCACAAAGTGCCATACGGCGCCACCATTACGGTGGGCGACGGCGAGGTCATCAAGGCCGGTCAGCGTCTGGCCAGCTGGGACCCACTGACTCGTCCTATCGTGTCCGAGTACACCGGTACCGTCCGCTTCGAGAACATCGAAGAAGGCGTGACCGTGGCTCGTCAGGTGGACGAAGTCACTGGCTTGTCCACACTGGTGGTCATTACGCCCAAGACCCGTGGTGGCAAGATCACCATGCGTCCGCAGATCAAGCTGCTGAACGAACAGGGCCAGGAAATCAAGATCGCCGGTACGGATCACTTTGTGAACATTTCCTTCCCGGTCGGTGCTCTGATTACCGTGCGCGACGGTCAGCAAGTGTCCGTGGGTGAGATTCTGGCGCGTATTCCTCAGGAATCGCAAAAGACTCGCGACATTACCGGTGGTCTGCCGCGCGTGGCCGAGCTGTTTGAAGCCCGTTCGCCCAAGGATGCCGGTCTGCTGGCTGAAATCACCGGTACGGTTTCTTTCGGTAAGGACACCAAGGGCAAGCAGCGTCTGGTCATTACCGATCTGGACGGCGTCAGCCACGAGTTCCTGATTCCGAAAGAAAAGCAGGTCCTGGTGCACGACGGCCAAGTGGTGAACAAGGGCGAAATGATTGTGGACGGCCCGGCCGATCCGCACGACATTTTGCGCTTGAAGGGTATCGAGAAGCTGGCCAACTACATTGTTAACGAAGTGCAGGACGTTTACCGTCTGCAGGGCGTGAAGATCAACGACAAGCACATTGAAGTGATTGTTCGTCAGATGCTGCGCCGCGTGAACATTGTGGATGCCGGTGATACCAACTTCATCACGGGTGAACAGGTTGAACGCTCCGAACTGCTGAACGAGAACGATCGCGTTCTGGCCGAAAACGGTATTCCAGCGACGTACGAAAACGTGCTGCTGGGTATTACCAAGGCCTCGCTGTCGACCGACTCCTTCATCTCGGCGGCTTCCTTCCAGGAAACCACTCGCGTGCTGACTGAAGCGGCCATCATGGGTAAAACCGATGATCTGCGTGGTCTGAAAGAAAACGTGATCGTGGGTCGTCTGATTCCTGCTGGTACCGGCATGGCCTTCCATGCCGCCCGCAAGGATAAGGAAGCCTTTGAAGTGGCCGAACGCAAGGCTGCCCGCGAACTGGAAAACCCGTTTGCATCGGCACCCGAGCCTTCGGACGATCCTGTGTTCGTGGCTGGTACCCCCGAACCCGAACAGCCCGAATCGCCTGCAAGCGATACGGAATAAGCGGTTCGTGCTTCTATCGCCCTGGAAACAGGGCGGTGGGATCGATCAAATCCCTACGCTGTTTTGCGGCGTAGGGATTTTTTTTGTCCATCACCGATTGACGCAGGCTTGTGACGTATTCTGGCCAAGTGCAGCCCTGCTGCATCACCATGTCCCTGCAAGTGGCTTGTTATGCCTACCCTATGTCTTGGTCGCGCAGGATCGTGTTTTGTTGTTGTCGGTCATTCAGATCGTGCGCGACAGGGCTTATGTTTACAAACTTAGCTGCCTAGTTCGAGCTTGCCGGTCATGACTGCCCAGTGGCCGGGGAAAGAGCAGAAGAATGCGTAGTCTTCACCAGCTTGTAGTTTGGCGACATCGAAGGTGACGGATGTGCTTTCGCCGCCGCCGATGACATCGGTATGTGCAATGACGCGGGAGTCGTTGGGTTTGACATAGTTGTTGTCCAGGCCGGCAGTCATGCCATCGGTAGCCACGGCTTTTTCGTCGGCTTTTTTGGAGATCACGACATTGTGGCCCATCGCGGTCTTGGGAATCTTGCCCGTGTGTTTGAGATGGATCGTGAATTGCTTGCATGTCTTGTCGACAACAATCTGCTTTTGGTTGAACTGCATGGCATCGTTACCTTCGATGGTAACTTCGCATGCGGCAAGAGCTGGCAGGCTGACCAGACCGAGAGTGGCGGTTAACGCAAGTTTGGCAAACATTGGATGTACTCCATGAAAACAGTCTTGAACAAGGCGCAGGATCACACATCCTGCTCCGGATTCTTAGCATAGACCTGGAGACTAGGTCAGGTACCTAAAGACTTGTTCGAGTAATGTTTTGTTCGCGGGAGTATCACCAGTGTGATAAGGTGAATGATTGCTCTTCTTGTTTGCGGGGCCAAACAGATCGTCCGTGCTGGGACAGCGATTCAGTACTGATCGGGCGCTTGTATGGCGGGCAGGGTGACGGTAAAGGTGCTGCCTTCCCCTGGCACGCTATGCAGCGTTATGACTCCGGCATGTTTGTTGACCACTATCTTTACAAAGGCCAGGCCTAAGCCGCTGCCTGCGGGGGTGTTGGTGTGCGCTTCGTGCGCGCGACGATACGGTTCAAACACGTCGGTTTGAAGTTCCTCTGGAATCCCCCAGCCGTGATCACGTACGTTAATGTGTATATTTGCCGCGTGCTGTCTCATCGTAATTTCGATGCGGTTACCGTCAGGACCGTATTTAATGGCGTTCTGGATCAAATTGGCAAAGACGCGGCGCAGCATGGCGGCATTACCCAAGACCCAGGCTTGTTCGGTGTCGTCTTGAATGAGTTCGATATTGCGCTTGCTGGCGCTGGCCCAGGCGTCGTCCAGACAATCGGCCAGCAGGTCTGGAAGATTCAGGGGAGACAGCACCATTTCCATGGCTTCCGCACGGGCCAGACTGATGAAATTGTCAACCAGCTCCAGTGTCTGACTGGCATAGCCTTCCATTTTGTACAGCAGCTCGTCGGAAGACAGGCGGTGGTTGGTTTGGCGTTGCAGCGATGCCAGGGCCAGGATGGAGTTTTGGGGCGCACGCATATCATGCGAAATAAATCGCAGGGTCTCTTCGCGCTTGGTCTGTGCCAGACGCAGTAATTCGATTGAACGGTGTAGCTGAGTCAGCCTGTGGGGCAGGTTGTGGGAATTGAGGCCGGATTGTGGTTGGCTGAGCGCAACGCGGATATCGGGATGATCCAGTTCTAGCGTGCGCAATTCTTGCATGACCTGTCGCAAGGCGGCTTCCTGGCTGCGCCAGTGCCAGAGCGGGTAGGCCAACATGATGGTAATCAAGCTGGCCATTGGGGGAACCCAAAGATCGAAGATGTGCATGGCGACCCAGTTCACCAGCAGAATGCTGATCAGCAGCCCCAACAGGCTGAGTAATGTGGATCGAGGGGATTGAGAGAGCAATACCCGGCAGGCCAACAGGACGGGCAGACAGCAGGCCAGCGCAATCAGCCAGTTCGGTGGAATCAGTATCCAACGATCTTCGCGGGCGGACTGCAGCGTATTGGCCAGGATTTCCACTCCTGACATGGTCGCCATGTCGGCATTGGACATGGGCGTAGGAAAGACATCGCCCAACCCGCTTCCCCAGGCTCCGATCAATACGTATTTATTCTGAAAAAAAGTGGGTGCAATCGCACCGCGCAGCACATCAATGTATGGCACGGTGTTGAAATGTCCCGGCCGTCCCGCATAAGGGATGAAGTGAGTATTTTGATGCCGGGGTTTCAAGGCATGCATTGCCTGGGATACATCGCCGCCGGCCAGCAGCATGGCCACGGAAAAATGCGGCAGGACACGGCCCGACTGTGTGGTCTGCTGCAAAGAAACCTGTCGCACAACGCCGTCCGGGTCTGGCTCTATATTGATGTAGCCGGTCGCCTTGGCCGCGTCGTTCAGAATGGGCAGCGGCGTGTTGATTGCATCCCGACCGGCGTCGTAGACCAGCGGCAGTACGACGCGTCCATGTTTGTGCATGGCGCGTGCAAAGTGCTCGTCGTCTTGGGGGTAGGCCGGATTGGGCTCCTGGAAAACGATGTCTATGCCCACCGCCCGCGCTTGGACGAGCTGTTCTAGGATCTGTGCGTGAACCTTGCGCCGCCAGGGCCAGTAGCCCAGGGCAGCGATGCTGTCGTCATCAATTGCAATGATGACAACGTCCGGTGCGGGCGTCCGGGGCAGGGCTGCAGACATGGTGAAGTCATAGATCAAGTTGTTCAGCCGCCCTAGGGCAAAATCATCGCGCAGGGAGCTGAACAGCAAGGTCAGCAGCAACAGTAATATGGAGACCAGACGCCATTCTTTTCGTATCCGGTCGGACAGCAGATTGCTGTTCGATGTGCTTAGGGCGGACATGAGGCGTCGGGTCTTTGCTGATTAGAACTGGCTTAGCAGGATCGGATCACCGAAGCTGCTGACTACGGGGGTGCCATCGGAACTGGAGAGCGCGGCCGCGCCCTCGAAGCTGTGCAGCGTGTCGGGCCCCATCAGGCCGTGGCTGTCGATGGCGCGCACCATGACGTAGTATGTCCCTGGACGTGGAGCGCTGAATTGGATAGTGGTGTCGGTGACCAGTCGGCGGGATAACAGCATGGCACCGCGCGGGTCCAACGCGGTCTGCACCAGATAGGCCTGGGCTCCCGGAACCGGGTCTATGCTGCTGCTCCAGCGTCCGCCCTGGCGTTGTGGAACAGATACTTGCGGTGCGGGCAACAGCGGGGCAACGGCGACGATACGGCCGTCTGTGGCCACGGCAGCACCTTGGTTTTGTCTCAGCGCGGTGGGAGCTGTCTGTTGTTGGGTGCCCAGTTCGGCCTGTCCTGCCAGCACTTCGCTATGGGCGTGGCCGTCGCGCGTGCGCACGCGCAGTTCGGTGCCACGCACCCCGGTAATGCTGACAGGAGTGCGTACCTCGAAGCGTCCTACTCCTTGTTGATCGGGAGCGACCCGGGATTCGATATCACCGTCTTCGAGGGCGACGATTGAATCGATCAGGCCTGTGCCCTCAAAGGCGCGCATGCGCGCAACACGCAGGGACGCCGCTGCCGGCACGCTGAGCTGGCTGCCATCGAGCAATTCCAGGGTCAGGTAGCCGTCCTGGCCGGTACGCACCTGGTCGCCTTCTTTCAGATGTGTGTGTCCGTCCGACAGGGTCTGGCCATTGACCTGAATCTGCCCGGCCTGGTGAACGATACGCGCCGGTGCCTCTACTTCGGGAATCATCTTAAAGGGAATGCGCAGCTCTTTGCCGATGGGCAGACGCGTAGGATCGGCAACGGTATTGAGTCGCTGGATGTGAGCCCAGTTGCGATCCTGGCGAGTGTAGGTGCCCGAAATACCCAGCAGCGTATCGCCAGCCCTGACTTTGTAGATGAAGTCGTCGCCCTGTGCGCCAGAAGGCTGGGCCAGGGCGGTGCTGCCCCACAACAGGCCGCAGACAAGGGGGGCGGCATAATGCAGTTTGATCATAGAGTTCAGGTATTGTCGGACAGAAGCTCCAGGCGATAGCCCAAAGCATAGGAGGCGGTCAGGCGCACGCCGTTCTCGGGACGCAATTGCAATTTGCGCCGGATATTGGACAGGTGGGTGTCCAGTGTGCGCGAGGTCGCCGGAATTTCTCGGTTCCAGACCGCAGAACTGAGTACGTCCCGGGAGAAGAGCCGGCCAGGGTTGCGAAACAAGAGCAAGGCCAGTTCGAACTCTTTCGGGGCCAGCGTGATGGCGGTACCGTCCAAGGATATCTGTCCTTGTTCGGGGTGAATATCGTATCCGCCGAACGTGAAACGGCTGTCCTGCACGGGGGCGGTCAGGCTCAAGCGTCGGCTGATGGCGTTGACCCGTGCAATCAGTTCGCCTGTGCGCAAAGGTTTCTGGATATAGTCGTCTGCGCCGGCTTGCAAGCCGGTGACCAGGTCTTCTTCCTGGGTGCGGCTGGTCAGGAAAATAACGGGCAGGGCATATCCCAGGTTGGCGCGTACCCAGCGCAACACGTCCAGTCCGCTGACATCGGGCAGTTCCCAGTCCAGGAGCAGCAGGTCGAAATGGTGAGGTTTGGCCAATGCGGCCAGTAGGCTTTTGCCCTGATTGTAGGACTGGCACTCGTGACCGGCTTCGGTTAGTGTCCTGGCAATCAGTTCAGCCTGGATGAGGTCGTCTTCCAGGGAAGCGATGATCATGGGGCATTGTCCTTGTCGCAGAGGTGCAATAGTCCAGAAGTATAACTACTGGGGCAGGGTTATTGACCAAGTGCGCCGCTTCGTGCGGCTCCACAACGGGAATGGCAGCAGAGTACACCCAAATCGTTGACCTATAAGGGTTTACCGTGGTAAATTTCAGAGCTTACTTAAGGATCCTTTGCCGGTACTCCTTGTAGTAATTTGTTCGCAGCTGCCGGGTTTGCAGCAGCAAGCGCCCCTAAGGGGCGCATTCAGTCAAGCCCAAGCCAGTGCAAGACCGCTCTTTTTCGTGTTTTATGGGGAGCGGCATTGCGCAATGCCGCTCCGGTAGCAGGAAGTCTATCCTGTCATTGGAATGGCGTTTTTCCAAAAACAATACGTCAACCAGTACGTAAAATACGTTATAGGATACGTAAAGGTCATGCCAACCATTAGCCAACTCGTGCGCAAGCCGCGCGAAGTCAGTCGCGAAAGCAGCAAGAGCCCCGCGCTCGAGAACTGCCCACAGCGTCGCGGTGTCTGCACGCGTGTCTACACCACGACCCCCAAGAAGCCTAACTCCGCTCTGCGTAAAGTCGCCAAAGTGCGTCTGACCAACGGCTTCGAAGTTATTTCTTACATCGGCGGCGAAGGCCACAACCTGCAAGAGCACTCGGTCGTTCTGGTCCGTGGTGGTCGTGTCAAGGACTTGCCCGGTGTTCGTTACCACATCGTCCGCGGTGCCCTGGATCTGCAAGGCGTCAAAGACCGTAAGCAAGCTCGCTCCAAGTACGGCGCCAAGCGTCCCAAGTAATCCATGTGTCCATCGATCAGTATCACTGATCCGGACCCGTGCAACCGTGGCCTTGCGCCATGGTAGGTAAGTGGTCATTTGTCATGAATGACCGAGACCGCGAAAAGCGGTTCAACTGAATAGTCACAAGGAAATTAAAATGCCTCGCCGTCGCGAAGTACCCAAACGTGAAATCCTACCTGACCCGAAATTCGGCAGCGTCGAGCTGGCCAAATTCATGAACGTGGTCATGCTGTCCGGCAAGAAAGCTGTTGCCGAACGTATTGTTTATGGCGCGCTGGAACAAATTGCGCAGAAAACCGGCAAAGATCCGCTCGAAGTGTTTAACGCTGCCATCAACAATGTCAAACCAGTTGTTGAAGTGAAAAGCCGCCGTGTTGGTGGCGCGAACTACCAGGTTCCTGTCGAAGTGCGTCCCGTCCGCCGTTTGGCTTTGGCCATGCGCTGGATGCGTGAAGCCGCCAAGAAGCGTGGCGAAAAATCGATGGATCTGCGCCTGGCCGGCGAATTGACCGATGCGGCTGAAGGTCGTGGCGGCGCAATGAAAAAGCGCGAAGACACGCACAAGATGGCCGATGCCAACAAGGCATTCAGCCATTTCCGTTGGTAATCTGAGGACATATAATCATGGCCCGCAAAACCCCTATCCAGCGCTACCGCAATATCGGTATCTCGGCTCACATCGACGCCGGGAAAACGACGACTACCGAGCGCATCCTGTTCTACACCGGTGTGAATCACAAACTGGGCGAAACCCACGAGGGTTCGGCCACGATGGACTGGATGGAGCAAGAGCAAGAGCGCGGGATCACCATTACCTCGGCTGCTACGACCGCTTTCTGGCGTGGTATGGCGGGCAATTACCCCGAGCACCGTATCAACATCATTGATACCCCCGGCCACGTTGACTTCACTATCGAAGTCGAGCGCTCCATGCGCGTGCTGGACGGTGCCTGCATGGTGTACTGCGCTGTGGGCGGTGTTCAGCCCCAGTCCGAAACCGTGTGGCGTCAGGCCAACAAGTACGGCGTGCCTCGTCTGGCCTTCATCAACAAGATGGACCGTACTGGCGCTAATTTCTTCAAGGTCTACGACCAGCTCAAGCTGCGTCTGAAAGCCCACCCTGTGCCTATCGTTATCCCGATCGGCGCTGAAGACAATTTCCAGGGTGTGGTTGACCTGATCAAGATGAAAGCCATCATCTGGGATCAAGAAAGCAACGGCGTGAAGTTCGACTACACCGACATTCCTGCCGAGCTGCAAGCTTCGGCCGAAGAATGGCGCGAAAAGATGATCGAGTCGGCCGCTGAAGCCAGCGAAGAGCTGATGAACAAGTACCTGGAAAACGGTGACCTCTCCGAAGAGGACATCAACCTGGGTCTGCGTCTGCGTACCATCGCTTGCGAAATTCAGCCCATGCTGTGCGGTACCGCCTTCAAGAACAAGGGCGTGCAGCGCATGCTGGACGCGGTCATCGACTACCTGCCATCGCCTGTGGACATTCCACCAGTCGAAGGTTCGGACGATGATGGCAATGTCATTCACCGCAAGGCGAATGACGAAGAGCCTATGTCGGCTCTGGCGTTCAAGCTGATGACCGACCCCTTTGTTGGTCAGCTGACTTTCGTGCGTGTGTACTCGGGCGTTCTGCGTTCGGGCGATACCGTCTACAACCCCATCAAGGGCAAGAAAGAGCGTATCGGTCGTATTCTGCAGATGCACGCGAACAACCGTGCCGAACTGAAAGAGCTGGTCGCTGGCGATATCGCTGCCGTGGTGGGCCTGAAAGACGTGACCACGGGTGAAACCCTGTGTGATCCTGCTCAGCACATCATCCTGGAGCGCATGGAGTTCCCCGAGCCCGTGATTTCGCAGGCCGTCGAACCCAAGACCAAATCCGACCAGGAAAAGATGGGCGTGGCTCTGTCGCGTCTGGCTCAGGAAGATCCTTCTTTCCGTGTCAGCAGCGACGAAGAATCCGGCCAGACTATCATCTCCGGTATGGGCGAGCTGCACTTGGAAGTGCTGGTGGATCGCATGCGCCGTGAGTTCGGCGTGGAAGCCAACGTGGGCAAACCTCAGGTTGCCTACCGCGAAACCATCCGCAAGACCTGCGAAGAAGTCGAAGGCAAGTTCGTCAAGCAATCCGGCGGTCGTGGTCAGTACGGTCACGTGGTCCTCAAGCTGGAGCCCCTGGAAGCAGGCGGTGGCTTTGAGTTCGTTGACGCCATCAAGGGCGGTGTGGTTCCTCGCGAATACATTCCTGCTGTTGAAAAAGGTATTCGCGAAACCCTGTCCGCAGGTGTGGTCGCTGGTTACCCAGTGGTGGACGTCAAAGCTACGCTGTTCTTCGGTTCGTACCACGATGTGGACTCGAACGAAAACGCCTTCCGCATGGCCGCTTCGATGGCCTTCAAGGATGGTATGCGTAAGGCTGCCCCTGTTCTGCTGGAGCCAACCATGGCTGTTGAGGTTGAAACTCCTGAGGAATACGCCGGTACTGTGATGGGTGACTTGTCCTCCCGTCGCGGTATGGTTCAGGGCATGGACGATATCGTTGGTGGTGGCAAGATCATCAAGGCCGAGGTTCCTCTGGCCGAGATGTTCGGTTACTCGACCAGCCTGCGTTCGCAAACACAAGGTCGCGCTACGTACACGATGGAATTCAAGCAATATGCTGAAGCTCCAAAGAACGTGGCTGACGAAGTGATCAGCGCTCGCGGTAAGTAATAGCAATATCAGCCCGCCCTATGGCGGGCTGCTCAACAATT
>JQGF01001950.1_pt1 | contig 12188 bp, 9 predicted proteins | sample 210201 | NCBI WGS metagenome assembly JQGF01 (sample SAMN02947780, study PRJNA257236) | wastewater metagenome | biome: Domestic wastewater sediments; material: Domestic wastewater soil sediments and water; isolation source: domestic wastewater sediment treated with ammonia and hydroxylamine at...
GGCAGTTTGCGGGCGGCCACTTCCTCGATCAACGCGGCGTCCAGTTGCACGTCCTCGTCGATGGCCAGGTCGGGGCGGCGCTCTTTGATTTTGCGGGCCGCCTGCACCACTTTGGTGACTTTATCGTGCTGGGCGCTGCCGGCGGTTGAAAAACTGAGCATGGCAATGCGCGGGGCTTCGTTCAGCAGCAATTGCGCGCTGTCGGCCGCCGCCAGAGCGATGTCGCATAGCTGATCGGCATTGGGGTCGATGACCAACCCGCAGTCGCTGAAAATCAGCCCGCCCTTGCGCGGGTGGTCTTGCTTGCACAGCATCATGATGAAAAAGCTGGATACCAGACTGGCCTTGGGAGCCTTGCCGATCAGTTGCAAGGCGGTGCGTACGACGTCTGCCGTGCTGTGTACGGCACCGGCCACCGAGCCGTCGGCCAGACCTGCGTGCACCATCATGTTGGCGTAGCACAAGGGATGGTCCAGCCAGTGCTGCGCCTGCTCCGGGGTCAATCCTTTGTTTTTGCGCCGCGCGAGCAAGGCTTCAAGCAAGGCCGGGCGGTTTGCGCTGGATGTCGGGTCTTCGATCTGTAGCGCGCCGCGTGCCAGGCCCAGGTCTTGTAGGCGCGCGGCCGTCTGCGTCGAGTCGCCAACCAGGGTAATGTGGGCGATTCCGTCCTGGCTGGCCTGACAAGCGGCCTGCAGCACGCGTTCGTCCTCGGTTTCGCACAGCACGATGCGGCGTGGCCGGGCCTGGGCGGCGACGATCAGATGTTCGATGAGCTTCATGCCATGTCTCCGTGGTAATCTTTATTATGGAACTTTTTGTTTTGTTTTTCGAGATATATGGCAAAATCTAGCGGGAAATACCCAGGCAGTCAATGATTGGTTCCATTTACTGGTATAGAATTTCGTAGAATCTGCCAGATAGCGAGAGCTTTTTTATGTCCGAGATCCAAACCGACGTCGCAGAAGGCGTCCGCCTGAGCGGCGATACGCCCACCATGCGGCTGTTTGCCTTGCTCGAAGTCATGGCGGGCCAGGACCGGCGTTATACCTTGCAGGATCTGGTCGAATTGACCGGCCTGCCCAAACCCACTGTGCATCGCATGCTGCAACAGCTGGAAGGCAGCGGCCTGCTGCTGCGCGAGAGCGATGGGCGCCATTACGGCGTGGGTTCGCGCCTGCGCCGCCTGGCCGAAAATCTGTTGCTGCACGATGCCAAGCATGGCGCACGCCATGCCGTGCTGCGTCATCTGGTGGACGAACTGGGTGAAACCTGCAATCTGACGGCGCTGTCGGGCACCGATGTGCTGTATCTGGATCGCGTGGAAACTGCCGCACCTTTGCGGTTCTATCTGTATCCTGGTTCGCGTGTGCCGGTGCATTGTTCGGCCAGCGGCAAGGTCTTGCTGGCGCAACTCAGCGCTGCGCAGCGCAAGCGCTTGTTGTCGCATACGCCTATGGAGCGTTATACGCCCAATACCTTGACCACGGTGCAGGACTACGAAAAAGACATTGCCCAGGTCAAGCTGAACGGCTATGCCTTTGATAACGAAGAGTTTCTGTCTGGGCTGTTCTGCGTGGCCGTGTTGGTGCCGCGCGCGGACGGCAAGTCCAATATGGCGGTGGCGACCCAGGCCCCCATTATGCGCATGACGCCTGAAAAAGCCTTGCAGTGCCTGCCGGCTCTGCAACGGGCTGCCGCTGCGTTGGCGCGCATCGAAGAAGATTTCTAGGGCTGGTATCTGCCGATCGATAAGGCGGGCAGGCGGGATGGCCGCCACCCACTATCGGCCTACCGACCGTGGCGGGCACGCCCCGGTGCCAGGCTGGCAATGAAGTCGTCCAGAAACTGCTGGTCCAGCCCTTTTTCCATATGGGCCACTAGCGTGTGCCGGTACAGCGCGCCCAGATCCAGCCCCAGTCCTATGCCGGTGATTTCCACACCTTGGCGCTCGTAGACGCGCAAGACCTGTAGCAGGTGCTGATCCAGGTAGTCCGGGCCATTGGCCAGAGCGGTGGCGCTGTCCATTGGACTGGCGTCCGAGATGACATAGACCAGATGCCGTTTTGCCGTCAGCGCCAGACTGCGCTGGCAGGCCCAGGCCAAGGCTTCGCCATCCACGCCTTCTCGATATAGATCTTGCTTGAGCAGGGCGGCAATGGCCGGGCGCGCCTGACGCCAGGTGCTGGAGGCCGCCTTGAAGATGCGGTGGCTGGTTTCGTTCAGGCGGCCGGGCTGGGCCGGTTTGCCGCGTGCCAGCCAGCGGCGGTAGGGACGTCCGCCGTTCCAGGCCTGGGTGGAAAAACCCAGCACTTCGGTCTGCGCGCCGCTGCGCTCCAGGGCGCGGGTCAGCACATCGACCATGACGGCCAGAACCTGGGCCTGATCCTTCATCGATCCCGAGCAGTCCAGCAAAAAGGTGACGGCGCATTGGTTGCGCAACGGTTCGTCCACTTGTTTGAACAGGCGTCGTTCTTGCGGCGAACAAATCAGTTGGGCCAGCCGGCGGCCATCCACCAAGCCGTCTGTCTGGCCGTATTGCCATTGCTCGCGCACGGGTTGACGCAACATCTTGCGCATGCGGGTAACCAGGCGCGGCAGGGGCAGGCCATAGGCGGCAATGTTCTGATCCAGTTGTTCGCGCAGTTGGCGTAGTAAAGGGGCGCGCACCAGATCGGCCATCTGTTCTTCTTTGTCGCCGCTGCGATCAAAGATGCGATAAGGGCTGTGCTGGGCGTCTTGTGCTGTGCGCTCCTGGCCGTGCCGTAGGCCACCGTCACTGGGATCGTTGCTGTCGGGCAGCAGCAGGGCAAAGTCCTGCAGTTCCGGCGTTTCGGCATTGCTGGGGCGGCTCGTGGCGGGGCGCAGTTCTTTAATCGTCAGGCCGATGCGTTCGGCCAGCTCCAGCGCGGCCAGTCCGTAGCGATCCTGGTCGGCCACGCTGCGCTTGAGCGTTTGCAGCAGCCCGCCCATCAGGGGAGCGATGCCGGCGCGCGTGGATTCGATCAGGTCTTCGGTTTCTTCCAGCACAGGCCAGCCGTTCAGGCGGCTCCACACCATTTGTGCCACGGTATAAACCAGCAGGCCCAGTTCGCTGCGGGTATGGCCGTGGTGGTGATAGCCGGCAGACCAGCGCTCGAAACGCGTGCGCAGATTCTGGCGCACCCCAGGCCACTGGCTGCCAGCCAGGGTTTCGGTGCGCAGTAGCTCCAGCCAGTCAAAGAACAGCCGGGCGACGGGCTCTTCGGGTAGACGCTTGGCGTGCAGCGCGCGTCGGGTGTGCAGCCTGCGCAGCGCCAGGCTGTCGGCGACGCCGCGCAGGCTGTGGGCCTGGTCGTGTGCGTCGGGGCGGATGTGCGGGGCCAGGCTGGCCAGGCGCTGCTCGCCGCGATACAGCGTCTGTTGCCGATGATGGATGCTTGGGTCGTCCGTCAGGGCGCGGGCGACGGCTGCGCCCAGCTCGTGGGCGCGGTGCAGACGACGCAAGGGCGTGGCCGTGGTCATGCTGTTTGCCCGGCGGCCAGCGGCTCCAGGGTCAGCTCGTTGCCAAAGCAACGCTGATAGTATTCCGCGATCAGAGGGTGTTCGGACAGGTCGCACTTGTTCAGAAAACTGAGTCGGAAAGCCAGCTCCAGATCATGGAAAATCGCATGGTTCTGCGCCCAGGTAATGACGGTGCGCGGCGACATCAGTGTGGACAGATCGCCGCAGGCAAAACCGTGGCGTGTCAGTGCCGCCAGCGCCACCATGGCCCGGACCTGTTCGCGACCGGTTGGTGTGTTTTTGTCGGGGACGCGGGCCAGCACGATTTCCATTTCCTGCTCGGCAAGCAGGTAGTCCAGTCGCGCTACCACATTCCAGCGGTCCAACTGGGCGTGGTTAAGCAACTGCGTGCCGTGGTACAGGCCACTGGTATCGCCCAGGCCCAGGGTGTTGGCCGTGGCGAAAATGCGAAATTGCGGGTGGGGGCGGATGACGCGATTCTGGTCCATCAAGGTCAGGCCGCCGTCCGGTTCCAGCAATTGCTGCACCACGAACAAAATATCGGGCCGTCCCGCATCGTATTCGTCCAGGATCAGCGCCATAGGGCGCTGCATGGCCCAGGGGATCAGGCCCTCCTGGAACCCTGTGACTTGCAGACCGTCCTGAATCTGAATGGTGTCTTTGCCCACCAGATCCAGGCGGCTCAGGTGCCCATCCAAGTTGACGCGCAGACAGGGCCAGTTCAGGCGAGCGGCCACTTGCTCGATATGGGTGGACTTGCCGGTTCCGTGCCGGCCCTGCACCAGCACGCGGCGATTATGGGTAAAGCCGGCCAGGATTGCCTGGGTAACTTCCGGGTTGAAGCGGTAGGCCGTATCGACGGCAGGCACCTGTGCGGCCCCCGCTTGCAAGGCCAGCGCCTGTCCGTCCAGGGGCAGGCTGAACGTATCGCGGATGCTGAGCAGATGCTCGGGCAGTATGGTGATGGTCATGAAACCCCCTGATGGGCGCGGGCAGCGTGTTGTGCTGCTGCGTGGTCAAAGTGCTTATAAGATCAAAAATCGGTACATTTAATATCAATAATTGAGATTCTATGTTGACAGGGCCTGTTTGTCTCGATAAAGTTTATAAAAAATCTCGAAAAACAAGATTTTTAATTTTTTGACAGGGCCACCCCCGGCCCGTCGCGTAATGGAGACAGAGACATGAGCCAGGGCAATACGGATAATCGCAGCGTGGTCAGCGGACCGACCAAGATGACGCCTTCGGAGGCGTTTGTGGAAACCATGGTGTCCTACGGGGTCACCGATATGTTCGGCATCATGGGTTCGGCCTTTATGGATGCGATGGACATCTTCGCTCCCGCCGGCATCCGCCTGATTCCGGTGGTTCACGAACAGGGCGCTGCCCACATGGCTGACGGCTACGCCCGTGTTTCGGGTCGCCACGGCATGGTGATCGGCCAGAACGGCCCCGGCATCAGCAACTGCGTTACGGGCATTGCCGCCGCTTACTGGGCGCACAGCCCCGTGGTCATCGTGACCCCCGAAACCGGCACCAATACCCAGGGCCTGGGCGGTTTTCAGGAGTGCAACCAGTTGCCCATGTTCCAGGAATTCACCAAGTATCAGGGTCACGTCACCAACCCTAATCGCATGGCCGAATTTACGGCCCGTTGTTTTGACCGTGCCGTCAGCGAAATGGGCCCGACCCAGCTGAACATTCCGCGCGATTACTTCTATGGCGAAGTCACGTGCGAAATCCCCAAGCCAGCCCGTGTGGATCGTGGCCCCGGTGGCGTGCGCAGCCTGGACGAGGCGGCCGATCTGCTGGCCAAGGCCAAGTTCCCGGTCATTATTTCGGGTGGCGGCGTGATCATGTCCGACGCGGTGGAGCAGTGCAAGGCGCTGGCCGAGCGTCTGGGCGCGCCGGTGGTCAACAGCTACCAGCACAACGACTCTTTCCCCGCCAGCCATCCGCTGTGGTGCGGTCCGCTGGGCTATCAGGGTTCCAAAGCCGGCATGAAGCTGATTGCCCAGGCCGATGTGGTATTGGCACTGGGTACGCGTCTGGGGCCATTCGGCACGCTGCCTCAGCACGGTATTGATTACTGGCCCAAGAATGCCAAGATCATCCAGGTGGATGCCGACCAGAAGATGCTGGGCCTGGTCAAGAAGATCGCCGTGGGCATTTGTGGAGATGCTAAAGCGGTTGCCCAGGAGCTGGCCCTGCGCCTGGACGGCCGCACGCTGGATTGCGATTCGACCAAAGCCGAGCGCGCCGACAAGATTGCGGCGGAGAAGGCGGCCTGGGAAAAGGAGCTGGACGAATGGACCCACGAAAAAGATCCCTACAGCCTGGACATGATCGCCGAAAACGCCAAGGAAAAACCGTTCAGCGGCGGCCAGTACCTGCATCCACGCCAAGTGCTGCGTGAGCTGGAAAAAGCCATGCCCAAGGATGTGATGGTGTCCACGGACATCGGCAACATTAACTCGGTGGCGCACAGCTATCTGCGCTTTGAGCGCCCACGCAGCTTTTTCGCACCCATGAGCTTTGGCAACTGCGGCTATGCGCTGCCGACCATTATCGGTGCCAAGACGGCAGCGCCCGAGCGTCCGGCCATTGCCTACGCCGGTGACGGTGCCTGGGCCATGAGCATGATGGAGATCCTGACAGCCGTGCGCCATGACATTCCGGTGACGGCCGTGGTGTTCCACAACCGCCAGTGGGGTGCCGAGAAGAAGAACCAGGTCGAGTTCTATAACCGTCGTTTTGTGGCCGGCGAGCTGGACAGCCCTTCGTTTGCGGGCATTGCCCAGTCTATGGGTGCCGAGGGCATTGTGGTCGACAAGCTGGAGGATGTGGGTCCGGCCTTGCAGCGTGCCATCGACATGCAGATGAACGAGGGCAAGACGTGTGTGATCGAGATCATGTGTACCCGCGAACTGGGCGATCCGTTCCGCCGCGATGCGTTGGCCAAGCCCGTGCGCTTGTTGGACAAGTACAAAGACTACGTCTGATTGTGTCGTACGCCCGCTCCCGGCTTCTGCAAGCCGGGGGTTTCGCAGCGGCGGGCTGGGCCCGCCGCAATGCATCTGTAGGAGCAGGGCCATGAATGACCCATTGATTATTGCCGGACAGTCGTACCAGTCGCGCTTGCTGGTGGGCACGGGCAAATATAAGGATTTTGAGCAGACCCGCGAGGCCATCGAGGTCAGCGGCGCAGAAATCGTGACGGTGGCCATCCGCCGCACCAATATCGGCCAGGACCCGGGCGAACCCAGCCTGCTCGACTATGTCAGCCCGCAGCGCTATACCTATCTGCCCAATACCGCCGGTTGCTTTACCGCCGAAGACGCCGTGCGCACGCTGCGCCTGGCGCGTGAATTGCTCGATGGTCACCCTTTGGCCAAGCTGGAGATTTTCGGCGACGCGAATAATCTGTATCCCAATATGCCCGAAACCCTGAAAGCCGCCCGTACGCTGGTTCAGGAAGGTTTTCAGGTGATGGTGTATTGTTCGGACGATCCCATCCAGGCACGTATGCTGGAGGATATGGGCTGCGTGGCCATTATGCCGCTGGCATCGATCATCGGCTCGGGCATGGGCATCTTAAATCCCTGGAATACGCGCCTGATCATAGACAGTATTTCTGTCCCCGTTCTGTTGGATGCAGGCGTGGGTACGGCATCGGATGCGGCCATTGCGATGGAGCTGGGCTGCGATGCGGTATTGATGAATTCCGCTATCTCCTATGCCCAGGACCCGGTGCGCATGGCGCGCGCCATGAGGCGCGCCGTTCAGGCCGGGCGCGATGCGTATTTGGCTGGCCGCATGCCGCGCAAGGTCTATCAGGCTCAGGCCTCTTCGCCCATGACCGATCTGATTTCGCCGTCGATGATCTAGCCGCGTGCGGGGCAGGGCGTCGCGCGTTGCCGGTGCCAGGTCCGGCTGCACCATACCGGACGGCCTATTTCCCTAGAGCAGAGGAAATAGGATAGTGTGTCGGACTCACAAAAAATACATTCGCACAGAGTGAGGAAGAGACATGAATTCACGATCCAGCGGCATTATGTGGCGCCAGTTGTTCTTGCGCGGGGTCGATTCGGGTCTGAGCCTGCAAGGCCAGATCCGGCAGATGATGGTTTCCCTAGTATTGGATGGCCAGTTGCCCGAGGATCTGCCCATTCCGTCCAGCCGCGACATGGCGATGATTCTGGGCGTGGCGCGCAACACGGTGGTCATTGCCTACCAGAACCTGGTGGACGAGGGCTATCTGGTGTCGCGCGAGCGCCGGGGTTACTTCGTCAATCCCATGATGCTGTCGGGCCATGTGCCGGTTCCGCCGCCGCCTGCTGCCCTGTCGCAGGGTGATGCGCCGGATTGGGAGCGACGTTTCCGTTTTACGCCCTCGCGGCAGCGCAATATACGCAAGCGTGCCAACTGGCGCAGTTATCCCTACCCGTTTATTTACGGGCAGTTCGATGCCGATCTGTTCCCTATTGCCGCCTGGCGCGATTGCTGCCTGCGCACGCTAAGCGCGCTGGAGGTCGGCGAATGGGCGCAGGACATGATTCTGCGCGATGATGAATCCCTGATCAAACAGTTGCGCAGCCGCGTGCTGCCGCGCCGTGGCGTCTGGGCGGGCGAGGACGAAGTGGTGTTGACGGTAGGAGCGCAGCAGGCGCTGTACCTGATTGCCGATTTGCTGGTGGGACCGGATACGCCGGTGGGGATCGAAGACCCCGGGTATCCGGATGCGCGCAATATTTTCGCCAGCCGCAGCGACAATCTGGTGCTCTTGCCGGTGGACGAGGACGGCCTGATTCCGGATCAGGCGCTGCATGGCTGCGACTATGTGTATGTCACCCCCAGCTATCAATGCCCGACAACGGTCAGTATGTCGCTGGAGCGACGTCGGGAGTTGCTGCGCATGGCCGACGAGTTCGATTTTGTCATCATCGAGGATGATTACGAAAGCGAGTACCGCCTGGATGGCGAGCCGCTGCCTTCGCTCAAAAGCATGGACACCAGCGGCCGGGTTATTTACATCGGTAGTTTTTCCAAGCAACTGGCCCCAGGCGTGCGCCTGGGCTATGTGGTGGGTGGTGCCGCCCTGATCGAGCAATTGCGCGCCGTACGCCGCCTGAGCATACGCCACCCCACGGCCTATATGCAGCGGGTTTTTGCCTTGTTCATGTCTTTGGGCCATCTGGATGCGTTGCTGCGCCGGCGGGCCGCTGTCCAGCAGGAAAGAGCCGTCATTTTGATGAGTGCTTTGGATCGGTATTTACCCGGTCTGCGCTATGCGCCCATCCGGGGCGGGGCATCCTGCTGGGTAGAGGGGCCGGCCTGGCTGGACGCGGCCGAACTGGCTGCACATGCCGAGCGCCTGGGCGTGTTGATCGAGCTTGGAGAGGTGTTTTTCGCCGACGATAAGGCCAATAAACGGTTTTTCCGCCTGGGGTTTGCGTCGATTCCTATGTCGCATATCGAACCTGGAATCGTCCGTCTGGCGCAGGCGTTGCACGACATTGCGCCGGTGCAGCATCGGGCTGCGGCACGGCCTGTTTTTCTGGACCAATAGATAGCATCCAGCTGGTGCTATGGGGCAGTTTGCGAATTGCGTATCTTGATTGAAACGTCGCTTTAAGTCGAAAAGCTTGAACGATAAACGAGATACTTAATGGAGGAAGACAATGTCCCAACAAGAACAGCATCTGCAACTGCTGCAGGATTTCGGCCAGGCCTGGAACGACCACGATCTGGAGGCCTTGATGAGCATGGTCACCGAGGACTGCGAGTTCCATACTGTGGCCGGTCCCGGCGTGCTCGGTGCCAGCCATAAAGGTCCTCAGCAATTGCGCACGGCTTTCGAGCAGGCCTGGCTTACTTTTCCCGATGCCGCTTGGCTCGATGGCGAACATTTTGTGGTGGGCGACCGTGGCGTGTCGGAATCTACTTTCCAGGGCACGGCGGCCGATGGTTCGCGCGTGCAGGCCCGCATGGTGGATATCTTTACCTTTCGCGATGGCAAGATTGCCGTCAAGAATGCCTTTCGCAAGCAGCGTCCCGTACTGCCCGCCGGGAAATGAGTCATGGACCTTGCCGACAAAGAAGTGGGCCGAATTTTGAATGCTGCGACGGCACCCCGGGCGGACTATGACCCTGCCTACGATCCTTTGCTGGATGCCACGCCCGGCCAGGGACGCGATTATGCGCCTACCTATTGGATAGGCACGGCAGGCGAGCCGCCCGGCGATGATGGCCCGGTGACGCAGGATATGGATGCCGATGTGGTCATTATCGGTTCCGGATTTACCGGCCTGACCACGGCGATCTTTCTGGCGCAGGAATACGGCATCAAGGCGACGGTACTGGAAGCCAACCGCACGGCGTGGGGTTGCAGTACGCGCAACGGCGGCCAGGCCCAGTGCGCCTCCGGACGCTTGAAGCGGTCGCAGTGGATCAGCCGCTGGGGGCTGGACACGGCCTTGAAGATGCACCGCGAGTGTGTCGAGGGTATGGAAAATTTCAAGGAGTTGATTAAAGATATCGACTGCGATCCGCAGCCGGGCGGCCACCTGTATGTGGCGCATCGCGCCAAGGTCATGCCGGCACTGGAAAAAGAAGCCGCGCTGCTGCGCGAGACTTTTGGTTATAACGCCCGCATCCTGGATGCGCAGACGGTGCGCAACGAATGGGTGGGCGACCACGAGGCGCATGGTGCCATGCACGAACCGGAGGGTATCGGCATCCATGCGGCCAAGCTGGCTTTCGGCTATTTGAAGAAAGCCCGTGCCCTGGGCGTAAAGGTGCATCCGGCCAGTCCTGTGCAGGGTTGGGAAACGCGCAACGGCCAACACTATCTGCGCACGCCGGGCGGCGTGGTGCGGGCCCGTGCCGTGGGCGTGGCTACCGGCGGCTATACCGCCAATGCGCTGAACCCGGAGTTTCGCAACCGACTGTTCCCCATTCTGTCCAACTCCATGGTGACGCGGCCGTTGACGGCGGCCGAGATCGAAGCCTGCAATATCCGCACGCATCAAGTTCTGACCGATACCCGCGTGCTGCGCAACTACTACCGCCTGTTGCCCGACAATCGCCTGCAGATCGGCAGCCGCAGCGCCATTTCCGGACGCGATGCGCCCCAGGAACAATACCGTAGGAGCCTGGAAGATGCGTTGGCCCGCAAGTTTCCGGCTCTCAAGGGCATACAGATCGATTACTCCTGGTGGGGGTGGGTCGATGTCAGTCACGACATGATGCCACGCATTGTCCAGCCCAATAAAAACGAGACCCTGTATTACGCCATGGGCTATGGCGGCAATGGGGTGATGTATTCGGCTCAGGCCGGGCGTCGTCTGGCGCAGTTGATCGCGGGCAAGGGCGGGGAGCTGGATCTGCCTATTTTTCAATCCCGCTTGCCGTTTCCCAATGTGCGCGAAATGGTGACTTCGGAGGCGTTCGCGCCATTCCGTCGTTTTGGTCAGCGTTTTCTGTACCGCTGGTATTACTTGAAGGATGAAGTTTTGTAAGTTCTCGTGTGCTTTTGCATTGCGCCTCATACCATCAATAAATAAACCTCCCTTGAGGAGGACGGAGACAAGTATGAAATTTGTGCGAAAAATGATTCTGCCCGCGCTGCTTGCGGTGGGCGTTACCCTGGCGGTTCCAGCCGCCCAGGCTGCTGCGTTCAAAGTTGCGATCGGCGATGCCGCCGGCGGCACCCAGTACGAGCTGGGCAAGGCGTTTGCCCAAAGCCTCAAGGATAAGACCAAGGGTCAGGCAACAGCGGACTTGTTCCCTAACAGCCAACTGGGCGACGAGCAGGACACGGTGAACAATGCGGCGATGGGGCTGCTGGATTTTTCCATATTAGCCATCAACAACATCACGCCGTTTTCGCCCTCTGTGGCGGTATTGACTCTGCCCTATGTCATTCAGAGCCCGGAGGATGCCCGTCAACTGACCCAAGGCGAAGTCGGTAAGCAACTGACCGAAAACACCATCCGCGATGCACAAGTGCGGATTATCGGTTGGTCGTATTCGGGCTTTCGTGTCCTGACCAACTCTAAACGTCCGGTGGCTACACCCGAAGATCTGAAAGGTCTGGTGATCCGCGTTCCCAAGAATGAGTTGATGATCGCCACTTACAAAGCCTGGGGCATCAATCCTAGCCCCTTGGCCTGGTCGGAAACATTTACCGCCTTACAGCAACGCGTGGTCGATGGTCAGGATAATCCCTACATCACCGTATCGGCCATGAAGTTCAACGAGGTGCAAAAGTACATCACGCCGATCCGCTACCTGTTTTCGCTCGAACCATTGATCGTCAGCGAGCAGGTGTTCCAGTCGCAAAGCCCGGAAATTCAGAAGGCAATCCTGGAAGCCGGCCAGGAAGCGACCGAGCATAGCTTTAAGTATCTGCACGATACCGAAGACCGCATCAAGAAAGAGCTGGTGGCCGCCGGGATGGAAATCACCGAGCCGGCTGACGGCGAGAAAGCCTGGATCGAGGCGGCCCAAACCCAGGTTTGGCCACAGTTCTACGATGCCGTGGGCGGCAAAGAGAAACTGGACGCCGTGCTGGCCTCGCTAAAGCGTTAAGACTGGCAGCCCCGATCCGCTGCGGCGGGTCGGGGGCCCGAGTCCCCCTTCACTGAAAAAAGTTGCAGGAGGTCACCATGAGTCTTAAGCGCGTC
>JQGF01001365.1_pt1 | contig 12090 bp, 15 predicted proteins | sample 210201 | NCBI WGS metagenome assembly JQGF01 (sample SAMN02947780, study PRJNA257236) | wastewater metagenome | biome: Domestic wastewater sediments; material: Domestic wastewater soil sediments and water; isolation source: domestic wastewater sediment treated with ammonia and hydroxylamine at...
TCGTAATCGGGCTCGTCGGGCTGACCCAGATTGGCGGTGTAGGCGTAAGGGATGGCGCCCTTATTGCGCATCCACAAAAGGGCAGCGCTGGTGTCCAGGCCACCGGAAAAGGCAATGCCGACCTTCTGGCCGACTGGAAGAGATTCAAGGATGGTTGTCATTATCGCGTCAGTAGTGGTGTGCAAGTACAGTTCCGCCTGTCAGGCTCTCGACAAGAGCCCTGCCCGCGGCCGGATCAATATGTCATTATATCGTCTTGACCGACCCTGGACACCTTTGCGTAGCTGGATTTAATTACCCGATGAACTAGAACACGCTTTTTTACCTGGAGACCTGCCATGCCCGAGACACCCGCTCACGCTGCCATCAGCCGCTACCCCGTCCCTGCCCTGGCCGAAATGCCCGACGATATTCGCAGCCGTATTGAAGCAGTGCAGGAAAAATCCGGCTTCATACCCAATGTGTTTCTGGCCCTGGCTCATCGGCCTGACGAGTTCCGTGCCTTTTTTGCCTATCATGACGCCTTGATGGAAAAACCCAGCGGCCTGAGCCAGGCTGATCGGGAAATGATTGTGGTGGCCACCTCGGCGGCCAATCAATGCCATTACTGTGTGATCGCCCACGGCGCGATTTTACGTATCCGCGCCAAAAACCCGCTGGTGGCAGACCAGGTTGCCGTCAACTGGCGCAAGGCCGACATTAGCGCTCGCCAAAAAGCAATGCTGGCTTTCGCTCTGAAAGTCTCGCAAAACGCCCAGGATATTGACGAGGCCGACTTCCAGGCGCTGCACGAGCACGGGTTTAGCGACGAAGACGCCTGGGACATTGCCGGCATCAGTGCTTTTTTCGGTTTGAGCAATCGCATGGCCAATTTCATGTCCATGCGCTGCAATGACGAGTTTTATATGCTGGGCCGTGTCCCACGCTAAACAATGATGCGCTACGCCCTGTTGTGCGCCGGGTGGATTTGTGTGGCGCTGGCCATTGCCGGCGCTATTTTGCCTTTGCTGCCCACCACGCCATTTGTCCTGCTGGCCGCCTGGTGCTTTTCGCGTAGCTCCCCACGTTTTCACCAATGGCTGCTGAATCAGCGCCATCTTGGCCCTTACCTGCGCAACTGGGAGAACGGCCAGGGGCTGACACGCCAGGCCAAGCGTCGAGCATTGATCATCTTGTGGCTGTCGCTGGCAGTGTCCGCGTGGTTGACCAGCCACTTGGGCTGGTACCGTCTGGGTTTGCTGATTCCCGGCATTTTTGCCACCCGTTATCTGCTCCGCAGCAAAACCCTGGATGACACGTCTTCAGACCCTGTGCAAAAATAGCCTGCTTGAACCGATCCTGGCTTCCTTTTTTGCTTGAAGATTCCATGTCTCCTCCTGTCATCTTGCTGGCCGCGGCCTATATCACCAATCCTGCCGGACAAATCCTGCTGGTCCGCAAACGTGGCAGCGCCTATTACATGCAGGCGGGTGGCAAGCTGGAGGCTGGTGAGACACCTTTACAAGCCTTGCAGCGTGAACTGGAGGAAGAGCTTGGGCTGACAGCACAGGAAACTGCGCAGGCCCGCTATGAGGCGTACTTTGAAAGCCCCGCCGCCAACGAGCCCGGCCATATGGTTCATGCCCATGTGTTTACCCTATCAGTAGAGCGCGACATCCAGGCGGCAGCCGAACTGGAGGAAGCCCGCTGGGTCAGCCCTCAAGAAATCCGTTCTCTGACCCTCGCCCCCTTGCTGGCCAATCACATTTTGCCGCGCCTGTGCGCTCCGGCAAGCGCCTGAGAGGTGACTGGGTCTGAGGCGAGCTCTCTTGCGCGGCACAAACCACGAGCCGACTATTTTTTGGCATAATGTCGCCCTTGAGTCTCCTCTTGGGGGACGCAGCTATTTGCCCGGCCAGCCCGCCACGGCGGGCTTTTTTTATTGAGCGCTAATTTATGTCCTCTTTGCCCTGTCAAGGCGCAATCGTCACCTTTACCCTGCAGCAGCTGCGTGCCGCCACGCAAGCCGGGGGGATTTTAGGTGTGTCCATCAAAGGACAAGGCAATCATTTTTTTGTACAGGTAGCCACGCGGGCCGGACAGGCGGTGCTGGTCACCGCCCGCAGTAAAGATCCACGCAGCTTCAAAAGCCCCCTGCAAGCCATGGTCTTGCTCAAGCAAGTGGGGATTGTGACCGGCCAGTTTGATCTCACCCAATACTCACCGGACCAACACGAAACCGCTCCTCGCAGTCGTCGCCGTCCTGCCAAGCCCAGCAAACTGGGTTTGCGCTGGAACCGGATTGCAGAACGCATCTCCAGCCCGGCGCAGCCATCCTTGGATGACCCCAGCCTGGATATCAGCGAGGAGCAGACACGCCGCCTGATCGCCCGGCAAGAAAACCAGCAATTAAGCCTGCTGGGCAACTAAGCGCAAGCCTACGGAGTTTTCGGACGTTTCCACCGCATAGGCCGCGTCCAGAGCCTGCGCCAGATCCTGCTGTAAGTGCCCGGGCTCCTCCAGCCCGACATGCAAACGCAGCAGTTGTCCTTCGCCAAACAAGGCACGCCCGTTGCGTTTGGGCATATCGATGGGCAAAGCCAGACTTTCAAAGCCGCCCCAGGACAGGCCAATACCGAACAGCTGCAAGGCTTTAAAAAAGCGTGAGAGCTGCTCGTGGCTCAAGGGCTCGAGCACCACGCCGAACAGGCCAGTTGCGCCGGTGAAGTCCCGCTTCCAGATAGCATGCCCGGGGTGCGATTCCAGTGCAGGATGCAATACCTGACGCACCTGCGGATGATGTTCAAGAAAACGCGCAATCTGCAAGGCGCTGGCCTGATGCTGACGCAGGCGCACGCCTAAGGTGCGCAAGCCTCGCAACGCCAAAAAGGCATCATCTGGCCCCGCTGTCTGGCCAAAATCATGTGCCGCACGGCGCAGCAAAGGCCAAGCCCGCTCATTGGCAGTCGCAACCCCCAGCAAGGCATCCGAATGCCCGGTCAAATACTTGGTGGCGGCCTGTATGGACACATCCACACCGTGCTCAAAAGCTTGGAAAAACAAAGGTGTGGCCCACGTGTTGTCCAGCAATACATAGGCCCCGGCTGCATGCGCGCAACGCGCGATAGCGGGGATATCCTGGATTTCAAAAGTGGCAGAACCCGGGGACTCCACATACACGACCTTGGTGTTGGGACGAATCAGACGAGCGATCCCCTCTCCGATGCAGGGCTCGTAAAACTGAACCTGAATACGCATCCGGCCAGCCAGCACCTGCTGCGCAAACGTGCGCATCGGACCATAAATCGAATCAGGCAAGAGCAAATGGTCACCCACTTCCAGCATGCCCAGCAAGGTGTGGGTACAAGCAGCCAGACCGGAAGGAAACACGCTGGCCTGAAATCCCCCTTCCAGCTCGGCCACGGCCTGTGTCAGGGTCTGCAAGGTGGGGTTGGTGAAACGACCATAAGAGGCGTACGGGTTATCAGGCTCTTTGCGCTGGGTCCATTGCTCCAGATTGTCGGCCAAAATGGTCGACCCCCGGCAAATGGGTACATTGACAAAGCCGCCTGACACACGGCTGTCCCGACCCATATGCGTCAAACGGGTATTTTGATAATCGCAATCCTGCATGCTGTTTTCCTGATCCTGTTCACAAGAGATGAATGGAAACAGTCTACGCAAGAGCAGGCAGGCAATTATTGCCTTTTCACCCTAGGATAGGGAGAATAAATAGAATAAAAATCCTCATCCATCCTTTTTATTGGGAATTTTTTCTTATGCTGGATAAGTTCGACAAGCACATCCTGGAAATACTGCAAAACGACGCCACTTCGCCCATCCAGGACATTGCCGATCGTGTCGGTTTGTCCAGCACCCCATGCTGGCGTCGCATACAACGGTTGGAGCAAGATGGCTATATCGAAAAGCGAGTGGCGCTGCTCAGCCCGGAAAAGCTGAATGTGGGTGTCACGGTGTTTGTGGCCATCAAAACGAATCAGCACAACAAGCAGTGGTACAGCCAGTTTTCCGCCGTGGTCGAGGCCATTCCTCAGATCGTGGAGTTCTATCGCATGAGCGGCGATACCGACTATTTACTACGCGTCGTGGTACCGGACATCAAGAGTTTTGATCGTGTTTACCAGCGCCTGATCTCGGAAATTGAGCTGACCGATGTCAGCTCCAGCTTTGCCATGGAGCAAATCAAGTTCACGACACGCCTGCCCCTGGACTATGCCTGAAGCCTCTTGCCCGCCCCTCAGGCACTCAAGCCCGCCAGCGCCCTAAAAACTGTATTCCACATCCAGGGTCTGACCAATCGTTAGCCTCTGAGCGGGTGACTCGACCAGCATGGCCTGCATGCCGAACAAGGTACCTTGCGCAAACTGGCGACTTTGCGCCAAGGCCAGGCCTGGCTGCGTGCCGATCTCGGCGGTGAGCTGATTCACGTTAGGCATAGGGCAACGAGTACATTGGCGAACGAAGGCAAAACTTAATCCTTCGCTGCTCAGGCCAAGGACATAATCTTCCTCGTAGGCAGGCAGACCCTTGAAAACCACATTGGCACGGAAACGATCGACGGGCACGGCCTGCTCACCGGACTGCTGCACCAGACGATTCAATTCTTCCACGGACGCTTCATTGATAAACAAGAAAGGCAGTGCATCCGCAAAGCCAAAACCCTGTTGCTGATCGCCGATTGAACGCCAGCCCTGTGACTTTTCTTCCCAGGGACGCACACGTTCGGTCAAGACATGACGACGGGCCCGGCTATGCCTGCGCAGCACCCGACATGGGGTTTGCAAAAAATCACTGAACCAGTGTGCGACCAGGTCGCCCTCATCCCGGCCCAAGGTGTCCGAGCTCCAGATACGCACCGACACGGCGACGTTCTCGCCGACCGGCGCGTCCAGAGACCAGGACAAGGTTTCCATACCGGGCGCCTGGACGGTGATTCGCCCATCCTGCACAACAGGGCGAATCAAAGCCATTCGGGGCCAGCGGCGCTGGGTCATGAATACGCCTTGCTGATCGACCACCACCCACTCTCGGTCGTAAGCCAGGCCTGCCACACTCGCCAGCACCCCCTGCGGGTGCGCCTGGGCTGCGCAGGACTTGATGGGATGAGTAAACAAACCGGTAATGGTAATCATGAGTCGCGACAACAAAAGGCAAAAAGACAAGGAATCCATTCTAGATCAGCCAGAACAGGCAGCCCCAAATACCAAGACAAGCACTCCCCACGACGTGGGTCAGAAACATCGCCCTCCGATACCTTTGCCGCTTTATATCTTGACAAAGCCATCGAATCATGTCTTAATAGACGACAGATCGCAGCAACACATCCATTAGATTAAAAATATGCGGTCAAATTTTTTTTGGAATGTACCCATCTACTTAGGTCCTGCTGACCTTTTGGCATGTCCCCCAAACATGCGGGTATTCATTCACTACGGCGACGACAGCCACATCCAGACTTATTTTTTGCATCGTAGCGGACTCGCTCCGTCCATTTGCTTGGCAAACGAATAAGGCGCTGTCCATGCCATCACAGAGCTTGTTTGTCTGGCGCATTTGTCGTCCAGTCAGCAAAGATCTACATTGAAATAGTAATGGCTTGGTCTCCGTGTGGAGTCCGGTCCATCATGGTGTCATCAAATCTCAATAAAAAAACGATGTAATGACGCCACACGATAAGGAAAAAAACATGAAAAATATCTATCCAACTGGCTTGATCTCGCGTCCTGAGCATATTGCCCTGAACAAAACCGATATTCGCATTGGCGATACGGTTTATCTACAACCCAAGAACGGCCCGCGCATGGCCGGCACGGTGATCTTCAGTTCACCCGTACATGGCTGCACGACCTACACGGCCGATGCTCACAGTCAGGATGCGAATGTGCGGTTCCGCTTCCGTTTGCAGGACGTGCATCACGTGGCGCCTCGTCATCCTATGCCCGCCTTGAACTAAAGCGATGTGTGCCAGATAATGCGGGGTAAGCGGAATACCCCGCATTAATTTCATTTAAGAACATATAATTACAATTTGAAATAAACATTTCCGCTTTCATCCTAAAATAGTAGCGGCTTGAAACTTATCCGACGCTGTAAAGCGTCCACGACGAGCAGGCGCTCCTATGGCAACGGATATGAACCCAAAGCAGGCGTTCTGCTTGCGCCCATCCCGGCGCCACTCCTTTCTCTCTCGTTTTCTTCTATTCAGCCTGGTCTTGGTCTTGACCCTGCTGGGTACCCGCTTGCGCCATTACGACGCTCTGACCATTTTCTGGCCAGCCGAAGCGGTGCTTCTGGGGCTGTTTCTTCGACGCCCGGATTGGGGGCGGCAGGTTCTTAACTGGACCATTGTGGTAGTGGCCTACCTGTGTGCCGAACTGATTGCCGGCAACCCCTTGCCTATTGCCCTATTACTGACCGTGGCCGACGCCAGCGGCTTGGGCCTGGCTTATTGGCTCATCACGCACAACCCTTTGCTGGATCTATCTTTGCGTCGCCCAAAGGCCATGTTGACCCTGGCTGCCTACTGCAGTCTGGCTTGCGTGGTGTCAGCCTTGCTAGGCGGCCTTGCCTTGTATCTGCATACTCCCCAGCCTTTGTCACTGGCCATTTTGTCCTGGATGCTGACGGGCATGATTTCCTACGCGGCGATCCTTCCGGTCATTCTAACGGCCCCTTCCCGTCCCCTACGCCGTTTTCTGGAATATTGGAATGAACCTCACCTGACAAGCCTGGCTCAGTTGGCACCCGCTTTGTCGTTACTGCTGACCAGCTTATTGAGCCTGCTGATTGACGGCCCAGGCTCAATGGCCTTTCCCGTTCTGCCTTTATTGTGGTGCGCGTTGAGCTATTCGCTCTTTTCCACCACGCTACTGACCTTGTTTTACGTACTCTGGACACTTTTCGCCCTGAACCCGCCGGTGTACTTTCTGCCCAGCCAGTTACACACATCGCTGGATTTGTTGTCCTTGCGGATTGGAATCGCTTCTATTGCCCTGGCCTGCATTACCTGCGCCAGCCTGATGTCGGCACGCAATCTGGCGGTGGAGAAACTCCAGCGACTGGCGCACCGCGATGCCCTGACAGGTCTGCTCAACAAACAGGCTTTTTACCAGCAAAGCCAGGATGCATTGACCCAATGCCGCCTGAAACATATCCCCGTCAGCGTCATTGTTCTGGATATCGACCACTTCAAGCCCATTAACGACACGCATGGCCATCATGTCGGCGATCTGGCCCTGAGCGCCATTACGCAACGCATTTCCTTGGCGTTGCGCGATACCGACTTATGCGGGCGGCTGGGAGGTGAGGAGTTCGGCATTTTGCTGCCAGACTGCGGGGCCGCTCAAGCGCATGCCGTGGCCGAGCGAGTCCGCAAAAGCATCGCCTTGCTGCCGTTTTCTCTGGACAATCAGCAGCAACTGACCATGACCGCCAGCCTGGGGGTTGCCACTCTGGAGTCTTCCACCCTGGATTTGCATGCCCTGCTTCGCCAAGCCGACAAAGCCCTGTATGAGGCTAAACGGGCGGGCCGGGACCAGAGTTTTTCCTACCCGTTCCCCGAACCCCAAACAGGGACTTGACGTTACCCGTAAGCAAACCGATACTGATGTGTCAAAACGAAACAAACCATCAGGGAGCGGTAATATGGCGTCAGTTTATGCCTCACCTTTGTGCCAGGCGTGTTTGACCTTGCCGCACGGAGTAAGCACCAGCCAAGCGCACGCTGATTTGCGCTTACTCGGTCAGCACCCCCCTTCTGCCGACGGGGCGCACGAAACCCAGTACCGTTGCCTGAGCTGTCAGACTCACTGGCTGTTGCGCACCAACCGCTGGGGCATTCCCGAAGGCTTCCGGCTCAAACCTGTATAGGCAAAGCAGAACACATGCACTACCATGACAGCTTTGTCTGTTAGCGATTGCGTATGTCTGCCCTGCTGTTTGATACTGAAACCACCGGCTCCGCCAAACCTCAAGTCATTGAGGCGGCCTGGCTGCGTTTGAGCGACCCTGTCTTCTTGCTGGTCAACGAAGAGTTCGAACAACGCTACCGACCCGATGAGCCCAATACTCTGGGCGCTCTGGCCACGCACCACATTTACGACGAAGAGCTACAAGACTGCCCTTCTCATACCGAGTTCAAGCTGCCTGCCGACACCCAATACATTATTGGTCATAACGTCGATTATGACTGGGGTGTGGCCGCTTACCCGGCGGTCAAGCGCATTTGCACGCTGGCCCTGGCCCGTCACTTGATACCAGGACTGGACAGCTACAGCCAATCTGCCCTGATCTATCATATTGACCGCGCCAACGCGCGTGAGCGTCTGCGTCATGCGCACAGTGCATTGGCAGATGTGCGCAATTGTCTGTCGCTTCTGCAGCATCTGTTGGGCCTGACCCAGAATATTCATACTTGGGAGCAGTTATGGCAGCTCTCTGAACACGCTCGTATCCCGACCACACTGCACTTTGGCAAGCACAAGGGCATGGCCATTGCCGATGTGCCACAAGACTATAAAAACTGGCTGCTGCGCCAGCCGGATCTGGACCCCTATTTAATCAAGGCCTTGAAAGTCTAAGTCTTAAGCTTCGTAAAATCCCTAATGGCTGCCAACCGGCATATGCCCAATGATGAAGGTCCCAACAAGAACTTCATGAGGTGGCAAATGATCGAGGTTGCATACGTCACGAAAGATATGCGTCGGGACCCTTACGAACGAATCACCCATCTTGGAGGCGCAGGCTGGCAACACTCACAACCCGAGGTTGTCCGACATATCGAGCAAGGCCAGCAGGACTACTACATTTTGCTGGATGGCATTCCCGCCAAACTGATCGTGGCGCTTAGCCGTTTTGGTTCCAAGTACCTGAAAACAGAGCTGGAAGTTGAAGAGCCTCACATTTTGCTCAGCCTGCCCAACCAAGCGACTTGAACAGGCTGGCTTGTTCTGCAGTCTTTAACCAGAAAAAACGCGGCCCGAGCCGCGTTTTTTCATCGTAAGGCTTGTTTCTTAGGGCTTGAGCAAACGCCACTGGCCGTCATGCACCGTAATCAGCTCACGCCCACGCTCGTCAAAGCCACTGTGATCTTCTGGCGTCATCGTATAGACACCTTGCGTAGCGATCAGATCACGCGTTTGCTCCAGAGCATCACGCAAAGCGGAACGAAACTCGGGGGTCCCGGGCTTGGCCTTGGCAGCAGCAACCGGAACCGCCTTCTCCAGCAACAGACCCGCGTCATACACATTGGCGCCAAAGGTAGCGGGAGCCTGACCGTAGCGTTCGGTATAACGCTGGATATAGTCCTGCGCAATGGGTTTGGCTGGATTGCTGTCCGCAATCTCTGGCAAGACCAGCATCAGGCTGGCTGCCAGAATCGTCCCCTCCACCTGTTCGCCGCCCAGACTCAGAAAAGCCGGTAAAGCAGCCCCGTGCGTTTGATAAATCTGCCCTTTGTAACCCTGTTTGACCAGGGTCACCTGGGGCAACACCGCCGCAGCACCCGTACCTGCAACCAGCACCGCATCCGGTTTGGCCGCATAAATCTTCAAGGCCTGGCCGGTGACCGACGTGTCCGAGCGCACATAACGTTCGGTCGCCACAATGTCGATATTGTTCGCCTCGGCCAGCTCTTTGAACACCGTCAGCCAGCTCTCGCCATACGCATCGTTGAAACCCAGAAAACCTGCGGTCTTCACACCATTGTCGACCATATGCTTGACCAGGGCCTGCGCAATGATGTCATCATTTTGCGTGGTCTTGAAAATCCACTTTTTCTGCTCGGTCATGGGCAGCACCACCGAGGCCGCACCCACCGGGGCCAATACCGGCGTGCCCGAATCGGCCGCAAACTGAATCAGCCCCATGGCATTGGGCGAGCCTGTCGGCCCAATCAAGGCATCGATCTTGTCCTCGGAGATCATTTTCTTGAACAAGGTCACCGTTTGATTCGGATCACTGGCATCATCCATGGAGATGTACTCCACCGTCAGATCCCCCATCTTGGTCGGCAGCAAAGGAACCGTATTGCGCTGTGGCAAACCGACGACCGCCGTCGGCCCGGTCGCCGAAGCGATAACGCCGATTTTGACTTGGGAATGGGCCGGAGCGGCCAGGGCAGCCAGCGCAACGGATAAAGCAAAGACAGTTCGTGTCAGTTTCATAATATGCAGAGCGAGTTAAGCCCTTCCCCCCTTGATATCGGCGCGCCCGCGCCTATATGGATTGATCTGGACATACGATAGCAAATTCTCCGTGCCGCACGTGTCCTCTTAGGGCATCTTCTTCGGCAGGTCTGCTTACAATTGTACGCGGGCTTACCTAATAAAGTAGTTTATAACGAAGCTACTGTTTACCTCTGATAGAGCGAATCCATGTCACTACAGCAAATGTTGCAACAAATTCTGCAAAGCGGCCAAGGCGCGCTGAAACAGGGCCAAGGTCAGTTGAATTCTTCCGGACTGGGGAAAAAACTGAGTGAGCAGGCCAGCGGTTTTGGCGGCGGCGCCGTAGTTGGCGGCGTTCTGGGCGTACTGCTGGGCAACAAAAAATTCCGCAAAATGGGCGGCTCCATGGCTGCCTATGGGGGAGCAGCCGCGCTGGGCGCGCTGGCCGTCAAAGTCTATCAAAACTGGCAGGAACAGAATGCGGGTAAGCAAGCGACACCCGCGCCAGTGCAAGCTGTTCCGGCCGCGCCGCTACCAGTGGCAGCCACTGGGCAAGCCGACACGCACGCCATGGTCATCCTGGCCGCCCTGGTGTCCGCCGCCAAGGCAGATGGTCATATTGGTGATGCCGAGCGTGAACTGATCGATGCAGAGATCAACAAGATGCCCGCCCCGGAGCAGGCCCGTCACTGGTTCTCACAAGAACTGCACAAACCTGTCGATCCTCAGGCCATTGCCCAATTGGCTCAGACCCCCGAGATGTCGGCCGAAATTTATCTGACCAGTGCTCTGGTGATTGACGAACAAAGCTATATGGAACGCGCCTATCTGGACGAGCTGGCACGTTTACTATCCTTGCCAGATTCCTTGCGCGAAAGTCTGGATAATCAGATACAGGCTTTGCCTCAATCTTGAACCGGCAGCGGGGACTGACCGATCCGGCCACTCCCACCCTGACTGCCTATTTTCAACCCAGGGCTACCCCATCCGGTAGCCCGATGACTCATCAAGGAAACCACCCATGACAAAAACCCTCAAGTTGACGATTGGTTCACTGGCCTTAATGGGTCTGGCCGCCTGTGCGGCTCCAAACAGCAGCAATACCGCCCCTTCCGAGCGCCAGATGGACAAAGAAAACTCTTTACAGGCTTACCACTGGCGCCTGTTTGCGACCGCCGACAAAAGTGGCCAGCAAGCCCCTGGCATAACGGGTGCAAACGGAGAGCCAGTTACCCTGAATTTCACCGACAACATGATGTCAGTAGACAATCTGTGCAATGTTCTGGGTAGCGGCTACACCATCAAGGGCTCCAAGATCACGTTTACCTCGCCCGTGAGCACGATGAAAATGTGTTCAGACCCCGAGCTGATGCGCAATGAGCAGGCCGTGGGCAAACTGCTTCCGACGGCAACAGATTGGAGCATGGCCAAGGCGGATTCCGCCCCGGACAACCCCGCCCCCGTTCTGACCCTGAACTTCAAGGACGGTACCAAATGGCGCCTGAAGGGTGAACCGACAGCTTCCACCCGTTACGGCAGCGAACCCACCCGCGTGTTTCTGGAAGTGGCGGCTCAGCGCGAGGCATGTTCACACCCCATGATGCCAAACTATCAGTGCCTGAAAGTACGAGAAATTCAATATAACGATGCAGGCGTCAAAACCCAGACCGGTGAATGGATGTATTACTACGGTGATATCGAAGGCTACACCCATACCCCTGGCGTGCGTAACGTACTGCGCATCAATCGGTATGAACTAAAGAATGTGCCCGCCGACGCCTCATCCAAGGCCGACGTGCTGGACATGGTCGTGGAGTCTGAGCAAGTCAGCCAGTAAGGGGCTCGCCCCGACTGAACGAGCCAGAAATCGGTTCACCTGTCCCAAGGCTGGAGTTTGCTTCGGCCTTGGGGTTTATTGTTGAGG
>JQGF01001632.1_pt1 | contig 12078 bp, 13 predicted proteins | sample 210201 | NCBI WGS metagenome assembly JQGF01 (sample SAMN02947780, study PRJNA257236) | wastewater metagenome | biome: Domestic wastewater sediments; material: Domestic wastewater soil sediments and water; isolation source: domestic wastewater sediment treated with ammonia and hydroxylamine at...
TAAAACAGGAACGCTATCGTTTTTATCGACATTTTTAGGAGTTTTCGACATCGCAACCGAGAAAAAACATCGCATCAACGGCGAAATCCGTATCCCAGAGGTGCGACTCATTGGAATCGAGGGTGAGCAGTTGGGTATCGTCAAGGTTCCCGATGCATTGATCATGGCCGAACAGAACGACGTCGACCTGGTGGAAATTGCGCCCGCCGCGCAGCCGCCCGTCTGCCGTCTGATGGACTATGGCAAGTTCCGCTACCAGGAACAGAAGCGCCAGCAAGAAGCCAAGGCCAAGCAAAAGGTCATCCAGATCAAGGAAGTCAAGTTCCGTCCCGGTACCGACGAGGGCGATTACCAAGTCAAGCTGCGCAACGTCAAACGCTTTATTGACGATGGCGACAAGGTCAAGGTAACGCTGCGCTTCCGTGGACGCGAAATGGCGCACCAGGAATTGGGTATGCGGGTTCTGGAACGTGTTCGCGACGATGTCAGCGAGTTGTGTCAGGTCGAAGCCATGCCCAAGCTGGAAGGCCGTCAGATGGTCATGGTACTTGCTCCTCGCAAGAAGGCCTCCTGATCGTCCGTCTTTCAGTGCGCCGACCGTTTGGCCGGCTGACGCTGTCCGCCTCGTCTGCCCATCTTTGGCAGGCGAGGCGCAACCGCCTTTGCAGCCTGTCTGCAAAGGCGTTTTTCTCTAGGTGTGAGCATGCACGTTCTGTTCATCATTGATCCTTTGCCCGGCCTGTCGGCGTACAAGGATTCTTCCGTTGCCATGATGCGTGCCTTCATGGCGCGCGGCCATCAGGTCAGTGTGGCCTTGCAGTCCGAGCTGTACATTGCCGACAGCCGGGTGCGCACTGCGTATCAGCCTGTGGCGATCGCAGCCGATGCTGACTTGCACGGCAAGGATTGGTGGACGCATCCCGGCCCGACGCAGGACGACGAACTGAATGTGTTCGATGCGGTCATCATGCGCAAGGACCCGCCCTTCGATATGGAATACGCCTATTCCACGCATCTGCTGGGCTTTGCGCAGGAACAAGGCGCGCGTGTCTTTAATGCCGGCTCGGCCATCCGCAATCACCCGGAAAAGCTGGCTATAACCGAATTTCCCGAATTTACGCCCACCACGCTGGTTACTCGGGATATGCAACGCTTGCGTGCTTTTTATCACGAGCACAAAGATGTCATCGTCAAGCCCTTGGACGGCATGGGCGGCATGGGCATTTTTCGTCTGCGCGACCCGGAGGCCAACCTGGGCGCCATTCTGGAACCCCTGACCGCCAATGGCAGCCAGACCATCATGGCACAGCGTTATATTCCCGAAATTGTGCATGGCGACAAGCGTATCCTGATCATCGGCGGCGAACCGGTGCCTTATGCGTTGGCCCGTATTCCGCTGGCTGGCGAAACTCGGGGCAATCTCGCTGCCGGCGGGCGTGGCGTGGCGCAGGCCTTGTCGGACCACGACTGGCATATCGCCCGCACGATAGGCCCCAAGCTGGCTGCGCACGGTCTGATGCTGATCGGCCTGGATGTGATCGGCGATTACGTCACCGAAATCAATGTCACCAGCCCTACCTGTTTTGTCGAGATCACCGAGCAGACCGGGTTTGATGTAGCCGAATTTTTCGTGAAGGCCGTCGAGAACGCGACGGGGCGGTCGTGATCCGCCTGGCCTTGATCATGCACGAGCCGCTGGCCAGCGCCTTTGCCAGCTGTGCGGAGCATGTGCTTGGAGAGCGGCCCGACCTGTTTGTCTTTGACATCCAGGCTGATGAATGCACCGATACGGCGGTAGAGCGCTTGCTGGCCCAATTGCAGACCCGTGTCGAACCGGCCACGCTGATTCTGTGCGATCTGTACGGCGCGACGCCGTTCAACGTGGCCCGGCGGGTGCAGCAGCATCTGCAAGAGCAAGGGCAGGCCGTACACCTGCTGACCGGAACCAATATGTGCATGGTGCTCAAAGCCTTGACCGAGCGGCGCGACAATCCGGAACGCCTGGCTCAGGATGTCATGGAAGGGGCCATGCGCGGCATTGTGGACGCCGATTGCCATTGCTGACGCGTATTTTTATTGTTTCTTTTTCAGATTGACCTTATGCCTACTGTATCGATCGTCATCAGCAACAAGCTGGGCCTGCATGCCCGGGCGGCTGCCAAGCTGACTCAGCTTGCCGGCCGATATGCCAGTGAAGTGTTCATCGCCCGCGGTTCGCAGCGCGTCAACGCCAAAAGCATCATGGGCGTCATGATGTTGGCGGCCGGTCTGGGTGTGACCGTCGTGGTCGATGCCCAGGGGCCCGATGCCGAGCAGGCCCTGAATGACATCCAGGCCCTGTTCGATGCCAAATTTGGTGAAAACGAATAAATAAAGTTGTCTGATATGAATTCTGCCTCCCGTCCTTCCGCGCCTGATTTCACCGCCATGTTCACGGCCCAGGGTCAGGCGGTGGTCAAAGGTTATGCCATTGCCAAGGCCGCCGTGATGAGCGCGGCGGCGCTGGAAGTGCCGCACTACCGGATCGGGGCCGAAGATGTGGATTCGGAATGTCAGCGTTTGCTCAGTGCGATGGCGGGCACGCGCGACGAACTCAAGTCCCTGGTGGATCATCTGCCGGCCGATGCGCCGCGCGAATTGGCACCGATTCTGACCGTGCACAGCCTGCTGCTAGACGATCCCATGCTGACGCAGCAGACCTGCGCCATCATTGCCGAGCGCCAGTACAACGCCGAATGGGCCTTGACCACGCAGGGGCAGTTGTTGGTCGAGCAGTTCTCCCAGATGGAGGATGCCTATCTGCGTGAGCGTGGTGCCGATGTGCGCCAGGTTATCGAACGCGTTTTGCGTGTCCTGGCGGGCAAGCCGGCCATGCTGCCCGGTTTCAGCGCGACCCAGGACGAAGCGTTGATCGTGGTGGCCCGCGATATCTCTCCGGCCGATATGCTGCGTTTGCGCGGCGGGCAATTCGCCGCCTTTTTGACCGATCTGGGCGGGCCGACCTCGCATACCGCCATTGTGGCGCGCAGCATGAACGTGCCTGCCGTCGTGGGCCTGGGAGGCTTTCGCAGCCTGGTGCGCGATGGCGATTGGCTGATCGTGGATGGTTTTACCGGTGCGGTCATGGTCAACCCGTCGCAGGCGGTGTTGGACGAATATCGCCAACGGCAGCAGGCCTATTTGCTGGAGCGCGCAGAGCTGCAGGCCTTGCATGACGCTCCGGCGGTGACCCTGGATGGTATTCCCATCCGTCTGGAAGCCAATATCGAACTGCCCGACGAAGCAGAGCTTGCGCTTAAAGCGGGTGCCGACGGCATAGGCCTGTTTCGCAGCGAGTTCTTGTTTATGGGGCGCAGCGATCTGCCCTCCGAACAAGAGCAGTACGAAGCTTATGCCCGCGTGGTCAAAGCTATGAATGGCAAAGTGGTCACGATACGCACGCTGGATATCGGCGCCGACAAGACCTTGGACGGCGATGCCACAGTGGCCACGAATCCGGCGCTGGGGCTGCGCGCTATCCGCTATTGTCTGGACAAACCCGAGATGTTCGCCACCCAGTTGCGCGCTTTGTTGCGTGCCTGTGTGCATGGCCAGATTCGCATTCTGATTCCCATGATTTCGTCCATGAGCGAAGTCTATGCGACCCGTCAGGCCATTGAATCGGCGGCGCGCGAACTGGAAAAATCGGGCACGCCGTTCGCCCGCAATTTTTTGCTGGGGGCAATGGTGGAAGTGCCTGCCATTGCCATTGCCATCGATCCCTTTGTCGAAGAGCTGGATTTTCTGTCCATAGGTACCAACGACTTGATCCAGTACGTGCTGGCCGTGGATCGGGGCGATGCGGAGGTCGCCGATCTGTATGATCCCATGCATCCGGCGGTACTGCGCTTGATCGCCCACACCATCAACGCAGCCGATCGGGCCGGCAAGCCGGTCGCCGTGTGTGGCGAGATGGCCGGTGACGCATCGGTGACCCGCATGTTGCTGGGTCTGGGTCTGAAAGAGTTTTCCATGCATCCGCAGCAGTTGCTGGATGTCAAAAAAGAAGTGCGTCTGTCCCACTCCAATGCCTTGCGCGTCAAGGTGGCCAGCGCCTTGAATCGGGCCGAACGTATCGATCTGGCGACGCTCGCTGCTTAAGTCTGTGAAATGGCGGTTGTTTTTAGCTCCTAAATTGTAACTTGTCGGGGCATCTACTTTTCCGATGATTCTATCTGTAACGTCCCGTTTAACAAGGCTTACGATGCAGGTGCTTGCCAACAAAGGCTTTTCCGCGTTTGGTGGGTTCTTGGCGGAAGAATATTGAAATCAGGATTTACACTAATAGGGTAGTCGAGCACGGTCGTCTGGCTAGAATGGCGTTTAGGGGAGTTGTAACAAACCCGCTGCCGAGCCGGAAGTCGCACCAGGCCTTGGCATGATCTTATTAAGCGACCTTGGATTAGTAGGAAGGAAATCTTATGAAACTGACTCGTGCTCATTTTGCTGTGATGACCGCTGCTGCTTCGATGGCTCTTTTGGCGGCATGCTCCAAAGGAGACGATACGGCCGCGCCTGCCAGCAACGCGCCTGCTCCTGTCACTACTCCAGAATCATCTACTCCAGCAGCACCGGCACCGGCGGCTACGCCATCCACAACTGACAAGATCAAGGAAGAAGCGCGCAAGGCCGAAGAGTCTGTCAAGGCTGGTGCAGAAACCGTGAAAGAAGACGCCAAGAAGGCCGCCGATACCGTAGCCGAAAAGGCCGGTCAGGCCAAAGATGCCGTGTCTGATGCCGCTTCGCGTACCGGCGCTGCCATCAAGGAAGGCGCAGCCAAGGCCGACAGCGCAATCCAGGAAAAACTGGGCAATGGCGTAGATGCTTCTCCATCGAGCGTCCCATCCCAGCAGTCCAAACCATAATGCATTAGCCTGTATCGATTTCAGGTTGTTCTGACGAAAAGCGGGTGCCTTTGGTGCCCGCTTTTTCTATACTGTTTGCATTGTGTCTGTTTTACAGGAGAAGGTCATGATCAATCGCAGCGATTGGCTGGAAGATCTGCAGAAAAATGTGTCCGAACTGATTGCTAAAAGTCCGGCCGCCGACATCGAACGTAATGTCAAAGCCTTTATGGGCCAGACCTTCAATCGCATGGATCTGGTAACCCGGGACGAATTTGATACCTATAAAACGATGCTGGAACGCGCCCTGGCGCGTGTGGCGGCCCTGGAAACCCGTTTGCAGGCCTTGGAGGGGCGCCAGACTCCCGTCGTTCAGCCCGCTCAGAACAGCGATCAGGAGCCGGGTCAGCAGGCTTGATCGGCCGCGCCCCGCTTTTATGGTTCTTGTCTGTGGCCGCTCAACATCCGCACGCTACCGTTCGCTGTTTTTGGTGCTGACCGGGGTCTGTGCGGCCCTGCATATCTGGAAGCTGCCGCCGGCTTTGCCGGCCATGCAGCGCGAATTGGGTCTGGACCTGGTGCAAGCCGGGTTTTTGTTATCCAGCGTTCAAATGGCCGGTATGTTGCTGGGGTTGCTGATCGGCATGGTGTCCGAAAAAATCGGCTTGCGACGCTGCATTCTGATTGGCCTGGCTATTTTGTCCTTGATGTCTTTGCTGACACCGTGGACTAGCCGCGGTAGTGTGATATTGCTCAGTCGGGCCATCGAAGGTTGTGGCTTCTTAATGGTGGTGCTGCCTGTGCCCGCTTTGATCAAGCGCATGACAGACCCTGCCGGGCTGAGCCGTATCATGGGCTTGTGGGGCTGTTATATGCCGGCCGGCGCGGTTTTGATGCTGTGGGCGGGCGCTGCTTGGCTCGATATTGCCTCCTGGCGCAGCCTGTGGCTGCTGTTGTCTGCCCTGACCGGCGTGGTGTTCTTGCTGACGCTGTGGCTGGTTCCCCCCGATCCTGTACGTGCTCGCATCCAGTCAGTTCAGCAAGAGGCGGCGATGTCCCTGTCCGATCTGGTGCGCACGACGTTGCGATCGGGGCAAGTGTGGCTGGTGGCGTTAAGTTTTGGCGTATATGCGGCCCAATGGGCAGCGGTGGTGGGTTTTATGCCGACCATCTACAGTCTGGTCGATGTCTCTATGTCGACGGCGGGCTTGTTGACTGCGCTGATTGCCGGGGGCAATGTCATCGGCAATTTGGGGGCGGGTCGCCTCTTGCATCGAGGCCTGCCGGCTCCCCGTTTATTGCAGATTGGTTTTGTGTGCATGATGGCCGCCGCTATCGTTGCGTTTGGTCTGGCCCAGGATATTGCCGTTCAGTTCCTGGCGATTTTGCTGTTTTCTGTTACCGGGGGCTTGATTCCTGCTACGCTGTTTTTCCTGGCCGTGACGGTGGCCCCGTCGCCGCAGACCACCTCTTCCTCGGTGGGCTGGGTACAGCAGTGTTCATCGTTGGGGCAATTTGTCGGGCCGCCAGTCGTGGCCTGGGTGGTCCACCAGTTGGGCGGCTGGCAGTGGGCCTGGGTGGCGACCTGTGCGTTTGCTATTGTCGGGTTGCTGATGTCGGTGTGTTTGACCAAGGCATTGGCGGGCGGAATGCGTCATGACTGAGCTCCTTGGCTACAAGGTGTCGAACTGGCAGCGCGCGCTGGAGGTGTTCTGGGTTTTTTTGCGTCTGGGCTGTACCTCTTTTGGTGGGCCGTTGGCCCATCTGGCTTTTTTTCGCCAGGATCTGGTGCAGCGGCGTCAGTGGCTGGACGACAAGTCCTACACCGATCTGCTTGCTTTATGCCAGTTTTTGCCTGGCCCTACCAGTAGCCAGGTAGGCATGGGCATTGGGTTGCGCCGGGCAGGCTTGGTCGGGGCACTGGCGGCCTGGGTCGGCTTTACCTTGCCTTCGGCTGTGCTGATGATAGGACTGGCCTGGGGGTTGGATTCAGCCTCCGAGCGGGTGCCGACCGGACTCATACATGGCATGAAAATCGTGGCGGTGGCTGTGGTGGCCCAAGCATTGTGGGGTATGGGGCGCAGCCTTTGTCCTGATCGCAGCCGTCTGACCTTGGCCGTTTGCGCTGCGCTTTTGGCCTTGGCAGTGCCGGGAGCCTGGGGGCAGTGGCTGGTCATCGTTATGGGGGCGACGGCGGGTGGACTGCTTTTTTCGGCCGACCCACAGCCTGCGGTTCAGGATCAGCGGCAGTCCACGGGTCGTTGGGGGTGGGTTGCGGGGGCTGTGTTTCTGCTCTTGTTGCTGATGCCAATGTGGCTGGCGTCAGGGCAGGGCGCTCAGGCGTGGTCGCTGTTCGATGCGTTTTATCGTAGCGGTTCGCTGGTGTTTGGCGGCGGCCATGTGGTGCTGCCGTTGTTGCAGAGCGAATTGGTCGGTCCTGGCTGGGTGGACGAGCAAACCTTTCTGGCCGGATACGGCATGGCGCAGGCCATGCCTGGGCCTTTGTTCTCTGTGGCCGGTTTTTTAGGGGCGTCAGCCTCGGTCGGCCCGGGAGGGGTGGCAGGCGGTCTGCTGGGTTTGCTGGCGATCTTTCTGCCGGCGCTGCTGCTGGTGTTGGCCGTCTGGCCGTACTGGGAACGCCTGAGCCGGGCATCCTGGGCGCAGGCTTTGCTTAAGGGCGTGAACGCAGCGGTAGTCGGTTTGTTGCTGGCCGCCTTTTACGATCCGGTCTGGAGCAGTGCCATCGGCGGCACCACCGACTTTTCGCTGGCCCTGATTGCCTTTATCGCCTTGACGCAGTGGCGTGTTCCGCCGTGGCTGGCCGTGCTGGGCGCAGGCGTGTTCGGCTGGTATTTTTTATAGAGACAAGGCGATGGAGCAGGATGCGGTATTGGCACGGACAAGAGGCCATCATGCGGGTCAGTGATGCGCGGTTGTCGCGGCAGGCTTTGCTTGAGTTGCTGGCGCAGCCGCAGCCCCTTACCGTCCTGGAACGCTGTTGCATGGATGGCGAGGACTTGTCCGGCCTGGACATGAATGGCGTGCGCTTTCTGGGCTGCTCGCTGCTTCAGGCAAAACTTACCCGCGCTAATTTAAGCGAGACGGTCTGGGAAAAATCCCGGGCAGGCCGCGCAGATTTTCGACTGGCGGATCTTTCGGATGCTCGATTCCAGGGGTGCGATCTGCATGTCACTGTCTGGGCGCGCGCCCGGCTGGCCGGCGCATGTTTTCAGGACTCCAAGCTTAGTGGTGCAAGCCTGGTCGATGTGCAGGCCTTGGGCATCGAGCTGCATCAATGCCTGCTGGTGGGCAGCACGTTACGCGGTCTGGTATTGCGCAAGCAGAGGCTGGTGGGCCTGGATTGTACGGATGCCGATCTGGGCGGCTGCGATTTTTCCGATGCGATCTTTGAGGGCGGCAGCTTGCGCGGGGCCAGTCTGAAAGGTGCTGTTTTTCAAGGGGCGGACCTGCGTAGCGTGGACGTGGGCGAGATCACCTTGCTGGAACTGGCCACCTCGTTCAAGGGTGCCTATATCTCGACTGAGCAAGCGGCCCAACTGGTCGCTGCACTGGGCGTACACGTGCTATGACGGTCTGATCCATACGTATAAGCGCGCTGGACTTTCCAGCGCCAATCGCATGGTTGGCATTCGGGAGACAGGGCACACTGACAGCGTGTGAACAACAAGGAAGGGCTATGTCCCTGGCCGTGCTGAACAGTTGTGCCCTGTCGGGGCTGGATTTTATCGATGTGCGGGTAGAAGCGCATGTGGCACCGGGTCTGCCGGCTTTTCATATTGTTGGCCTGCCCGATGCCGGCATACGGGAAAGCCGCGAACGGGTGCGCTCCGCGCTACAAGCCAGTGGGTTCGACTTTCCGGCGGCCCGTCTGACCATCAATCTGGCCCCCGCCGATCTGCCCAAGGATTCGGGCCGTTTCGACCTGCCAATCGCCCTGGCTATTTTGCTGGCCAGTGGCCAGATCAGCCGGCCTGACGCCCAGGGGCGCGAGCGCGCCGTGCCCAATCTGGACCGTTACGTCTGGGCGGGCGAATTATCCTTGACCGGCGCAATCGTACCGGTGCAGCACGCACTGATCATCGGCCTGGGCATGGTCCGCCGTCGTCCGGAACATTGTCTGATGCTGCCTGCCGACAGCGCGGCCCTGGCAGCCCATGTGCCGGATGTGCTGGTCAGGGGTTTGGCCAGCCTGTCTGATGCCGTGGCCTATTTGCGTGGCGAGCTGGATGTGCGCAACGCCAGTCCGGGGCCGTGGGAGCAACCCGATGTCGGTCCTGTTTCTTGTCTGTCTGATGTCGTGGGCCAACCGTTGGCTTGTCGTGCGCTGGAAGTGGCGGCCGCCGGAGGGCATAGTCTGCTGCTTAGTGGTTCGCCCGGCGTGGGCAAGACCATGCTGGCGCAGCGCTTGCCAGGCTTGTTGCCGCCTTTGGATAAGCAAGCCTGTCTGGAACTGGCGGCGCTGCAATCGCTGGCTTTGTCGAACCCTTGTTTCAGCACCCGACCGCCGTTCAGGGCACCGCATCATAGTGTCTCTGCGCCAGCCATGATCGGGGGAGGCATGCGACCGCGCCCTGGGGAGGTCTCTTTGGCTCACCACGGCGTGCTGTTTTTGGACGAACTGCCCGAGTTTGACCGGCGTGTGCTCGAAGCCTTGCGCGAACCCCTGGAAGAAGGGTGCGTGCGTATCTCGCGGGCCCACCAACAGGCAAGTTACCCGGCGCGCTTTCAGTTCGTGGCAGCCATGAACCCGTGTCCTTGCGGATGGGCCGGACATCGACATCATGCCTGTCGCTGTTCGCCGCTGCGCCGCGAACAATACCGTCAGCGCCTGTCCGGCCCCTTGCTGGATCGTATCGACTTGTGCGTTCTCATGACCGAGCCATCGCAGGACGGCGGGCAGAGTGGCGATCCGTCCGATCAGGTCCGCGAGCGTGTCCGACTGGCACGGGACCGGCAATGGGCGCGCCAGGGCTGCTGCAATGCCCATCTATCTGCTGCCGGTTTGGCAAGGCATGCCGGCCTGAGCGCACAGGCGTTGCAATTGCTGGCCGATGCGCGTCGGCGCTGGCATTGGTCCGAGCGGGTGCATAGTCGCTTGTTGCGTGTGGCGCGTAGCGTGGCCGATTTGGCGGGCGAGGCATCCGTGTCACGCGAACATGCTGCCCAGGCCTTACAGTTTCGGCCTGTTTTGCCCTAAATCAACAGCCAACGGATCAAGGCGCGTGCTTATTAAGCCGTTTTTCAGGTCTTTTTTTGTATGCTTCATGCAGGCCTGAATAAGAATCAGTCTTATACGTTTCTTCTGATACGAGCGAAAAAACATGATCCGTCGCCCCCTTTTGCTTACCGCACTGACCGTGATGTTGACCGGCACAGCCTTGGCCGCCGAGTACCCGATTGGTCAGCCCGTCCAAAAGAACGGTCTGGAAGTGGCCGCTGTCTATCTGCAACCGGTCGAGATGGACCCGCCCGGCATGATGCGTGCGGCGGCCGACTCCGATATTCACCTGGAGGCCGATATTCATGCAACGGCAGACAACCCCAACGGCTTGCCCGAAGGGGCTTGGGCTCCTTATCTGAACATTCGATATGTGCTGCGCAAGCAGGGCAGCGATACCGTCATTGCGGGCGACATGATGCCCATGGTGGCCAACGACGGCCCGCATTATGGCGATAACGTCAAATTGAATGGACCGGGCAAATACACCCTGGTGCTGACGATTGCCTCGCCCGAGAGTGGCGGCATGAATCACTTCGGTCGTCATGTGGATAAGGAAACCGGCGTCGCTCCCTGGTTTCAGACGTTCGAGCATCAGTACGAATTTGTTTTTGCAGGCACGGGCAAAAAGGGAGGGTACTGATGATGCAGCCATTACGCTGGCTGGTCGCCGTCCTGTTGGGGGGCGCTGTCGTTGCCCCGGCTTGGGCGGACATGCCTGTGCATACGCTCACATTCAAGTCCGGCGGCGTGTTGGAGCCGGCGGTGCTGCAGGTGCAGGCCGGACGATTCAAGATCGTGCTGGTCAACGATAGCCAAGAGGCCGTGGAGTTCGAGAGCCTGCCGCTGCGCAAAGAAAAAGTCTTGGGTCCGGGTGTCACCTCCTTTGTGGTGCTGACCGTCTCCCGACCTGGCGACTATCCCTTTTTTGACGACTTCCATCCTGCCGCGAAAGGCATTTTGCGCGTTCGTCCCGCTCCGTGAGTCTATATCGTGGAACAAGTGCTATTTATTGTTTGGCGTGAAAGCGTGGAAGCCCTGCTGGTGGTCGGCATTCTGTATGCCTGGCTGGGCCGTTCCCCGCAAGGGCGCAGGGGTTTGCCCTGGCTCTGGGGTGGAGTGGCGGCTGGCGTCTGTCTGGCTGTGCTCTTGGCCTTGGTGTTGCTGGGTCTGGCCAGTTGGCTCGATGACAGTGGCCAAGAGTGGTTTCAGGCCATCATGAGCCTGATCGCCTGCGCCTTGGTGGTGCAGATGGTGGTCTGGATGCGCAGGCATGGTCGCCGCTTGCGGCAGGACCTGCAGCAGGGCGTATCCGACCAATTGGGGCAAGGACGGCAATGGGGGGTGTTGGTGCTGGCCATGATAGCCGTGGCGCGTGAAGGCAGCGAAACCGTGGTGTTTCTGTATGGTGCCTTGTCTGTTGTTCCTGCAGGGCAGAATATCGGAGCTTTAGTCTGGGCCGCTTTGGGCGGTTTTTTTGCGGCTTTGTTGACCTTTATGGCCTTGCAATGGGGCGGGCGCATCATTACCTGGCGGCGTTTTTTTGCCTTTACCGAATGGCTTTTGCTGATGCTTGGCGCTGCATTGCTGATATCGGCAACCGACCGCCTGATTTCCCTGGGGGCGCTTCCGGCGCTGGTGGACCCGGTCTGGGATTCGTCCTGGCTGCTGGGCACCGATTCAGGGCTGGGCAAGCTGTTGGCTGATTTTGCGGGATATCGGGATTTCCCCGCGCTCAGCCAGGTATTGATCTACGTCGGATATGTTGCCCTGCTGTTTTATTTCTTGCGTGCGCCCCGGTCTGTCACGACGCTGAAGGCGGCGTCATGACGGTGCTTGGCGAACCCAAACGCGACTGGCCGGCACGCCTGGGCGATGCTCTGCGCGATCATCAGCGGGCCATTGCCCGCATTCAGTGGCTGGTCGTGCTGGTGTATGCGGTATTGCTGCTGGTGC
>JQGF01001140.1_pt1 | contig 12005 bp, 15 predicted proteins | sample 210201 | NCBI WGS metagenome assembly JQGF01 (sample SAMN02947780, study PRJNA257236) | wastewater metagenome | biome: Domestic wastewater sediments; material: Domestic wastewater soil sediments and water; isolation source: domestic wastewater sediment treated with ammonia and hydroxylamine at...
GTCATGGGGTTGATCGCGATGGTCGTGCCCAGCCAACGTTACCAGGCCGCTTTAGTTGTGTTGACGCTGCTTTATAAAGGGCTGTGGATTTTCCGCTTGTACGACATTTTGAACTGATGCCGCTCAGTGGCGTCCACCTGTTTTACGCGTGCTGGCCTGTTTGTCGGGTTTGATAACGTGGCTGGATGCTGTCAACGGAAAGGGCCGCGCAATGACGTTCTTTCGCTGAGCTGTCATTGAGGCTGGGCTAGAATTGCTTTTTCAGCTTTGTTCTTGGAGAGGGTGACGACATGAGTGGCTCCTTTACCTTTGTAGTGATGTTGGCGTTTTTGGCGGTGGTCGTGGTGATGGCCGGAGTCAAAGTAGTGCCTCAGGGGCAGCAATGGACGGTGGAACGCTTTGGTCGCTATACCCGTACGCTGACGCCGGGCCTGTCTTTATTGGTTCCGTTTATGGACCGTGTCGGCAGAAAACTCAAAATGATGGAATCCGTGCTGGATGTGCCGTCGCAAAACGTGATTTCTCGCGATAACGTGGCCGTTACCGCCGATGGTGTGGTGTTTTATCGCATCGACAATGCGGCTCAGGCAGCCTATGAAATTGATCACCTGGAAATGGCGATTGTGAATCTGACCACCACCAACCTGCGTTCGGTTCTGGGTTCGATGGAACTGGATCACATGCTGTCCAATCGCGAAGTGATCAACGATCGCCTGCTGGCAGCGGTGGATGCAGCGACGACACCTTGGGGCGTGAAAGTGACACGTGTTGAGATCCGTGACTTGAACATGGCGCCGGAATTGCAGGAAGCCATGAATTTGCAAATGACGGCGGAACGTCATCGCCGTGCGGTAGTGACCAAGGCCAGCGGGCAGAAAGAAGCCGAGGTCCTGCAGGCTGAAGGGGAAAAGCAGGCTGCTGTGCTGCGTGCCGAGGGTGAAAAGCAGTCGGCAATTCTACGGGCCGAGGCGCGTGAGCGTGAAGCCGAGGCGGAAGCGCGTGCCACCCGCGAGGTATCGGAGGCAATCAAAAGTGGGGACGTACAGGCTTTGCAGTACTTTGTGGGCCTGAAGTATGTGGAAGCGTTGCGGGACGTAGGCAATGGCCCCAATAGCAAGCTGGTATTGATGCCGTTGGAGGCCAGCGGCATTACCGGTGCCGTAGCCGGCGTCGCAGAGCTGTTAAAGTCCACCGCCGGTCACTCGGGCCAGGGTTAAACGCAGGGCGGAAGGAGGTGATCGTGTCGTTTATTTTCGATTCCTTTTGGATATGGTTGGTATCAGGCCTTGTCCTGATTGCCGCCGAGGTTGTCATCTCCGGCGTCTATCTGCTTTGGCTGGGGTTGGGGGCTCTGACCGTGGGCTTGTTTTCAGCCGCCTGGCCCCATGCTCCCGTGTGGTTGCAATGGGTGATTTTGGCGCTTGCGATGATTGGCTGGGTGGTCGTGGGCGTACGGTGGCAACGGCGCAGCCGGGCGAATCAACCCGACATGCTCAACACTGGCTTGAGTGCCTATGTCGGGGCGCGTGCGCAGGTGAGCGAAGGTTTTGTGAATGGCCGAGGTCGTATTCGGCTTAACGATAGTTATTACAGTGCTACCGCAAGCCAGAGTCTGGAGCAGGGTGCTGTCGTAGTGGTCTTGGCGGTGGAAGGCGCTGAAATGCGTGTTCAGGCTGTTGAGCAGCATAAATAGGTACATGTAGAACCATGATGAATAATCGCTATGGAAAGTTGGCTTCCTTGGTGTATCACCTGGACAAGCCGGTAGGACGTTCTTTTGGAGATGTTGAGTATTATCTGGAGCGCTTGCGCGGTGTAAGCGGACCTGTTCTGGAGCCGGCAGTCGGTACGGGGCGCATGCTCATCCCCTTGTTACAGGCCGGGCTCGATGTCAGTGGCTTTGATATCTCTCAGGAAATGCTGGATTACTGCCAGCGAGAGCTGGAGCTTCGCTCCTTGACGGCGCGACTGGAGTTGGCGGGGTTTACGGATTACCGCGTCGATCGTCCTGTGGAGGCGATTGTGGTGCCGGCCGGCTCTTTTCAACTGCTGGACTCCTTTGAGCAGGGTTTGCTGGCCTTGCGCCGTTTTCATGCCAGTTTGAAGGTGGGTGGACGTTTATTGCTGGATCTGGACCCGGTGGCTGCTATTGTCAATGTGCAGCCCGGTTTGCGGACTTGGTCGGCCCCGCCACACGGCTTGATTACCCTCAATGCGACCCCCTTGGAAAAGGATTATTGCGCGCAGCTTACGCGGGAAATGCATCGCTATGAGCTCTGGGAACATGGTGTTTTGCTGGAAACCCAGCTGGAGCAGTTTTCGCTGCGCTGGTGGGGGGTACAGGAGATGCGGATGGCGCTGGAGCAGGTCGGCTTTACCGAGATAAGCGTATCAGGTGGCTACCAGTATGGAAAAATGCCGCAGGACACTGACGGAATCATCTCGTTTGAAGCATACAAGCGCCAGGACTGAAATGCCGCTGTGCATGGCGGGGGCGATTTGTACTATCGTCCGTCGCGTGCAGGCAGGCCTGCGGGCAGAAGGGCTATTCTGGATTCAAGCCTTGTTTCTGCTTTTGATCTTCACGTTTGGTACGTCTGCATACAGTCAGCGCCTGATTCAAGATGAGCACGGCTGGGTTTATGTGAATCATCGCGGTGAAGCGCTGTTGCGACCCTTTATTTACGATAATGGCCCGGATTATTTCAAAGAAGGTTTGGCGCGTTTTGTGCATGACGGGAAGATGGGCTTTCACGACGAGGCCCTAAGGATCTGGGTCCCCGCCCGCTATGATTTTGCCTTTCCTTTTGTGAATGGCAAGGCTCAGGTTGGTATGGATTGTCACCGGGTGTCGGACGGAGAGCATCGTTCGGTGTACTGCCAGCATTGGGACAGCATTGTCCACCCCGTGCCAGGCTCAACCTTTGCGTCCGACCATTAGACGTTGCGCAGTACACTGCACGGCAGAACTTATCCGGAGAACATGATGAAAAGATGGGGAATCCTGGGACTTGTCAGCGTCTTGTCCGCCTGTGCAAATCAGCCAGCCAACCCGCCTGCCCTCGGTATGGCCAATCCCGCTTCGGCCTATTGTGTGGAAAAAGGAGGGCGCCTCGATATAGTGCAGACGGCGGCAGGGCAAGTGGGTATGTGTACCTTGCCTGATGGCAGCGTGATTGAAGAATGGGAATTGATGCGCCGGGACCATCCATCGCCGCAATCGTAATGTTTGATATTAAAAAGCCAGCAAATTGCTGGCTTTTATGTTTTTGATATCAAATGTGTGGCCTGACTTGGGGGCAAGCCTGTTTGTAGTGATGCGCCGCGTTCCAGCCGTGCTTCATCGCTTGAATTGCCCGGTTGTCGTAAATGGCCGTGGATCAGCGCTCAATACGAACTTCAAAATACGCTTCTGATTCACCCAAATCACGAAAACCATCGCTCATGGCGCGCGTGGCGGCAGCGATCCATTTCTTGGCCAAGGCAATATCTTCTCCAGACAATTCGGTCTCTGCGGTTTCTTCCGCCAGTTGCCAGGCACGGTAGGCCTGGACCACGGCCTCTGGGCCTTGCATGACTTTTTCTAAGCTGCGGCGAAATCGCTCCTCAGCCTCGCGGCGGCCGCGTTCAGTGATATCGGAAGGAGCGTCGTGCAAAGTGATGGTATAGGACATGATGCTTCTTTTTGTGCTGTATGGATGAACAGTAATTTAGCACGACTTTTTATCTTGGGCTAGATTTTTATGCGTCAGTCTACGCCATGAAAGCAAGCTGGTTTTATGGCTCTGGGCATGGCCGGTTGGGGTGGCGCCAGCAGCGGACTGAAAGCGCAGATCTGATTTTCTATCCTGGACCAAGAGAGGCCGCGGCTGGGTATACTGCTCCAGGCAGATTGGCGCTTTCTTATTCATGGCCGAGGTATACGGTGCAGCTTGTAGCAATTGGCAGTATTACCCTTGATATTGTGGTTTCAGGTATGCCGGCCGAGCTGGCGCGTGGTGACAAGCAGGAGGTGGGATCAATTGATCTGTATCCTGGCGGAGGCGCACTCAATGCGACAGCGAGTTTTATGGGCCAAGGCGAGACGGTCAGACTCGTGGGAGCGTTGGGCCGGGACGGCCTGGGTGCTCGTTTGCATGAGCATCTTGAACAATTAGGGGTGGCAGTCGGCAGTATCCAGTTCTGTCCCGATCAGCCAACCGGTAAAGCGATCGTTCTGGTCGAGCCGTCTGGTAGTGCGTCAGTATTGGCCCGTCGTGGGGCGAATGCCTGTTTGCGTGTGCAGGCGCAAGATCTGCTGGCCGATCTGGTTTATGTAGCCCCCTTGGCGCTGCAACCGATGGAAAGCCTGGCACAGGCTTTGTCTGGAAAAAGTGCCAATTCAAGTTGTTTGGTAGTCAACCCGAGTGTGGCCTGCTTACAGCATCAGGGTCAGGGGTTCAGGCAGGTTTATGCGCAGGCCGATGTGTTGGGCCTGAATGCCGTGGAGGCTCAAATGCTGGCCGGTGTTCAAGGCGCCGATATTCAACTGGACCTGTCGGTTCAGCACGCCTGTGCGCTGGCCAGCCGCCTGCAACATCATGCGCAACAAGCCTTGTTGATTACCTTGGGGGCACAGGGAGCTGTCTTGCTGTTCCAGGGGCAGCATTACGTACAGCCTGCTTGCAAGGTGACAGTGTGTTCTACCGTCGGAGCGGGCGATGCGTTTCTGTCCAGCTTTGCCTTGGCATGGAAACGTGGCGTAGGGCCGACTCGCGCCCTGACAGTGGCCAGTCAGGCCGCGGCAATGCGCTTGGAACAATGGGCCGCCAATGCGTTTCCTCCTCTGCTGGGAGAGGATGACAATGAAAGTCCTGTGCCCTAAATGGGATAACAGTTCATTTGATCGCGGGGAGGGGATATGGCAGCCATCGTCATTATTGTTAGCCTGTATCTGCTGGTAACGCTATTGTTGGGTGTGACACTGCGTTATACCCGCCCGAACAGCTGGAAGCGGGATACGGGTTTGTTGATGATCACGCCTTTGGCGGTGCCGCTAGCCTATGCTGTCTACTCTCTGCTGACTGGATGGGGGCCCTGATATTCCTCTGGTTTGAAAGCCTGTTGGCGTCCTTTAAGCAGGTATACGCCGTTTATGCCGCAGAAGTAAGTTGATGTTGCTTAATACAAGTCGTTGTGTCGTTCCTGTGCCGGAACTTGACAATCGTTGACTTCATGTTCGGAGCCTGGCCCGCTACCATAGTCCTAAGCTTGTTGTAAGTTGGACTTTGGGATGTACGCCATGATTAATGCCTCGAATCTGATCGATTATGTACCTATGGTATTAATGCTGGCCGGCTGCGGTATTTTAGGTTTCATTCTCCTGTCTTTCTGGCTGCATCGTTCGTAAGCTAGGCCTGACGCTGTTGCGTCTTGTCATAACCTGTCTCTTTTCAGGCATGATTTCAGCGCCTTTTTTGACTGAAGGTGTTGCTTTTGCTGCACGCTTGGCTGTGCCCGCTTTTCGTGCTGGACAAGTGTAGTAAGCTATTTCCACGATCTGTTTCGCGACTGGCGCACTCCGATTTTCGATCCCGCGCGTCGTAGCGATTGCCTGGACAGTCCCCATCTCGGAGGACATCTCAGACATCGGCAACCTTCAGATCAAGGAGAAGGAAATCATGTTTTTCCGCTTAGTTTCTGCCTGTGCAGGGTCTTTGATGCTGTCGGCATGTGCCAACTCTCCCCAAACCGTGGCCAAGCCTGTTGCCCAGACGAATCTGGCATCCTCCTTTTGTCAGCGCATGGGTGGGCAAACCATTGTTCATGAAAGCGAGAGTGGCGCTTATGGAACCTGTTTGATGAAAGATGGGTCGGAGTCGGAGGAGTGGGCGTTTTACCGTAGCTGGTATCCCCGTATGGATTGAATTCTTTTCCGAATGTGGTTTTTGTAGCGATACCGCATCGCGACGGCGGGGAAGGTGATAAACTTATCCAATCAAATGTGTTATTTGGGAAGCAGAATCTTATGAACTCAACGCGAACTACCCGTCGGCAAGTCTAGCCGTGGCCGCGTAGCGTTTCGTTTGCTTTTCAAGAACGTTCAATTCAAAAGCGCGGCTTTTTCAAGGCCGCGTTTTTTATTTCAGGAAGTGTTATGGTCCGAATCACACTGCCCGATGGCTCCCAGCGAGAGTTTGAGGGCCCGGTTTCCGTCAGCGAAGTGGCGAACTCGATTGGTACTGGCCTGGGCCGCGCGGCCCTGGCGGGTCGTGTCAGCACGCCAGGCACCGAGTCGCGGCTGGTGGATACCTCGTATGTGATTGACCAGGACAGCAATCTGGCCATCATTACCGCCAAGGACGCAGACGGCCTGGAGGTGATTCGTCACTCCACCGCCCACTTGTTGGCTTACGCGGTCAAGAGCTTGTTTCCAGACGCGCAGGTCACCATTGGCCCGGTGATCGACAATGGCTTTTACTACGACTTTTCCTACAAGCGTGCTTTCACGCCCGAGGACCTGGAAGCCATTGAAAAGAAAATGGCTGAACTGGCCAAGAAGGACGAAGTGGTCACCCGTGAGGAGTGGCTGCGTGACGATGCGGTCGAGTTCTTCAAAAGCATTGGTGAGGACTACAAGGCAGAAATCATTGCCTCCATCCCGTCCAACGAGCCCATCAGTCTGTATCGCGAGGGCGAGTTCATCGACTTGTGCCGTGGGCCGCACGTCCCATCGACGGGCAAGCTGAAAGTCTTCAAGCTGATGAAAGTCGCAGGGGCTTACTGGCGCGGTGACAGCAACAATGAAATGCTGCAGCGCATTTACGGTACGGCCTGGGCGAGCAAGGAAGACCAGCAAGCCTATCTGACCATGCTGGAGGAGGCCGAGCGCCGCGACCACCGCAAACTGGGGCGCGAACTGGACCTGTTCCACTTCCAGGAAGAAGCCCCCGGTCTGATTTTCTGGCACCCCAAAGGCTGGGTCATCTGGCAACAGGTCGAGCAATACATTCGTCGCGTGTATCAGGACAATGGTTATCAGGAAGTGAAAGCGCCGCAGATTCTGGATCTGTCGCTGTGGAAGAAAACAGGTCACTGGGATAACTATGCTGAAAATATGTTCACGACCGAGTCGGAGAATCGCGTTTATGGCCTAAAGCCCATGAACTGCCCCGGCCACGTGCAGATTTTCAATTCAGGTCTGCATTCCTACCGTGAGCTGCCTATTCGTTATGGCGAGTTCGGTCAGTGCCACCGTAATGAACCGTCGGGCGCCTTGCACGGCATGATGCGGGTGCGCGGATTTACACAAGACGACGGCCACATTTTCTGTACGGAAGACCAGTTGCAGGACGAATGCGCGGCGTTTACAGCTCAGTTGCAAGCGGTGTATGCAGACTTCGGCTTTACCGAGATTTTGTACAAGGTCGCTACTCGCCCTGAAAAGCGCATTGGTGATGATGCCGTCTGGGACAAGGCTGAGCAAGCCCTGATCGAGAGCTTGCGTCGTACCGGTTGCGAGTTCGAGATTTCGGAAGGCGAGGGGGCGTTTTACGGTCCGAAGATCGAGTACACCCTGAAAGACGCGATTGGCCGTCACTGGCAGTGCGGTACCATTCAGGTGGACTTCTCCATGCCGGCCCGTCTCGGGGCCGAGTATGTGGATGCTCAGGACCAGCGACGCGTGCCTGTTATGTTGCACCGTGCTATTTTGGGGTCGTTCGAGCGCTTTATTGGCATGTTGATTGAAAACCATGCCGGCGCCTTGCCTGCCTGGCTGGCGCCAGAGCACGTGGTGGTATGCTGCATTTCAGAAAGTTCGGCTGATTATGCCCAGTCCGTCGCCCAAAATCTGAAGAAAATGGGATTTCGTGCCTCCTCTGATTTGCGCGGTGAAAAAATCACTCGTAAAATCCGTGAGCACAGTATGCAAAAAGTGCCCTATATTCTGGTCGTGGGTGAAAAAGAGCGTGAGAACGGTGCCGTTGCCGTACGTGCACGCGGTGGCGTGGACTTGGGCGTCATGCCGGTAGCCGATTTTTCAGCACGATTGAAACAAGAGATCGATAGCCGTCAGTAAAACAGGAACGCTATCGTTTTTATCGACATTTTTAGGAGTTTTCGACATCGCAACCGAGAAAAAACATCGCATCAATGGTGAAATTCGTATTCCAGAGGTGCGACTCATTGGAGTCGAGGGTGAGCAGCTAGGTATCGTCAAGGTACCTGACGCCTTGGCTATGGCAGAACAGCACGATGTGGATCTGGTGGAAATCGCCCCTGCGGCTGTGCCACCGGTGTGCCGCTTGATGGATTACGGCAAGTTCCGCTATCAGGAGCAAAAACGCCAACAAGAAGCCAAGGCCAAGCAGAAAATCATTCAGATCAAGGAAGTCAAATTCCGTCCCGGTACGGACGAAGGCGACTACCAGGTCAAGCTGCGCAACGTGAAACGTTTTATTGACGATGGCGACAAGGTTAAGGTGACTTTGCGTTTCCGTGGTCGTGAGATGGCTCACCAGGAATTGGGGATGCGCGTGCTGGAGCGGATTCGCGACGAAGTTAGCGAAATCTGTCAGGTTGAAGCGATGCCCAAGCTGGAAGGCCGTCAAATGGTCATGGTTCTCGCGCCTCGCAAGAAAGCGTCCTGATCGTTTTGCGCGATACTGCCTGGGCCTGCCCAGGAGCATTATGCGTTGCCCGATTCGCTCCCAAGTAGCGAGTCGGGCACAATCGCCTTTGCAGCTGGTTTGCAAAGGCGTTTTTCTCTAGGTGTGACATGCACGTTCTATTCATCATTGATCCCTTGCCCAGCCTGTCGGCTTACAAGGATTCCTCCGTTGCCATGATGCGTGCATTCCTGGCGCGTGGTCATCGCGTCAGCGTGACCTTGCAGTCTGATCTGTATATCGCCCAAAGCCGGGTTCGTACGCGCAGCCAGGCTGTCAGCATTGCTGCGGATGCCGATTTGCGTGCACCTGCGTGGTGGAGTCATCCCGAACAGGCCATCGAGCAGGAGCTCAATGCCTTTGACGCAGTGATCATGCGCAAGGACCCGCCTTTCGATATGGAGTACGCCTATTCCACGCACCTGCTCAGTTTTGCGCAGGAGCAAGGGGCCAAGGTCTTCAATTCAGGGGCAGCCATTCGCAATCACCCTGAAAAACTCGCCATTACCGAATTTCCACAGTTCACACCGCCTACCCTGGTCACCCGTGATATGGGTCGCTTGCGCGCCTTTCACCAAGAGCATCAAGATGTGATCGTCAAACCGCTGGACGGTATGGGCGGCATGGGTATTTTCCGTTTGCAGGATCCCGAACCCAATCTGGGTGCCATCCTGGAAACGCTGACTGCCAATGGTACGCAAACCATTATGGCGCAGCGCTACATTCCGGAGATCGTCAAGGGGGATAAGCGCATCCTCATTATTGACGGCGAGCCTGTGCCTTACGCCCTGGCCCGTATCCCTCTGGCTGGCGAAACGCGTGGCAATCTGGCGGCCGGTGGTCGCGGGGTTGCTCAGCCCTTGTCCGAGCATGACTGGCATATTGCCCGTACCTTGGGACCGGTGCTGGCGGCCCGTGGTTTGCTGCTGATCGGCCTGGATGTGATTGGTGACTACGTCACGGAAATCAATGTGACCAGCCCAACCTGTTTTGTCGAAATTACCGAGCAGACAGGCTTTGATGTGGCACAGCGCTTTGTCCAGGCTGTCGAGAAAGCGACGGGACGCGCGTGATCCGCCTAGCCTTGATTATGCATGAGCCCCTGGCCAGTGCGTTTGCCAGTTGCGCCGAGCACGTTCTGGGCGAGAAGCCCGATCTGTTTGTTTTTGATATTCAGGCGGACGAATGCACGGACACGGCGGTAGAGCGCTTGCTGGGGCAACTGCACACGCAGGCGCCAGATGCCGTGGCGACCTTGATTCTGTGCGATCTGTATGGCGCCACTCCGTTTAATGTGGCGCGCCGGGTCCAGCAGGCTTTACAGGATCAGGGACAGGGCGCCTATTTATTGACCGGCACCAATATGTGCATGGTATTGAAAGCTTTGACCGAGCGACGCGACAATCCGGAGCAATTCGCTCAGGATGTCATGGCAGGCGCATTGCGTGGCATTGTTCACGCCGACTGCCATTGCTGATTTTGAATTTTCACTTTCATTTTTCCAGTTGCCTCTATGCCCAGCGTATCCATCACGATCAGTAATAAATTAGGTCTTCATGCACGGGCAGCGGCCAAGCTTACGCAATTGGCCGGCCGTTACAGCAGTGAGATTTTTATCGCACGTGGCTCTCAGCGTGTGAATGCAAAAAGTATTATGGGTGTCATGATGCTGGCCGCCGGAATGGGCGTCACGGTGGTGGTTGATGCCCAGGGCGATGACGCCGATCAGGCCCTGAATGATATCCAGGCGTTGTTTGACGCCAAGTTTGGTGAAAACGAATAAGGAACCACACCGGTCATGAATAGTGCTGCTGCTCGAACCCCCGCGTCTGATTTGTCCGCGATGTTTACCGCTCAAGGTCAAGCAGTCGGCAAGGGGTACGCCATTGCCAAGGCGGTGGTGATGAGCGCAGCTGCCTTGGAAGTTCCTCATTACCGGATTGCCGCCGAGGACGTGGATTCCGAATGTCAGCGTTTGCTGAGCGCCATGGCCGGTACGCGTGATGAACTGCGCACCATGGTGGACCAGTTGCCGGTGGATGCGCCGCGCGAGCTGGCGCCTATTTTGACGGTGCACAGCCTCTTGCTGGACGACCCCATGTTGACGCAGCAAACCTGTGCCATCATTGCCGAGCGTCACTACAACGCCGAATGGGCCTTGACCTCGCAGGGCCAGATGCTGGTCGAACAGTTTTCGCAGATGGAAGATGAATATCTGCGTGAGCGTGGTGCCGATGTGCGTCAGGTGATTGAACGGGTGCTGCGTGTCCTGGCTGGCAAACCCGCCATGCTGCCCGGCTTTGCCGCCGCTCACGAAGAGCCGCTGATTGTCGTGGCGCGTGATATTTCGCCTGCGGATATGTTGCGTTTGCGGGGAGGCCATTTTGCCGCCTTCCTGACTGATCTTGGCGGGCCGACCTCTCACACAGCCATTGTGGCTCGTAGTCTGGGCGTTCCGGCCGTTGTGGGTCTGGGCAGTTTTCGTAGTTTGATCCGCGATGGGGACTATCTGATTGTGGACGGCTTTTCAGGCGCCGTCATAGTGAATCCCTCCGAGCAGGTTCTGAGCGAATACCGGGAGCGGCAGGAAGCCTATCTCCGTGAACGTGCCGAGCTCCAGGCGCTGCTGGACGCCCCTGCGATGACTCTGGATGGTATTAATGTACGGCTCGAAGCCAATATCGAACTTCCCGAGGAGGCCGAGCTTGCCTTGAAAGCGGGCGCCGATGGCATTGGTTTGTTCCGAAGTGAGTTTTTGTTCATGGGGCGCACGGATTTGCCTTCTGAGCAGGAGCAGTATGAGGCGTATTCCCGCGTGGTCAAAGCCATGCAGGGCAAAGTTGTCACGATCCGCACACTGGATATTGGCGCCGACAAGACCTTGGATGGGGACGCGACGGTGGCGACCAATCCTGCCTTGGGCTTGCGCGCCATTCGCTACTGCCTGGATCGACCAGAAATGTTTGCCACGCAGTTGCGGGCCTTGTTACGTGCCAGCCAGCATGGGCAGATTCGTATCCTGATTCCCATGATCTCGTCCATGAACGAGGTGTACGCCAGCCGGCAGGCCATTGAAGCGGCTGCCCGCGAACTGGAGAAATCCGGCACGCCGTTTGCACGTAATTATTTGCTGGGGGCCATGGTCGAAGTGCCCGCCATTGCCATTGCCATCGAACCTTTCGTGCAGGAGCTCGATTTCCTGTCGATCGGTACCAACGACCTGATTCAGTATGTGTTGGCCGTCGATCGGGGCGATGCTGAAGTGGCCAATTTGTACGACCCCATGCACCCCGCTGTTTTGCGTTTGATTGCGCATACGATCAACGCCGCTGACCGCGCCGGCAAGCCAGTGGCTAT
>JQGF01001070.1_pt1 | contig 11997 bp, 9 predicted proteins | sample 210201 | NCBI WGS metagenome assembly JQGF01 (sample SAMN02947780, study PRJNA257236) | wastewater metagenome | biome: Domestic wastewater sediments; material: Domestic wastewater soil sediments and water; isolation source: domestic wastewater sediment treated with ammonia and hydroxylamine at...
TGGATCTGCCCGCGCCCTACCCGACCGCGCAGCTGGTGCAGTTGAGCCAGACCGAAACGCTCGGCATGCTCAATAATCATCAAAGAAGCGTTAGGGACATCCACCCCCACTTCGATGACGGTCGTGGCGACCAGCACGTCCAGATTTCCGCTGCGAAAGGCTTCCATGACCTCCGCTTTTTCTGCCGAGGACAAACGGCCATGAATCAGGCCAACCCGCAAAGGGGCCAGGGCTTGTTCCAGTGCCGCATGGGTGTCGACAGCGGTTTGTAACTGCAGGGCCTCGCTTTCCTCGACCAGGGGACAAACCCAATAAGCTTGTCGTCCCTGAGCAACTTCGGCTCGCACGCGGGCCATGATCTCATCACGACGATTGTCCGCCGCCAGTTTTGTGATGATGGGACTGCGCCCGGGCGGCAACTCGTCAATCGCGGACACATCCAGATCCGCAAAAAACGCCATGGCCAGCGTGCGCGGGATAGGGGTCGCACTCATATTGAGTTGGTGGGGCAAATAGGCTTGGCCTTTGTTGTCCTGTGCATCGCCCTTGCGGTTCAGCTCCAGACGCTGGCCCACTCCAAAGCGGTGCTGCTCGTCCAGGATCACCAGCCCCAGCTTATGAAACTGAACATTGTCCTGAATCAGGGCCTGGGTGCCGATTGCCAGACGCGCTTGCCCAGAACGAATGGCCTCATACGCAAGGCGTTTGGCCTTCACGCCCAAACTGCCGCTTAACCAGGCTAGTTCCACGCCCAGCGGTTCCAGCCACGTACGCATTTTCAGATAGTGCTGCTCGGCCAGGATCTCTGTGGGTGCCATCAGGGCTACCTGGAAACCGCTGGCAATGGCCTGCACCGCAGCAATAGCCGAGACAATGGTTTTTCCGCTACCCACGTCGCCTTGCAAAAGCCGGTGCATGGGATAGGAGCGCTTCAGGTCCGCACTGATCTCTTTAACGCAGCGCTGCTGAGCTGCCGTCAGGCTAAACGGCAAGGAGGCCAGCAGGGATTGGAGCAAATCGCTCTTGGCTTCACGCATCGGCCTGGCGCGTTGAGCCTGACGGGCCGCGCGAGCTTGCGCCAAGGAGAGCTGCTGAGCCAACAGCTCATCAAACTTGATGCGGCTCCAGGCGGGATGGCCCTGCTCGAACAATTCGTCGTAGCTGAGCTCTGGCGGCGGGTAATGCAAGAGCCGGATGGCCTCGTTAAACGGCATCAGGCCATATTCGGCACGGACTTGCTCGGGAAGCGTGTCGCGCAGGTCCGCGGTATTGAGCGCATCGGCAATGGCTTTGCGCAGTTGGGTCTGACTTAAGCCGTCCGTGGTGGGATAAACGGGCGTTAGTGCGCGCGCCAGGGGTTGGCCGGCTTTGGTGACTTTGGGATGCACCATTTCCAGGCCATGAAAGCCCTGGCGCACCTCGCCACGCACCCGCAAGGGCAAATCGCTTTGCAGTTGTTTGAGCTGGCTGGGATAGAAATGCAGCCAGCGCAAGGCCAGCTCGCCACTTTCATCGGCAATACGGGCATGCAGTTGCGCCCGAGGCCGAGCCTGGACATCTGTGCTGAGAATACGTCCTTCGATCTGCGCCATCTTGCCGGGGTAAAGATGGGCAATAGGCTCGACCTGGGTTTCGTCCTCGTAGCGCAAAGGCAGATGGACCACGAAGTCGGCAGGCTCTCGCAGACCGAGCTTTTCAAATTTCTGGTCCAGACTGAGCGCTTTACGAGGCGCAGTCCGTTTGGCCTGAGGCGCAGGTCGACCTGCGGTCATGGCAATACGTCTTTAGAAATTGAGGATTGCCTCGACCTCGAACTGAGCGCCTTTGGGCAGGCTGGCCACACCGATGGTCGAGCGTGCGGGGAAAGGCTGCGGAATCAGTTCGGCCATGATGGCATTGGCGCTGGCAAAGCGGGACAGGTCTGTCAGAAACAGCGTCAGTTTGACGATGTCGGTCAGGCTGGCGCCAGCTTCTTTGACCACGGCTTCCAGATTGGCGAATGCCTGACGTACCTGACCTTCAAAATTTTCAGATACCAGTTCGCCGGTGGCCGGCTCCAAACCGATTTGACCAGACAGAAACACGGTCTTGCCGCCCGATGCAATGATGGCCTGAGAATAAGGGCCTACGGCAGCCGGAGCGGCGTCGGTGAAGACAACTTGCTTAGTCATAAGAAACCTCTGATGAGTGTTGTACTATCAGAGTTTAAGCGCCTATAGCTAAAATTAACAGATCTTGGCGTGATTATTTTTCCACGAAGGCGCGTTCAATCACGTAGTCGCCGGGTTGTCCAACACCAGGCGATACTTCAAAGCCGCGCTCATCGAGCATGGCGCTGATGTCGGCCAACATGGCGGGGCTGCCGCACAGCATGGCGCGATCCTGAGCAGGGTCCAACGGGGCAATGCCCAAATCCTGGCACAGCTTGCCGGTTTCGATCAGTTCCGTGATGCGGCCCGTATTGCGGAACGCCTCGCGCGTAACCGTGGGGTAATACAGCAGCTTTTCGCGCACCATCTCGCCAAAGTACTCGTTTTGGGGCAGCTCGTGCTGGATGAAATCCGAGTAGGCCAATTCGCTCACATAGCGAACACCGTGTACCAGGATCACTTTCTCAAAGCGCTCATACGTGTCCGGATCTTTGATGATGCTCATGAAAGGAGCCAGACCGGTGCCCGTGCCAAACAGGAACAGATTGCGCCCGGCCCGCAGGTCGTCGATGACCAGCGTGCCCACAGGCTTGCGGCTGACCAAAATGGTGTCGCCTTCTTTCAGGTGCTGCAGGCGCGAGGTTAATGGGCCGTCCGGCACCTTGATACTGAGAAACTCCAGGTTCTCTTCGTAATTGGCGCTGGCGATACTGTAAGCACGCATCAGCGGCTTGCCATCGACTTCCAGACCGATCATGACAAAGTGCCCGTTATGAAATCGCAGGGCGGCGTCGCGGGTAGTGGTAAAGGAGAACAAGGTGTCGTTCCAGTGGTGGACGCTAAGCACTTGTTCGGTATTGAAAGCTGCCATGGTAGTTATCGTGTAAAGGGGCCACAAAGCCCGGATCAGTAAGCAAATATCTGCCCATTGTACCGAGTTCAGCAGGTAAATCCATGCTCGAACATCAATGCGATTTGATCGCAATCAGGACAAACCATTAAGTTTTCAGACGAGGAATTGTCGCTCTCCGGGCGGGCTGCTGAACCGCAGATTTGACTGTTTTGCGTACTGACTGCCCAAATAATTCTTGCCTACTTCCTGCATACGTTTGATAATCATTCACATTTTCCGGCTTTAAGCTAACTGCGCCTGTTTCTGGAGTGTTGATGATGCGCTTTACTCTTCGTAGTCGTGCCCTGACCCAAGCCCTGCTTCTGTCCGCGATGGGTACTGTGTCGATGGCGGCTTTTGCTTCTGGCGAAGTCAATCTCTACACCACCCGCGAACCCGGACTGATTACTCCTCTGTTGGAAACCTTTAGCAAAGACACGGGTGTGAAGGTCAATACCGTGTTTGTGAAAGATGGCCTGATCGAGCGTGTCAAGACAGAAGGTGACAAATCCCCTGCCGACATTCTGATGACGGTAGACATTGGCAATCTGCTGGATCTGGTCGAAGCGGGTATTACCCAGCCGGTGGAATCCGCAGCCCTGGACAGTGCCATTCCCGCCAATCTGCGCGGCGCGGACAAACAATGGTATTCCCTGTCCTTGCGTGATCGCGTCGCTTATGTTGCCAAGGACGTGGATGTGAAAAGCATTCACTACGAAGATTTCGCCGACCCCAAGTGGAAAGGCAAAGTGTGCATCCGTTCGGGCCAACACCCTTACAACACGGCCTTGGTCGCCGCCATGATTGCTCATGATGGGGCCGAAGCAACGGAAAAATGGTTGCGTGGCGTCAAGGACAATCTGGGTCGCAAAGCCGCCGGAGGGGACCGTGACGTTGCCCGCGACATTCTGGGCGGGATTTGTGATATCGGTATCGCCAATGCCTACTACGTGGGCCGCATGAAAAATGCCGAGCCAGGTAGCGACGCCTACAAATGGGGGGAAGCCATTAATGTGGTGCGTCCCACCTTCGCGGATACCAAAAGTGGCGGCACGCACGTGAACATTTCCGGTGCGGCGGTGGCTAAGCATGCTCCCAACAAGGACAATGCCGTCAAATTGCTGGAATACCTGGTTTCCGATAAAGCGCAGAGCCTGTATGCCAAGGCCAATTACGAATACCCCGTGCGCGCCGGTGTTGAACTGGACCCGGTCGTGGCCAGCTTTGGGCCCTTGAAGGTCGATCCCTTGCCGCTGACTGAAATCGCCAAGCATCGCAAGCAAGCCAGCGAGTTGGTGGATAAAGTTGGCTTCGACAACTAAAATCGCCCTACTCTTTTTCTACGACCGCCAGCTTTGAGAAATCAGAGCGGCGGTCGTCGCGCATTGAAGCGCCTGTAACACCTAGCCTTTCATAATGCCCTTTTTTCGTCGTCTGCCCCTTTGGTCCCTGGCCGCTGCTGTGATTGCCCTGATTGTGGCTGCGCCTGTGATTACCCTGCTGACCCACGCCTTAGGCGGCTCGACCGAGCACTGGTCGCACCTGTTCCAGTTCGTGTTGCCCCACGCCATGAGCAATACCTTATTGCTGCTTCTGGGGGTGGGAATGGTGGTCAGCTGTTTAGGGGTGGGCGCTGCCTGGCTGATTACCGCCTACGAGTTTCCAGGTAGGCGGGTTCTGCAATGGGCGTTGCTGCTGCCTTTGGCGGTCCCGACCTATATCGTGGCCTTTGCTTATCTGGATTTGCTGCATCCGATCGGGCCGATTCAATCGGCCATACGCTATGTGCTGGGTTACAGCAGCCCGCGTGAATTTCGTCTGCCGGACCTGCGCTCCCTGGGCGGGGCTATTTTTCTGCTGGGCTCGGTGCTCTATCCTTATGTTTACCTGAGTACACGAGCCATGTTTGCCACTCAGTCGGCCAGTCTGCTCGAAGCGGCACGCATTATGGGGGAGTCCGGACGCAGTGTCTTTTTCCGGGTTGTGCTGCCGATGGCCCGCCCCGCGATTGCTGTGGGCGTCAGTCTGGCCTTGCTGGAAACCTTGAATGATATCGGCGCTTCCGAGTTTCTGGGTGTGCAGACCTTGACGGTATCGATCTACACCACCTGGGTGACCCGTTCTGATCTGGCAGGTGCCGCTCAAATCGCTGTTTCCATGCTCTGTCTGGTGGCGGCCTTGATCAGCATTGAGCGTTATGGCCGTCGTCGCCAGGCGTATTCCAGTAATCAACGCTCCGAGCCTATTCGACCCACTCGGTTGAAAGGCTCGGCGGCCTGCATCGCGATTGCCTTGGGTGCGGCCCCCGTGCTGGTAGGGTTTGTGGCTCCTTCCCTGTATCTGCTTAACGAGACAATCAAACATGTGACGCAAACCGGCGGCATCTCGGCGCAACTGCTCAACAGTGCCTGGAACACCCTGTATATCGCTGCCCTGGCTACGCTTGCGACTCTGTTCTGTGGTCTCGTGGTTGCCTGGGCTGCCCGCGCCGTCCGTTCGGGACGCAAGCCTCGTCTAGCCCGTTTTCTGGCCGGTGTCAGCAGTCTGGGCTACGCCATTCCCGGGACGGTGTTGGCGATTGGTCTGTTGACTCCCCTGGTGATGTTCGATTCTTTTTACAACCAGCTCCTGTCCTGGTTGGGCATTTCGTCAAGCGGACTGCTCTTGATGGGCTCTACTCTGGCCTTGGTGCTCGCGTATACCTTGCGCTTTCTGGCGATCTCGATTGGCGGCATCGAAGCTGGCCTGGCTCGTATTCCCGCTTCCTTGGAGCAGGCCTCCCGCCTATTGGGTGAAACGCCGGCCGGCACGCTCAAGCGCGTGCATTTGCCTTTGCTGCGCCCGGCCATGGGTGCGGCTGCCCTGCTGATTTTTGTGGATGCCATGAAGGAGCTTCCGGCTACCTTGCTGCTGCGTCCGATGAATTTCGAGACCCTGGCAACCTGGTTGTATGCGGAAGCGGCGCGGGGAACCTATGAGGAAGGCGCGGTGGCGGCTCTGGCCATTGTGCTGGCCGGTTTGATCCCCGTTATTTTATTGGCTCGTACTCAATTGATGGCCTCTGGCCCACGCGCATCATGAATGATTTTCTGGATTTACAGGCTATTACCCTGTCCTACGATACGTCCGAGGGATTTCGGCCGGTCGTCGACCAACTCAGTTTGCACCTGCCACAAGGGGAAATAGGCTGTTTGCTTGGCGCGTCCGGCTGTGGCAAGACCACGGTTCTGCGTGCGATCGCCGGCTTTGAGCCTTTGCGCGCCGGGCATATTTTGCTCAATGGCCGTGTGCTATCCGCTGTTTCTCAACAGGTTCCACCGGAAGACCGGCATGTCGGCATGATGTTTCAGGATTACGCGCTTTTCCCTCATCTGACCGTAGAGAAGAATGTGGCGTTTGGCCTGCGCAAATGGGGCCGGAACGAACGACAAGAGCGGGTACACGACATGTTGGAGTTGGTGGATCTGTCCCGCTTGGCACAGCGCTATCCGCATGAATTGTCCGGTGGTCAGCAACAGCGTGTTGCTCTGGCGCGAGCGCTGGCTCCCAAGCCGTCCTTATTATTGCTTGACGAGCCGTTTTCCAATCTGGATGTGGATACCCGTGAGCGGCTGGCCTTTGAGGTGCGCGAGATTTTAAAAAAGGCCGGCATCACGGCAATATTGGTGACGCATAATCAGGCAGAGGCCTTCGCGATTGCTGACCGCATCGGCGTGATGCAGGCGGGCAAGATTATCCAATGGGATACGCCCTACAGCCTGCATCATCATCCCGTGAATGACTTTGTCGCGGACTTCATCCGGCGGGAGGCCATTATGGCGCAGCGTGCCCAGGCCTTTTTACGTGGGGAGCCCGTGGAGCTGTGACTGGGGTCGCGTTCTCCCGCGCCGCGGCCCTGACCGCACAGGGTGCCCTTTTCTGTCTGTAGGCGTTGCACGCTGGATTGCTACAAACCTAAACGCCTAGCCGGGTGGTCTTGATGAGCATCCATACTGCTATCGGCGGGAGTCGCTGGCTTGACCATGTCAATATGAGCAATGCCATCTTCGTCGTAGATTTCACCGACGGGTTCAAACCCTAAAGACCCGTAGAACTTCTGCAAATGAGCCTGTGCGCCAATGCGAATATCCTCGCCAGGATACTGAGCATGCGTAAATCGTATAGCCTCAGCCACTAGGGCATAACCGATCTTCAAACTGCGAAACTTGGCCACAGTCAGGACGCGGCCAATGGACGGTTCGGCATACTTCAGTCCCGGCTCGACAACGCGGGCATAGGCCGCCAGCTCTCCATCCTTGAACACCGACAAGTGCCAGGCAGTCAGATCCAGACCGTCTGCTTCCTGATAGGCGCACTGCTGCTCCACCACAAACACGGCTTCGCGAACCTGGATGAGGGCGTACAGCTCCCGAGAGGAGAGATCATCCAGTCGTTTCCATTGAAAATCCAGGGTCATCTTTACTTCCATATCGATAGGGTTTGCGTGATTGCGTAGGGTCATGGTCTGGGCACGAGTCGCAAGCATAAATTGCCAGAGCCCAGGCGCTCCGGGCGGCTTGAGCAGCGCGGTTACTGAGGCTGCGGATTGCTCAGTGACACCGTTTCTGCATTTGCCGTGTCCATAAAAAGAGCGGCCGAAGGCCGCTCTTTTTGACCGCACTGGCACAAGCCAGCGCCCGCGATCTTACAGGCTGTAGTACATGTCGAACTCGACCGGATGCGGCACCATGCGCAAACGGGTGATTTCGGCTTGTTTCAGTTCGATGAAGGCATCCAGCATTTCGTTGCTGAACACACCGCCCCGGGTCAGGAACTCGCGATCCTTGTCCAGAGACTCGATGGCCTGTTCCAGAGAAGCGCACACGGTTGGGATCTTTGCATCTTCTTCAGGAGGCAGATCGTACAAGTTCTTGTCGGCAGGATCGCCAGGATGGATCTTGTTTTGCACACCGTCCAGACCGGCCATCATCAAGGCCGAGAAAGCCAGATAAGGGTTGGCCATTGGGTCGGGGAAACGTGCTTCCACACGACGAGCCTTGGGGTTGCTGACGTAAGGAATGCGGATCGAGGCCGAACGGTTACGGGCGGAGTACGCCAGTTTGACCGGTGCTTCAAAGTGCGGAACCAGACGCTTGTAGGAGTTGGTCGTGGGGTTGGTGATGGCGTTCAGAGCGCGAGCGTGCTTGATGATGCCGCCAATGTAGAACAAGGCAAACTCGGACAGCCCGGCGTATTCATTACCTGCAAACAAGTTCTGGCCATCTTTCCAGATGGACTGGTGAACGTGCATGCCCGAACCGTTGTCGCCCACGACAGGTTTGGGCATGAAGGTTGCCGTTTTTCCATATACGTGAGCCACGTTATGGATGGTGTACTTCATGATCTGGTTCCAGTCTGCGCGCTCGACCAGGGTCGAGAAACGCGTGCCGATTTCCAGCTGACCGGGAGCCGCCACTTCGTGGTGATGGATTTCAACAGGAACGCCCTGCTGCTCCATCAACAGACACATTTCTGCGCGCAGATCGGCAAAAGAGTCTGTGGGTGACACAGGAACGTAACCGCCTTTGACCCCTGGGCGGTGACCCAGGTTGTTGCCATTGAGTTCCAGGCCGCGCGACCAAGGGGCTTCTTCGGAGCGAATCTTCACGAAGCTGCCCGACATGTCGTCGTTCCAGGTAATCCCATCGAACACGAAGAATTCTGGCTCGGGACCAAAGTACGCGGTATCGCCCAGGCCGCTGGAGCGCAGGTAGGCTTCGGCACGCTTGGCCAGCGAACGGGGATCGCGGTCATACCCTTTCAGGTCGGACGGTTCGACCACATCGCAGGTCAGAATCAGGGTGGGCTCTTCACGGAACGGGTCCATACGCGCGGTTTTGGCGTCCGGGATGAGCAACATGTCCGAGGCTTCAATTCCTTTCCAACCAGGCAAGGAAGAGCCGTCAAACGCGACGCCGGACTCAAAGCGATCCTCGTCCACCGCGTGTGCGGGGGTGGTCAAGTGGTGCTCACGGCCCAGGGTATCGGTAAAGCGGAAATCGACAAACGTGATTTCGCGTTCGGCGATGATCTTCAGAACATCTTCGGGGGTGGACATGGTTACTCCAGCGTCAATGACGTTAACAAAAAGTGAGGAGGAGTGGCGCGGATCATTGTGTAACCCACTACGGCAGGTCTTAATTACGTTTACCGGGATCAGATCTGAATTGATCCAAACAGGCCGATTTCGATAAAGTAGTTATGGCATAGGACTTACCAGAAATTAATTGTAGAGCAATTGTGCAGATGCACAATAAAAAATGTCTTAAATAAACAATTAAATGTCAGGAACCTGCATCAGGAAGGAATGCTTCCTGTAAGTCATTTAGAAAGCGCCAGCCTAAATCCGTAGTTCGAATACGCAGCGGATCGGCAGCCAGCAAACCTTTTTCAATATTGCGCCTGATGGTGGGCAGGATCTGTGCCAGTGGCACGCCCGTGCGCTCCTGAAAGTATTGGGACGGCACCCCGGCTTTCAGACGCAACGCGTTCAGCATGAACTCAAAGGGCAGGTCCTGAGGGGACACACGCGCATTGTGCGCATAGTGGCTGCCATCCCGTTTGACGGCGGTCTGCATCCACTGGGCTGGGCTGCGGGTCGTGGCGGTACGAATAATACGGTCGTGAAAGGACAATTTGCCATGCGCACCGGGACCGATACCGATGTAGTCGCCAAACTCCCAGTAATTCAGATTATGGCGGCTGTGACCACCCCGCTTGCTGTAGGCGGATATTTCATACTGCTCCCAGCCGCGACTGGTCGTCAACTCGATCAGCCTGTCCTGCATGGCCGCGCTGTCATCGTCATCAGGCAAGGCAGGCGGATATTTGGCAAAGACGGTATTGGGTTCCAGCGTCAAGTGATACAGCGACAAATGCTCCGTTTCGTAAGACATGGCTTGCAAGATGTCGTGTTCGGACTGGGCGGGTGTTTGCCCCGGCAAGGCGTACATCACGTCCAGGTTCACGCGGTCTACCGCTTTCAGGGCGGCCTCGATGGCCTGGCGTGCTTGCTGACTATCGTGAATGCGTCCGAGCGCTTTCAGGGCCTGATCGTTAAAGCTTTGGATGCCCAGAGAGATACGGTTTACGCCACTGTGCGCATAGTCCATGAAACGCGAGGCTTCCGAAGCGCCGGGATTGGCTTCCAGCGTAATTTCAGCATCGGGCAGCAGGTTCAGATGAGCGCGCAGCATGGCCAACATGCGGTCCAGCGCCTGGGCCGATAAAAGACTGGGTGTGCCGCCGCCGATAAAGACGGAAATGACCTGTCGGCCCCAGACCAGGGGCAAGGTTTGCTCCAGGTCGGCTTGCAAGGCGTCCAGGTACTCGTTTTCGGGCAACTGCGCCGGTGCTTCGTGTGAGTTGAAGTCACAGTACGGGCACTTGCGGACACACCAGGGCACATGCACATAGACCGATAAGGGAGGCAGGCTGGGCAAGAGAGTCGCCGGCCCCGAGCCGGGCCGGATTCGTACTTCGGGAGAAAAAACGCTCATGTCTTTACTCGGCCGCCAGACGATGCAGCAACGCTCGCATGGCCTGCGCCCGATGGCTATATTGGTTTTTCACCTCGGGCGCGAGCTGTGCAGCGGTTTGCCCAAGTTCGGGAAGATAAAAGTGCGGGTCATAGCCAAAGCCGTGCTCGCCGGCGGGCTGATCCTGAATCTCTCCTTCCCAGACCCCTTCAATCACGATGGGCCGTGGGTCCTGAGCATGGCGCACATACACCAGAACGGCCACATAACAGGCGCGGCGGTCGCTTTGTCCTTGCAGACGCTGGACCAGCAAGGCGTTATTGGCAGAGTCGGACTTCTCACCACCCAGCTCGCGAGCGGCAAATCGGGCGGAGTACACGCCGGGGGCTTCGTCCAAGGCGCGCACGCACAGGCCGGAGTCGTCGGCCAAGGCGGGCAAACCGCTTAACTGGCTGGCATGACGGGCCTTGGCCAGCGCATTCTCGATAAAAGTGGCAAAGGGCTCCTCGGCTTCGGGAATGTTCAATTGGCCTTGCGGAATCATGCTGATACCGGCCTGGGCCAGGATGGCGGAAAACTCCTTGAGCTTGCCGGCATTGTTGGAGGCCAGGACAACACGCTTGGATGTAGTGTTCATAAGTGGCAACAGGCGGCAAAGCGCCCTGTTCAGTAAAAAGGACAAAGCGCCGTGCCACGCAGCACACACTGCCTGGCACGGCGTTCCAATAGGAGCTTGCCCCGCTGCCTGGCGGTGTCGCGCAGGGAGCAGGACAGACCCGTTTCATCGTGATCAGCCCTGCAAGGCCTGTTTCTGGGCTTGCATCAGCTCGGCAATGCCCTGCTCGGCCAGATCCAGCAAGCGGTTCAAGGTGGGGCGCGCAAAAGTTTGGCCTTCAGCGGTGCCCTGCACTTCCACCAGATTGCCGCTGCCTGTCATGACGATATTCATATCCACGCCGCAGGCGGAGTCTTCCAGATAGTCCAGATCCAGCACGGGGTGGGATTCGAATACACCGACCGAAACGGCCGCCAATTGATCCAGAATGGGCGAGGCTTGCAGTTTGCCCTGCTCTTGCAGGTTGCGTACCGCCAGACTGGCGGCAACCCAGGCACCGGTGATGCTCGCGCAGCGGGTTCCGCCGTCGGCTTGCAGCACGTCGCAGTCAATATGGATGGTGCGCTCGCCCAAGGCCTTCAGATCAAAAACGGCGCGCAGGCTGCGGCCAATCAGGCGCTGAATTTCCTGGGTGCGGCCATTTTGCTTGCCACGGGCCGCCTCCCGGTCGGAACGGGTGTGGGTGGAGCGTGGCAGCATGCCGTATTCCGCGGTTACCCAGCCCTGCTCCTTGCCTTTCAGAAAGGGAGGCACTTTGTCGAGCACGCTGGCATTGCACAGAACATGGGTCTCGCCCAAGCGGATCAGCACCGAACCTTCGGC
>JQGF01003995.1_pt1 | contig 11982 bp, 9 predicted proteins | sample 210201 | NCBI WGS metagenome assembly JQGF01 (sample SAMN02947780, study PRJNA257236) | wastewater metagenome | biome: Domestic wastewater sediments; material: Domestic wastewater soil sediments and water; isolation source: domestic wastewater sediment treated with ammonia and hydroxylamine at...
CGCATTTCGGGTAATAGCGCGGCGCTGACGGACCGATCTTTTGGTGTTCCGGATGGCGTAAACAATGGTCAGTTCGGGGCCGGCTTGGTGATTGATTTCTTTGGCTTGTCCAGCAAGTACTCCAAGTTCCCCGTGGAGTTTGTCTATCCTAACGAGACCTCCATTGTGCCGGCCAACATTGGCCTGATTGCGGGTGCCGCCAACGGTCAGGAAGGCAAGAAATTCATCGAATTTTCCTTGAGCAAAGAAGGTCAGGAACTGTTGTTGGCTCCACAGATCTCTCGCTTGCCTGTCTTGCCCTATGCCCAGTTGAGCAATGTGCCCGAGAATTATCCCAATCCCCAGGTGATTGTCGAGCGCAGCACGGTCAATTTTGATGTGAACCTGTCCCAGCAGCGCTACTACATCGTGCAGTCCTTGTTCGATCAGACCATCACCTTCAGGCACAAGGAATTGCAGGCAGCCAGCAAGGCCATTTTTGATGCTCAGGCCAAGCTGGGCGATTCGCCGCAAGGCGAGGCGGCCGACTTGCTTGCGCAAGCCAAGAAGCTGGCGTGGACACCTTTGCTAAGTGTGGAGCAGGTCCAGGCCCCAGAGCTTGTCGCTCTGTTCTCCGGTGATAAAAAAGACACCCAAGTCAGCCAGCAGTTGTCCAAGCTGCAGGGCGACTGGAACAGTCAGGCCAAAGTGAATTACGAAAAGGCCGTGGAGCTCGCCAACAAGGCGAAATCTTCCTAATACGCCAGAGCGGCATGTCTCCTCCCATTGAGACTGATGGGGGGAGACTATTTTTTCTGTTTATTGGCGCGATATCAATCGCATCATAGCGGTGTACTTCATGGCCCAATCCTTTTCTTCCCGATACCCGGCGGGATTGATCGCGGCAGCTCTTGTCGTGTTGTCCTTCCTGGTCTTGTTTCTGGTCGTTCCCATTGGGAACGTCTTTTATACGGCGTTTGTTGATACAGACGGAGGCTTTACGCTAGGGCACTTTGGTGCGTTTTTCCACCAGACCTTGCTGAAAGAGTCTTTTCTGAACAGTCTGTACGTGGCCATCATGTCCACGGTGTTCGCATCGTTGATTGCTATTCCATTGGCTTACCTGACGATCCGCTTTCAGTTTCGCGGTGCGCTCATCATTCAGACCTTGGGCATTTTGCCTTTGATCATGCCCCCCTTTGTCGGGGCGGTGGCCATGCAACTGCTGTTTGGCCGCTCGGGCTCGCTGAATCTGCTTCTGGATGACTGGTTCGGCATTACCTTGCCCATCATGGATGGCCTGAATGGCATTATTTTTGTTGAAGCGCTGCACTATTTCCCCTTCATTCTGATGAACCTGACGGTTGCCTTGCGCAATATCGACGGCGCAATGGAGGAGGCGGCGGTCAACCTGGGTTCCAAAGGCTGGCGGCTGTTCCGTCGCATTATTTTCCCCTTGGCCCTGCCTGGCTATATCGCCGGAGCGTCGCTGGTTTTTGTCAAAGTGTTCGATGATCTGGGCACGCCTTTGGTGCTGGGTATCACCAATATGCTGGCTCCCCAGGCCTATCTGCGTATTACGCAGGTTGGGATCGACGACCCGTTGGGTTACGTCATCAGTGTATTGATGATTGCGTTCTCGATCCTGGCACTGTGGCTGTCGGCATCGTCCTTGAAGGGGCGGGATTATTCCACGATCCAGAAAGGCGGCTCATCCATTCAACAGCGTCGTCTGACCCCGACTCAAGCCTGGCTGGCGTATGGCTGGATCGCTCTGGTGTTGCTGCTGGTCTTGTCGCCGCACTTTGGCGTGTTGCTGCTGTCGTTGGCGACCGTATGGAGCTATGCCCCATTGCCCGATGGTTATACCCTGGCGCATTACACGGCGGTTTTCCAGGAATCGCAGGGCATGATAGGCAATACCTTGTTGTATTGCGGGATTGCGGCCGGCGTGGACGTCATCCTGGGTACGGCGATTGCATACATCATGTTGCGCACCAAAATCCCTGGACGTCAGTGTCTGGACTGGATTGCGTCGGCGGCGCTGGCTGTGCCCGGCATTGTGCTGGCGATCGGACTGATGCGTACCTTCCGCGATGTCACCTTGCCCTTTACCGAAGATGCGCTGACATCGACCTGGGTGCTCATTATGATTGCCTATGCCGTGCGCAGATTGCCGTATGCCCTGCGATCATGTGTAGCGGCCTTGCAGCAGATCAGCCTGTCGCTGGAGGAGGCCGCCGCCTCGGTGGGAGCCAACCGTTTCAGCACTATTCGACGCGTGGTGGTGCCGTTGATGGGGGGGGGCATTTTGGCCGGTTTCGTGACCAGCTTCATTACGGCGGCCGTGGAGTTGTCGGCCACCATTATGCTGGTGACGCGCGATAGCGACGCCCCCATGAGCTATGGCATTTATCTGTATATGCAAAGTGCGTCAGGGCGCGGGCCTGGAGCCGCCCTGGGCGTGTTGGCCGTGGCCGTCGTTGCCATCGGCACCTATGTATCCCATGTGATTATCGAGCGGGCCTCCGCGCGTCAGCGCCCAGGCAAGGTAGATCAGGAGTAGTCATGAAAAAAGTAAGTGTGGAATGCCGCAATATTCGGCTGGCATATGGCAAGAACGAAGTGTTGAAAGACATCAACCTGACGATTGAGCCCGGTGAGTTCTTTGCCTTGCTGGGGCCATCCGGTTCGGGTAAGTCGACGCTGCTGCGTCTGATTGCCGGCTTCAATCAGCACAACTCCGGGCAGCTCTTGATCGATGGCAAGGATATCGGCAATATGCCCGCGCACAAGCGCAATATCGGCATGGTGTTTCAGAGCTATGCATTATGGCCGCACATGAGCGTCTGGGATAATGTGGCCTTCGGCCTGGTGGAGCGTCGCCTTCCGTCCGCCGAGATACGCCAGAAAGTGGCGGCTGCGCTGGATTTGGTCGGCCTGGCCGATTTTGGCAAACGCAGACCCAACCAGCTCTCGGGTGGCCAGCAGCAGCGTGTCGCGCTGGCGCGCACCATCGTCATCGAACCGCAGGTATTGTTGCTGGACGAGCCTTTGTCCAATCTGGACCAGAAGCTGCGTGTGCAGATGCGCCAGGATCTGTTGTCGTTGCAGCGTCGCCTGGGAATTACGACTATTTTTGTGACGCACGACCAAGAGGAGGCCATGACCACGGCCGATCGCATGGCTGTAATGGATCAAGGAGTGGTGCAGCAGGTGGGTAGTCCGGCGACCTTGTTCGACTTTCCTTGCAATCGCTTTGTGGCCAATTTCGTGGGCACGATGAATATGCTGGAAGGCAGCGTGAAGGAGCGTTCGGCGTCGACCATGACGCTCAAGGTCGACGGTATCGGTGATATGGTTCTGCCCTTGATGGATAACGAGCACAAGGAAGGTGAGCGTTTCTCGGTCAGCTTCCGCCCCCATACGGTGGAGCTGGAAAGCGGCAATACGTCACGCACCACCGATGCCCGTTATATCTGGATACCGGGCCAGGTCGCGCAGAGCGAGTTTCTGGGCGAGTTCACTCGTTACGACATTCGGATCGGCGAGGAAACCGTGGTGGCCGATCAGGCGCACTTTGCCGGTGGTTCACGCTTGCGTCCAGGCGCGCCGGTCTTTGTGGGGGTGGAGCCGGCGCAGGTGCGCTTGTTGCCGGTATAACGATACTGATGGAAATCAATCAAATCAGGGCTTTCATGACCGTGGCTCGTCTGGGTAATGTCACCCGGGCGGCCGAGGCCCTGAACTTGACCCAACCGGCCGTGACAACGCAGATCAAAGCCCTGGAACAAAGCCTGGGCGTCAGTCTGTTCGAGCGCACGGCCGGTCGCATCAGTTTGTCCAAGGCGGGCGAGTGTCTGTTGCCGGCAGCCGAACAATTGCTGTTGCAGGCTCGCCAACTGAAAGCCCAGGCCAAGCAGTTGCAAGGGGAGCTGAGCGGGTCCATTGTGCTGGGCCTGCCCAGCGAGCATCTGGATTTTCTGCGTCTGGGTGAGTTGATCAACAGCATTTCCACGCGCCTGCCGTTGATCGATCTGCAAACCCAGGTCATGCCGGCCATGCAACTGGAAGAGTATGTCAGCACTAACAGATTGACGGCTGCCTTCAGCATTTCGGCGTATACACCGCGGGACGTGAACTGGCTGCCTTTGCGCAGTATCAGTTACCGCTTGGTGCTGCCCAACGAATTGGCTAAGGACATCAGTCTGGGCGGTTGGGCTGCTCTGGCGGCCTTGCCCTGGCTGGACGGACCACTGGGCAGTCATACGCATTTGTTATTGCGCGAGATCTTCGAGAGACGGGGGCTGACGCCCAGGGTTATCATGCAAGGGGCCGATCAGGCCCAGATGGATGCCTTGGTGCGGGCCGGCTCGGGCTGCGCGTTGTTGCGCGAGGAAATTGCCCTGAAGGGTGTCCAGCAAGGGCACTTCACGATCTGGGGCGGAAACGTCAAAGTCGACGCCTCGCTGGGCTTTATTACGCCTTTGGAAAGCATAGAGTCGCCTGTTAAAGTGGCGTTGATCTCCATGCTGAAAACTATCTGGCACCTGGATGGTGCAACTATTTTGCATTCATGAAACAAGAAACCCATATCTGGTTGATACGTCACGGTGAAACGGTCTGGAATGCGGCGCGGCGGTTGCAGGGATGGCAAGACACCGCCCTGAACGAAGTGGGCGAGCAGCAGGCGCGTGATCTGGCCGGGTTTTTGGCATCGGAGCATTTTGGTGTCCAGTTTGATCATGTCATCAGCAGCGACCTGCAACGGGCGGCGGCAACGGCGGCCATTGCTTGCGCACATACCGGTCTGCCCGTGGTGCTGGATGGCGGCTTCAGGGAACGTGGCTTCGGCGTCCTGGAGGGGCGCAGTTGGGATAGCTTCGGCGGTCGTGTGCCGGATCAACCCAGCCAGAGCGTCGAAGACAGTCCGCAAGGCGGAGAAAGCATTCTGGTGTTTCAGCAGCGTGTGCTCAGCGCCGTGCAAGCGCTTGCGCAGCGCTACCCAGGTCAGAAACTGGCTGTATTTACGCATGGTGGGGTCATCGATATGGTGTGGCGTCGCTTGTTGCGCGTGGATCTGTTCGCACCTCGCACGCAGACTATTTTGAACACAAGCATCAACCATTTCAGCGTGAGCCCTTTAGAGCAAGGGGGCGAGTGGGTGTTGCAGCGCTGGGGGCTGGCCAGCCACATCGATGCAGGCGCGCTGGATGACCTGGGGTGACAATAGAGCACTCGCAACAGAACCTCAGCCCGAGTACACTCAGAGCTTGAATTTCCTGTCGTCAATACTCACGAGGTGCACATGCTGAAAGGAAAACGAGCAGTAGTTACGGGGTCGACCAGTGGCATCGGTCTGGCCATCGCGGCCGAGCTGGCCAGGGCCGGGGCCGATGTGGTCATCAACGGCTTTGGCGATGCGGATGCCATCGAGCGCGAACGTAGCGGTCTGGAGTCGACCTTCGGCGTCAAGGCGCATTACTTGAATGCAGACCTGAGCGATGCCCAGGCTACGCGCGATTTTGTAGCCAAGGCAGCCGAGCTGCTGGGCGGTCTGGATATTCTGGTCAATAATGCCGGCATTCAGCATACGGCTCCCATCGAAGCGTTCCCGGTGGACAAATGGAATGCCATCATTGCCTTGAACCTGTCGGCGGTATTTCATGGCACGGCAGCGGCCTTGCCCATCATGCAGCAGCAGGGCTGGGGGCGCATCATCAATATCGCCTCGGCGCATGGCCTGGTGGCGTCAGTGAATAAATCGGCCTACGTAGCGGCCAAGCACGGTGTGGTTGGGCTGACCAAGGTGACGGCCCTTGAAAACGCCGGGAAAGGCATTACCTGCAACGCCATTTGTCCGGGTTGGGTGCGTACGCCTTTGGTGGAAAAACAGATCGAAGCCCTCAGCCAGCAAAAGGGCATCGATATCGAAGCGGCAGCCCGTGAATTGTTGGCCGAAAAACAGCCTTCCTTGCAGTTTGTCACCCCTGAACAACTGGGTGGTGCAGCCGTCTTTATAGCGTCCGATGCGGCGGCGCAAATGACCGGCACCACACTGAGCCTGGATGGTGGCTGGACGGCGCGCTGATCGTAGCAGTACCGTTGTGTTTATAGACGGCGGGCATCAGCCCGCCGTCCGTTTTTCAAAGAAGGATGATGCGCATGTTGTTGCTGCTCTCGCCAGCCAAGAAGCTGGATTACGATTCTCCCGTTCGCACTGAGCTCAGCTCCCAACCGCTGTTTGTGCAACAGGCGACGGCTTTGATTGATATTTTGCGCACGCGCTCCGAGGACGAGATTGCCGGACTGATGAAGCTTAGCCCCGATCTGGCGCGTCTGAATGTGCAGCGCTATCAGGAGTGGGAGCCGGTGTTTGATCGCTCTAATGCGCGTCAGGCCGTGCTGGCGTTCAACGGCGATGTATACGAAGGCATGGCCGCCCAGGATCTTTCCGACAAGGATTTGGCCTGGACGCAGGATCATCTGATTTTGCTCAGTGGTTTGTATGGGGTTTTGCGACCGTTGGACCTGATGCGTCCGTATCGTCTGGAAATGGGCACGCGTCTGGATACCCCGGCAGGCAAAACGCTCTATGCCTATTGGGGCAGCCGTATTGCCGACTACCTGAACGAACGTCAAGAGGGCGAAGCAGCGCCGGTGGTGCTGAACCTGGCCTCTGAAGAGTATTTCAAAGTCGTAGACCAGAAAGTGTTGCGCGCCCGTGTTGTGCAGTGTGTCTTTCAGGACGAGAAAAACGGTGCCTGGAAAGTCATCAGTTTCTATGCGAAGAAGGCGCGGGGGCTGATGGCGCGTTACGTCATCGACCACCGTATCCAGAATGTCGAGCAGCTCAAGGCGTTCGATAGCGAGGGTTATGCGTTTGAGCCAGAGCTGTCCAGCGCCGACAAGCTGGTCTTTCGTCGTCCCGAGCAGGCTTAGGCGGTGCTTTGTCCAGCCGCCGATTTGTGTTCGGTCGGCAACTGAGGGCCGGCCTCGTATTCCAGGCCGCGCATGTCCTGGCGGATCAATTGGGCCGCCTTGCTCATCTGGCGGATCGGGTAGGCCAGCATGGCCAGGTCGCCCTCGGTTTCTATCGAGGCCGGCGGTTCGGCATCCTGATCCTGGATCAGTGCGCCAATGGCCTGTAGCGATTGGGCAATGCCTGGCGGCACTTCGGTCAGATTGGCCAGTAAAGGTACGGCGGCACTGATCTGCGAGGCCAGCACATGGTTTTGGATCAGTAAATTGTTCAGCAAGGACACATTGCGCTGACGGCTGACAGGCTCATCCATCATGCGATAGAACGCCGAGGCGAAGTTGCTGAAGGCAATATGCACGTTCTTGTTGGCCACCTGCCAGGCAGTGTCTGCCTCCATCAATTCCAGATCCAGCTGATCACGTTGCGCATCGGTCTGTGCCGGGGCGCTGTCCTGACGTTCTTTGACGCCTTGATTGTGCAGGCGGCTCAAGCGGGCAAACTCCAGCCCGGTGTGCCAGAACTCCTGGTTGGCAGCCAGGGCGGCGCGGGCCAGGCTGGTCATGGCATTGGCTTCCCAACTGGGCAGCAGATAACTGGCAGCCATGGCGATGGCGCAGCCGATCAGTGTATCGACCAGGCGTTCGCCGATGATGAAGGAGCCGCCTGTGGACAGGAACTGAAAAGACAGGATCACAAAAATCGTGTTGAACAGAGCCGAGAGCATGAAGTTCAGTTGCACCAGACTGTTGCCCAGCAAATAGGCCAGCAACATGGCCGCCAGATAGATTTCCCGGTTGTCGGTCAGTTTAAAGAGCACGAACGCGGCTGCGCAGCCCAGTACGGTGCCAAATAGACGCCAGCCATTTCGTTGGCGCGTAGTGGCAAAGCCCGGCTTCATAATCACCAGGATGGTCAGAATGATCCAGTAGCTGTGTGCTGTCAGCGCGCTGACCAGGCCCAGTTGGGCTTCAAAGTGGCTGCTCAACGAGCCCACGCCCAGGGCGATCATGGAGGCAATGCTGACGCGCGCGGCGTAGCGGAAATGAGAGGACTTCAGTTTCAGGTTGCTGGTCAGCATGCCCAGGCGTACATCTTCGCGCGACAGAAATCGGCTCAGGGACTTGTTCAGGTACTGGTCCACGGGCAGATTCTGGCTGGCCCGGTGAGTCTGACCGGCCATGTGGTCCACAATGCGGTTTAGATTGCGCAGGCGTCGCAATACCTGCACAAGCAAGGCATAGGTTTCCGGGTCTTTTTCGGGCATGCCCTGGCGGCGGTAGTGCTCCAGCTCGTACTCCATGGCGCGGATTTCGGCTTTGACGCTGGCGCGCCGGCGCGTGCTGCTGCTGCGCGAGACGTTCATGGCGATGCGGCCTATATCCAGCGACAGCTTGTGCAGGCCGTCGCGGGCAAACACCATGAAATCGCTGTCCGCCACCTGGCGGCGCAGCACGGTGTAATCCGTGTAGGTTGCGACCAGGGAATCCAGAATGCTGACCATATTCAGGAAAATGGTCAGCAATGCACGGCGATGGTAATCCCCCCGCCCGTGACCACGCGGTAATTCGCGCAGCACCATGTCGCGGGCGGCCTGGTGCTTGTCGGTCATGTCCGACTGCAAATTGATCAAGCGCCGGTAGCAGTCATCCAGGTCCGAACCAGGGTCATAGAACTGCGCCCGGGCTTCCATGTACTGCGCGGTGGCAAACAGCGCGACCGCTAAAGTCTGGCGTTCTTCGCGATACCAGAGCAGGCGGCGAAATAGGGTACTGAACAAGTAGTAAGACAGGCCGCCGAAAAATGAGTAGAGCGTATGCGCCAGCACTTCCTGCGGCTGCATGGGGAAACGCATGGTCAAGGTCATCAGCAGCAGGGCGGCAAAACCGATCAGGCCGCCGCGTCGGCCAAAGACCGAGAACATGCTGTAAAGAAAACACAGCAGCGGCACGCATAGCACCAGCAGCAGTGGTTCGCTGGAGGCCAGCCCGGTCAGTGCGACTGTCAGGGTACCCAGGGCGATTCCGCCCAGCATTTCATTGTTGCGATAGCGGCGCGGGCCGCCCGGTTGGTCGATGATGGCCACGCAGGTGGCCCCCATGGAGGCGATCACGCCGATATCGTAATGACCGAAAAAACGTCCCAGAATAATGACCGGCAACAATACGCCTATGGACTGGCGCAGTCCGCCCAAAAAGTAGTGGCTATACAGGAATTGTTTTAATTGTGGAATCGGCGATGCCATGGGCTCCCCGGCCTGCGTGTCATGGTCAGACAGTATATCGTTTTAGGCATGTCTCTATTTTGACGCATATCTATTGCACTTTACCAACAATCCCAGTTGCCCGCTTTGGTGCGACGCGGTAAAGTAAGCAGATATTTTTGCTCTATATCCGGGGCAAAATGTTGCGAGGCACTGTCATCCGGGCCATCCGCCCGGTTTTTTGTGTCTGTAAACTTTGTTGCTGGCCGCGCCACAAGCGTGTGTTGCCGGGCTTCCGTTTCAAGCTAACGCATATTGTTTTATGTGCACGCACTGTATGTCGATGAGTGCAGGCCGGACGGTAATGTGTCTGGGTGGTGTGGTCCCGTGGGCCATGAAGCGCCAGATCATGTTGCTGAAATCGGTTCAAGCTCGGACCGTTGTTGGTCACTCGATCTATCAGGGCAAGACTGAAAGGAATATTTATGTCTGAATTAAATGGCGCGGATATCGTCGTGCGCACGCTCGCGGACGAAGGCGTGGAACACGTTTTCGGTTATCCCGGCGGTGCCGTCCTGTATATCTACGACGCAATCTTCAAGCAAGATCGCTTCCAGCACATTCTCGTGCGTCACGAGCAAGCTGCCGTGCATGCGGCCGATGCTTATTCCCGCTCTTCCCAGAAAGTAGGCGTCGCCCTGGTGACCAGCGGTCCCGGCGTGACCAATGCCGTCACGGGCATTGCCACCGCGTACCTGGACTCCATCCCCATGGTGATCATCAGCGGTCAGGTCAACAGCCACGCCATCGGTGAAGATGCTTTCCAGGAATGTGATGCCATCGGAATTACGCGCCCCTGCGTCAAGCACAATTTTCTGGTGCGCGATGTGCGTGAACTGGCCGATACCATTCGCAAGGCTTTCTATATCGCCACCACTGGCCGTCCTGGCCCGGTGCTGATCGATATCCCCAAAGACATTACCACTGCCGTCTGCAAATATACGCCCAAGCGCGCCGAGCCCAAGATGCGTTCCTATTCGCCCGTTACCAAGGGTCACCAGGGACAGATCAAGAAAGCCGTGCAGATGCTCGGCAATGCCGAGCGCCCGCTGATCTATGTGGGCGGCGGTGTGGTGTTGGGCAATGCCTCGGACGAGCTCGACGAATTGGTCAAGTTAAGCGGCGCACCGTGTACCACCACCCTGATGGGCCTGGGTGCCTATCCCGGCACAGCCGATCAGTACATCGGCATGCCTGGTATGCACGGCACCTACGAAGCCAATATGACCATGCAGCATTGCGATGTGCTGGTCGCAGTGGGCGCGCGTTTCGATGATCGTGTTATTGGCAACACGCGTCACTTCAGCCAAGTTCCACGCAAGATTATCCATATCGACATTGATCCCTCCGTAATTTCCAAGCGGGTCAAGGTGGATGTGCCTATCGTGGGCGGGGTCAAGGAAGTCCTGCAAGAGTTCAACGAGCTGTTTGCGCAGATGCGCCAGGAAAGCAATGGCGCAGCGCCTTCGCTGAACGAATGGTGGAAACAGATCAATGTGTGGCGGGGCAAGAACTCGCTGGCTTATGCTAAGTCCGACGAGCTCATCAAGCCTCAGTTTGTTGTTGAGTCCTTGTGGGAAGTCACAGGCGGCAACGCCTTTGTCACCTCCGATGTGGGCCAGCACCAGATGTGGGCTGCGCAGTATTACAAGTTCAACAAGCCGCGTCGCTGGATCAATTCCGGTGGCCTGGGCACGATGGGCGTGGGCCTGCCTTACGCGATGGGCGTGCAGATGGCTAACCCTGGTCAGGACGTTGCTGTCATTACCGGCGAAGGCTCCATCCAGATGAACATCCAGGAGCTGTCCACCTGCAAGCAGTATCGTTTGACGCCCAAGGTGTTATGCCTGAACAACCGTTACCTGGGCATGGTTCGCCAGTGGCAGCAGATCGATTATGGTTCGCGCTATTCGGAATCCTATGTGGATGCCTTGCCGGATTTCGTCAAGCTGGTCGAAAGCTACGGCCATGTGGGCCTGGAGATCGACAAGCCGGCCGATGTGGTGCCGGCCATCCGCGAAGCCTTTACCAAGCACAAAGACCGCCTGGTGTTCCTGAATTTCATCACCGATCAGACCGAAAATGTCTTCCCTATGGTGAAAGCGGGGCGTGGCTTGACCGAAATGTTGCTGGGTCCGGACGACCTGTAAGGAGAGAACCATGAAACACGTCATTTCTATCCTTCTGGAAAACGAACCTGGCGCGCTCTCGCGCGTGGTTGGCCTGTTTTCGGCGCGTGGCTACAACATTGAAACCCTGACCGTGGCTCCGACCGAGGACGACACCTTGTCCCGGATGACCATTGTCACCAAGGGGTCGGACGATGTCATCGAGCAGATCACCAAGCACCTGAATCGTCTTGTGGATGTGGTCAAAGTGGTGGACCTGTCCGAAGGGCCGCATATCGAACGCGAGCTGATGCTCATCAAGGTGCGTGCGGTTGGCAAAGAACGCGAGGAAATGAAGCGCATGGCCGATATTTTCCGGGGCAGCATCATTGATGTCACGGACAAGACCTACACGATTGAATTGACGGGCGTGCAGGAAAAAATCGCGGCCTTCATCAATGCGCTGGACCGTACGGCTATTCTCGAAACGGTGCGCACCGGCGTGTCTGGTGTCAGCCGTGGCGAACGTGTCCTGAAGCTGTAAGGCCTGCATTTCCTCTTTTTTACGCCGCGTGCAGGTTGCGGCACCCATAGAATTGCTGCATAAGCGAAAATTATTACTTGGAGCACCTAATGAAAGTTTTCTACGACAA
>JQGF01003800.1_pt1 | contig 11958 bp, 7 predicted proteins | sample 210201 | NCBI WGS metagenome assembly JQGF01 (sample SAMN02947780, study PRJNA257236) | wastewater metagenome | biome: Domestic wastewater sediments; material: Domestic wastewater soil sediments and water; isolation source: domestic wastewater sediment treated with ammonia and hydroxylamine at...
GCCGGCAAAACCAGCCTGCTACACAGCCTGTTCAATATGGGGCCGCAATGGCGCGGCCAGATCCGCATCAAAGGACAGGACGTTGCAAACTGGCCCACGCACCGTATTGCCCGGCTGGGCATGGCGTTGGTGCCGCAAGGCCGGGGACGCTTCCCAACGCTGACGGTTGCCGAAAGCCTGCGTCTGTCCGGGCTGGCGCGCCGCATGCGCGCAAACGATGCCTGGACGCTGGAGCGCATCTACGCCACCATGCCACGCCTGTTCGAGCGCCGCCAATCGTCTTGCGCGGCTCTGAGCGGCGGCGAACGGCAGTTGCTGGCGCTGGCCCGCGCCCTGCTGACCCAATCGTCCATCCTGCTTCTGGACGAGCCCAGCGAAGGGCTGGCCCCCATGACCATCGAGGACACCCTGCTGCCACAATTGCAGCAGTTGCGCCGCGAAGGCATTACCGTACTGCTGGCCGAACAGAATCTAAGCCTGGCCCTGCGGCTGGCCGACCGCGCTCTGCTCTTAGGACATGGGCAACTGGTCTACGACGGCTGCGCCGAACAACTACGCCAGAACAGTGACCTGTTGCACCGCCACCTGGGCATCTAAGCGCACCATGTCGCCGCGCCTGTTCATGCTGCCGGTACCGCTGCCGACCAGCCTGCTACCCTGGATGCAAGCCCAGGTGCCCGACAGCACCCTGGTCCGCATCGCCCGGCTGCGTCGTACCGCCGACCAACACCTGAGCCTGCTGGCTCATGCCGCTCTGCGCCACCTGCTGGCACCACTGCTGGGCTGCGCCGCCCGCGACATCCCCATGCGCAGCCTGCCGCACGGCAAACCTGTACTGGACATGGCCCGGCCCGAACTGCACTTTAGCCTGTCGCACAGCGGTCAGCGCGTGCTGCTGGGCATAGCGGGCCAGCCGTTGGGCGTGGACATCGAAGCCACCCATGTCCCCGTAGACGCCGCCCTGCCCGCCCAGTGCAGCCTGCCCGCCGAACTGCACTGGCTACATAGCGACCTAGACTTCTATGCCCTATGGTGCGCCAAGGAAGCCGCCCTGAAACAAGCGGGGACCGGCTTTAGCATAGGCCCAAAGGAGTTGATGTTGGACGGACACCCAAGCCTGGGGTGCTCCATACAGTCGCCCCACTCGGTGTTAAACGGCCTGCATGTGTGCAGCCGCACGCCTGAACCAGGGTACGCGGCCGCACTTTGCCTGCAGCAGACTTTGCCAGTCTGGTGTATCGAGCGTCTGGAACCGGAACAACTGCCCGACAGTCGGTTAGGTTCCAACGCTTAATGAGTACGGCACCTGATTGCATAGTGGCCGTTACGCCGACGACCGCACACAAGCCGGATGAAATCAGCCGCGGCAAACACCTTTTGCCCGCCTTCCCACCAAGCCGGGGACAAGGCCGGAGTTCTTCACAAGTCTTTCTTTTTATGTAATAGTTCTCATTATAATGATGACATCTATTCCTGTTGAACAAGTCTGGCCCGATAACTTTGCCCAACGCTATCGCGAGGCCGGCCACTGGCAGGGCGAAACCTTCGGTGCCTTGTTGAGCACGCGTGCCCAACGCCACCCCGAACGCGAGGCCATTATCGGCGGCCAACAACGCTGGACGTATGGGGCACTGGATCAATATGCCAGCCAGATTGCGGCCGGGCTGCTGCAGGCGGGATTGCGCAAAGGCGACCGGGTTCTGGTGCATCTGCCCAATATCCCCGAATTCGTCAGCGTGGTGTTCGGCCTTTTTCGCGCCGGCCTGCTGCCGGTTTACGCCCTTCCCGCACACCGCATCACCGAAATAGCGCATTTTGCCAACAGCGCACCGGTGCGCGCCTACATCGGCGTGGATCAGCATGCAGGCTTCGATTATTTGCCGCTGGTGCGCGAACTGCGCGACCGCTGCCCACAAGTAGAGCAGGTCTACATCGTGGGCGAGGCACAGGAATTTACGTCGCTGGCACAGTTGCAGGCCAGTGCGTCCAATGCAGATGTGCCGGTGTCGGCTGCCCAACCTTCGGATGTCGCCTTTTTGCAGATTTCGGGCGGCAGCACGGGGCTGTCCAAACTCATTGCGCGCACGCACGACGACTATATTTACACCTTGCGCGAAAGCGCCCGGATCGCCGGCCTGAACGAATCCAGCGTGTTCCTGGGCGCGCTACCGATTGCGCACAATTTCCCCATGAGCTCGCCCGGCTTCCTGGGCGCGCTGTATGCGGGCGGCAAGGTGGTGCTGAGCCCCGCACCCAGTCCCGACGCCTGCTTCGGACTGATCGAACGCGAAGGCGTTACCGATACCAGTCTGGTGCCGCCACTGCTGCTGTTGTGGCTGGATGCGGCGGGCAAAAGCGCGGCTCGCCTGGACAGCTTGAAGGTCATACAGGTGGGCGGTGCCAAACTGAACGCCGAAGTCGCCAAGCGCGTTCGCCCCACTTTGGGCGTCACCTTGCAGCAGGTGTTCGGCATGGCCGAAGGGCTGGTCAACTACACACGCCTGGACGACCCAGAAGACACCATCATTCATACACAGGGCCGTCCCATCAGCCCGGACGACGAAATCCTGATCGTGGACGACCGCGGCCAGCCCGTAGCGCCCGGCCAGACCGGCTACCTGCTGACGCGCGGCCCCTACACGATCCGTGCTTACCACAACAACCCGGCAGCCAATGCGCGCTCTTTTACCGAGGACGGCTTTTACCGTACGGGCGATATGGTTCGCATGACGCCCGAAGGCTATCTGGTGGTGCAGGGGCGCGCCGGCGACCACATCAACCGCGCCGGCGAAAAGATCTCTGCCGAAGAAATCGAAGATCACCTGCTGGCTCACCCGAACGTATTCGACGCCGCTGTAGTATCGGTGCCCGACGAGTTCCTGGGCGAACGCAGTTGTGCCTTCATCATTCCCAAACACGAAAAGCCACGCGCGGTCGAACTGAAAAAATGGATACGCAGCCGCGGTCTGGCCGACTTCAAAGTGCCAGACCAGATCGTTTTCGTGGACAAGTTCATGGAAACCGCCGCCCTGAAGATCAGCCGCAAAGAGCTGCGCGCCGCACTGCGCCAGCAACTGGAAAACACAGTACAAGAATGACCATGAACCACTCGATTACCCTGGAGCGCATGCGACAGGACATTGCAGCCATGCTGCACGAAGATCCCCAAGACGTGCTGGACGACGACAACTTGATGGACCTGGGCCTGGACTCGATGCGCGTCATGACGCTGGCCACCCGTTGGCGCCAGGCCGGCGCGCCCATCGAATTCTCGGAGATGGCCTCGGTCGTCACCCTGGGCCAATGGTGGGCGCTGATCGAACGCGCCCAGCAGAACGCCCGCTGATTCATCCGTTGCACACATCCCGCGATGCCTGTCCCGATTGCCGATCTCCCTCTGCGCCCGCTGACTGAAGCCCAGGAAGGACTGTGGTACGCCCAGCGCCTGGACCCACTCAACCCCGTATTCAATACCGGCCACTGCACGCAGATCCGCTCGCCGCTGGACCTGGCCCTGTTTACCCATGCCGTCAACACCACGCTGGCCGAGGCCGACGCCCTGGCGCTGCGCATGGTGGACACGCCCGATGGGCCACGCCAGTATCTCTGCGCGGCATCGCGCATCACACTGGAAATACAGGACCTGTCGGACACACAGGGTGCCGGCGAACAGGCCCAGCGTATGGTGCAGGCCGACTTGCACACCCCGCTGGACCCCACGCAAGCACCTCTGGCCCGCCACATATTGTTTATCCTCGGTCCGGATCACTACTTGTGGTATCAACGCATACACCACCTGGCGGCCGACGGTTACGGCATGGCCCTGATCGAAGCCCGCGTGGTCAAGCTATATCAGGCCCTGCTGCAGCAAAGCCCCGATCGGGGCGAGGCGCTGCTGCCCTTTGCGCAATGGCAGCAGGACGATCTGGCCTACAGACAATCCGAACGCCGCGCCAAGGACCGTCAGTTCTGGCAAGATGCGCTGGCCAGCGCCGAACCGGCCCAGAGCCTGGCCGAATCCCAGGCCCTCAGCGATCATCGCTTCTTAATAGCGCGCGCGCCCGTCGCCCCCGTGCTGACAGAAAAGCTGCAAGCACTGTCGCAACGTACAGACATCAGTTGGCCCGACGTCCTGACTGCACTGACGGCCGCCTATGTGCGCCGCCATACACGCCAGGACGACTGTATCGTGGGGGTGCCCTGGATGGGCCGCTTGGGCAATGTCAGCGCGCGCGTCGTGGCCACCGTAATGAATGTGACGCCGCTGCGCCTGCAGATCGACGAGTCCCAGCCGCTGGACCGGTTTTTGATCGACACCGCCAAGGCCTTGCGCCAGACTCGCCGCCACGGCCGCTACCGCAGCGAACAACTGCGCCGCGACCTGGGCCTGCTGGGTGGCATGCGCCGCCTGCATGGCCCCATCATCAATGTGCTGCCCTTTGATGCGCCCTACGCGCAGGCCGGCCTGAACGCCAGCCAGACCGTACTGTGCGCCGGCCCGGTCGAAGACTTGAACTTCACCTTTCGCGCCCAGCCAGACGCCGGCGGCATGCGCCTGGAAGTCGAGGCCAATCCACGCCTGTACAACCAGGAGCAGATCCAGGCCCATCTGCAACGCCTGGAACAGTTTCTGATTCGCGCCTTGCAGGCCGATACGCTTTGCGCCGTGCCCACCCTGACCGAGGCCGAGCACCGCCACTGGATAGAAACCGTCAACCAGACCGCTTATCCCGTGCCCGAAACCACGCTCTGGGCACTGATCGAAACACAGTTGCACAGTCGGCCCGAACAGCCCGGTCTGGAGTTCGAGGGCCAGACCCTTAGCTACGCCCAGATCGACCGACAAACCGCCAATCTGGCCGCCCAACTGCGTCAGGCAGGCGTGCAAACCGGGGATATCGTAGCCGTGGCCCTGCCGCGTTCGCTGGATCTGGTGCTGTCGCTGCTGGCCATACACCGGGCCGGTGCCGGCTATCTGCCCCTGGACCCACAACAACCGCCGGAGCGTCTGAACGCCATCTTGCAGGCCGCCCAACCGCGTCTGTTGCTGGCCCAGGCGGGCTGCACCTTGCAAGCCCCGGTTCTGGTGCCTCGCCCGCAAGACCCGACCGCGACAGCGGCCTGGACGCCTGCCGGTCCGCACGACCCGGCCTACATCATCTACACCTCGGGTTCGACCGGCGCGCCCAAAGGGGTGCTGATCAACCACGATGCTATCGTCAACCGTTTGGTGTGGATGCAAGCGCACTACCGCATCGGTCCGGGCGACCGCATTCTGCAAAAAACCCCAGCAACCTTCGACGTGTCGGTCTGGGAGTTCTTTTTGCCCTTCATCAGCGGTGCTAAGCTGGTGGTCGCGCCGCCGGACGCGCACAAAGACCCCGCGCACATCGCCCGCCTCGTACGCGAATCAGCCATCAGCGTGCTGCACTTCGTGCCTTCCATGCTGGCTTCCTTCCTGGACGAACCGGCCGCCCGCGGGCTCACGCCACGGCTGGTGTTCTGCAGCGGCGAAGAACTGCCGGCCACCACCCGCGACCGCTTTCACGCGACCTTACAGGCCGAACTACACAATCTGTACGGCCCTACCGAAGCCGCCGTGGACGTCTCCTGGTGGCCCGCATCGCGCCAGGACCGCTCACAGCCCGTGCCCATCGGCTTTCCGGTCTGGAATACCGCGCTGTACATCCTGGACGAACAATTACGCCCCGTGCCGCCCGGCGTAGCCGGTCACCTGTATCTGGCCGGACGCCAACTGGCGCAAGGTTACTGGGGCCGCCCCGATCTGACCGCCGAGCGCTTTGTGCGCGACCCCTATGCCTTGCACGGCGCGCGCATGTACGCTACCGGCGACGTCGCCCGCTGGCGCGAGGACGGTGCCGTGGTCTTTCTGGGCCGTTCGGATCACCAGATCAAACTGCGCGGCCAACGCATAGAACTGGGCGAAATCGAAGCCGTGCTGGCCCGCCACCCGGATGTGGCCCACGCGGCAGTCATTGCCCGCGAGGACACGCCCGGCCAAATGCGCATCGTGGCTTACTGGGTGCCCCAAAAGGGCAGCGCCGACGATCAGACCGCCCTATCCACATACGTCGGCGAACACCTGCCCTCGTACATGGTGCCTGCTGCCTGGGTCACGCTGCCGACGCTGCCCGTCACGGCCAACGGCAAACTGGACCGCAAAGCCTTGCCCGCTCCCACACGGGATCTGCGGCCTGCCGGCAGAACATTGACCGGAGCGGCCGAGCAGCAGATCGCCGCCGCCTTCGGGCAGGTGCTGGAGCGCAGCGGACCTTTCTATGCAGACGACGACTTCTTCGCCTTGGGCGGGCATTCGCTGTTGGCTGCCCGTCTGGCCCTGATCCTGCGTGAACAGCGCGGTCAGGACTTGTCCCTGGGCACGATCTTTGAATTTCCGACCATCGCCCGCCTGGCACGCCATCTGGAACATGCCGGCACCGTCGCCGGCGACGGCTTCGGCCCGCTGATCACCCTGCGCCCCGCGCAGCACGAGCAGCCCGCCTTGTTCGTGGTGCATCCGGCCGGCGGTCTTTCCTGGTGCTACGGCGCGCTGGCACGCCGCCTGCCGCCAGGACGCGCCATCCACGGCCTGCAAGCCACCGTGCTGTCGGCTCCGGACAAGGAACTGGACAGTTGCCTGGACGAGATGGCGCGCGCCTATGTGGACCGACTGGAACAAGCCCAGCCGCACGGCCCGTATCACCTGGCCGGCTGGTCAGTAGGTGGCATCATCGCCCAGGCCATGGCGGTGGAACTGCGCCGCCGCGACCGCGATGTGGGCATGCTGGCTCTGCTGGACGCCTACCCCAGCGACGCCTGGCGCGATCAGCCCGAACCCGAACCCAACGCCATCTACAAAGCCTTGCTGCACATTGCCGGACACGACCCGGACAGCCTGCCCGATGTCGCGCTGACCCGCGAAGGCGTCATCGGTTTCCTGCAGCGCAGCGGTCACCCGCTGGCAGCGCTGCCCGACGCGCGCCTGGACCGGGTATTCCAAGTTGTGGAAAACAATAACCGGCTGGTGCGCCATCATCGCCATCAAACCTACGACGGCCCGGTACTGTACTTTCGCGCCGCCCTGGACCATGCCGGCACGAATCTGCACCCGAACCTGTGGCAACCCTATGTCGCGCAGTTGCGCAGCCACGACCTTGCCGCCCTGCACGCCCATCTGACCGGTCCCGATGCCGTGGCCGTCATGGCCCCGCTGATGGAATCGGCCATGAGCCAGGCCGAACAGGCCGTGCTCCAAACCGCACTCGATGTCTGATCTATGTCTTTAAGCCGCCTGCTCCTGGATATTTCCCCTTTGCGCGAGAGCCGGGCCTTTCGCTACGCCTATTTCGCGCGTGCCGCGACGGTGCTGGTTACCGGCATGCTGATGGTGGCGGCCAGCATCCAGCTTTACGAACTGACCGAATCCAGCGTTGCCGTCGCCTTTTTGACTGTCTCCATGGCCACGCCAATGGTCCTGGCACTGATTGTCGGCGGCGTGCTGTCGGATCGCATGGACCGGCGCAGCCTGATGGTCTGGTCGCGCAGCGTGTATATCGTCAGCGTGGTGCTGTTTCTGCTCAACACGCTGCTGCCCCACCCCAGCGTCTGGCTGATCTACCTGGCTGCCGCCATAGGCGGAGCGGCGGGCGGCATCAGCGTGCCGGCCATGATGGCCGCCACACCCGCGCTGGTGGGCCGCGACAAGCTGGCCGCCGCCGCCGCCCTGTCGGGACTGGCCATGCAATTAGGCGGCATCATAGGCCCGGCGCTGGCCGGACTGCTGATCTCCGGCCCCGGGCTAATTTTTTGCTATGTGATCGTGCTGTGCGGCGTCATCATCACCCCTTTGCTGCTGCGCGCCTTGCCTAGCCTGCCGCCTCAGAATAACCATCGCCCAGCGCAGAAAATGCTGCAATCGCTGCAAGATGGCCTGCAGTTCGTGGCCGGCAACCCGCTGCTGCGCGCCTTGCTGCTGATTGATCTGGCCGCCTTGATCCTGGCTACCCCGCTGGCCCTGATGCCCGAATGGGGCGACACCATACTGGGCATGGGGGCGCAAGCCACCGGCTACCTGTACGCCGCCCCCGCCGTGGGGGCCACGTTGGCGGCCCTGTCCAGCGGCTGGTGCCGCCAACTCGCCCGGCCGGGCGCAGCCATCGTCGCGGCCGTCGTGGTATGGGGGCTGGCCGTGGCCGCCCTTGCCCTGCATACCTCCTTGATCTGGGCCTTGGCCTGCCTGGCCATCATGGGCGCAGCCGACACCATCTCCAAAATCCTGCGCATGACGCTGGTCCAGAAGCACACGCCCGATTACCTGCTGGGTCGGGTCTCCAGCCTATGGATGACCCAATATTCGCTAGGTCAGGCCCTCGGTAATGTACAGATGGGCTATCTGTCGCGCCTGCTGCATCCGGCACTGGCCGTAGCCGTAGGGGGGCTGGCCTGCGCCGCCGTGGCAACAGGCTTCGGAATCCTGAACCGGGGCCTGCGGTCGGCGGCCTCGCGCAACGAGACGCCGCATGCCTGATGTCACGCTTATTTTTCGCTGTTTCCTGCTTTATGCCTGTAGCCGGGCGTCTCGCTCCACAACGAGACGTCATCCGAAATTTTCACTAGGATAAATGATGCAAATCAATGTCAATTGCATTCGTACCACCCCTGCCAGTCTGCTACGCAAAGCCGGCCTGAGCGCCGCCATCCTGTCGCTGTCGCTGGCCAATGCATTTGCCGCGCCTTCGTTCGATCAGCCCGACCCCAATTTCGGTGGCCGTATCAATGCGTCCGGCGTCATCTACGCCGGTTCTGAAGCCGAGCTGTCCGGCCGTGGCTTTACGCCCGGCCAAGAAGTCACCCTGCTGCAAAACGGCAACCCCCTGACTGCCCAAGCCCTGGTGGCCGACAAAGACGGACAAATCAACACCAAAGTCGCCATTCCCGCCCAGGCTGCCATCGGCCTGCACCCGGTGGTCGTGCAAGTCAGCAAACCATCTGCCGCCACCGTATTCGAGCTGAAAGTATCCCCCAAGGTCGCCCTGAGCGGTCAGGATCAGTTCGAGCTCCAGTCCCAAAAACTGGTGCCCGGTCTGTACCAAAGCGCCTACAGCCCCAAGAACAAAACGCTGTTCGTCACCTCCGCCGTGGGCCGCCCGCCGGTCAAAGAATCCCAACTGCTCAAGGTCAATCCCCAGACTCTGGCCATCGAAGCCCGCGTAACGCCCGCCGCCCAGAAAAGCCGTAACGACGGCCAGGTTCAGGCCGTCTACGGCGTGGGGGTGGACGATGCCCAGGGCAATGTGTGGGTCACCAACACCCGCAGCGACACCATTGCTGTCTACAGCCAGAAAGACCTGAAGCTGGTGAAACAGTTTGAAGACGGTGCCGCCAGCCATGCACGCGATGTCGTCATCGACGAAAAAGCCCAGCGTGCCTACGTGTCCTCGCCCGGTTCCGAGCAACTGTCGGTATTCGACACCAAAAAACTGACGGCACTGGAGCCCATCAAGCTCAAAACCAATACCCGCGACTACCTAAGCCCCATGAGTCTGGCACTGGACGCTGAGCAGGGCCGCCTGTACACCGTCAGCGCCAGCACCAACGAGCTGCTCATCATCGATCTGAAAAACGGCAATGCGCAAACAATCTATGCCCTGCCGGGCGCGCGCAACGCATCGGGCGTCGCCGTGGACAGCAAGAACGGGCGGGTATATGTGGCCTCGCAAAGCAGCGACAACCTGCTGATCGTCAACGCCAAGGACGGCAAAGTGCTGCACCAAGTTCAGATTGGTGCCGGCGCGCTGAACGTAACGTATGACCCCAAGACCGAACTGGCCTACGTGGCCGCGCGCGGCGCAGGTACCGTCACCGCCGTCAACGGCAAGGGTGAAATCGTCGCCAACCTGGACGGCGGCAGCTTCCCCAACCACCTTTCGCTGGATGGTCAGGGCAATGCCTATCTGGTGAATAAGGCCAAAGGCAAGGACGACCCGAGCGCCGACCGCATCACCCGCATCAGCCTGAAGTAAAACCCCGACGGCCCCTGCGGGGGCCAACCGCCCTGCCCTTTGATCCGCAAGGAGCGCCCATGACCACCGGCACCCAGAACGACGTCCGCGCCGCCACCATCGAACAATGGCTGCAGCACTACGAAGCGGGCAGCACTGTGTTCGCCTCGCCCACCGTCAGCCTGCTGGCGCAGGGCACGGCACTGGAGCTGCGCGCCGATAACGCCCAGGGGCAATTGCAGACGCATGCACAGCGCCTGCTCGAACAGGCCAGACAAAATGGCATGGAGGCACCCTTGCTGCTGGGCGTCATTCCGTTTAACCCGGCCCGCCCGGCCTACCTGCGCGTGCCGGTCAGCTACCGTCGCGACCCGGTCCTGCGCCGTCCGGTCCAGCGTCCGCCTCTGGCCCGCTCTGCCAATACGGTGCTTGCGCAGAGCCTGCTGCCCGATGGTCCAGGCTACGAAGACAGCGTCGCCCGCATTCTGACAACCATGCGCGAGCGCCACATCCACAAAACCGTCATGGCGCGCACCGTGTCCATCACGCTGGATCAGCCTCTGGACCGTCTGACGGTATTGCGCAATATGTTGCACAGCAACCCTGCCGGCTATACCTACGCCATGCCGCTGCCGGAAGGCAACGTACACGATCCGTCGACCTTCTTCGGAGCCAGCCCCGAGCTGCTGGTACGCCGCCAGGGCGAATGGGTCACGGTCAACCCGCTGGCCGGCACTGCGCCACGCCATGCCGACCCGCGTCTGGATCAGGCCAGCGCAGAAGCACTCATGGCATCGGCCAAAGACCAACGCGAACACGCCTATGTGATCGACGATGTGGTCCGCATCCTGTCGCATTTTTGCGAAGACCTGGACGTGCCGCCCGGCCCCAGCCTGACCAGCACAGCGAATCTGTGGCACCTGTCCACCCGCGTACGCGCGCGCCTGCGCAACCCCGACATCAGTTCACTGGAGCTGGCCCTGGCCATGCACCCCACCCCGGCCGTATGCGGCCAGCCGACCGCCGCCGCCATGCAGGCCATCGAGGCCACCGAATGCTTTGATCGCGGCTACTTTGCCGGTGCCATAGGCTGGAGCGATAGCCGGGGCAACGGCGAATGGGCCGTAGCCATACGCTGCGCCCACTATGCACAACAACGCCTGACCCTGTCCGCAGGGGCAGGCATCGTAGAAGGTTCGCGTCCCGAACTCGAACGCCAGGAAACCGGCAACAAACTGCTGACCCTGATTCACTCCCTGGGGCTGGCCCAGGACATCACGCTTTGACGGAGACTTGGCCATGACCATCCATGCCCTGCCCAGCTACACTCTGCCCGACACCCCCGTAAACAACAAGGTGAACTGGCGTCCCCAGGCCGCGCGCGCCGCCTTGCTGATCCACGACATGCAGGCCTATTTCCTGCGCAAGTACGATATGGCGCAGGCCCCCATCCCCCAACTGATTGAACGCATCGCCGCGCTGCGCGCCGTGTGCAAGAAACTGGGCATTCCGGTGTTCTATACCGCCCAGCCTGTCGAACAATCCGCTCGGGACCGCGCGCTGCTGAACGACTTCTGGGGCCCGGGGCTGACCGATCCGAGCATGCACGAACAGCAAGCCGTTATCCCCGAACTGGCCCCCGGCCAGGACGACATCATGCTGACCAAATGGCGCTACAGCGCGTTTCAACGCTCGGATCTGCGCCGGCAACTGGCCGACCTGGGCCGCGATCAGCTCATCATTACCGGCGTCTACGCGCATATCGGCTGCATGAGCACTGCGCTGGAAGCCTTCATGCAGGACATACAGCCCTTTCTGGCCATAGACGGGGTGGCCGATTTTTCGCTGCAGGAACACCAGATGGCCGTGCGCCATGTTGCGCAGCGTTGCGGCGTCAGCCTGACCTGCGCCCAGATCCAGGACAGCCTGCAGGCCT
>JQGF01000506.1_pt1 | contig 11917 bp, 12 predicted proteins | sample 210201 | NCBI WGS metagenome assembly JQGF01 (sample SAMN02947780, study PRJNA257236) | wastewater metagenome | biome: Domestic wastewater sediments; material: Domestic wastewater soil sediments and water; isolation source: domestic wastewater sediment treated with ammonia and hydroxylamine at...
AGAGCAGCGGACTCATAATCCGTTGGTGCCGTGTTCGACTCACGGGGGGGGCACCAAAGAACTTGCGGGTTTCATGAGAATTTGGAATCTCGCGCAAAATAGTAGTGGGGGAAAATTTGACGCCCTCGCCGGTAGCCCGCCATCGCGCGGGCTTTTTTGTTGGTACTCCCTCGCTCTGGACAAAAAAGGGCCAGGCAATGCCTGACCCATAGGAAACGTGAACGCGGCACGGGTTCTGTCAGAACGGCGCCAGATGACGTGCTCATCGAGTAGGTTTCGTGTGTTTGGCAGGCGTGTGGCTGGTGGGTTTATGAGCGGCATGAGCCGCGGTCGCCTTGGGAGCCTCCGGAGCTTTGGCCTTGGGGGCCGTCGTCGTGGCAGTATGGGCGGGGGCATGGGGCATGGGCGCTGGCTTTTGGGCCATCGCGCTTGTACCGGCCAAGGCACCCGTCACGCTTATCAGTGCAGTACAAATCAATGTCGAGCGTTTCATGATAAAGCTCCTTGAGTAGGAAAGTCAGGCCTGTTCATACAAGCCTGGCCTTATTATGAGCACCACTATCTGAACCTGTTCTGAGATTTTCATTCAGACTGCGTTCATGAAAAACAGGGTAACGTCGTCGGTATGCAGGCCCCACAGGCTCAGGCCCCGATATTCTCGCCCCACTACCTGCCGGGCTTGGCACCCAGTGCTCCTTAAAACCCCGCTCCCATCTGGTTCAGCGCCCATTCCGGCCCTGGCCGGAGGCACTGAAAACCTCATAAAAGCCTTATTTATCCCTTGGCACCAACGAGGAATGGTGACTGACAATTAACCACTGCTTGCCATCCCATTGGTAGGTATAGGTGTAGCGCGCTTTGACGTCCTCGCCGCTATTTCCCATATGGAAGGTATAGGAGCCCGAATCCACGGCCATGTTGCAGCCCAAGGTAATTTGCCTTTCGGTGACCTTACCCTGCGGTCGAGCGGCCAAGAAATGCTCAAAATAGTCTTCTTTCTCTGCGCGGCTGATACGGTTCACCCCAGACAAAGTTGGCAGCAAAATCGAACGCTCTGCGTAATTCTCAAGCACTTCCTCGGGCTGGCCGGTTTGCAGCGACGTGTTCCAGCGCTCAAACAAGGCGGCAACACTGGCCTCGTCAATCGGCGCGCAACGTTCACTGGTCTGGACAGCCGCATGCCGCTCCTGACGGGGTTGAGTCGTACAGGCCGTCAGTGCCACAACCCCTAGTAAGACTATGATTTTTTTACTCATTTACTTGTCCTCCCTGTCGTTTTTGTGAGTTTGATGGTAGCACTGCCCCCTGATAGGCAGCGTTTAAATTCACTCGGATCTGGCTCGCCGAAACTCAAGGAGGTCAAGGCCTGTCATGGTCAGGCCGATCCCCGTGGCCGGCATCACATCAGCCTGCCGGGTACGTTTCAGCGTCTCCTTTCCTTTGTGTAAGCACACCCGGAACAATGTTAAATATTGTTTTATAAGCCACTCCTTAGCCACCTCATCATTAAAATTCCGTCTCTTTGCATAAACAGAAGGGGAAGTTGATGATGTCTCGTATCGGAACATTGGCCGCAATGCTGGCCCTCGCTGGTCTGACAGCGGGCTGCCAAACCATGGACATGGGCGGCATGGTAGGCGCTGGCAGCAAGGCCGTGCAGGCATTCAGTCTGTCCGATCAGGAAGTGATCGCCTTGTCTGATCAATCTTGCCAACAAATGGACGCTGAACATAAAGTGGCCAGTGCCAACAGCAAGTACAACCAGCGCCTGCAACGTGTCGTCAAGCCGCTGACGAAACCGTTAAATGGCCAAACCCCGAGCTTCAAGGTCTACCAGACCCAGGAAGTCAACGCATGGGCCATGGCCAATGGCTGCATCCGCGTCTACGCGGGTCTGATGGACCAAATGAATGACGATGAACTGCGCGGCGTCATCGGCCACGAAATGGGCCATGTGGAACTGGGCCACAGCAAGAAAGCCATGCAAACAGCCTACAGCCTGTCCGCGGCTCGTGATGCGGCCGCCGCCACAGGCAACACCTTGGTGACTCAATTGAACGCCAGCCAGCTGGGCGAGCTGTCTGAAGCTTTTCTGAACGCACAGTTTTCCCAATCGCAAGAGTCCGATGCAGACGACTACTCGTTTGAACTGCTCAGCGAACGCCAGCTCAAGACCCAAGGGCTGGTGACGGCATTTGAAAAACTGGCTGCCCTGGACGGCGGACAAAGCAGCGTCATGAGCTCTCACCCTGGCTCCAAGGAGCGTGCCCAACGTATGCAGCAGCGTATTGACGCAGCCCAATAAGCCGCTTTAAGGTGATCTGGCATCTCGCCCTGACCCGTCCGCTTTTGCGGGCGGGTTTTTTGATACCGGGCTCCGTTACGTTTGGTCGCTGCCATTGCTCTAAAGCCACCGCTGCTTTCAGGTATGCTTGTGCCATTGTTCGATCTTGGCAGTAACGCCCTTGAAAAAGACTTCCTTTTCGAAAAACACCTGCCCTTGCGGCAACCCCAAACCCTACGAAACCTGCTGTGGTCCCTGGCACCAAGGCCCTCTCTATTTGCAAGCACCGGATGCCGCCGCTTTGATGCGCTCGCGTTACAGCGCTTTCGTACGCGACGACCTGGACTACCTGCTGGCCACTTGGCATAGTTCCACCCGCCCGCACTCGCTTGAGCCCAATGCGGAGGGTTTGCAATGGCTGGGGCTGGAAGTGCGCCGTCATGAGCGCATTTCCGACACGCACGCTCTTGTGGAGTTTGTCGCCCGCAATCGGCTGCACGGACGGGCTAACCGTCTGCACGAGGTCAGCCGCTTTGTGCTGGAGCAGGGGCAATGGTTTTACGTGGACGGGGAGTTCTCATGAACCCGTCCCGCAAGCCGGGCCACCCACAGCAGGTACACGGGTCCAGCCTGCCCCTGTCATTGCTCTTGCACGCCGACCCCAGCCCGCGTCTGATCGAGACATATCGACACACTCCCCATGCCTGGCGTATCGACGATCAGGAGCACACGGCTGCGGCCGCCATTGTGCAGCCCCAGAATGCTCAGAGCTGGGAGTTGATGAATATCGCGGTAGCGCCGTCACATCAGGGCCAGGGTCTGGGTGCGCAACTGTTATCGACTGTCATTGATTATGTACGTGCTCAGGGTGCCCATACGCTCACTGTTGCCACTGGGACCATCGGTTATCCGCTGTTTTTCTATCAGCGCGCCGGCTTTCGGGTCGTGGCGGTAGAACCTGATTACTTCCTACGCTATTACGACGAGGCTCTTTTTGAGGACGGTTTGCAGCACAAGGACCGTCTGATCCTGAGCCTTGCCTTGAAATAAAGAACGGCCTGTCGCTGTCACCTCTCCCTGATTGATATGCTGAGCACTTTAAGTAATTTTGCAGAGCAAGCCACGGCGCTGATCAGCGCCAACCCCCAATGGGTTGCCCCCGCCGTATTTGCCCTGTGTCTGATCGAATCCCTGCCCTTTTTGGCTTTGGTCATACCAGGCACCGCCATTCTTCTGTCCGTCGGCGCTTTGGTCGGTGCCGGTGAAATGAGCTTGCTGCCGGTTTGGTTATCCGTCACCTTGGGGGCTGGTGTGGGCAACGCCATCTCCTTTTACCTGGGCCAGCGTTACGGCGGCAACCTGTTCCATTTTGAATGGGCGCGCAAGCGTTTACATCTGTATGCCAAGGCACAAGCGTTTTTTGCCCGCTGGGGATGGTTTAGTATTGTGGCTTGCCGCTTTATCGGCCCCTTGCGCTCGACCGTGCCCCTGATTGCCGGCACCTGCTCCATGTCGCCCCTCAGCTTTCATATTTCTTCCTGGGCCTCGGCCGCGCTGTGGGCCAGTGTGCTGCTTTTGCCCGGCTGGCTCAGTTTTCAATCCTGATTTTCAATGACTCCCGCCAGCCTCGCCTACTTGCATTTGTGCTTCGCGATTATTTTCGAGATCATCGCGACCAGCTTGTTGCAGCGCTCTGAGCAATTCACCCGTCTGATGCCCAGCGCCTTTACCATTCTGTTTTACGCCGCTGCCTTTTATTTTCTGTCCCTAAGCCTGCGGGTAATGCCCGTGGGCGTGGCCTACGCCATCTGGAGCGGCGTCGGTATTGTGCTGATTTCCTTGATTGGCTGGGTGTTCTTTAAGCAGAAACTGGATTTGGCCGCTATGATTGGCATCGCCTTTATTGTGGTGGGCGTCTTGATCGTGAACCTGTTCTCTGAAACCGTCGGCCACTGATTTTACTGAAACACAATGATTGCCTTGATTCAACGAGTACGGCGGGCCCAGGTCGATATTGACGGCCAGACTATCGCAAAAATCGGTGCCGGCATGGCGGTTCTGGTCTGTGCAGAGCACGGGGACACCAGTGAGCAGGCCGCGCGTTTGCTGGACAAACTACTGGCTCTACGCATCTTTTCAGATGAGCAGGGCAAGATGAACCTGAATCTGCTGCAAGCCGGGGGGCAACTGCTGCTGGTGAGCCAGTTCACCTTGGCCGCCGATACACGCAAAGGCAACCGCCCCGGTTTTAGCCGCGCCGCGCCACCGGCCATCAGCCAGCCGCTGTTCGATGAACTGGTGGCGATGGCCCGCGTGCGCGTGCCCGATACACAGTGCGGTGTGTTTGGCGCCGACATGCAGTTGAGCCTGATCAATGATGGCCCGGTCACCATTCCCTTGCATATCGTCCCCGAGACCCGCCCAAGCTGACATTTGCCTTAAAGAAACTCCCTCCCTATAATTGCGCAGGGTGTTTTGCTGGCATGGTGCAGCAGGGCAGGTTAAATGCTTACGCAGGGTCGGGCCGCCTTGTGGAGAATTGCCGACCATGTCTCACCCCTCTTCCGGCGCGCCTTTACCGCGCGCCCATGTCCTGACCCGCCAGCTACAGGCCCAGCTTCAGCGTCTTTTGCACATTGAAGCCCTAGGCGGCGTCATCTTGCTGATGGCCGCCGCTGTCGCCCTGATCTGGGCCAACTCCCCGTTTGCTGACAGTTACTCGGCCTTATGGCATACCCAAATCACCCTGGAGCTGGGTAGCTGGCGTTTTTCGCAAGATCTGCATTTTTGGGTCAACGATATCTTGATGACCCTGTTCTTTCTAGTGGTCGGGATGGAGATCCGTCGTGAGATCCATGACGGGGCCTTGTCCGACTGGCGCTCGGCCATGCTGCCAATCTGCGCCGCCCTATCTGCCATCACCCTGCCCGCACTCATTTATGCGGCAATGAACCCCGAGCCGCAGGTTCTGATGGGCTGGGCTATTCCGACCGCCACCGATATTGCCTTTGCAGTAGGCGTATTGGCTCTGCTGGGTCGCTCCCTGCCCCCCAGCCTGCGCGTCTTTTTGCTGGCTCTGGCCATCATTGATGATCTGGTCGCCATTCTGATCATCGCCTTCTTCTACTCGGGTGGGCTGGACTACAGCGCTTTCCTGATCGCCGCCGTGGGGATTGCGGCAGTGCTGGGCTTACAGAAAATGGGAATAGGTTCGGCCTGGGCCTATGTGCTTCCTGGCGCCATTCTCTGGTTTGGGCTCTTGAAAACGGGTGCTCACCCCACGTTGGCCGGCGTTGTTCTAGGCATGATGAGCCCGGTGCGCACGCTGCCACTGCCGCGCAAGGCTCGCCATCTGAATCTGGAGCTGGCGACCAAGCTGGAGAGCCAGCATGACACACAGGAAATCATGCATACGCTGCAAAAAATGCAACTTGCTCAACGTGAGATCCTGCCCCCTGTGCAGCGTATTCCCGCGCTGCTGCATCCGTGGGTGGCCTTTATCATCATGCCGGTTTTCGCCCTGGCCAATGCCGGTGTCAGCCTGAACGGTTTAGACCTGAATGCAGCCGGTGCACATAGTGCTCTGTTTGGTGTGGCGATTGCCTTGATTGTGGGCAAGCCGCTGGGCGTCTTGCTGGGAACCTGGCTGCCTGTACGCTTGGGGCTATGCACTCTGCCAGCCGGCATGAGCTGGGCCGGCGTCACCCTGATTGGTTTGCTGGCCGGTATTGGCTTTACCATGTCGATCTTTGTTGCCAACCTCGCGTTTGCAGAGCCCGTTTTGCTGGATGCGGCCAAGCTGGGCGTGCTGTGCGGCTCCTTAGCCTCAGCCGTGCTGGGTCTGCTGTGGGGACTGATGGTACGTCGCCGTTATCAACGCTCAGCCGCTGAGCCGGTATACAGTCAGGCGTAAAACACACAGGCCCACGCAAGCGTGGGCCTGTCTGCCGCTTGATCAGGCAGCTTAATCAATCGTGAGAATTCGCTCATTCAAAATACGACGACAATCCATTTCGTATTCCAGATCCTTGACCGGAGGTCGTGCCAAGTGCCAGCCCAGACCATGATTGATCGCGCCGCGCTGGGCCAGCTCACTGGCCATGAAAGGATGCAGATTATGCACGGTGTAAGCATGAGTGGCCGTCGTATCGGCCCACTCATGACCCAGCACTTCCAGGCGACGCTCCATTTCATCGAGCACCCACTGGGCCTTTTTTAACAGGCCTTCGGGCGAGACGTCCTGATACGCCACAATGCTCTCTATGTAATCGTCCGGGGTTTCGGGAACCTCGCAACTGCCGGCGATCACAAAGGTGGCCTCTTCAATATCGGTTTCCACCGTGTAGCTGAAGGCATAAAAGCTGGGCTCGGCCGGAGCCCCCACCAAAGGCGACACATTGCTGCGTGCAACCGGATTATGTTTGCCTTTGAGCAAACCCCACTCTTTCAGGGTTTCCAGGTACAACTCATTGAATTTATTGAAGTCACTGTCGCTGACAGGCTCAGGCGAACGCAATTCACACGCGCACAAAGCCGTCAAAGGACGTTCTTCGGCTTCCAGCACGGCCTGAATCAAATCAAAACCCTCTTTCAGAGGGACGGGCGCGGAGAACACGACCCGACAGATCTCATAGCCGGGCTGAGCGGCGACCCCGCCCGAAAAGCGATTCACGCCAGTCGGAATGAAGCGGTAGTTGCCTTTATCAAAATTAATTGCGGTGCTCATGGTGGTTCCTGGTCTTGTAGCGGACAAAATCGCCGTGTCCTGAACTTATCCTTTGAGTACAGGGGGCGAGAGCGGGCACTATAGCATCGCCGGCACCATAAAAAAGCCCGCGAACCGGGTCGGCGGGCTTTTTTACATTCAAGATACGCGTTTACCGAACGATAGTGATTGTCTTGACATCCACTTCATTGGTGCCAACGATGGCCTTGTCCATCTCGCCAACGATCTCGACGGTTGTGTTAGCATCCACCGGCTCTTGGGGGAAAATCTTGTCATCGATCTCGACCTGAATTTCGCCGGTTTCATCGGCAAAAAGATACGTTTCATCGGACAGTTTGCGCAGCAGTTTGCCCCGCAAGGCGACCGGATCATCGTCCTTGGCGTTGTTCACAAGCTGTTCAACTTTAGTGAATGTTTTCTGGCTGGAGGGACCCACATATTGCGCTTGAGCCATTGGAATAACGGCTCCGCCCATCAATACCGTGATTGTCAGGGCTGTCAGTTTGGCCTTCATGTCCATAAGATGCTCCACTGGTTAACACTATTCGTATCCTAGCACCATTCTGGCCCAGGACAATCAATCCTGGCAGATCGTTACAAGAACCCCGCGCCCAACAGTCACCACGCCAAGCCACGACATTCCGTACTTGCACGTCCACTGGAGTATTGCATGCCCAAGCATCCATCTATTGACCTACTTGGCCCCCCCACTCCGATTGCCGATATTGTCCTGGCCTTGAACCAGCTCGAGCGCGGCCCCGCCCTGCTCGCTGCCCAGGAGCTGGACAATGAGCGACTGCAGGCTTTGCTGGAACGACCCGAACTGCGCTGGGCCAGCGCCATTGCGATGGAGCTGCGTCGGCCAGAACGCCTGCCTGTTCTGGAAACACTGGCTGAAGACCGCATGGCCGACCTGCTGCAAGACCTGGACCCGCAGGATCAGGAGCAGATTCTGAGCCGTTTGAGCCAGCCCACCCGTACCTCCGTCATGCGGCTGATGTACTACCCCGCCGATACGGCCGGCGGCATCATGACCACGGAGTTTCTGCAGGTTCCCATGAGCTGGAACGTCGCCCAGACCCTACAGTACATCCGGGAGGTGGAAAGCACGCGCGAGACGGTCTATGCCATTTACGTCGTCAATGACAAGCAGCAGCTCCAATTTGTGGTGCCTTTGCGCAAGCTGGTGTGTGCTGCGCCCCAAGCGGCCCTGACCGATCTGTGGAGCGGTGACAGCCCCATCACGGTGCAGGCACTCACTGACAAGGAGGCTGTGGCCCAGCTTATTCGGCGACACGACTTTCTGGCTATTCCGGTGGTCGACGAGGCCCAGGTCATCATCGGCATTGTGACGGTAGATGATGTCATTGACGCCTTGATGGACGAAGCCGATGAGGACATGAACCGGTTTGGCGGCGCCGAGCATATAGGCAAACCCTATTTGCAGGCCGGCTTCAGCACCATGATCCGCAAGCGGGGGGGCTGGCTGGCCATTTTATTCCTGGGCGAAATGCTCACCGCCAGCGCCATGCAGTATTACGAAATACAGTTGGAAAAGGCTGTGGTGCTGGCCATGTTCATTCCCCTGATCATGAGTTCAGGAGGAAACTCCGGCTCGCAGGCCACGTCCTTGCTGATTCGTGGCCTGGCGCTCGGTGAGGTGCGGGTACGAGACTGGTGGCGTGTGCTATTGCGCGAGCTGCCGGTCGGTCTGGTGCTGGGCACCCTGCTTGGGGCCATCGGCTTTGTGCGTATTGAAGTCTGGCAACATCTGGGCTTGTACGATTACGGCGAACACTCCTTGCTGATTGCCTTTACGATCTGGCTGGCTCTGGTGGGCATTGTGACCTTTGGCTCCTGCATTGGCTCCATGCTGCCCTTTATCTTGCAACGCGTCGGTTTTGACCCGGCCAGCGCCTCGGCTCCCCTGGTTGCCACCTTGGTGGATGTGCTCGGGCTGGTCATTTACTTTTCAGTAGCGGCGCTGCTGCTGACCGGAACCTTGCTTTAAACATGAATATTTTTCGTCAATCCATGTAAAAAGCTGCACAGTAAGAGACAAACTCGGTAACCTATCCGGGTTTCATCGTTACATTCCCTCTTGCTATGCAGAGGGAGCCTGACACATTTCGTCTAACTTGGCCCCGTGGGCCGCTTCGGACATCAGCACCTATGCGGATACTCGACCAGTTCTTCATCAGTGCGGACCCCATGGCTCCCTTGTTGGTTGGCAGCTATAACAGTGGCCTGGTCATCCTGTCCCTGCTGGTTGCCATCTTTTCGTCGGGCATGGCTCTGCATACCGCGCATATTGCCCGCATGGCCGATTTGCGTCTGCATCGCCAGATCGCCATTTGCACAGGCGCCATTGCCCTGGGCGGTGGCATCTGGACCATGCACTTTATCGGCATGCTGGCCTTCGAGCTCTGTACCAGCGTGCATTATGATCCGGCCATCACCATGTTGTCGGTGCTGCCCAGCGTAGGCGCGTCCTGGGTGGCCCTGCAGATTCTCTCGCAAGCCCGCGTCCAGCGCTCGCACCTGATTATCGGCGGGGTTCTGGTGGGGCTGGGCATCGGCACCATGCATTACAGCGGCATGGCCGCCATGCGCATGGCTCCCCTGCTGCGCTATGAACCCGTCACGTTCTTCCTGTCGATAGGCGTCGCAGTCATTCTGGCCACCCTGGCTTTGTGGATACGCTTTCGCCTGCACCGTACGCGCCTGACCTTGCTGCAGCGCGTGGTCATCAGTGGCATCGTCTTGGGGCTGGCCATCTCTGGCATGCACTACACCGGCATGGCGGCGGCCCGTTTTATCGGTCAGACTACCCCGCCCGATGACCTGATCATCTTCAACAGCACCTTTGCCTCCATGGTGCTGTCCACATTCACCATTACCGTAACGGTGCTGGTGGCCGCCGCCAATGGCTTGCTGCGCTACCGTCAACTGTTCCTGAAAATGGAAGAGAGTGAATCGCATAACCGCGCGATTGTAGATACGGCCATTGACGGCATCATCACGATCAGCAGCAACGGCACCATTCTGGATTTCAACCATTCGGCAGAGCGTCTGTTTGGCTGGAAAGCGGGTGAAGTATTGGGGCGCAACGTCAATATGCTCATGCCCGAACCTGACCGCTCTCGCCATGACAGCTATTTGTCCAATTATCTGCGCAGCAATGACCCTAAAGTGATCGGCGTAGGCCGCGATGTCACCGGCTTGCGCAAGGATGGCAGCCTGATGCCCATGCGGCTGGCGGTGGGTCGGGTGCGTCAGCCGGGGGACCCCATTTTTGTCGGCTTTGTGACCGATATGAGCCGCTACAACGCCTTGACGGAATCCTTGCGTCAAAGCGCGGAGAAAGCCGAGCAGGCAGCCCAGGCCAAGAGCGCCTTCCTGGCCAATATGAGCCACGAAATACGGACTCCGCTCAATGCGATTATTGGGTTTAGCGACTTGATGCTCAACGACGCGCTCACTGCCCAACAGAGCAAACACCTGAACATTATCAATCAGTCAGCGCGCTCCTTGCTGGCCTTGCTCAACGATATTCTGGACACCACCAAACTGGAGCGGGGCTCGGTCGAACTGGAACAGGTGGACTTTTCTCTGATCGACCTGTGCCAGCAGGTCGTCGCTTCTTTACGCTTGGCGGCCGATGCCAAGAACCTGGAGTTCCTTCTGAGCTGTGCGCCCGAGCTGCACCCTTTTTACAAGGGCGACCCGATGCGCATCCAGCAGGTGCTCAACAATCTGATCGGCAATGCCATCAAATTTACTCAAAGTGGTGCAGTGCGGGTCGAGGTCAACCCCGAGCCCGGACGCAATGCAGTCTCCATCCGTGTCACCGACACCGGCATCGGCATGAGTCCTGAGCAGTTGCGTCATGTATTTACCCCTTTCACTCAGGCCGACGTTTCCATCAGCCGTCGCTTTGGCGGCACGGGCCTGGGCGTGTCCATCGCCCGCCAGTTGGTGGACCTGATGGGCGGCACGCTGGAGGTTCAAAGCACCCTGGGTGTGGGCAGCGTCTTTGAAGTCCGCATCCCCCTGGAGCCGGGCAACGAACCCTGCCTGAGCCCGGAAAACCAAGCCGTGCCCCACCTGCCCCCTCTGCGAATTCTGGTAGCCGATGACATCAACCTTAATCAGGAACTGCTGACCCTGACGCTTGAACAGCACGGCCATTCGGTCACCGCCACCGACAGCGGCCACAAGGTGCTGGAGCTGCTGGACAAAGAAGACTTTGACGTCGTTTTACTAGACGTTCACATGCCTGAACTGGACGGACTGGAGACCGCCCGTCGATGGCGCGAACAGGAGCGTCGTGAAGCACGCCTGCCTTTACCGCTGATTGCGCTGACAGCCAGTGTCATGGAGTCCGATCGCCACGCTGCACAGGAAGCCGGCATCAACGGCTTTGCCACCAAACCGCTGGACCTGCCTGCCTTGATGCAGGAAATTGCGCGGGTCATGGGACTGACCACAGCCAGCTCACCAGACGACAGCGTCGAGCCCCAGAAAAGCGGCCTGATCGACTGGGACCTGGGTCTGAGCCTGTGGGGCTCGCCAGTGCGTTTGCGCCGTGCGCTGCTGAGTTTCTTGTCGGATCTGCATACCCGCTACCCACTCGATGAGATCAAACAGGCTTCACCAAACTGGGAAGTTGTCTTGGGCAGTCTGCATGGTATTCGCGGCACGGCAGGCAATCTGGGCCTGCCACAGGTTTCCTTACTGAGCGCCGAGCTGGAAGAAAAAATCCGTCGTGGCCAGACGCGCCAGATGCGCGGACGCATCGAGCAGTTGCAAGACATGTTCAACCGCATTGCCCAGGAGCTCAGCCACCATGGTCCACCGGCCCCCTATACAGATTCACAAGCAGGCGTGGTACACAGCCCCGACGT
>JQGF01005666.1_pt1 | contig 11794 bp, 8 predicted proteins | sample 210201 | NCBI WGS metagenome assembly JQGF01 (sample SAMN02947780, study PRJNA257236) | wastewater metagenome | biome: Domestic wastewater sediments; material: Domestic wastewater soil sediments and water; isolation source: domestic wastewater sediment treated with ammonia and hydroxylamine at...
ATCACGCTGCCATCTTCTTGCTGATGATTTTCCAAGACCGCAACCAGCGCACGCCCCACCGCCAAGCCCGAACCATTCAGGGTATGGACATAGTCGGGGCGGGCCTTGCTATCGGCACGGAAACGCGCCTGCAGGCGCCGGGCCTGGAACGCTTCGCAATTCGAGACCGAAGAGATTTCGCGGAACGTATCCTGTGCCGGCAGCCAAACCTCCAGATCGTAGGTCTTGGCGGACGCAAAACCCATGTCGCCTGTGCACAACTGCACCACGCGATACGGCAGCTCCAAGGCCTGCAACACACTTTCGGCATGGCCCACCATATCCTCCAGCGCCTGGTAGGACTGCTCGGGATGCACGATCTGCACCATTTCGACCTTGTCGAACTGGTGCTGGCGTATCATGCCACGCGTATCGCGGCCACCGCTGCCTGCCTCGGAACGGAAACACGGGGAATGGGCCGTCAGACGCACCGGCAGTTGATCTCCTGGCAGGATCTCGTCACGGACGGTTCCGGTCAGGGTGATTTCGGAGGTGGAAATCAGGTACAGGTCTTCGGGCTTGCCCTCGCCGTCTTCCACCGGTTCACCATCTTGCCCGCCTTTGGTCACCCAGAACATATCATCCTTGAACTTGGGCAACTGACCCGTGCCGTACAAGGTCGAAGCATTGACGATGTAGGGGGTATAGCATTCGGTGTAACCATGCTGTTCGGTCTGCATGTCCAGCATGAACTGCGCCAAGGCGCGATGCAGGCGGGCCATGGAACCACGCAGCACCATGAAACGAGCGCCTGACAGCTTGCGGGCCGCCTCGAAGTCCAGACCCAGGCGCTCGCCCAGATCCACATGGTCGCGGGCAGTAAAAGCCAGCTTGGCCGGATTGCCTTGCTCGTCCTTGGCACCGGGAACCCAGCGACGGACCTCGACGTTCTCGGCTTCGGACTGACCAACCGGCACGCTTTCGTGGGGCAGGTTGGGAATGGTGGCAAACCAGGCGGACAGCTCGGCCTGCAACTCGGACAAATCCTGCTCCAGCTGCTTCAAGCGCACCGGAATCTGCTGAGACTGAGCCAATTCGGCACTGGCATCCTCGCCCTTGGACTTGAGCTGACCGATGCGTTTGGCCAGGGCATTGCGTTCGGCCTGCAAGGTTTCGGTTTCGACCTGCACGGACTTGCGCCGCGCTTCCAACTTTTGAAAACGCTCGATGTCGAATTGCACGCCGCGCTTGGCCAGGCCCTGGACCAAGGGGGCCGGGTCTTTGCGTATTTGGTTCAGATCTAACATGTAATAGCCGTAAAGGTGGGTTCAATCCAGATTGAACTCTGGATTTTACCCTCAAGCAGAGTAATGCGCAGGACCAGGCCAGCCTTATCGTGCATTGGCCGGTCCCACAAGCAGCCCTGCGCACATCCACGCTTGGTCAGGGTGTTACCACAATATGCACCGAGCTGCGCGTGACAGTCAGAGAATCGGGGTGACCCACCATGAACGTGACCTCGACGCTGCCGGCTTCAATCCCCTTAAATTCCACGGATTCCGGGGTCACGCTTAATGCCTCCAGGCGCCCGTTACCGCTATAGTCGAACTCGAACCACGGCAGCGCCTGCTTGAATTTGATCGTCATGCTCTGGCCGACGGCAACGCTCTGCCCAGCCGGTTCCAGGGTAGATACGGCCAAACGCTTGAGCTGGGAAGGTGTCAGCAGTGCCCCTTCGATATTGGCATGGATAGCCTGAGCAAGAGGCAATACATTGTTTTTCCCCATCGCAACCAACGATACAAAAACATTATGCTGCGCCCAAAGCACATGTTCCATATCGGCACCCAGCGCAATGGCATAGTCGCCCAATTGCGCCACAGGATGCATGTCTGCGGCGGTCAATGGCCATTGAACAGAGTCGACTTCATGCAGTAACTGTTCTCTGGCATCCGCGTCTCCCCGACTGGATATCCAGACCTTGCCACTGACCGAAAGGCCTGACGCGGCATGCAACAAGGAATCGAGCACCAGCACACCATCACGACCAATGACAATTCGGCGATAGCTAAGTTGATAACCGGACTGCGCAAATGCTGTAAGGAACAAACCTTCTTTCGGTGCCGAGAAACACAAGGCATCGGCCTGGGCCGTGCTTGCATCCAAAGTGCCCAGCACTTGTTTCAATGCTGCGCTATGGATAGAGGTCGGATGGGTGTCAGACATAGCAGCACTCTCCACACTGGTAATCCCCTGAGCCGAAAAAACATCATTGGCAGTTCCGGGAAAGTTGCTGGGTGGATTCTGATTGGCGTAGAGCGTGGTGACGGTATCGATCGATTGCGAAATATAGGACTGAATGCTGTCATCGCCCCTATACGGTCCCTGGCACGCATCCAGTACGTTGCCGCGAATGACTAAATAGACGTGATTACCGAATAATGTGCGCTTGGGATCGTTGATACCAATAAGCTTATCGCTATTATTAATTAAATAAAATGGATTATTACACAAACCCCTTCCTAACAGATCTGTTTTATTAATAAACCCAAAAGGATTTTGAAAAGCCCATGAATTATAAACACCAAATGCCCCTAATGCAGTCTGCAACACCCCTGCTTGATCATAGCAATTAGCCCAGTCCGTCGATCCCCCGAAATATTTATTTATATCAAAAAAACCGCCCCAATTCCTTGGCCCATAATGGGCAGCACCCCGCCTGCTATCATAGAGTTTACGAAACCCCTCTTGTGTCGGGCTAAAGCAGTAATTCACAAGTTGCCGCACTAGATTTTCCGTGCTGGAATTTTGCACAAGAGCAACAAATAGACTTCTGTACAACTTTACCCAGACACCTTTGGTGAACATTGGCCCTGGCGCAGACTGTATCCAGTACAGCTCCAAGCGAGTAGCACCTGGTACTTTAATTTTTTGATCATTGGTTAACACGACCAAGACCCAGCTAACATCCCCGTACTTCTGAACAGCACCTTGGGTATCAGGTAAAAAATCCACTGCAACCGAATTACTCCCTCGCGCCCCTAGCATACTGGCCGACCTAAAAATCAGTTCTGAATTTAAGTATCCTTCCAGTCGAAAAGGAACGCTATACATAGCATCATCAAAATACAGATCAACCGTCAAGATATTTTTTTTACCAGACTGAAAAAGCGCGGGGCATTTAGAAAATATGCCATCGGTAAACACACCCGAACTAGACCAAATAGGTTTTTTATAATCAACAAGGCTTCCGTAATCATTCTGAATGCCGTAACTTCCTTTTGCATAAACAGCAGAAATAGAAGGTGATGTTTTTACTTCCTTATACATCAAGGTAAATTCTACATACAAAGGATGCCCACGTTTAGGCACAGAATTAGTTTGCCAGGACCCATCCGAAGATTTGGCGCGATACGAGACCGTGCAGAATGTATTTGGTACTACTGATACATTGACATAATTATCATCGCTGGCAGGGCAACCAAACGAAGCCGAGAATCGTAATTTCGCCAGAGAAAAAAATCCGATTCATAATAAAAACTCCCCCTTGAACCATAAAACCCAAAACTATCTTTAAGCTGAAACTGGATTGAGGTTGAGTTTCCTGAAACAGTGCGCGGCGGCTCTTTACTCCAGCTGCCTTCCTGCGCACTTTTATCCACCAAGGTCAGGGATTGAGTCAGATTGTTAGTTATTTTTAGATAGCAAGAGTAGTCCATATTTCCTCTACGAGTTTAATATTGCAAGATAAACAAAATCATTTTTGATCTTAATTTACTGCTCGGACTGCCCTCCATTTAAATTATCAAAGAAAGAATCAAAAAAACAATTTCTCTAAAACCCCAAAAAACAACCGACCAACATCCACAGACACGATAGAAGCAGAAGCATAGTTTGCATCAAACACGATGCTTAAGGATATAAAAAATTAACGAAAACAGTTTTAAATTTAAAAAATAAGCCGCCTTTTAAAGAAAAAATTTTCGCCATGCACCCAAAAGAGCGAGACGACAAACACCAGAAAACCCTTGAGCAAGAGTCCCCATTACAAAAAAAATGAACAAAGCAAGGGTAATAAATGAAAGAACCACTGCTTTCCAGACAGTACGCAACCATCCCTCTGGACCTCAGGGAATGATCCAAGCAAACGCTTTATCTATGTATGGCGTAAGTGCCGCTTTTCTGGCCTGAATGGCTTATTGTGGTTCTTCGAGAGATTTCGGCGACGTCTTCGCATTGGGCGGGCCGTCCGCGCGCGCCCTACAGGTATCAGCTACCCGCTAAATGTTCTATTTGGCATGGATGCGCATAGCCGAGGCTATGTCATCGATGTCTTGAACCGCTCAAAGCGCAGCAAGCCCGGCGGGAGCGAGTCAAATGGCTTGCCGCAGGCGGGACGTGGAAACGAGGTGCAAACACCGTTCTATTCGGCGGCGGTTTGATACATTGGCTCTCGGTGTTCCGCGGAGAACCTTATTTTTTGCCCGCTTCTTGATCCCACTTTTTCAGCAGGTTCAATTTATCGCCTATCTTGATTTCCAGACCTCTGGGCACAGGTCTGTACCAACCTGGTTCGGGCATACCATCGGGCAGATACGTTTCGCCGGCGGCATAGGCGTTGGGTTCGTCGTGAGCATAGCGATATGCATGTCCATGACCGAGTTCTTTCATCAGTTTGGTGGGAGCATTGCGCAGATGCACCGGCACTTCGCGGCTCTTGTCCTGTTTGACGAAGGCGCGCGCCTGATTGTAGGCCATGTAGCCTGCGTTGCTTTTGGCTGCCACGGCCAGATAAATGACGGCCTGCCCCAAAGCCAGTTCGCCTTCCGGGCTGCCCAGGCGCTCATAGGTATTGGCCGCGTCGTTCGCGATCTGCAAGGCGCGGGGATCGGCCAAGCCAATGTCTTCCCAGGCCATGCGCACGATACGCCGCGCCAGATAACGCGGATCGGCACCGCCGTCCAACATGCGCGTCAACCAGTACAGCGCGCCGTCCGGGCTGGAGCCGCGCACCGATTTGTGCAAAGCCGAAATCTGGTCGTAGAAATTATCTCCGCCTTTGTCAAAGCGGCGGGCGTTCAAGGTCAGGGCCTGCTCGATAAAGGCGGCATCGATCTGGGCCACGCCGGCGGCTCCGGCAGCCGTGCTGCATTGCTCCAGCAAGTTCAGAAAACGGCGTGCATCGCCGTCGGCATAGCCGATCAGGGTGTCGATGGCCAGCTCATCGAATTGCAAATGCGACAGTGCCTTATCCTGCGCGCGCCTTAGAAGCTGGCGCAGTTCCTCGTCCGTCAGGGATTTGAGCACATAGACCTGGGCCCGCGACAGCAGGGCCGAATTGACCTCGAAGGAGGGGTTCTCCGTGGTCGCGCCAATGAACGTGACCAGCCCGCTTTCGGCGTAGGGCAGCAAAGCGTCCTGCTGGCTCTTGTTGAAGCGATGGATTTCGTCCACAAACAAGATAGTGCGCTTGCCCAGGCTAAGATTGCGCTCGGCCTGCTCCATAGCGGCGCGTATATCCTTGACCCCCGAGAACACCGCCGATAGCGCGATAAATTCACAATCGAAAGAGTGGGCGGTCAGGCGCGCCAGCGTAGTCTTGCCCACGCCGGGCGGCCCCCAGAAGATCATGGAGTGCGGTTTGCCGGACTGAAACGCCAAGCGCAACGGCCTGCCCGGTCCCAATAAATGAGACTGACCAATGACCTCGTCCAGCGTCTGTGGACGTAAGGCTTCGGCCAGAGGCGCAGCCGGCTCGACTTTGAACAGATCTTGCATCAGGGCATGGAGACGACATCAACGCCGGCAGGGGCCTTGAAGTCGAACGTACCGGCGGCAAAGCGTGGGTTAGATTGCAAACCGGTGAAATCAATGTATGTAGTCTGACCAAAAGAGTCTTTCAGCTCCAGCCGGCGCGGTTCACGCCCCTTAAAGCCAATATCCACATAGGCAAAGCCGGCATCGCTCTGGCGCGGCGTGGCGCGCAGCCAATCCAACCCGTCGCGGGCACCCTGGTCTTTAAGCTCGAAAGACTGTTCCAGGTTTCCCGTGCCAAACAGTATGGCTGCCGGGGACGCACCGATGGACTGATCCACCCCGCGCTGCGTGACCTGGGCCAGATCGGGATCGTACTGATACAGCTTTTTACCATCCGAGATAATCAGTTGTTCGTACGGACGCTGCACCTGCCATTTGAACTGGCCGGGACGCTGAAAGGCAAAGTCGCCCGACTGCGGCGCGCCTTTGGCTTGCCCTTGGGCATCGAGCGTGCGCTGGGAAAACTGCCCCTGGGCTGTCTGCACATTCTGCACAAAAGCGCGTAGTTGTTCGCTGGCCGAGGCGGCCAGCGTAAGGATAGGGGTCGCGGCCATGACCAGGCCGGCCATCAACATCTTAATTTTCATCGCTGGCACCTCCTGCGGGAACAAGAATTTCCCGATTGCCGTTAGGCTGCATGGCGGACACCAGGCCGGCCTGCTCCATTTGTTCCAACAAACGCGCCGCCCGGTTGTATCCGATGCGCAGATGACGCTGCACCGAAGAAATGGACGCGCGCCGATTTTTGATAATGACCTGCACTGCCTGATCGTATAAAGGATCGGACTCGGCATCGGCCATGCCAGTGACCGGATTCACACCGTCGCCCGTTTCACCTTCCAAGGCACCTTCAAGCAAACCTTCGACATAGTCGGGTTCGCCATGCTCCTTCAGGTGTTCCACCACGCGGTGGACTTCGTCGTCGCTGACAAACGCGCCGTGAACACGATTAGGCAGCCCAGTACCGGGCGGTAGATACAGCATATCGCCCTGGCCCAGCAAGGTTTCGGCCCCCATCTGGTCCAGAATGGTGCGCGAGTCGATCTTGGAGGACACCTGAAACGCGATACGGGTCGGGATATTGGCCTTGATCAAGCCAGTGATGACATCCACGCTGGGCCGCTGCGTGGCCAGAATCAGGTGTATGCCGGCCGCCCGCGCTTTTTGCGCCAGACGGGCGATAAGCTCTTCGATTTTCTTGCCCTGCACCATCATCAGATCGGCCAGCTCATCGATGATGACCACGATCATGGGCATGACAGACAAGGGCTCGGGCGCATCGGGCGTGAGCGAAAAGGGATTGGGGATGACTTCGTCGCGCTTTTGCGCGTCACGGATCTTGGCGTTGAAACCAGCCAGGTTGCGCACTCCCATCTTGCTCATCAGGCGATAGCGTTTCTCCATTTCGGCCACGCACCAGTTCAGCGCATTAGAGGCCAGACGCATATCGGTGACCACCGGGGCCAACAGATGCGGAATCCCTTCGTAGACGCTCATTTCGAGCATTTTTGGATCGATCAGGATCAGCCGCACATCGGCCGGATCGGCTTTATACAGCAAGGACAGGATCATGGCATTGATCCCGACCGATTTACCCGAACCCGTTGTACCCGCCACCAATAAATGCGGCATTTTGGCCAGGTCGGCCACCACCGGCTTGCCGGCAATATCTTTGCCCAGGGCCATCGTCAGCAACGACGCGCTGGCATGGTAGGTTTGCGAACCGACGATTTCTTCCAGGCGCACCATCTGGCGGCGCGGATTGGGCAGCTCCAGCCCCATCAGGTTTTTGCCGGGGATGGTTTCGACCACGCGGATGCTGACCAGGCTGAGCGCCCGCGCCAGGTCTTTCGCCAGATTGACGATCTGGCTGCCCTTGACGCCGGTGGCCGGCTCGATTTCGTAACGGGTAATGACAGGGCCGGCCTGTGCCGCCACAACAGTAACCGCCACGCCGAAATCGGACAGTTTCTTTTCGATCAGGCGGGACGTGAATTCGATGGTTTCCGGGGAAACGGTTTCCGTGCTTTGGGTCGCCGCATCCAGCAGAGACAAAGGCGGCAGATCGCCGGACTCGCCCGCTTGGCGCGGCGCTTTGAACAAGGTCTGCTGCTTTTCTTTTTCGACCCGTTCGGACTTGGGCACGGCCACAAATGCCGGTTCTATGCGCACCGGCTGTTCATGCACCAATTGTTCTTGCTTGGCCACTACGCTTTCGGTGCGCTCGGCACGCTTGACTTCGCCCACCCGTCTATCCTGACGGGCGGCACGCAAGGCCAGTACACGACGTATGCTGTTTTCAATGACGGCACCCAGACGCTCGGCCAACACCAGCCAGGAGAAACCAAAGAACAAGCTGGAACCGACGGCTACCAGGGCCAGCAGCACCAGGGTTGCGCCTCCGGCACCAATGGCGGTCGCCAGCAATTGCCCAAACAGCTGCCCCAACTGCCCGCCTGCTCCGGCCGGCAAGCCCAGACGAGTGCCAAACTCCTTGAAGAACAGCGCTTCGCACCCCATCGAGCCCAGAAACAGCAAGAAAAAACCAATGCCTGTTTCCCAACGCACGCGGGGCAGGACATCGGCACCTTTACTATTGGGCAAAAGCAGCGCCGTCAAGCGATAAAAACCTACGCCGACGCGCTGCACCAGCAGCACCACCCACAACCAGGCCGACATCCCGAACAGGAACAGTAAAAAATCAGCAATATGGGCACCGAAAATACCGCCACCATTTTGCGTGGCACCGGCATGCACCGAGTGCGACCAACCCGGATCGCCCGGGTCCCAGGTGGCCAGCACCAGTCCCAGCCAGGCTGCCAGGGCGGCGAAGATGATCCACCGCGCTTCACGCAGTAGACCCGTCAAACGTACTTGCAGAGCCGAAGGCCCGTTACGCACGTTTTTCGATGACCGGGAGGGACGAGGGGATGTTGCGGGTATTCTTGCCATGGACTCATTATAATTGGAGATCGTCTTTTTCGGATTTTCTGTGATGTCGACTACAAAACACGCAAAAGTACTTATTCTGGGTTCGGGCCCGGCCGGATATACAGCAGCCGTCTATGCCGCCCGCGCCAACCTTCAGCCCGTACTGGTCACAGGCATGGAACAAGGCGGCCAACTGATGACCACCACTGACGTGGACAACTGGCCGGCCGATGCGCAAGGCGTGCAAGGCCCCGATCTTATGGCACGTTTCCAGGCCCATGCAGAACGATTCGAAACAGAATTGGTCTTTGACATGGTGACCTCGGTAGATCTGAAGCAGCGACCTTTCGTGCTGAACGGCGACAGCGGCACGGTCTACACCTGCGACGCCCTGATTATCGCCACGGGCGCATCGGCCCAATACCTGGGCCTGCCGACCGAGCAAGAGTTCATGGGCCGCGGCGTATCGGGCTGTGCCACATGCGACGGTTTCTTTTACAAGAACCAGGATGTCATCGTGGTGGGCGGGGGCAATACTGCCGTAGAAGAAGCCCTGTACCTGTCCAACATCTGCAAGACCGTCACTCTGGTGCACCGTCGCGACACCTTCCGCTCCGAACCCATCCTGACCGACAAGCTGATGGACAAGGTGGAAAACGGTAATATCCAGCTTAAGCTGCACAGCGAATTGCAGGAAGTGTTGGGCGATGCCTCCGGCGTCACCGGCGTGCGTCTGAAGAATAATCAGACCAACACCACCGAGGACCTGGATGTGACCGGTGCTTTCATTGCCATCGGCCACAAACCCAACACCGGCATTTTCCAGGGCCAGCTAGATATGCACGACGGCTACATCACCACGCGCAGCGGTCTGCAAGGCATGGCTACCATGACCTCGGTGCCTGGCGTGTTTGCTGCTGGCGATGTGCAAGATAATATTTATCGTCAAGCGATTACCAGCGCCGCCACCGGCTGCATGGCCGCCCTGGACGCACAGCGCTGGCTGGATGAAAACAAGTAAGCCCCGCGCCGTGGGCAATAGCCTGGCCGACCTGAAAAAACTGCAGCATCAGGTCCGCCGGGCAGACCAGCCCACGCCCGAACCTGCCCGCCCCCAGCGCCGACAGCGCCCGCGTCCCCCCGACCCAGGCCAAAAGCCGACACGGCATCGCCTATCTGCCTTACAGGCCACACCGGAACCTGCCTCCGCCCTGGCTCCTGAAGATCTGGGCTTGCTGCAACGCTCTTTGCGTGACGTCGCACCGCTTAAAAAACGCGGTTCCAGCGTAACGCTGTCGCGCCCTGCGGCCACTGCAGAGCTATTGGAACAACGACGCCGCCACGCGGTAGGCGAACCGATCAAGCCTCCGGCCCTGCCGGCCGCGTCCGACCAGTACGTGGGCATCAAAGGCGAACGCAACGACAGGCAGCACCTGCGTCCGGGTTGCGGTACTGATGTCCTGCGCGATCTGGAGCGCAATCGCTGGCCCATCGAATCCAGCCTGGACCTGCATGGAGCCGATCTTGAACAAGCTCGCGACCGACTGGACAATTTCCTGCGCTCCTGTCTGGAACACGGGGTACGCTGCGTGCGCATCGTACACGGAGCCGGCTATGGTTCACGCGATGGGGAACCTGTGCTTAAACATACCGTGCGACGCTGGCTGACCCAACTGCCAAGCGTGCTGGCCTTTATGGAATGTGCCCCCAACGAAGGGGGCGACGGCGCGGTCAAGCTGGTGCTGCAAGCACCGCCGCCCGGCCAGCTCGAACGGAGTTGACCGTTTATCGTCCACATCTGGGCCAGACATCAAAAAAGCCACCCTTACGGGTGGCTTCTTCTTGTTGTTGTTATGTTGTACTGCCTATTGCTTTTATAATGGCGACCAATCAGTGTCGGTCTTGTTGCCTGCTTAAGCGGGCTTTGTCTCCTCACCTGCATGAAACGTATTGTGCCCCAATTATGACAATGTCACACCTAGGGAATGCACTGATACCGCCTCAAACAGAACTAAGAAGGCACCTTTCTTTTTAAGCTTAAATTATTATTTTCCTGCTGACTGCGCCTTCAAAGCACGCCTCAAAAAAACCTGCATTTCTTTTTCCGCCTGCTTGTCACCGTGACGGCGCGCCACCTCCAGCCCTTGCTCCAGCGCATGTTGTGCCTGTGTCGGCTGGGCACTGTCCAATAAGACCCGTCCCAACTGTTTCCAGGCTGCCGTATAGTTCGCGTCCATGCAAACGGCACGGCGCAGGTGCTCCTCGGCCATCGCCAAGTCGCCCTCGGCAAGACAGGCATTGCCCAGACCCAGACGCAACAAGGCGCTATCCTTGCCCGCCGCCAGCAGTTTTTCCAATCCTTCACGCATGCGCTTACCCCTTTCTGATGTGATGCCCTGGCCCAGACAAACATGACACCCGGCACCGGAACGGACAGAACAGTAAAAAAGCCGCCGACCTGCAAGGCCGACGGCTTTTTCTGTATCGAGCAGGCACAATGGCCCGCAACGATTACATGTTTTCGATCATGACTTCGCCGAAACCGGAGCACGACACCTGAGTGGCGCCTTCCATCAGGCGGGCAAAGTCATAAGTGACCTTGCGGGACGTGATGGATTTTTCCATGCTGGCAATGATCAGGTCGGCCGCTTCGGTCCAGCCCATGTGACGCAGCATCATTTCGGCGGACAGGATCAGCGAACCGGGGTTCACGTAGTCCTTGCCGGCGTACTTAGGCGCTGTGCCGTGCGTGGCTTCGAACATGGCCACGGAGTCGGACAGGTTCGCGCCGGGAGCAATGCCGATACCGCCAACCTGGGCAGCCAGAGCGTCGGAGATGTAGTCGCCGTTCAGGTTCAGTGTGGCGATGACATCGTATTCGGCAGGACGCAGCAGGATCTGCTGCAGGAAGGCGTCGGCAATCGAATCCTTGACCGTGATCTCGCGACCGGTCTTGGGATTCTTGAATTTGCACCATGGGCCGCCGTCGATCAGTTCAGCACCGAATTCCTTCTGGGCCAGAGCATAAGCCCAGTCGCGGAAGCCGCCTTCGGTGAACTTCATGATG
>JQGF01002034.1_pt1 | contig 11777 bp, 9 predicted proteins | sample 210201 | NCBI WGS metagenome assembly JQGF01 (sample SAMN02947780, study PRJNA257236) | wastewater metagenome | biome: Domestic wastewater sediments; material: Domestic wastewater soil sediments and water; isolation source: domestic wastewater sediment treated with ammonia and hydroxylamine at...
GAGCCAGTGCAAACCATGCAGCTGCGGCACGATGACGTATAAAAAACCCTTGACTGGGTCCAGGGCCAGGGCAAGCGTCCAACTCCCCAGCCACAGTCCGTACTGCGCCAGGCAATAGCCCCAGACACCCGGCCAGTGTCGGCGCAGGCGGCCCAGCCAGGCATAAATTGCCGGATACAGCGCAAGCACGGCTTCAAAGGGGTGCATCAACCAGCCCAGCGCGTCGTTGGTATCGCCACGCCAGAAGCGGTAGGTACGAGCCACGTCTTTTTGTCCATGTTTATAGCGATGATGATTGCAGCCATGCGCCGGCCAGAACACGCAAGCGGGATGGCCCTGTAACAGGGTCAGCCAGAAATCCGTCAGGCGATTGGGCAGACGGCCTCGCCACATGCGCACATGATGATGATTGTGGTTGATGACACCCATACCCAGTGTCAAAAACAGCAGCAAGCCATACAGAATCCAGGAGAAGCCACCCCGCCACAAAGCGACCACCACGACCGGGTAGACAATCAGGTACAGCAGGCTTTGCCAGTCACGCGGGTGACGTAAACGCCACGCAGCACTCATCCCCGCGCCTCCTCGGGGCGATCAGGCAGGCGCGTGCCAAACAGGCGGTCCATGAAACTGAACTGAAACCCATAGTTCCCGTTGTACTGGGCATGATGACGCTGGTGACGACGACTGGCGGCCAACCAGTTCCGGCTGGAGACATGGGGGAAAAAATCGTAATTGGAGTGGCCTATGCAATTGAAAAACAGGCTGAACAGGGGCACCGACAAGAGCGACCAGAAGCTGAAATCATGCACAACCATCGGCAACAGAATCACATTGCCCAGCATCAGAGATTCAAGCGGGTGAAAGCTGTAGGTGGAAAACGGCGTCACCACCACAGAAGAATGATGCGGGCCATGATAACGACGCAACCAACGCGTGTGCAGCAAACGGTGATTCACCCAGAAATGCACATCGTTCCAGATCATCAGGGCCAGAATTTCCAAGGCAATGCGGGTGGCGCTGGCGTCCGGCGTCAACCGCGCCCAGCCCAATTGCAGCAGCCCCCAGGGGAACACCATGCCCAGGCCGAAAATCAGAATGGCCGATCCCGACTGCTTCAGTTCCCGGCGCAGTTGACCGGGCCGCAACGGACGCGTATCGAGAGGACGCCCCCAGCCCACAGCCGGCAAGAGCCATCGTGTCAGCGCCAGGGTTACCAGTGCAAACAGCAGGTAGATGCCGCCGAAAAACAATAAGCCCACGCCCATTACCTGCCAGACGCTCAAGGCCTGAAAAGCCTGCCCCATTCCACTCTCTACGTAACAAAATGTGCTAATGCTAGCGCGGTCAGAAAAATCACGTTTGTTAATTTAGTTACTAATTGCTTGCCGCCGTCCAGGCGGCCCACGCCAGGCCGATTTGCGGCAGCCCGGCGCGGGAACAACAGCCGTGTACTTTTGCTCCGTGGCAGTGCCATTGAGAAGCCGGTACTCACCCAGGGCGCCTGTGTGAGGAATACACAACACAGCAGAACTTGATCTTGCGCTTGCCTTGAACTTGTCCGCATACGATATACTGAGTCGTCACAGACTTTCCCTAGACACCATGAGACGTTGGTTCGTCGTCGTCTTACTTCTCATCCTACCCCTGCAGGCTTACAGCTCTCACTACCACGCAACCGTGCAAGGTGGTCAGTCCGCCTTATTCGCTCAACACGAATCGGATGCGGCCGAGCCTGTGGACCACCGAGTCAAATCCGGAAAGCATCCTTTGCAGCAGCTCAGCGCCATTTTGGCGCATACGCCCATGCAACAGTACGCTGACCATGCGGATACCCCTTTGCCCTGCCCGGTTCAGTCGTTCTGGCTGCATGCCTGGCCTTCGGCTTGCCCGCCTTATTCCCTGCCCGCTATTTGCTGCGAATTCGCCCCCGAGCATCGTCCACCACGAGTCTGACTCCTGACGCGCCCCTGCGCCCTGCTTGTTTTGCGTTTTTGCACTTATTTCTCTGTCTAACAGGACAACATCATGGAATGGCTACTCGATCCCAGCATATGGGTCGGCTTATTAACTCTGGTGGTGCTGGAGATTGTTCTCGGCATCGACAACCTGATCTTTATCGCGATTCTGGCCGATAAACTTCCCCCGCATCAGCGTGACCGTGCTCGCCTGATCGGCCTGTCTCTGGCGCTGATCATGCGTCTGGGTCTGCTGACCATCGTCTCCTGGCTGGTTACCCTGACCACGCCGCTGTTCTCCATTGGCCCGCTCAGTTTCTCGGGGCGCGACCTGATCTTGCTGCTGGGTGGCCTGTTCCTGCTGTTCAAGGCCACCAGCGAGCTGCATGAGCGTCTGGAAGGCGGCAGTCACCACGCCAGCACCAACAAGGCTTACGCCAGCTTTGGTGTGGTGGTGGCGCAAATTGTGGTGCTGGATGCCGTGTTCTCCCTGGATGCGGTGATTACCGCCGTGGGTATGGTGGACGAACTGCCTGTCATGATGACGGCCGTTATCATCTCCATCGGTTTGATGATCTGGGCCTCCAAACCACTGACCACCTTCGTGAACAATCACCCCACCGTGGTGGTGCTGTGCTTGAGCTTCTTGCTGATGATTGGTCTGACGCTGACCGCCGAAGGCCTGGGCTTCAAGATCCCGAAAGGTTATCTGTACGCCGCTATTGGCTTTTCCATCCTGATCGAGTTCTTCAACCAGATTGCCCGCCGCAGCCTGCTGCGTTCGGAGTCGCGCCGCCCTTTGCGTGACCGTACCGCCGAGGCCGTGCTGCGCATGCTCAGCAACCGCAAGCATGAAGACAAGGATGAAAGTGGCAGCGAGGGCCAGCCGGATCTGGATGAACAGACCTTCCGCACCGAAGAGCGCAATATGGTCAGCGGTGTACTCAGTCTGGCCGAACGCCCCATCCGCTCGCTGATGACCCCTCGCCAGGAAATCACCTGGCTGAACATCGAAGACACCACCGACACCTTGCGTCAACAGTTGCGCGCGACCCCCCACAGCTTTTTGCCCGTCTGTCAGGGAGATCTGGACCAGGTCGTCGGTGTAGCGCGCGCCAAGGACCTGCTGGCGGATCTGGACGAGTATCCACAGGTCAAGCTGTGGCCGGATCTGCGTGAACCCATCATCGTGCACGAGCACACCGATGTGCTGAGCGCGATTGCCATGCTAAAGCAGTCCAACGGCCAATTCGTGCTGGTCACTGACGAGTACGGCGCCATTGAGGGCTTGCTGACACCCATCGACATTCTGGAAGCGATTGCCGGCGAGTTCCCGGACGAGGACGAGCAGCCTGCCATCCAGCAGATCGGCCCCAACCTGTGGCAGGTGGACGGCAGCATAGATCTGCTCTTGCTGGCCCAGGCGGTCGAAGCAGACGATCTGCTCCTGAAAGACAACAGCTTTAACTCGGTCGCCGGTTTCCTGCTGGAGCGTCTGGACTCCCTGCCCACCGTGGGCACGGTCGTTGAAGCTGAGGGCCTGCGCTTTGAAATTACCGAAGTCAGCCAGCGTCGTATCGCCACGGTACACGTCAGCCGCTTGCACGTAGCGGAGCAAGCGCAGGAATAAGGGCGACCACGCTACACAGCGGCCGTACTGGAGCGGGTCTGCAGGAACGCCTCCAGGTCGCAAGCAAACAAGGCCAGGGTATTACCCTGGCCTTGTTACCTATGACAGGCATCCTCTGCGCTGTATGTAGCTCTTGTTGTTCACGAATGCCGGCAGCGACCGGCATTCGCTGCCCTGTTGTGACGAGGACAAGGGGGGCGTACCAAAATCAGGCGCGACTTAGCAGAGCAATCCCGCCGGGAAGACGCATTGCATCCAGACCGTAGAGCTGCTGCAAGATGTCCAGCGCCTCCGACAAATTATCCAGACTGACCCCGAAGCTGACCAGGATAGAACCCAAGGACGCGTCCCGTAGAATCACGTGCCCGGCCCAATATCGGTTCAGCTCGGCCACCACCTGGGACAAGGGCTGTTCATGAAAGACCAGCCGGCCCTGGCGCCAGGCAGGAAAATCCTTCTCCAGAACGGTTTGCACCGCGCTGATGGTGTGGCGTCCGTAGACCAGCCTCTCGCCGGCCGCCAGACGATAACCCTGTCCACCGAAATCCACCTGGGCGCTGCCTGACAAACACGTCACCTCGGTTTCGCCATTCACATAACGAATATTGCTGCGGCCGTTAAAAGTCTGAATGGACCCGGCACCAGCAAACACGGTACAGACCGATGCCGAACGTTCGGACTGGCGCACTTCCACTTCGCCCTCAAGCAAGGCCACGACCCGGCCCAGATGTGGATCATCGCTGACATTCAAACGACTGCGCGTATTCATGTCCAGCCAGACATGATCGAGCAACTGCACGCGCCGCTGCTCACCCGCACCGGTACGGTAATCGGCACGCAAATCTGCCAGCGAGGGCCACAGTTGCAACGGTGGCCTGGCGACCAGGTATAAACCGCCACCCAGCAGCAGGCCGCCCAGCAAGGCACGGCGCAAAGGCCGATGGCCACGTTTTTGGGTCAGCTTGGCCTCACGTAGCCAGTCTTCGCGATGCTGGGGCATGGCATCCCACAGTTCGCGAGCATGAGCAAAGGCGGACGCATGGGAAGGGCTGCGGCCACACCAGCGGCGCAGCTCCCGAGCCTGACGAGAGGTCAGCGAGGACGTTTTCAGGCGGCTGACCCAAGCTCGTGCCTCTTTGTGCAAGGTGTCTTCATCCAGATTCAAGGCAGTAGCGGGGTTCATCAACAATGAGTAAAAAAACGCGACACACCGGTCGCAGAGCGTCATCCAAACGTTTTATCCCGTCGTTTAAACGGATAAAAAGCGAAATTCAACGGTAAGCGTAAATTGTCGGAAACTGCGGGGCCCATCGTCAAGCAATAGGCCGTCATAAAGGGTAAAGCCTAGGTTTGGCAGCACTGCATCACCTGCTGGCGCAACCAGGCGTGGGCAGGGTCAGTGTGGCGGCGACGATGCCAGACCTGCTGAAACAAGACGGGGGGAATGGGCAGGGGGGGCTGGAAAAACACCAGTCTGGCCTGATCGCGTAAATGCTCGGCACTACGACTGGAGACTGTCAGGATCAAGTCCGTGCCCTCCAGCACCTGGGCCGCTGCACTCCAGTGCGGCAAGGAAAGCACAATCTGCCGGTGCAGGCCATGCTGGCTCAAGGCCTTGTCGACCTCGCTCTCGCCGCCGGGGCGCATGGCCAGCAACACATGTGGACGCTGCAACCACTCGTCCAGGCCCAGGGGCTGCCCGCCGCTCAGGCTGGCTTGATCGGCGATGCAGATCAAATGCTCATCAAACAAAGTCTGCGCCTGCAAGCTGGCCGCCATTTCCGAGAACACGCCAAAGGCCAGATCAATCTCACCATCACTGAGTTGGGCCAGCATGGCCTCGCGGCTGGCCTGGCTTACCGCCAGCCGAATCCCCTGTGCCTGCTGCCGTAAACGTCGCATCAGGGGGGGCAGTACGATTTGCGCACCGTAATCAGACATGGCCAGACGAAATTCACGTTGCTCGCTGACCGGGTCAAAGCCACCCGTATCCAGCAAAGCATTGAGCTGCTGCAAAGCCTGTTCCAAGGGACGCTGCAATTGCAGCGCCATCGCTGTCAGCTCCAGCCGCGAGCCTCGACGTATCAGCAAGGGATCGTTAAACACCTGGCGCAAGTGCGCCAAGGCGTGACTGACCGCAGGTTGGCTTTTATGCAGTCGATGGGCAGCACGCGTCACATGCTGCTCCGTCAACAAGGCATGCAGGCTTAGCATCAGATTCAGGTCTATACGACGTAGCTCATCCATAGAACGAATAATGACTGTGCACACTATCAATTTCAATAAGTTTTACGAATAGTGCAAGATAAGGTTTTAGCTTCTATGGAGAGTTGTCTATGTCCGGTACCGCTTTGATAAGCCTGTTCGTGGCTGTTTTTGCGGGAACGGTGGTGCCGTTCCAGGCTGCCAGCAATGCCGTCCTGGGAAAAATGCTAGGTCACCCGCTCTGGGCCACGCTCGTGTCCCTGTGCATCAGCGCCGCCTTGGTTCTGCCCACGCTTTGGCTGATGCGCGCCCCCGCACCGGTGACCGCACAATTGGCCCAGGCGCCCTGGTGGGTTTGGACGGGCGGAATTGGCGGGGTGATCTACATCAGCGCGGCCTTGATCCTGACCCCACGAATGGGCGCGGCCAGCTTTATTGTGTGCGTCGTGGCCGGGCAAATGCTCAGCTCCATGCTGATCGACCACTATGGCCTGATGGGTTTGAATCCCCGTCCCGTACCTATGGGCCGCATCCTGGGCGTGCTGCTGATTCTGGCCGGAATGGGACTGGTGCAATGGTTTACCCCCTCGGCACCCACCGGCAAGGCCTCGGGCCCAGACGCCACAGCCGAGCACGGCGAAGCTCTGCCAGAGAATCAGGCGATAGCCCGAGAGTCGCCAACCAACACGCCGCCCCGCGCCTGAAGCCGACTCAGGCCCGCTTGCACTGAGAACGGAACTGGCTGCACCACCAAAAACCGGCTGACAAGGCCGCTGCCGCCAGCATGCCCAGCGCCAGCAACAAACCGCTCTCAAACAGGAGCGGGGCCACTACGCCGGACACGGTAGCAAACAAGAGCATTTGCCAGGCACTTTGTACCGAGGAGGCCAGGCCGCGCATGCTGGGAAATGTCCCCAACGTCACCACGGTCATGCCTGGCAAGGCCATGGACATGCCAAAGGCATAGACAAAAATCGGCATCACCGCCCAGGGCACCTCTGCCTGAAACAGCAGGTTGTACACCGCGTTAAATGCCGCCCCTCCCAGCATCAAGCCCAGGCCCAGGCGGATCATGCGCGCCGGGGCCAGCTTCTCGGCAAAACGCGCATTGATTATCGAGCCACCCAGCATGCCACCAATAAAGGGCAGAAACAGCCAGGCAAATGCCGTCTCCGTCAGTCCCAATACGCCAATCACAAAGCTGGCTGCCGACGAAATGTACAAGGCAAAACCGCCAAATGCGAAGGCAATCGCCGAGATCGCCAACACAAAGCGGCCATTGCTCAAAGCGCGCACGTAATTAGCCAGAATAACCCCCAACTTCAAGGGCTGACGGGAGGCCACGGGCAAGGTTTCAGGCAACTGGCGCCAACACACGGCGATCAGCGCGACGCTCAGCACCGTAAGCATCCAAAATACCGAGCGCCAGCCCGAGTAGCTGCTTAAGTAGCCGCCCAACACGGGAGCAATCGCCGGAGCCAGGCTGAACACCATCGTGATATGGGCAAACAAACGCTGGGCCGTGACGCCCTGCACACAGTCTCGTGCCAGGGCCTGGCCTACCACCCGGCCCGCTCCCGCTGAACAGCCTTGCACCATACGGAAAAACAGCAGCCAGGAAAAACTGGGGGCCAGTGCAGAGCCAATCGAACCGATCAGAAACAGGATCAGGGAGGCCAAAATCACGGGGCGACGTCCAAAACTGTCAGACAACATGCCCCAGAACAGGCTCATGAAAGCAAAACCGAACAGATACAGACTTAAGGTCTGCTGAACCATTGACTGGTCAACAGAAAATTCGACACCAATGCGGTGAAAGGACGGCAGATAGGCATCGGTAGCAAAAGGCCCCAGCATCGCCAACGCCGCCAACACCAAGGTCAGCTTGCGGTAATTCATAGATAGCTTTGGAAAACAGGGAGGGCGCCAGACAACAGCGCAGGGATAGGGGCATGGTACCCCTTAACCGGACCGTACGGACACCTCCGTACGGAGCATAGTGTATCAAACGCCCCAGACAGGATCGAATCCCTGGGAGGCGCCCGGGCCAACGCGCTGACACCGGGATTAACAACCGGTTCAGCGCTTGCCGGGCGAGGGTGTTCCAAACGCCTCGCGGCTGGTCTGCCCAAAGCCGCTTTGGTGCAAAAGACTGCGTTCAATAAAGCGGCTGACTTGAGAGCGCACTTCCGGCAGCCAGGGCCCTTGGTCGAACACCTGTGGAAACTTCATGCTGAACCAGGCGTACAGACTGATCTGCTTGCTCAACAATTCGGCATCCTCCAGACGCGAGGGACTGGCCGACTTCAGCCAGGAGGGCGCCGGGGGCAGGGCCATCGGCCGTTGCGCCACATAGGCCGACAGGCAACGTTTGAAATAATCCAGCTCGGTATCTTTATCCACCGAGACCGGCGCACAGGCAAAGGTGAACTTCTCGCGCAACTCCAGTTTCGGTGCCAGGCGGTCCACCCAAAAACCCAGCTCGATGGCATCTTTCAGGCCGGCCGTCTGGAACAAAGGACTGTCTGAGGCCACCTTCTGGGCAAAATACTGCAACACCGCGCCAATATTGTTGTTATCCAGCAAAGCCGCCAGCGCCTGGACATGCTCGGGGCTGGGCGCGATGGGCAAACGCAGATCCACACTGGGTGCCTCAGTTTGCAGTTGCGTACGGATGTGGTTCAAGTCCTGCTTATCCATCGCCCCCACATACCCTTTGGGGTACAGACCGTAGCGGCCGGCACGGCCGGCAATCTGGCGGATTTCGGTGGCGTTCAGGACGCGCATGGAGCGGCCATCAAACTTGTGCACCGTGGAGAACAGCACACGGCGAATCGGCAGGTTCAGACCCATGCCGATCGCATCGGTCGCCACCAGCACATCGGCCTCGCCTTGGGAAAAGCGCTCGGACTCGGTACGGCGCACTTCCGGAGCCAGCGCACCATAGATCGTGGCCACTTTCCAGCCTTGGGCGCGGTAGCGGGCACTCAAGGTCAACACATCTTTACGGGTGAAGGCCACCACCGCATCGCCCTTGGACACTCCCTGCGCTTCACGCTGACGATCCTTGCGGCCACGCCAGGCGGCAGGTTGACGCCCTTGTCTGCCCGTGGCGGGCGGTGGCTCAACCGGATAAGGCATCACTTCCAGTGGCGTCTTGCGTTCGGTAAATTCCAGCTCCATGGTCTCTTCCATGGAGCGCACCAGCCGCTCACAAGGGCGCAACACCGAGGCATCGCCACACACAAACAGGGTACGGGCCGGAACACCGACCAAGGCTGCCGTCCAGGCCCAGCCACGCTGCTCGTCTTGCAGCATTTGAATCTCGTCCAGGACGGCCACGCGCACTTCCATCGTGGGGTCCATCATCTCGACCGTGCAGGCGGTGTGCTGGGCGCCGGGCACCATCACGCGCTCCTCGCCCGTCACCAGATTGCAGGGGATGCCCGCATTCATCAAGCGATCGCGCACTTCCATGGCCAGCAGGCGCAAGGGCGCAAGGTAAACCCCCGAGCGGGCCTCCATCAACGCTTCCAGGGCCTCGTGAGTCTTGCCCGAATTGGTCGGCCCCAAACGAAACACCAGGTGACGTCGTATGCCACGAGCCAGACTGAACATTTCCGGGAAATCGCCCAGACGCATCAAGTCCTGGGCACGCTGCTGCTCCACACTCTCCAGAATGCGGCGCACCGGGCCATTGAGCAGACGCTTCTCAAAATCTCCGGCCTCGATTTCCTTTTGCTCGATGCCCTCTTCCAAGGCCATGCGCAAGGCCTTGGCCAGTTCCAGAAACGACGAGCCATCAATCAGGGGGCGCTGGGTTTGCAAAAACGCATCCAGCGAATCTTCCAGACGCTGGGAGAGACGGTTTTGAGCCGCCGTATTGAACAGGACCGCCACGCGCGCCGGCAGACGATCCAGCTCCGAGCCGGTACGCGGCAAAGGCACAGCCGCCTGCATGCGTACATTGGCGCGCCAATGCTGACGCTCGCCCGCTACGGGCACATTCACCGCCAGCCACACATCCTTGTGCCACCACAGACGTAACGGATCTTCCGGGTCGAGCTCGTAATCGCACGCTTCCTGCGTCCTGATCCGGTTCAGTACTTGTTGCTGACGCCATTGCGTGCGGGCGCGGTCAGCGGCTCGCTGATACTGCGCTCGTTCACGATTGCTCAGGGTACTGGCGTGCTGTTCTCGCCATTGCTCAATCTGGCTTTGATCTATCGCAGCCAGTAAATCCGGATGATGGGCGACGCGGTCACGCCCTCCAGCGGCTGCGCTGCGCACTTCCAGCTTGGTACTGGGCAAACGGCGGTCCGCCAGCCACAGCTCATACTCCTGACGGGTAATCCCCAGCAAGGCCATGGTTTCTTCGGAACCGATACACTCCTGCTCCCAAGCCCAACGTTGCTGGCGCTGCTCACGCTGACGTTCCTGACGCTGGGCTTGTGCCTGCAACAGAAACTCCTGCTGCTGGGCATCCAGCTTGAATTCCTGGGTCAACACAGCGGCGCTGGCATTACGGCCATACACCGTCAGGAACCAATGAGCAGGCTCACCGGCTTGCAGGCCCTCAAAAGCCTCCAGGGTAATGCGTTGCGGCTCGCAACCTTGCTCTTTTAACCATGCCGTCAAACGCTCCTGTGCGTGATCGAACTTGCGCTGCTTGTCGCTTTGTTCTTTTTGCCGCGCCTGTTCACGTTCTTTCTGGGCCTGCTCCCAGCGCTGACTACGCTGCTCGCGGTCGCGCTGTTCAGCCTGTAACTGCCACAAATAGGTTTGTGCCAAGGGCAAGCTCTGCCAGGCCTGCAGCAGCGCTTGCAAACGTGGTCCACGCTCAGCTTCCGGCCAGTTCTCGCTCAAGGGCAAAGACTGGGACGCGATCGCCCCGGCCAAGCGGCCGCGCTGTTCAAGCAGTTGCTCACGCAAGGCTTCATACGCATCCGCTTCCAGCTTGTCCACGCTCATCTGATAGAGCAAGCGCAAGATGCCAATCACAAGCTCGGGCACCCCTTGGGACGCCAGACGCTGGTCCGCATCCTTCAAACCCAGTTCGGCAGCGATGATCTGATTGAAAAAAGCGGCATCCTGCGGCAGGCGCCAGGCTTTCAGCCATATCCGCCGTATGCCTGACCGGTCCTGATAACGCGCTTTCTTGGCGACCTGACGAGCCACGCCTTCCAGGCGCGGGTAGTCCAGCCACTGCGCATGCAGTAATAAACCCTCGCGCTCGGAGGGGGAAAACGACGGGGCTGAACTGGACGAAGCGCGCTGCGCGACCATAAAGGAAAAAACCTGGAAAGGCGATGAAGAAAAAGGCGCAAAGCCTGGGGCTGCGCAGGCCGACTTGGCGTCACGCCTGCGGTCGAACGACCCTGCCCAAGCTCACGGGCCATGACCGGTGCATTATACGGAACCGCCGCCGCAAGCTGATTCCGGAACCTGGAACGGTCTTTTTATACCGTCAACCCCTGCGATAAAAAATGATTGTAAGACAATAAGTTTTGCAGACAACACGACGGCTGCCTTACTGCGAGCATAACGGAGCCCGCCACATGCTCGACAGCTTTACCCGCGACCACATGCTGACCTTGCTCAATGCCATGCGCATACGCAGCATCGCCAGCACGATCACCTGTTTCGACATCGCCTTCCCGCTGTCCAAGAACTTGACCGGCATTGTCCTGACCATCAACACCCCCGAGCACCAACTCTATGCTTTCTACCTGAACCTGAGCGACATCATGCTGCCGGGTCTGGGCGTGTTCCTATGGATGCTGTACTGGGCCAGGGTGGAAGCCACCCGGGCGGTTGAAGACAACTACAGCCCTGTCTGATTTCATGGCCATCATGATCCGAGTGAACGTCATACTGGCCCGACGCAACCTCAAGACCCGCAAGTTGGAACAGGAAATCGGCATTACCGAACAGAATCTGTCCTTGCTCAAATCCGCCAAGGACAAGGGAGTACGCTTCGAAAC
>JQGF01000545.1_pt1 | contig 11762 bp, 7 predicted proteins | sample 210201 | NCBI WGS metagenome assembly JQGF01 (sample SAMN02947780, study PRJNA257236) | wastewater metagenome | biome: Domestic wastewater sediments; material: Domestic wastewater soil sediments and water; isolation source: domestic wastewater sediment treated with ammonia and hydroxylamine at...
GGCCAACGGCCGCGCCCGCGCTCTGGGTGACACCACCGGTTTCGTCAAGGTGCTGGCCGATGCCAAGACTGATGAGGTCCTGGGCGTACACATCGTCGGTCCCGTGGCCTCCGAGCTGGTGGCTGAAGCGGTTGCCATCATGGAATTCCGTGGCGCATCCGAAGATATCGCCCGTATTTGCCATGCACACCCAACCCTGTCCGAAGCTCTGAAAGAAGCGGCTCTCGCAGTGGATAAGCGCGCTCTGAACTTCTGATAGACTTTCAGGGTGTTGTGGGAAAAGGGCGGGCACAGTCTCGCCCTTTTTTTCGCCACCAAAGGCTGTTCACGTCAGTCTGGCAGGGCTGGCATGTGTGTGATAGTGACCGCGCTGCAAGGCTCAGGGCCTGCCTTAATAGCCGTGCTGCGGCGGGCCGCAGCGCAGGCTGGCAGATCACTACCTGTCCTGGACAGGTTCTTTTATTTTCAGTGCTATGAATGTTCGCGAGTATTACCATCAGGCCCTAGCAGAAAAAGGCTACCGTGCCGACCAGGCGCAAGAGCAGGCTATTGAGCGGCTGCAACGCTATTACGACGAGTGGGTGGCCTATCGCAAGATGCGATCCAGCGCCTTGCGCCGTATGTTCTCCCGCCCGGAGGTGCCGCGTGGGGTGTACTTATGGGGAGGCGTAGGACGTGGCAAGAGCTTCCTGATGGACGCTTTCTACCTGACAGTGCCGCTCAAGCGTAAAACCCGGATTCACTTTCATGAATTCATGCGCGGCGTGCACAAAGAGCTCAATCAGGTCAAGGGCATGAGCGACCCGCTGGACGAGGTCGCCAAACGTATCGCCAAGCGTTATCGCCTGATCTGTTTTGACGAGTTCCATGTTTCGGACGTGGCTGACGCCATGATTCTGTACAAGCTGCTGCTGGGCTTGTTCGAGCGCGGCACATCCTTTGTGATGACGTCCAACTACGAGCCCTCCACGCTGTATCCGGAAGGTCTGCACCGCGACCGCATTCTGCCCGCCATTGCGCTGATCCAGAAGAACATGGATATCATGAACGTGGATACCGGCGTGGATTACCGTCGTCGTGCGCTGGAACAGGTGAAAACCTATCTGACGCCCTTGGGGCCGGAGACCACCGCAGAGCTGCAATCCATGTTCACCGCCCTGTCTGACACGGCTCCTCAAGAGCCTGTGCTCAGTATCGAAAATCGGGATGTGAAAGCGGTGGCCTTGTCCGGCTCGGCCGTGTGGTTCGATTTCGAAACCCTGTGCGTGAGCCCACGCTCACAGAACGACTATCTGGAACTGGCCAATCGTTTCCAGACTGTGATCCTGTCCGATGTTCCCCGTATGACGGCCCGTGATGCTTCTGCCGCACGGCGTTTCACCTGGCTGGTCGATGTTTTTTACGACCACAAGGTCAAGTTTATTATGTCCGCGGCGGTGCCCGAGGAACAGTTGTATGTGGATGGCCCCATGGCTAATGAATTTCACCGTACTGTCTCGCGGTTGATGGAAATGCAATCGCGCGAGTACCTGGAGTCAGAACGGCGCCAGGCAGTTATTTTGTAGGAATGGGGTGCGGCCCTGGCCCGGGCACCTGATTCCTGACCCTGACACGTAGTTTTATAAGCGTATTTTTTATCATGACGACACGAGTACTAACCGGTGTTACCACAACCGGTATTCCACATCTGGGTAATTATGCTGGCGCGATTCGTCCCGCCATCCGTGCTAGCCAACAAGCCGATGTCGACGCCTTTTTCTTCATGGCCGATTACCATGCCCTGATCAAATGCGACGATCCAGAGCGCGTAGCCATCTCGCGCCGTGCGATTGCCGCGACGTGGCTGGCCTGCGGCCTGGATGTGGAAAAAGTAACGTTCTACCGTCAATCTGATATTCCCGAGATTCCAGAGCTGGCCTGGATGCTGGGGTGTGTGACCGGCAAAGGCCTGATGAACCGTGCCCATGCCTATAAAGCCGCCGTGGACAAGAATGAGCTGGCGGGGGCCGAGCCTGATGATGGCGTGACCATGGGGCTGTTCAGCTACCCCGTGCTGATGGCGGCCGATATTTTGATGTTCAATGCACACAAAGTGCCAGTGGGCCGCGATCAGGTCCAGCATTTGGAAATGGCCCGTGATATCGCCAAGAGCTTCAACCATCTGTATGGTCGTGGCCAAGAGCTGTTTGTGTTGCCCGAAGTGCAGGTCGAAGAAGACGTGGCACTCTTGCCCGGTCTGGACGGGCGCAAGATGTCCAAGAGCTACGACAACACGATCCCGTTGTTCGAAGGTGGCGCCAAGGCATTGAAGGCAGCCATTGCCCGCATTGTGACGGACTCCAAAGGCCCGGGCGAGCCTAAAGATCCGGATGATTCGCACCTGACAGCCTTGTACAAGGCATTTGCGACACCCGAGCAGACTCAAGCCTTCCGGCAGCAGTTGATCGAGGGCATGGCCTGGGGCGAGGCCAAGGATGCCTTGCACCAGTTGCTGGAAGCCATGATTGCTCCCATGAGGGATCGTTACGAAGCCCTGATGGCTCGTCCTCAAGACATTGAAGACCTGTTGCAAGTTGGCGCCCGTAAGGCCCGTGCCTATGCAACGCCTTTTATCCATGAATTGAAAGCCGCGGTTGGCTTGCGTGACCCATTGAGCGTGACGGCCGTCAAAACGGAATCCAAGGCTCGCAAAGCTCGCTTCGTGAACTTCCGCGATGAGGATGGTACTTTCCGTTTCCGCCTGCAAGACGCTGCGGGTCAAGCCTTGTTTCTGTCCCGCTCCTATGCGGACCCCAAGCAGGCCGGTGTAGCGATCAAGGCCTTGCAGACGGCGGCATTTGATGAGGTGGTCAGGCAAGAGGGCTCGGAACTGCAGATTCATTGCGCAGGGGAAGAAGTCGCGCGGGTATCGGTCGATCAGCGTGACGCCGTCCACGCCGCTTTGGACTCGATGCGGGACTAGCAGGGATGATGCGCTGCAGGGTTGATCCCTCCTTGGGATGGAGTCTGCAGCTGCCCTGATGTCGGGTTTTATGTCCCGTCCTGACGAGCCAACGCCTCAAGCCACTGGTGCATGGGCATAAAAGCGCTTGACGAGGGTGAGGTTCAGCCAGGGCTGGGAGTGATGTGCGGCTGGCGCAAAACATCGAGCCCTGCATGAATGCTCACGCAGGGCTCGCTACTTTTGTTCAGATTGTGCAGCTAGTCTTTATTCTGCCGCCTGGGCTGGTATGTCCAGCTGCTCGCAGAGCGTCAGAATTTCGTCCAGGTGCTCACGTTTGACGACGATCAGTTGGAACTCCTCGTCATAGCTCTGGGCAAACTCCAGCAGACAGTAGGAGGGGTGAAACTCCTGCAACTGTTCATTCGCCCACTGAAAAAAGCCGTCCACATCCTGGAAAGGCATGTCGTCGTAAGGAAAAGCGGGCAGGTCCCGGCTTTCAAAAGCGGCCAGAATCTCTTCCCACAGCTCATCGACGGTATCGGCTAGTGCCAGATAGTCATCCAGCTCGTAGCTGATGGCCAGGACCAGAGCGCCATCCGGATCATGTTCCATCAGGTTCTGGGCATGCTTGCCATAGGCCTCACCCATCGCCGCTGTACTGGCGCTGGCAGCCAGAACGGTCTGGCTGATGGCTGCAATCTCCTGCTCCTCCTGATCAAATCCGGTCAGCAGATTGAGCAGACGCGTCAGTTGGGAAAGGCGCTCGGTCTCAGTCATGGCTTATCTCCGAAGTTTGCTAAAGGCCGCTGCCATGGCACCTGTTGGTGCCGGTTCAGCTTGCCGGTTGGGGCGATTGTTTCCGGAACGGCGCTGGGGAGCGTTGCTTGTGCTGCTGGAACCACGCACCGGGGCGCTGTCGTCGTTCAGGCGCATGGTCAAACCAATACGCTTGCGGGCTACATCCACTTCCTGGACTTTAACCTTAACCGTCTGACCTACGCGAACCACATCGCGTGGATCTTTCACAAAGGTGTCCGACAGGGCGGAGATATGCACCAGGCCATCCTGATGGACACCCACATCCACAAAGGCACCAAAGTTGGCCACATTGGTGACCACGCCTTCCAGAATCAGACCGGGCGTCAGGTCATTCAGGGAGTTGATGCCTTCCTGGAATTTGGCGGTTGTAAATTCAGGGCGTGGGTCACGACCGGGCTTTTCAATTTCGTTAAAAATATCACGCACGGTGGGTAAACCAAAGCGCTCATCCGTAAAGTCCGAGGGAGACAGGCCTTTGAGGGCGCCTGATTTACCCATGACATCGCTGGCCTGGGCCTGTAAGCGCTCCAGAATACGAGCGGCAACCGGGTAGGCTTCGGGGTGAACGGCAGACGCGTCCAGGGGGTTGGCTGCGCCGGGAATACGCAAGAAGCCCGCTGCCTGCTCAAACGCTTTCTCGCCGAATCGGGGTACTTCGCGCAATTGTTTGCGGCTCTGGAAAGCCCCGTTCTCGTCACGCCAGGCCACGATGTTTTTGGCCAGAGTGTTGTTCAGCCCCGAAACCCGGGCGAGCAGGGGAGCAGAAGCAGTGTTCACGTCCACCCCGACTGCGTTCACACAATCCTCGACTACCGCATCCAGACTGCGGGCCAGCTCGCGTTGGTTGACATCGTGCTGGTACTGCCCGACACCAATGGATTTGGGGTCGATCTTGACCAGCTCGGCCAGGGGGTCTTGCAGGCGGCGGGCGATGGAGACGGCACCACGCAGGCTGACGTCCATATCAGGAAATTCCTGGGCAGCCATTTCCGAAGCAGAGTACACCGATGCCCCTGCCTCGGACACGACCACGCGGGTCAGTGGCAGTTGCGGGAAGGCTGCCTGAAGGTCGGCCACCAGTTTTTCTGTTTCACGCGACGCTGTGCCGTTGCCAATGGCTACCAGTTCAACTTGGTGACGGGTAGCCAGACCGGCCAGGGTGCGAATTGCCCCTTCGCGGTCGCGACGAGGCTCAAAGGGGTAGACGGTGGCGGTATCCAGTACCTTGCCGGTGGCATCGATCACAGCGGCTTTGACGCCGGTACGAATGCCAGGGTCCAGGCCCAGAACGGCTTTATTGCCCGCGGGGGCGGCCAAGAGTAAATCGCGCAGGTTGGCGGCAAACACGCGGGTGGATTCCTGCTCGGCTTGTTCGCGCAGACGACCAATCAGCTCGGATTCAAACGCCGTCAGCAACTTGACGCGCCAGGTCCAGCGGCAGACCTCGGCCAACCAGTGATCCCGTGGGCTGGCGTCGGCGGAAAAGTCAGCGCCAATATCGGTCAGTTCCGCCACTTTCAGCACACAAGGGTGCGGCAAAAGCTGATCCTGTTCGGGGTTCAGGCCCAGGCGCAGGTCCAGCGCACCTTGCTGACGACCGCGCAACAAAGCCAGTACGCGGTGAGAAGGTAGTTGGCGCAGCGCTTCGTTAAAGTCGAACCAGTCGCGGAATTTGTCACCTTCCTGTTCCTTGCCTTCGGCAACCTTGGAGTACAGGTGGGCGGACTTCCACAGATAGTCGCGCATGGCTTCCAGCAGATCGGCCTGTTCAGCAAAGCGCTCGGCCAAAATGTCGCGGGCGCCGTCCAAAGCGGCCTTGGCTGTGTCGATTTTGGCCTCGGCATTCAGGTAGCCTTCGGCCAGGGCCAGTGGATCGGCCTCTTTTTGGGCCAGAATGGCGTCTGCCAGCGGCTCCAGACCCGCTTCGCGGGCAATTTGGGCACGGGTGCGACGCTTGGGCTTGTAAGGGGCGTACAAGTCTTCCAGACGCTGCTTAGTGTCCGCTGCCAAAATGGCCTGTTCCAGCTCGGGCGTCAGTTTTTCTTGCTGGCGGATCGATTCCAGAATGGCATGACGACGCGATTGCATATCGCGCAAATAGATCAGGCGCACTTCCAGATCGCGCAGGACATTATCGTCCAGGCCACCGGTGGCTTCCTTGCGGTAACGGGCAATAAAAGGGACCGTGGCCCCGTTGTCCAAGAGCTCGACCGTGGCGGCGGCTTGTTGGATGCGGATGTTCAGTTCAGAGGCCAGTAGCGCCAGAATCTGTTGGTGATCCTGTTGCTGGGCGAGGGTTTCCACAGTCATTTCAGTTATGGGTCCATCGTTGTAAAAGGGTCTGCAAGCGCCGCATTTTGCCATAAAGACCGGCAGCGACCCAGAATTGGCAGGTATCATCTTGTATGTATTCCACTGTGATTGTAGACAGTTCTGTCTTTCATCACCTCACCCTTAGCGGTTTTGCCCCATGTTGTTGCAGGATTATTCCGATATATTTTCCCCTCAGGGCCCCCTGGCAGGGTCTGTCTCGCACTATCGTCCGCGGCAGGCTCAGCTGGAGCTGGCCCAAGCCATCAGCGAAACGGTCGCCGACTCCGGCGTGCTGATCGCCGAGGCCGGTACAGGAACGGGCAAGACCTGGGCCTATCTGGTGCCTGTGTTCATGCAAGGGGGCAAAGCGCTGGTCTCGACCGGCACGCGCACCTTGCAGGATCAATTGTTCCGGCGCGACATTCCCCACTTGCGCAAGGCGCTGGCCCTGCCGGTGGATGTGGCCTTGCTCAAGGGGCGCAGCAACTATGTTTGCCATTACCATCTGGAGCGCCTGGGGCAGGACGACCGAGCCCTGAAGTCCCGTGCGGAGATCGCGTATCTGCGAGCCATCCAGCTTTTTACCGAGCGCAGTCGTAGTGGCGACAAAGGCGAACTGGCCGAAGTCCCTGAGGATGCGGACATCTGGCATCGGGTCACGTCCACACGAGATAATTGCCTGGGGCAGGATTGCCCCTTTGTACGTGACTGTTTCGTGATGAAAGCGCGCCGCCATGCTCAGGATGCCGATGTGGTGGTGGTGAATCATGCCTTGTTCATGGCCGACTTGGCCCTGCGCGAAGAGGGTGTGACGGATTTGCTGCCCAGCGTGGATCTGGTGGTGTTTGACGAAGCCCACCAATTGCCCGACGTGGCCACCCGTTTTCTGGGTAGTAGCGTGTCCTTGTACCAATTGACCGATTTGTGTCGGCAGATTGAAGCGGCAGGTCTGGCCCAGGCGCGCGAGACCGTGGACTGGAGTCAGGTTGCCCGCAAGTTGGAGCAAGCCGCTCGGGATTTGCATTTGCGAACCGCGTCGCTGGCGGCTCAAGGTGGCCGTGCAACGTTCCAGGCCTTGCCCGAGCCGGAGCTGTTTGATGAAGCGCTGGAGCATTTGCTGGAAACCTTCGACAAGGTCATCAAGATGCTGGCCATGGTGGCGGAGCGGCATCCTGATCTGGCCGCGGCTCATAAAAGCGCCTTGGACTTGCGGGCGCGTTTGTTCCAGTGGAGCCAGCCGGATCGTCAGGGGCGCCATGCCTACCTGCCTGAAAGTGAAAAAGAGCAGGACCAGCCCGATGAGTTTGTCCGTTGGGTCGAAAGTGGCCAGCACTATTTGCGTTTGCACAGTGCTCCTTTATCGGTGGCCAAGATTTTTTCGCGCTACAGAGGCAAGGAGCAGTCCTGGGTGCTGACCTCGGCCACCTTGTCGGTGCATGGCGATTTCAACCACTTCAAGCGACAGCTCGGTTTGTTTGATGCTCGCACCGAAGCCTGGGCTTCACCGTTCGACTATCCGAATCAGGCACTGTTTTATGTGCCCAGCACCTTGCCGCTTCCCAGTCATCCGAATTTCAATCAGGCTTTCGTGGATGCGCTCATCCCCCTGATCAAGGCCGGGCAGGGCGGGGTGCTGGTGCTGTGCACCACCTTGCGTTCGGTGGAGCGAATCGCTGAGATGTTGCGGGATCGATTCGATCGGGAAGACATTGAGCGTAACGTGCTGCGCCAGGGAGAGCGATCGCGGCAAGTGCTGCTGGATGAGTTCAGGGCGCGTGGCAATGCGGTGCTGGTGGGCAGCGCCAGTTTCTGGGAAGGGATTGACCTGCCCGGTGATGCACTGACTCTGGTGGCAATCGACAAACTGCCCTTTGCGCCACCTGATGATCCCGTGCTGGAAGCGCGTATCAAGGAGTGCAAGGATCGAGGTGGTAATCCCTTTATGGAATACCAACTGCCAGAAGCCGCGATTGCCTTGAAACAAGGAGCAGGGCGCCTGATCCGTACCGAGCGCGACTGGGGCGTGTTGATGGTGGGTGACACCCGTATTGTCGAGAAACCCTACGGCAAATTGCTGTGGCGGGGTTTGCCACCCTTTGCCCGTACTCGTGATCCTGCCCGTGCTCTGGCGTTTCTGCGGGAGCAGAAAGCCCGGCGGCAAAGCGAGGAAGTGACGGATGTCTCGATGCAAGATGGCCCGGCGCAGCGCTGACGGCGCCATTAAGGAGCTGCTTCCGTACACCCGTTCATAGATCAAGATAATGCTGGAGGTCGGTTGTTTGGCCGATTTCCAGTTTAGTCGGGTGCTTGTTTCCAGAGGCAAGAAACGCTTTTGTTTTCTGAGTACAATGACGGCTATGGCTGCCCTTGCTTACTTCACATTGGAACCGCTGGATTACCGGGGCGCAGCCATGCCTCGCGGACACTTCCACTCCGTTACACCGCCCTAAGTGGCACTAGCGCTGCAAGAGCGCTCTCTTCTTGCCCCCTACCTGTTTGACTGGTCTGTAGCTATCCATCGCTACGGGCTTGCTCCTGTTTGCCTTGCACGTTCTGCCCTTGTTTGTGGAGTAGGGCGTTGTGAGCGCGTCTATCCCTTGTTTGCTAAGGGCAGTGTTCATGTTTATTGAAAAAATGAGAACGGAGTGGTTCTCCAACGTTCGGGGTGATTTGCTGGCTGGTCTGGTGGTGGCCTTGGCCCTTATTCCTGAAGCGATCGCATTTTCCATTATTGCCGGAGTCGATCCTAAAGTCGGTCTGTATGCCTCTTTCTCTATCGCCACGCTTATTGCTTTTGTTGGCGGGCGACCCGGGATGATTTCGGCAGCGACCGGGGCGATGGCCTTAGTGATGGTGACCTTGGTGAAAGAGCACGGGCTCGACTATCTGTTGGCTGCAACCATTCTGGCAGGAGTACTGCAAATGTTGGCTGGGTTTTTACGCCTCGGCCAGCTTATGCAGTTTGTCTCTCGGTCGGTTATCACGGGCTTCGTCAACGCGTTGGCTATCTTAATTTTTATGGCCCAATTGCCAGAGTTAAGCAATGTCGCCTGGCCCGTTTATGCGATGACTGCGGCAGGTGTGCTTATCATTTATGGATTGCCTTATTTCACCAAGGCGGTGCCTTCGCCCTTGGTGGCCATTGTTGTTCTAAGTATTGTGTACATGGTTTTGGAACTGGATATCCGTACCGTCGGCGATATGGGAGCCTTGCCGGACAGTTTGCCCAGTTTTTTGATCCCACAGGTTCCCTGGACGTGGGAGACCGTGCAAATTGTCTTTCCTTATTCTGCCACCCTATGTGTCGTGGGCCTGCTCGAATCATTGATGACGGCCACCATTGTGGACGATATGACCGACACCACGAGTAACAAGGATAGAGAGTGTGTCGGTCAAGGTATTGCCAATATCGCTACGGGTTTTGTGGGAGGCATGGCTGGTTGCGCCATGATTGGTCAGTCAGTGATCAACGTGAAATCCGGTGGCCGCGGTCGCCTGTCCACCTTAACGGCGGGTGTGGTGCTCTTGATACTGGTTGTGTTCCTGGGGGAGTGGGTGAAGCAGATACCTATGGCGGCCCTGGTCGCTGTGATGGTGATGGTTTCTATCAGCACCTTTAATTGGCGCTCGATCAAGGATCTGGTGGTTCACCCCAAAACATCCAGTGTCGTCATGTTGGCCACGGTGGTGGTAACGGTGGCCACGCATGATTTGGCCAAGGGAGTACTGACAGGCGTTTTGTTTTCTGGCGTGTTCTTTGCACATAAAGTTCGCCGTGTTTTGCAAGTTAGCTCCAGCCTTAGCCAGGATGCCCAGACCCGTACGTATGTCGTGTTTGGGCAGGTGTTTTTTGCTTCTGCAGAGAGCTTTGTTGAGAAGTTCGACTACCAAGAGAAAGTGGCGCGCATTTGCATCGATGTAAGCCAGACACGATTCTGGGACTTAAGCTCGGTCGCAGCGCTGGATCGGGTTGTGCTGAAACTGCGCCGTGGTGGAGCCTATGTCGAGGTGCACGGTTTGGATGCCAGCAGCACGGCGATGGTGGCGCAATTTGCCAGTTATCCCAGAAATAAGGATATGGATTCCGTAAGCGTTCATTAATTGAAACGGCCGGAGCTGGATGCTCCGGCTTTAAGTTTTATGGATTGGCCATTGTTGCTCCTGATTGAAAGTAGTTAGGCCCCGGCTTTCAGTCTTTTACGGCGCTTCATCTACTGAAAATAATCATTCAGGTTTAAACAAAAAACGTAACTGATCGCAGGGTAATCCCCATACTCCATGTCATTGACTCACCAAATCTGACTCATTACCATCTCAACATACAACTATGTATGTTCTAAAACCACTTGTGTTTGGTGATCCGCATGACAAGAGAAAAAGCGTTGCCGCGAGTAATGCGTTTTGACGATTTGGTCTTTCAGCCTCGGCAGGAAAAGCCAGAGATGGCGCAGTTGGCGGAGATTGTGGGCGAGGATGACGGTACGCCTCTGGGGGCGGGGTATGCACGTTTGAATCAGGCCCGTATTGAATGGACCGTGCTGTATGACGAGGTCGTGACGGTGATTGAGGGCAGCATGCGCATTCACACCCCTGAGGGCATTCTGGAGGCGGGGCCGCGCGATTGCATCTGGCTGCCTGCTGGCACCCCCTTGATCTATGAAGCAGACTCCGCGCTGATTCATTACTGTCTGCACCCCAGCAACTGGGCCAGCGCACGGGCGGCGACATGAGCATCCAGAACATTACGTGTCTGCCCGAGAACGACAAGACCAATGGCTGGAGTCGCTTGCTGGCTCCCCGCACACCCAAGCCCGCCTTGGCTAACGACGTGCACGCTGACTGGGTGGTCGTCGGTGGTGGCCTGGCCGGCTTGGCCGCAGCCCGTCGCCTGGCAGAGAATCGCCCCGGCGACCGCATCGTTGTGCTGGAAGCGGATCAGGTGGGCGAGGGCGCGCAAGGTCGAAACTCAGGCTTTGCAATTGATAGCCCTCATAACGTCGGCAGTTCCATGGGCGAGCTGGATGCCGCCCGCTCGCATGTACGCCTGGCGCGTACCGCGATTGCTTACTTGAAAACCCAGGTCGAGCGTTACGGCATCGAGTGCGACTGGAGTCCCATCGGGAAGTTCCACGCCGCGGTTTCCGAGGAAGGCGTACGCACAACCTTGAAGCCTACGCTGCAAGTGCTGGAGTCCTTGAAGGAACCGCATGAGTGGCTGGACGGCAAGGCGCTGCACGACAAGCTGGGATTCAAGCATTTCCGCACAGGGATTTATACCCCCGGCACCGTGTTGTTGAACCCGGCTGGTCTGTCGCGTGGTCTGGCCGACAATATGCCTCCCAACGTCACCGTCTACGAAAAAACACCTGTGCTGTCCTTGCAGCAAGGCGATGGCGTCACGCTGGAAACACCCGGTGGCAAGGTTCGTGCAGGCAAGATGATTCTGGCCGTGAACGTCTTTGCGGAGCAGTTCGGTTTTTATAGCGGCAAGCTGATGCCGATGGCGGCTCATGCCAGCTTGACCCGTTGCCTGACGGAAAGCGAACAGCGCGAACTGGGTGGTTTGCCCAGTTGGGGGTTGACGCCCGCCAACGCCTTTGTGGGCATTACCATGCGTCGCACCAATGATCAGCGCATTCTGATTCGTCAGCACATGACATACGCTCCCAATTTGCGTAGCGATGAC